>Ga0164242_10005464_pt1 | contig 14156 bp, 13 predicted proteins | sample OricomgcompostMG_FD_108783 | JGI IMG/M metagenome (GOLD analysis project Ga0164242, IMG submission 108783) | Miracle-Growth compost microbial communities from Emeryville, California, USA - Original compost - Miracle growth compost (MG) ... | reverse complement strand
TAGATGTTTACGGAACGTTGAACCCATCAATTTACGAACCGCCGTATACGAGACCCGTACGTACGGTGGTGTGAGAGGCGCACTCCGTCAGTTTATCTGGCGGAGCCGTCTACTCGATTATAGGCACACCCCCTTTTTTCGGTCGCTTGGTTGAGTGTTGGGAAAGCCATACTCTTTTGCAATTTTGGCTTTGTGCGGTTGGCTTGTGCGAATTGCAAATGTGTATGGCTTTTGCGTTGGGTTTATTTTGCTCCTTTTTCTATTTCCATAATTTCGGGCATTTCGTCATAAGTTCGTCCATTCAATAATCTGCCCGTTGCTTTCTTATTTCGTCCTCCCCATTGTTTAAAGAAAAATGCTACTTCTGCTTTTTCACATTGTTCTTGTATATCTATGACCCATTCAGGCTTCATTGGTCTTGGTTTGTGTCCACTTTCGCCACCAACAATAACCCAATCTATTTTCTTTAAGTTCAGATTTGGTAAAGGTCCAATTAGTGGTTCAAGAGATAGAAACTTAACTTTTGCTTTCGTTTTCCTCAAAAAATCAATTCGTTCAATAACTCGATTATCTTCTACTGAAACACCCATCCAAATATTGTGTGTCCATTTTAAATGTTTATGTAATTCAAAGAGTCTGTCCGCTCTTTTGGTTAATACTTGAAAAACGTGTTGAGGATTATCATTCATAACGTGAAAAACCTGTTTTATAAAGTCAAGTGGAATGTCTTTGTGAAACAAATCACTCATAGAATTTACAAAAACAACTTTGGACGATTTCCAAGTGTATGGGATATTTAATGCTTCGGGGTGAATGCGAACTTTGAAACCATCCTTATATTTATCAATACCCATTGCTTTCAGTCGTTTTGACATTACCTCTGCATAACAAAACTTACACCCTGCTGAAATTTTAGTACAGCCTGTTGTGGGGTTCCAAGTCATTTCTGTCCATTCTATACTTGATTGTGCCATACTATTTTAATTCAAAATAAACTTTTTTGTTGTCAGGACTTGAAGACTGAAAATATTTGATGTAAAATGATTTTTTTCGAGCTTTACTACCATTTGCTAAAAAAACATTTAAAATATTTTGTGTCTGCCATTGTTCAAAAATTTCATTCGTATGTTTGGGTAAATATCCCTGTCTTAATGTAAATTCGTAAACTTCTCCGTTGAAATGTTTACTGCCTTTTAAAAAGGTTTTTAATTTTTCTTCTAACTCATTAGTTTTCTGTTCATAAAATAACGATGGTATATTTCCTGTATATTCCCAACCGCAACCATTTTCTGTATCAATTTCCCATTTAGCTTCAAGCATTTTTTCAAATCCTTTAATGTGAGTTGTGAAGAAAAACAGACAAAAAACTGTATTCTCATCTTTCTTGATTGAAAAATTATCAACAAAATAATTGTTCCCAATGCAAGATTGAAAGCCGTCTTTTAATTGATTGATGAACTTCCAAACACTATCACTTGGTTTCCATTCTTTGTATTGGGTTAATTCTTCAATAAAATCAAGTAATGCTTCGGGTGTTCCATTGTCGGAAAACCGATACATATGTTGAGTAGGCAACCAAAGTAAAACTTCTGATTTTTTGTTACAATCAATTAGAGATTTTATCTGTTCTGATTTTATATCCTTATAACCGTATGGGTCAATAAAAACAAATGCTTTCTCGTTTTTGAAAGTTTTAAATAATTTGCTTAATCGTTCTACTTCTGTTTTATAATCATTGGTTGTTAATTCCAATGTTCCAATATTGCTGTAATGTAGAGATTTGCTACTAATGGCATTGCCTAAAATTTCAATTTTGTTTGTGTCAATATCATTGAACAAACAGTTAATTTTAGGCTTTTTGCTTGGCTTTTTGTCAATCAATGAATAATATGTTTCTTTGACTTGTTTCAATGCCACTATAGGACTTCCTTCTCCACCATTATCATAAACACCTTGACCACAAAAAAGGTCATAGATATTGATGTTTTCAGTATAGTCGTTGTTACTGACAACATTCAAATACCGTTTCAAATACTCACTTAAAAGCTTAACTTTTGCTTCTGAATGATTAAGTAAATTTGTTTTTACATTTTTCTTTGCCACTTCAATATCGTTTTAATTTAGGTTGTTTCTAAAATCTTCAATCACTTGGCTTGTGTAATTTTCCATATCCTTGAAGTTTTCAGATGTCAATGTTACATCAATAAATTCAGAAATTGAGTATGGTTTTAGGTTAAATCGTTGGTCTTTAATTTTGTGTCGAACAATCGAATAATCAAAAAACTCTCTCGTGTCTTGATGAATGACAGGTGCAACAAACGAAAGATATTTTGAAAGGTAATTGTTGATTTTGTTATCTTCCAAAAAGTGGCGAATTACTGATGTTGTTTCGCTGTTTAATTGTTGTGTTTTGTTTCTGATTAAAGTTACCTCAATGAGCCAATATAATTTCTTTGAGTAAACTTCAATGTCGCCTGTATTTCCGGGTGCGTGAGAAATTGGTAAACCGATGTAATCGGCTTTGTAATTCGGTCTTATCGCAAATTCTTTTCCGTATTTTAAAGCAAGAATTAAACTCAAATAAAACTCTAATTTCAAAGGTTCTGCAATGTATTTGAATGCAGGAATTATGTTTTTAGAAGTTCCGATATAACCAATACTTTCAACGATTTTATCTTCGTTTAGTTCGTACAATTTGATGATTTCGGAAACTTTTTGAACATACTCAAATCCGTCTGCTTCTAATTCTTCTTCACGATGTTTGTAAACAATTTCAAGTAATTGCGTGTTGTAAGTTTCCAATTTTGCGAAATGTAAACTTGGATTTTCTTTTTCCTCGGTTGTTAATTCAATATTTACTGAAAGTAAATCGTTGATGTAGTCGTCATTTGCAATATTTCTGTAAATAAAAACCTTACCTCTAAACTGAATTGAAACAAAACCCGTAATAATCAAAACCCGAAGTACAACATCTGGGTAATCTCGTAAAATTGTTTGTGCTTTTAGGTTTGTTCCGTATTCATTTCGTAAAAACTCCTCAACTTCTGTTGGTTCTCCAAAGGTGTTTTCATCAATGATTTGTAGAAATTCCGAAACATCTCCATCGTTGCTAAAAGTAGAAACGATGAACTGCTCGTAAGAAATTCGCTCACGTTGTTTCAACACTTCCAAAATGAATTTGAAGTAGTTGAAATCGTTTGAAACATTCCGATATGGCGAACGTCTATTGTATTTCATTGCTTGAATTGAAAATGCCTCTTGTTCGTCTATTTCGTTGTTTATTAGCTTCAAAGAAATTTCCGAAAACTGCAAAGGTTGCCCGTATTGAGCCAACACAAATCCCATTTCTGACAAAGTTCTAACGTAAGTCCAAAAACGAGATTGATAACCTTGTGGAAATCCACCATCTGCTCTTCGTGTGCTATTTACTTCGATAACAGCATTTTCAATACTTTCAATCGTAGAATTTTCGTTAATTTCAACTCCTTCGCTTGAAACAATTCCGTTTAAATACATTGAAGAAACAACTTTTAAAAGTGTTTCATCATTCAGTGTTTTGTTGATATATGGCGAAATGGCTGTTAAAATCCCCTTGTATCGTTCGGGATTTCTAACGGCTGTTTCAAAAGCCATTTGTTTATAAGTTGCTACTCTTTTTATTTTCTTCTTTGCCATTATCTTAATACTGTTTCAAGTTCTGTAAAGTTGATTGTTTCCTGTGTCGGAACAAAAATTTCGGGTTCATAATTGGTTATCAGAACTTCTTTAAATTCTTTATTGGAATTGTCGTGATAGCTGATATAATTACTTTTTATGTCGAATGAATTATGTTGTCTGCTCCATTCAAAAAATTGATGATTGATTTTCCCTTTGTAATGCGAAACATTGGAAACTGCAAATTTCACGTTTTGCGTATCCAACCATTCCAAAAAGTCAAGCAAACGTTTTTCTGTTTCTTCGTTCCAAAGTTTGTTGTACTCACTAAACGTAATCAAATAGGGTGGGTCGAGATACACAAAATCGTCCTCTTGAAAGTCAATTTGTTTGAAGAAATCTAAAAAATCTAAATTGTAAAATTGTATGTTTTTTTGCTTGGTCAAACGAAAATAATCGTTCAATGCGACTTCCGTATTTTTATTGAAATCAACATTTCCAACAGGCAAATTGTATTCTCCTTTTGAATTAAAACGCAACATTCGATTAAAGCCAAAAATCAAAAGCAAGTACAAATGCAAAACACTTTTTTCGGTGCTTGAATTGTAATCGGCTTTTAGTTTATCAAATCCATCTTTGTTGAATTTGGCGTAATACGTTTTTATCCATTCGTCTTTTAACTCTTGCGGAACAATGTCTTTGATGTAAGAATGTGATAAATTGTATTCTTCAATAACCTCAAAAACGCTATCAAAAAATGTTTTCGGATTTTGCGATTGCTCGATTAAAAAACGATGAATATTGATAACATTTGTGTCAATGTCATTCAGTACATATTCGTTTGCATTTACATTGAGAAAAACAGAACCACCACCTGTAAATGGCTCAATAAAACGATTTATCGTTTTAGGGAAATATTTACGGATTTTGGGATAGAGTTTGTATTTATCTCCAACGTAAAATAATGGCGAACGATATGTTTTGCTGTGGTTAGTCATATTTTTTTGTTAGAAATAAAAATTCTTTGTGGTCGTTAAAATCGGTTTTTCCTGTGTTGAAATATTTATGCGATTGCTCAAACACTTGTGTTTCTCCAACGCTGTTTAAAATCTCTAAAATCTCTTCGTATTTGATTTTGTTTGCAGAAGATTTACTTTTCGATTTATAAGTATTGTTGTACGAAACAGCCAAATATTTTACATCTAAATTTTCAACCAAATCTTTAAAAGCAAATTTTGCTCTTGATGTGCAATATTCGCTCATATTTTCGGGTTCGGGTTTTAGTGCAACACCAAATAATTCAGGTTTTTGCCATTGCACCAAATTCTCGTAAATGTGGTAAAAACGGCTGTATTGTCGTGAATTGTAAGGTGGGTCAATGTATGCAATATCGCCTTTTAGTTCTCTGACTAATTTATTTGCGTCTTCCTTGTAAATTTTTGCTCCTGCAAAATCTTCGGTTTGAATTAAGCGAAAATTCAAAGGGCGTTTTGCAATCGGTTTTTTGATATATGCGTCAAAATGCCCGACAGTATTAGCAAGTCGGTCAATCGTGTAAATCAACGAAGTTAAAAGAATTGCATACTCTTTTGAGTTGAGTTCGTTTTTCCTGTTTTCGATGTCTTGTCGGATATGACCGATAAGTTTTGAAATGTCGTGTTCGTAAAATTTTCCTCCAAAATTTTTAGAAAAATAATTTTCCTTGATGTCTTTTGGGTTTAAAGTATTGTACTCGTTTACAATGTCAATTATTTTTTTTGAGTTCCATTTTTCACTGTCGTAAAATGCTTGATAAGCAATGTTGTTGGAAATCAAAATATCGTTTAAAACTACGTTTTTGTAGTTTTTCATTGCTTCTTTTGCAACGATTGAAGTACCTGAAAAAACATCAATAAAAGTATCGTTTCCTGTGGTTTCTTGACGGATAATCTCCATTATCCAATCAGTCAATTTTGCTTTATTTCCGATGTATCTCCGACTATGTAATTCAAATTTGTCTAAATTTTCGTAGTCGTTAAAAAGTGAGTTTCCGTATTTTATTTTTTGTTCAGCAAGGATAAATCCTTCAAGTCCAAAATCTTCATTTTGAACTTCATAAATGATTTTATCGCTTATCAGTTGTTTGATTAGTTCTTGTTCACTGTATTTATAGAATGAAGCCAAAATTTGCACTTGCGGTTTTGTCGGAAGTCGTTTTCCTGTTTCAATTCTACTCAATGAAGTGTAGTTGATAGTTGTTTTTTCGGCAACTTCTTGAAGGTGGAAACCTTTGGTTTCCCGTATCTCTTTTAAAGTATCTCCAATTGAAATTAAAGTATCCAACATAATTTGACAATTTTTGCCAAAGATAGAAATAATATTTTGATTTGTGTCGGTCGAGCGTTGGGAAAATTTAGCTCTTTTTGGTTTTTGAGCGTTGGCTTTGTGCGGTTGGAAAACCAAAATGTGCTAAATGTGCGGTGGCGTTCAGGGGTTGCCTATAACTTACATATTGGCGAATATACTATTTTTTTAATTAAATTTTAACTATATTTTAATTTATTGACAATTAAATAGATAAATCAAAAACAATATGCGTATTATGGATATTCAAAAATAAGCATCTATTCGTAAAAACTTTTTAAAAGAAATATTCTTTTCCCACACGATTTTCTTTAGAACAACCCAAAATTTGGAAGTACTTTCAAGACAATATCTTGGAGATTATGGAGAAGATTAATTAGCGGGTAAAGCATACTTTTGATATTTATCTAAACTAAAGTGATCAATCAAGGATTGCATTTATCACAATACATGGGATCTTCTTTTGTTTTTCCTATTGGGTATTTTTCCTCTTTTATGAAATTACATTTTTTACACGTGAAGAAATGACTGTAAATAGATTGAGTAGGAGCGTTACATAAGGCACAAGGTAATCCAGTTTTTGATGAGGTAATTCCAAAACCAGGAGTGTTACAATTTGGACACTTTGAATTTATTAGATGCACTAATTTATGCGTAGCTTTTTCAATAACTTTCATTCGAGTTGGATTGAACATTGCGCGCATGTCGGTTTCTATGAAAATTGAATCAGTATTCTTTTTTAGAAGATGAAACGCATTGAGTAAGGTTAGCCAATCGGATATTCCTTTTTTTATCGTTGTAAAATCAGTTTTATTTTTCCGAATAATAAGTGCGTGTGAGGGAAATTTTGCTTCTTCTGCAAATTCTATTAATTCATCGAGTGTTTTTATTTCTCTATTGTTGAAATTAGTGGCTGTACTTAATTCTCTTACAACAATTTCTAATTCATTTTTTCTATCCATGAAATATAAAATCTCATCATTAGCAGTAGAAAAGAATAAGCTAGGATGCATGCCAAAAGAACCTTCACTCGATAAAACTAACTCACAGTTCGTTAATTGCATTCCCAATAAACATTTGTTTTTTGCAGTTGTTATGGGATCGTCCGTTCTTTCTATTTCACCTGTAAATGTGCCTAATTGATCAGAATCAAAATTTTTATCGGTAAAACATGCTACATCAAATTCCTTTTCTAAAATAGGAGCGATTACTCTTTCTTTTTGATGTTTTGTTGCAATAAATAATGCTCTTCCATTAAACATCTTATTCTTCTTTTTCAATGAAACGGAGAATTACATCTGATTGTATATTGATTTTCTTATTGTTCATTTCGGCAGTTTTACTAATTTTTAATATGCTTTCGAAGCTTTTTTTTAGTTGCTTCATTCGTTCTTCGGCATTTTTATCATTTATTCCAAATTGCTCTTGCGAACTGAAGTTTTTCATTTGATGAAACTTTAGTTTACTTGAAAAAATACTCATTAGAATTTCTTGTGTTTCTTTCGGAGAAAATGTGCCTTCTATAAGCTTTAATGTCTGAATTTGTTGATTCTTTTCCATAAGGATAATGATCGAATAAGTTGTTGGAATTAATACTATTTTAAGTTTATATAAAAGTCTTTATTACCTTGACTTCATAAAATCAAGGTAATAAAGTGCTATCTATTTACTCGATGTTAATCACTGCTTGAAGCGTTATATTTTCACTTTCATTGTTAAAGTGTTTTCTAATTTCAAACATTTCCTGTTGAAGATTTTTGATTTTTAGCTCTCTCGCTTTGATATCTTCTTCATTTGAACTGTTACAGATTTTGTTCTCGTGGTATTCTATTTTTACTTGAGCCATTTTAGCTATTAACTCCAAAGCATCGCTAGAACTAAATCTTCCTTGTATCAATTTTAAATTCATCTTGTATTAGATTTTTTGTTTATTAATTGTGTTTTATTGTCCTTGTCCTAAAGAGTATCTTGCTAATCCATCAAAGCAATATAGATTTTCAGTTTTAATTACGTCTATGTTATTTTCAATGGCATTACTAAGTATTTCTACGATGTCCTTTTTTGATATTTCTGTATCCTCTAGTTGTTTAAATCTACATCTCCAATGATCTGTGCAGAAGGTTTCTTTAAATCCATTTGGCCACACTTTGATTCCTCTGTTGGTAATCATTGTTAATTTAGTGTCGCTTGAATTGATTTTTTGAAGCATTTCAGCTAATTCATCCGGATTCAATCCTTTCCAATCTATAAATAAATCAATCCCAACTAAATCTTTTTTAGCATCTGGTTTTCGTTTGTATTTTGGAAGGTTTAGCATTTTATTGTTTGCATAGGAAACTGTTTTCAGAATTTTAGGTTTCAATCCTAAATTCGAAATAACTGCTTCAGCAAATTCATTTGTTCCAACGCTTCTATTACTTACACCTTCTTTGTAAATATCGTAGGTATGAACTCCGTCTTCAATTGTTTTTAGCCAAGCATTTTGAACACGTTCAGCAACTTCTGTTTGACCGATATGATTGAGCATCATTATTGCACCTTGTAATAATCCTGAAGGATTCGCTTTGTTTTGACCTGCTCGTCTTGGTGCAGATCCGTGAATAGCTTCGAACATTGCGCATTCTTCACCTATGTTTGCCGAACCTGCTAATCCAACTGAGCCAGTTATTTGTGCTGCGATGTCAGATAAAATATCTCCATATAAGTTAGGCATAACAATTACATCAAATACTTCAGGAGTATCTGCCATTTTTGCTGCGCCTATGTCTATAATCCAATGTTCATTTTCAATCTCAGGGTATTCTGCTGCTATTTCATCAAAAACTTTGTGAAACAATCCATCCGTTTGTTTCATGATATTGTCCTTTGTAAAACAAGTTACCTTTTTTCTGTTTTGTTGTTTTGCATATTCAAAAGCATATCGTACAATTTTTTCGCAACCTGGTCTGCTAATTAGCTTTAAACATTGAACAACTTCATCTGTTTGTTGATGCTCTATTCCTCCATAAAGATCTTCTTCATTCTCGCGAATGATTACGATATCCATAATTGGATGTTTTGTGCTAACAAATGGATGTAAGCTATTACAAGGTCTAACATTTGAATATAGTCCAAGAAACTTTCGGATGGTTACATTCAAACTTTTGTATCCTCCACCTTGAGGAGTTGTAATTGGTGCTTTCAGCAATACTTTGTTATTTCGTATTACTTCCCAAGATTCATCAGAAATACCAGATTTGTTTCCAGCTAAATAGACTTTTTCGCCTACTTCAATTTCTTCTGTTTCAATTTGAGCTCCTGCAGCTAAAATTATTTTCAGAGTGGCATCCATAATCTCTGGACCTATTCCGTCTCCTTTTGCAACTGTTACTTTTACCATTTTGTTTTGTTTTAATTTTTGTCAAAACTATGGCTAATGTTTCATTAATTTTTATTTATCTTTGTAATGAATAGCATAAAAATAATTTATGAACTACACATTAAATCAACTTCAAATTTTCTTAAAAGTCGTACAAACACAAAGTGTAACGAAGGCTTCAGTAGAGTTAAATTTAACTCAACCAGCGGTATCAATTCAGTTGAAAAATTTTCAAGATCAATTTGATATTCCACTAACGGAAGTTATTAGTAGAAAAATTTTTATAACTGATTTTGGATATGAAATCGCAGCAGCTGCGGAAAAAATAATTGATCAGGTCAATGCTATTAATTTTAAAACACTTTCTTTTAAAGGTGAACTTACTGGTAAATTGAAAATCTCCATAGTTTCTACTGGTAAATATATAATGCCTTTTTACTTGTCTGGTTTTATTAAAGAAAATAAAGGTGTTGAACTTTTGTTAGATGTTACCAATAAAAGTAAAGTAATTGAAAGTCTTGAAAATAATGAAATTGACTTTGCACTTGTTTCTATTATTCCAACTTCTTTAAATTTGGAGAAATTAGATTTATTGCAAAACAAACTCTATTTGGTTGGAAGCAATACCAATTTTAAAGGTAAAATTCAAGCAAAAGAAATATTTGAAAATTATCCCTTAATTTTTCGTGAAAAGGGTTCTGGCACAAGACAAACCATGGAAAGTTTCATTACTAAAAACAATATTTCTGTCGTGAAAAAGATGGAATTAACTTCCAATGAAGCAGTAAAGCAAGCATTACTAGCAGGATTAGGATTTTCTATTATGCCTTTGATTGGTATAAAGAATGAATTAAATAATAACGATTTACAAATTATCCCGATTAAAGGACTTCCTATCAAAACTACTTGGAGTTTAGTTTGGCTCAAAGGGAAAAAACATTCTCCTGTTTCAGCTGCCTTTTTAGATTATTTGACAGAAAATAAAAAGAGTATAGTAGAAAGTCATTTCAATTGGTATGAACAGTATTAGTTATATCTTTTTTGAACGTTTTTTTTATTAAAAACCCTAAAACTCAAAGATAAATCCAATAGAAGGAACAACGGTTGCAGATCGGCGTTTTAAAACTACTGGTATTGCGTTGCTTCCGTCAGATGCGATAGGTTGACCGTCGGTGGTTTCAAATCCAGTGTTGTCTGCATTTCGTTGAAAAGTGAAATTTGGCACATAAGCAGTTCTGTATAGAAATACATTTTGTATATCGATGAACAAATCCAAACTTACTTTCTTGAAGTTAAATTTCTTGTCTACTCTAAAATCTAATTGCTCAAAAATGGGTAATCTTTTGCTGTTGAGTTGACTGTAGTCATAAACGCCTTGGCCATTGGTTAAATAACTTGCCGTTGAAGCAGCAAGATCAAATGGAGTATAAGGTTGTCCGCCAGAAATTCTATATTTCAAGCCAATATCCCAGCCTTTTTTAAATTTGAATCCAAACGTGGTAGAAAAGATAAAACCATAATCCCACGTAGAAGGTCTGAATTTGCCGTCTGCTCCAGAAAATTCTGATTTGTAAACTGTTGCACTAATGATATAGAACATTTTTTTGGATAGCTTTTGTTGCAAATAGGCTTCTCCACCAAAAACACGTCCTTTTCCTGTAGAGGCATAACTGTCGCTTCCAACTGCTGAGAAATCTGTTCCAATATTTGCTAGCGAAATTCCACTTGTGAGCGATACAGGATAATGTCTATAATCTTTGTAAAAAAGTTCAAACGTAAAACGTAAATCACTTCGTGGAATATATTGTGTTCCAATGGTATAATGAATAGCATTCATGTAATCTAAATCTTTGTTTACAAGCGAATTAGTTGAATCTTTGAACCCAAGTACAGTGTAAACAGGAATTTTATAATAACTTCCTACAGAAGCTGAAATATTCCATTTTGTATTGAACGCATACGATAAAGATAGGCGAGGAGAGAAGGTTTTTAGCGGATTCCAACCAGTTTTGGTAAATGAATTGACATCTGAACGAAATCCTCCAGAAACTAAGAATTTCTCACTAAAAAAATATTTACTTAATTGAAAATAGGCGCCAATTTTATAAAATTCTATCGCATTTGCTCTGGTGAAACTAATAGTTGGTGAAATAACATTCCCAGAAGGATCTTTTACTTCGCTTTTAAGGGTGTTAAAAATGGTAGCGTCGTATTTTACATATTGAGCGCCTATTCCATACCCTATTTTCCAACCTTTAAAAATCTGGTTAACGTTTAGGCGCAATTTATTTTCTATTTCGTGACTTTGTAAACTAAACAGTTTGTCACCACCTTTTGTCGCATTGTTTTCATAGCGATCTGCACCATTGAAAAACATATTTCTACTCAAAGCAATGGTCAAATATCCTTTGTTAATCAACCTTTTTAAAGATGCTCCAACAGTATAGTTCCATTGTTTTAACAAAGGATTAGAGCGCAGAATATATTCGTTCGTTGGATCTGTTTTCTTGGGAACAGCTAATTTGAAATTATCAATTGCTCCAACGCCAATAAGTGTAAGTTCAGTTTTGTTATTGAATTTATGGTTCACTTTATATTGAAAATCCCAATAGTCTGGACGAATAGGTAAATCGATTAATTTAAATAGAAATTGTAAATAGGATCGTCTCGCAGATAACATGTAGGTGGTTTTTTTACCTAATGGACCTTCGAGAGTTGCAGCTAATTCACTTCCAGAAAGACGAACATTTCCACTAAATTTATCGGGATTTCCGTTGCGCTGTTTTATGACAATTGTAGAAGCAAGTGCATTACTATATCTACTGTCAAAAGCGGATGAGGTTAATTGCACATCGCTGATAAATGAAACATTTAAAATTCCGGTTGCGCCACCACTTGCTCCTTGCGTTTGAAAGTGATTGATTACTGGGATTTCAATTCCGTCTAAATAATACACATTTTCGCTTGGTCCACCACCGCGAACGATGATGTCATTTCTGTTAGGAGTTGTTCCACCAGCTACACCTGGTAATACTTGAATCACTTTTGAAACATCAAAATTTCCACCCGGATTTACTTTTATTTCTTCTGCTGTCAGAACTTGCGTAGATAAAGGAGTAACCATGTCTGTTGCTCTAACTGATTTCGAACTACTAATTACAACTTCATTTAACTCTTTGGATTGTTGTTCGAGTTCAATTACGATAACTTGCGCATTTCCAGAATTTAGGTTGATGTTAAAACTCACGAAAGGTTTATATCCTATGAACGCTGTTTGCAAACTATAATTTCCAACTGGAGCTTCAATCGAGAAAACTCCATTTATATCACTAACCGTAACTAAAGAATCTGCTCCGCTAATTTTTATGACAACTCCAGGTAAAAGTTCCTGCGTATTTTTGTCTTTTACTGTTCCATTTATAGTTCCGTATTTTTGTGCTAAAACACTTGATAAACAAGATGTTATTAGTAAAAAAGATAAAAGTAGTTTCATATAAAATGTGGATTATAGTGCAAATATATACTATTTTTCAAAAAACGATTAAAATATTGATGTATTTTTAGGCTAAATTTAAAAAATATAGTATTTTTATAAACTAATTAACTATTTTTGAGTTTTAATTATTCTTTAGATGAACTACAATTTGATTAAAGACGCCATTGATTTGGTTCAAGAATTTGAAAATCACAATCTTGAAAAATCTATTTATGCGAATGATGTAAATGGATTTAAGCAATGGATTGTAGATCGTTTTGGTAAAGATTTCTCGGAAAACGAACCCGATTGGGAAGGAAAAGAAAATGGAAGAAGTCCAGAAAGTGTTATAAACACGTTTATCGTTCACATGAACCGTTATGCGAAGAATTACTCTAAATCGGCGATTCACAATTCTGATTTTTCCACTCAAGAAGATTTTATTTATCTAATTAATCTCAAGGTATTTGGTGCAATGACCAAGATGGAATTGATTAAGAAGAATATTCAAGATAAATCGGTGGGAATGCTAATTATCAACCGATTAATTCAACACGAATGGGTGGAACAAGTTGAATCGGAAACGGATAAAAGAAGTAAAGTAATTCACATCACCCAAAAAGGAATAGGCGCACTCGAAAAGCAGATGGATAATATTCGTCAAGCCACCAAAATTGTTACGGGAGATTTGAATCATGGTGAAAAAATGGAATTGATACGATTATTGAATAAACTCAATGATTTTCATTTACCCATTTACAATAGAAATATCGAACCAGCTGAATTGTTGAATGCTGCCGTTCGTTTTTCCAATGAGAGATAGATCAAAAGATTTAATGTTTTGCTTCTAATATGCGAACCCCATATAAATCTGTGGACATTATTTCTTATTTATTTGTTTTTCAAGATATTCATCTACGTAGCTTTCATAAATACTCTTAAGTTTTTCACTTTCATTTGAAAAATATTGTACTGCATTTTCACTTGTTTTTATATGATTTTTCAATTTTATATTATAATCAATAAATTTAATAGTTAGATAGACGGATAAAATAAGCACAAGTAAAAAATTTAGAATAATTATATATTTGTTCATTTTGAAATACTCGTGATTATTGTGAAGTTTTATCGAACTATAAACTAAGTAGCTAATTGAAATAAAGTTCAGAAATGCAACTAAATAATTTATAATTTCATTTTTTTTCACTACTGTCCGATAAAACTTTTTGAAAGCGGGATTTCTATAATAAGATTTCCCGCTTTTTTGTATTTTAGTTTTGAGAACAAAAAATACAATGAATAAAAGTAACTATTTTTTTGGACAAT
>Ga0164242_10005463_pt1 | contig 14157 bp, 12 predicted proteins | sample OricomgcompostMG_FD_108783 | JGI IMG/M metagenome (GOLD analysis project Ga0164242, IMG submission 108783) | Miracle-Growth compost microbial communities from Emeryville, California, USA - Original compost - Miracle growth compost (MG) ... | reverse complement strand
CCGTTTCTTCAACGGGCCGGAGGCGGAAGCACTCGCCATCCTCGAAAAGCGCGGCATCTCCTATGTCGTCACCTGCCCGGCGCTGCCGGAAATGCAAGGCCTGTCGCAGATGGCGCCGGATTCCTTCATCAGCCTTGCCGAAAAGGGCGAAACACCGGCCTGGCTCGACGAGCGCACGCCGCCCGGCGCCACGCTCAGGATCTATCAGGTCCTGCCTTCAGCCAATCGGTGAGGCCCAGTTCGGCCTGGAGCTTGCGCGTCAGCTTGCCAGCGATGATGCGATGGGCCTCGGTGATGTATGCCTTGAGGTCAGCATCGCTGAGCTTTGCCGCCGGCATCACCGAAACCCATTGGCCCTTGGCGAGGTAGGGCGCCTGCCCCACGCCTTCGCCATCGGTCAGCATGTCGAAACTGAACGCATTGACCTTGAAGCAGAGGGACGCCGGGCCGGGGCTCAGCATGGCGAACATCTTCTCGCCGACCTTGGCGACGGAGGAATCGCCCCATTGGTGCACGATCGAAACGGCCGGCAGGCTCAGCGCGAAAGCCTCGAAGCCGTTCTGCGTCAAGAGCTTCAGGGCCATTCTCAGAATTCACCGGTGCTGACATAGCGCCGCGAATGGCGCGCGCGCCCGAGCAGCGCCAGCAGCGCACCGGGAATGCCGATCACGGCAAAGCCGGGCGCGTTCAAAACCGCATCGAGCACCGGCACCAGCACGGCGCCGAAGAGCCGCGATGCCGCGAAGCCCTGCAGAGCCTGCAGGCTTTGCATATTGAGCATGGCCCAGAGATCGGACAGCGGCGTCAAAACGAGCGCATTGGCGGCCAGCGACTTGGTGCCGTCGATGACGGCGAGAATGAGAGCGATGGCGAGGAGCCAGGTACCGATTATGCGTAAAATGAGTCGCATCAAAACCGCAGAGCCGTATCGAGAACGCCGAAGCACCGGTGCCTGGGCCGCCTTTTTTGGCACGATGCCGCCACCGGCCACAAGCTCGGCTGCGGCAAAGATAAAACAATGGCTTTGTCCTGTTCGTGATCCCTTGCGGTCGGCGCTTTCATCGCTATAGTGCGCCCGCCTGCGTTCGGCCCGAGCGGCCGGAGGCATTGCGGAGAGATGGCCGAGTGGTCGAAGGCGCACGCCTGGAAAGTGTGTAGGCGGGTAACCGTCTCAAGGGTTCGAATCCCTTTCTCTCCGCCATTTTTCCTTAAGCATTTGATTTTGCTGCGCGTTTTGACACGATATCAGTCACAACCCGCAGTATGCCCCACATGTTGATTTGCATGTTGCTGCTCAGGGGAAGGGTTCGGCGCGCCATCCTGCGGCTCCACGAAGCTCCAGAAGCGCTCGAGGGTATCGCTTAGCTTTTGCCGCGGACGAAACAGGCGCACCTCGACGGGGATTTCCCAATCGGCCGAACCAGCGGGAACCAGGCGTCCGCGCGCAAGCTCACCGCTCACCACATTTGCCGGCACCCAGGCGATACCCCGTCCATCCAGCGCCAGGCCCAGCAACAGCGCCAGATGGGAGGATGCCACCGTGCGAAAGTTCGGTCGTTTCGTTGCAATGTCGATAGCGGTTTCGAAAATGCGGCCGAGCCCGGTTTGCGGCTCATAGGAGAGCAGCGGCACCTCGACATCCGTCGTATCGAGCGAGTACACCGCCGTGCCGTTCTCGTCAGCCACGGAGACCGGCACCAGCCTGTCCGTCGCAATCAACGCCGAGGTGAAATCCTCTGCGGGCAGGCGAAACATCATGCCGTCGAGATAGTGGCAAAGCAGGAATTGCGCCCGGCCTTCGAGCATGTCGTATTCGCACGGCTCGAGACCGTTTGCGATCAGGTTGATGGCGCCGACGCGGGTCTTGCTGGCGATGGTTCTCAGCCAGTTCGGAAAAAAACTGAGCGCCAGCACCTGTGTGCTGGCAAACCGGAGCGTTCCGGCGCCACTATCTGCCGATGCCTGCGCGCTTGAACGCGCCTTCTCCATGTCTTCGAGAATCTTACCTGCCCGCGGCAGGAAGTCCCTTCCGGCAGCGGTCAATTCGACCGGATGGCTGCCGCGGTCGATCAACGCGGTTCCCACCCATTCTTCGAGCATTTTTATCCGGCGGCTAAAGGCCGGTTGGGTAACGTTACGCGCTTCGGCGGCCCGCGTGAAATGTCCCGACCTGGCGAGTTCGAGGAAGTCGAGAAGCCATCCACTGTCCATCTTGTTCTGCCGGCATAATTATATCGGAAATCGGCATTGGCTGCCGTTTCACCCCCTGGATATTAGGTTCGTGTCGCTCTTGGCGCAACATCGGGCAGGTCGCTCCACTCGCCATGGCGGCCAGACAAACAGGGATGAAAGACACACCTTCATGACCATCAAGTCGGCGCGGGTTACAGCTTATAGCGCTCCTTACGACGAGCCGATCACCAATGGCCTTTACACCTATACCAATACTGAAATCTGCGTAGTCGAACTGGAAACCGCAACAGGTGCCGTCGGTGTCGGCTGGACGCATGGCGGCAAGATCGTCTTTGAAGCCTTGCGCGACATCGCCAATGCGGTCGTCGGACTTCCGTTGAACACAGAGCGGGTGTGGGCTGCGATCTACCGCCCGAAGATCTGGGGCCGGCGCGGGCTGGAAACGCGCGCGATGAGTGCCGTCGATATCGCGGTCTGGGACGCCATCGGCCGCGAAAGCAATCGGTCGGTGCACCAGCTCCTGGGCGGCTTTCGCGATAGCGTGCCGGCCTATGTCGCCGGCGGCTATTACGGCAAGGGCAAGGGCCTCGACGGACTTCAAAAGGAAGTGGCCGGCAAGGTTTCGACCGGCGCCAAAGCCATCAAGATGAAGATCGGCGCCGTTCCGCTTGCCGAGGACTTTGCGCGTATCGACGCCGTCATCGAGGCGGTTGGGCCTGATATCGACGTGCTTGTCGATGCCAACAACGCCTATAATCGCCTGGATGCGTTGAAAATGGCGAGGTTTCTCGAGGAAAGAGAAGCCTTCTGGTTCGAAGAGCCGCTGTCTCCCGAAGACAATCAGGGCGCCGCCGATCTCACGGAGCGCACCGATCTGCCGATCGCGCTGGGCGAAAACGAGTACACGATCACCGGCTTCAAGGATCTTATCGATCAGCGGACCGCGGACGTTCTCAATGCCGATGCGCAAATTCTCGGCGGCATCACCGAATGGCAGAAATGCGCGCATTACGCGTCGGCAAATCACATACCCGTCGCACCGCACGGCGATCAGGAAATCCACGTGCACCTTGTCGCTGCGGTCCCGAACGGCCTCATCGTCGAATATTACGACAACGGCCTCAATCGCCTTAAAGACGCGATGTTCCACCAGCAGCTGGAACTGGAGCCGAACGGAACCATCACCGCTCCGTCGCGGCCGGGGCTGGGCTTCGATCTCAATCACTCAGCGCTCGAAAAATTCAAAGTGGAAGGCTGATCGCTGTAAGGCCTTTTGAAGAGGAGGAAACTATGTATCACGCGCGGAAAATAGCGGCGGCCGTAGCGGTCTCGGCATTGCTGGCGAGCTCGACGGCTTTTGCCCAGGACCAGCAGAAGCCTGGCCCCGACCTTGTCGTTTATACCGGCACCGGTATTCCCACCGATTTCGCCGATGCCCTGGTTCAGCCATTCAGCGACTACATGCAGGAAAAATACGGCGTGCCGGTGCACGTTCAGACCGTGCCGGGGCAGATACCGACGGTGTGGGCGCAGTTGCAGACGGAATGGCCGAACCCCAGCGGCGATGTCTACTGGCTGTATAATCAGAACATCCGCGCCGGCATCGAGAAGGGTTACTGGCTGCCGTTGCGGGACAAGTTCACGGATGACGAGTGGGCACAGTTCGACCCTGAAGCCATGAAGACCATGGACACCCAAGGGTACACCACGCCGATGGAAATCTCTGCCTGGGTGCTTGCCGTCCAGAACAGCGTCGCCGAAGGCAGGGTCACCTCGATGTCGGACCTCGCTGACCCCGAATTCGCGCATCGTATCACTTTCGACTCCGCGCTGTCCGTCGGTTCCGGCTACAATGCGATCGCCGCCGCCGTCGCGATCAGGGGTGACGACTGGCACACCTGGTTCAAGGACGGCAAGTTCGACGAGGACGCTGCGCGCCCCGCATTTGATATGGTGAAGGGCTGGGCCCAGAATGCTCTGACCCTGACACAGGGGTCCGGTTCGATCCGGCCGCTATTGCGGCGCGGCGAGGCGCTCATTTCGGCTTGGTGGTGGCACAATACCGTCGAGGAGATTTCGTCGGGTACACCCATCCATATCGTCGAGCCCAAGGAAGGCGTCGTCGCCCTGGTGCAATCCGGCCCGGTCATCTCGGCGAAAACCAAGAACCCGATCGCGGCGGTGGAGTGGGCTAAGTTCGTTTACTCCGATGCCGCTGCCAAGGCGGCGCAGGATGTTGGTTATCTGAACAAATTGCCGCGCCAGGGTGAACCGGCGTCTCCCGAATGGGAAGAATTCTCCAAGAACGCCAAGTTCCTGTGGGTGGACGATTTCCGCGACGCGCTGCTCGACCCGGCCTACAATCAGCAAGTGCTCGATCTTTATAACCGCGTCGTCATCCAGGGTCAGTAAGCAGCCCCATGGCGCCGGCACGCGAAAGACCAGCTCCCATCGTCGATCCCGCCCCGAAAGGGCGGGGTCGTGCATTATCCGACGATACGAGCATCCTGAAGCGCCGGCTGCTGCGCGAGCGGCTGTTCTACCGGCTTTGTACGGTGCCGGCCCTACTCGTCACCGGCCTTGTCGCAGTCGTGCCCCTGCTGCTTCTCGTCTTCAACAGCTTTCGCAATCAAGCCAGCGGCGCCTTCAGCCTCGAATATTATGGCGCCTCGCTGGGAAATGCGTTCTTCCTGAGGACGCTTGCTACGACAATCGGCATCGCGCTCGGTGTCACCGTCATTTGCATAATTCTGGCACTGCCGCTCGCCTATCTCCTGGCGCGGCGCACATTGCTGCGCAATGTCATAATGCCGGTCATAACTATTCCCCGCATGCTGCCTTTCGTCGTCATCGGCTATGCGATGATCCTGCTGCTGGCACCGACGACAGGCGTCGTCAACAAGGTCCTGCTCGGCCTTGGCATCTTGCAGCAGCCCGCCTTCATACTGTTCGACTGGCCGGGGCAGGCAATCGCCTTTTGCTATACGGGCATCGTCGTGGCGACGGCAGTGTTGACAGGCGTCATGATGTCGGTCGATCCGCAATTGGAGGACGCAGCGGTGAGCATGGGCGCCACCCGCCTTCGTGCGTTCTTTGTCATCACCCTCCCGCTCGCCATTCCGGGTATCGTTGCCGCGACAGCGTTGATTTTCACCTCCATTGTCACCGCCTACGCCATCCCCGTCATGCTCAACGGACGGGTGCCGTACATGATCTCGTTACTCATCTCGGCTAACCTGCTGACGCTGCAGCAGCCGCATCTTGCCTATGCGCAGGCGGTTATCGTGTCCTGTCTGGCGATCGGCGTTACGGCTTTCGCGCAGTGGTTCTTGTTGCGCTACGGGCAACGTGGAGGGGCGCGATGAAACCGCGCGCAGGCTTGGGCGCAGTTTTCAGCCGCACCGCGCTGACGCTTTACGTGATCGTCATGCTGATCTGGCTGCTGTTCCCGATTGTGTTGGTCCTGCTGGCATCTTTCCAGGGCAAACTCGAAGTCGACTTCTCCCTGGCCGGCTTGAACCTCGAGGCCTACAAGGCCATCCCGCCGGCCTATTGGCAGGCCTTCTGGTTCACCGTGCGCGCCGCCGTCAGTGCCACGGCACTGGCGATCGTCATCGCGGTGCCCGCCGCCTGGGCCATGGTGCGCGGACGCCTCAGGGGGCGTCGGGTGTTGAGCAACGTCGTCCTCATCCCCGATGTCGTACCGCAACTGATCATGGGCATTGCGCTGCTCACGGTGTTCATCCCACTGCACCTGTCCAACAACTTTGCCGGCATTCTTCTCGCATTGGTCGCGCTCAGCCTTTCGACGGGACTGCGTTTTTCAGAGGCATTGCTGGAAGGGCTGCCGGAAGAATATGAGCAGGCGGCGCTATCGCTGGGCGCCAGTCGTCTCAAGTCATTTCTGTTGGTGACGATTCCGCTCATCGCCCCCGGTATCGCCATCGCCGCCCTGTTCATCTTCATGCAGAACCTCGTGACATTCGAGTTGCTGTTCTTTGTCGCCGGTCCCAACGCCACGCCCATCTCCGTCCGGCTTTTCAGCGATATCGTCGACCGTGGCGTCATCCCCTACGCCGTCGCGATGGCGGGCATTCTCGTTTATGTCGCCATGGCATTCTACACACTCGTCGCCGTTACACTCGGGCCCAAATACATGGCTGGCTCGGTTATGAGCAGAAAGGGCTAGCCGATGGCCGACACGACTTCTCAGTCCGTTACGATCAGGGGCGTCGAAAAGAATTTCGGAAGCTTCAAGGCTGTAACGGACTTCAATCTCGAAGTTGCGGCGGGAGAATTCGTCACCTTTCTCGGCCCCAGCGGTTGCGGCAAGTCGACGACATTGAAGATGCTGTCCGGACTGCTGCCGCAGGACAAGGGCGAGATCCTGTTTGGCGAGCGGCGCATCGACATGCTGCCTGCAAACCAGCGCAACGTGGGACTGGTGTTTCAGAACTACGCGCTATTTCCGCATATGACGGTGGCTGAGAACATCGCTTTCGGCTTGTCCATGCGGCGCTGGAGCAAGCCGAGAAAGCAGCAGCGCGTGGCCGAACTGCTATCGCTGGTTCGTCTCGAGGGGCTGGAGAACCGCAAGCCTGAACAATTGAGCGGCGGCCAGCAGCAGCGTGTCGCCGTCGCCAGGGCGCTTGCATTCAACCCTGACCTGGTTTTGCTCGACGAACCCCTGTCGAATTTGGATGCCAAGCTGCGCGAGCAGGTCCGGCTCGATTTGCGCGACATCCAGAAACACGCCCGGCAGACGACGGTTTTTGTCACCCATGATCAGGTTGAGGCCTTGGTGATGAGCGACAGGATCGTTTTGATGAATGCCGGCCGGATTGAGCAGATCGGCACGCCCGTCGAGCTTTATGCGGCGCCGCTCACCGAATTCGGTGCCCGTTTTGTTGGTGCCAACAACCTGGTGCCTGCAACCCTGCATGGCGACGCATCCGATCCTCGTGCCATTGTCGACGGCGTCGATGGGACATTGGCGCTGACGTCCATGTCCGAGCAGCTCAACGAGGGGGCCGGCGCCCCGATATGGCTTTGCGTCCGCCCCGAGCATATTTTCCTCACCGCCTATGAGACCATGCCGGCTGGCGGCGAAGTCCGGCAATTCAATGCCCGGGTCGTCGACAAGGTGTATCAGGGCACCTCTGTCCTCATCGATCTCGAAGTGGAAAAGCTCGGCCGCGTCAGGGCTGAGCGGCCGACCATGGCTGCCGCCGAACTGCAGGCCGGCCAGCAAACCTCGATAGCGTTTTCCAGCTGCCATGCCGTTCCAAGACGCCGCTGACGGCGGCTAGAGGCCGTGCAGGGAATGCAAAGCGGATGGCATCGCCGGGGCAGGCGACGCCATCCGGAAACGTGCTGTCTTACTGATCGGCGCCTGGCTGATACTTATCGGTATAGACCATGGCCGGCTTCACCCAGCCGGTGGGAATGCCGGCATATTTTTCGAGCAGGTCGATAGTCTGCTGCACGTCGACGGGATCGATCCAGCCATAAGGCTTGCCTTCCGTGCGCGCCGTATGAACGTAGTCCTCCATCGCCTTCATTTCCCGGGCGACCTTGTCGCGGTTCGCGTCGGGCCGGTATTGCATGAAATAGTTCAGGGCCTCGTCGGGATTGGCGACCACATCGGCATGCCCCTTGGTGAGCGCCGCGAGGAAGCCGCGGACGATGTCCTCGTGCTGCGCCAGCCAGTCGGTCCTCACGATGATGCTCGAGTCCAGCAGGTTGACGCCGTAGTCAGCAAAAAGCATGGGCGGATCGATCGGGGCGGCGTCGTTGATCTGCAGGCCATCGGTCGGTGCCCAGGCGTTGATGAAGTCGGCATCGCCTTTCAGCAGCGCCTGCTTGTAGTTGTCGGTGATGATCACCTGGACATTGTCCATGTTGACGCCATTCACCTCGGCGAAGGCCTTGGTCATGCCGTCCTGCAGGTTGCCTGCCGAGGTCGCGAATCTCTTGCCCTCAAGGTCTTTCGGCGTCGAGATGCCCTTCCCCTTCAAGGAAATCATCGCCACCGGGCTCTTCTGGATAACGCCGAAGACGCTCGTAATATTGTCGAACTTAGCCTGCGCCGATGCCTGCACCAGCGCAGCGAGGCTCGCATTGCCGAACTGCACGCTGCCATTGCCGACCGCTTGGATGGTGCCGGTGGAGCCGTCCCCATCCATCACCGTGACGTCCAACCCCGCGTCCTTGAAGTAGTTCTTGCCCAACGCCACAAAGAACGGGGCGTCGGCACCAACGGCGGTGAATGCCAGCCGTATCGTCACTGGCGTCAGATCGGCGGCCAATACCGGCGATGCCAGGGCGCCGGCCGTGAGCATGGCCGCCGCCAATCCCGCTACCTTTTTCCACATAATCATCTTCATCCCTTGTTAGTTATACTTATGGAACGCAATTGGTATTCCAATGGCATATTTACGTCAATCGACGTTCTTCATTGGCTCTGATCACGATATCATCAGGCAGCCGGGCCCCGAGTTCCGGCCGCGTCTGAGGGAAGCGGATAAGTGATGGCGGGCGCAAGAATGCAGCGGTCCAGCCTTTAGTTGTATGGGCGTCTTGACCCGACATGCGCCTCGGATGCGCCCAATCCTCGAAGCCTTGTCGCAATATTCAGTTGTCGATGGTCTACCTGATGTATACCATCTTAGTCGCAACAGACTTGGCACGGCATTGGCAGGCAGCACATGACGGTTCGTCGAACGGTTCGCTTCTATCTCAACGATGACCTGGTCGAACTCGACACGATCCCGCAGGGACAGACGCTGCTCGATTTCCTGCGGCTCGACCGCATGCTGCGCGGCACCAAGGAGGGCTGCGCCGAGGGCGATTGCGGCGCCTGCACGGTGCTGGTCGGCCGGATCGCAACGGACGACCGCCCGGCCTACGAGACAATCAATGCCTGCATCCGCTTCGTTGCTTCCCTTGACGGCACCCATGTGGTGACCGTCGACACCTTGGCGCGAGACGGGCTGCATCCGGTGCAGCAGGCCATGCTCGACAACCATGCCAGCCAATGCGGCTTTTGCACGCCGGGTTTCGTCATGTCGCTTTACGGACAGTGGCTAGACAACCCATCCCCTTCGCGGCGGCAGGTCGAGCAGGCGCTTCAGGGCAATCTTTGCCGCTGCACGGGCTACACGCCTATCATCAATGCGGCACAAGCCATCGGCAACTATGCCGATCCGACCGGCGACCCGCTGATCTCGGGGCGAACAGCCATGACGAACAAGCTCAGGCAATTGCAGGACGGCAAGCGCGTCGTGATCGAGGCAGACGGTAACCGAACCATCCTGCCGCACAGCGCCGACGATCTCGCCGACATCCTCAATACTTATCCCGAGGCAACGCTCATCGCCGGGGCGACCGATGTCGGTCTTTGGGTGACGAAGTTCATGCGCGACCTCAAGACGATGGTCTTCCTCAACCGCGTCGGCGACCTGCAGGCCGTCAGAGTCGAGGACAATGTCATAGTCCTCGGCGCCGCGGTCTCCTATACGCAGGCAACGGACACCCTCCTCGCCGCCATCCCCGAGCTTCAAAGCCTGTGGTTGCGAATTGGCGGCGCTCAGGTGCGGAACGCCGGCACTATCGGCGGCAACATCGCCAACGGCTCGCCCATCGGCGATACGCCTCCTGCCCTCATCTGCCTCGACGCCTCGATCGTGCTCCGCAAGGGGGACAGAAGGCGCACGCTGGCGCTCGAGGATTTCTTCATCGAGTACGGCAAGCAAGACCGCCAGCCGGGCGAGTTCGTCGAAACGGTCAGGATACCCATACCTTCAAAACACGACCGGTTTCGCGTCTACAAGCTGACCAAGCGGTTCGACGAGGACATAACCGCAACGCTCGGCGCCTTCAGGATACGGGTTGAGCAGCGCCGGATTGTCGAAGCCTGCATCGCCTATGGCGGCATGGCGGCGATCCCGAAGCGTGCGAGGAGCGTCGAGGCCGCACTGATCGGCCGGGCATGGACGCGCGAAACCATCGAAACGGCAATGGACTGCTATGCTGACGATTTCACGCCGTTGAACGACTGGCGTGCTTCGGCCGCCTATCGCATGACCGCTGCCCGCAACCTGCTGCTGCGTTTTTTTCTGGAGAGCGAGGGCGAAACCACGGATGTGCGGGGGCTGATCGATGGATGACAGACTGCGGCGCGAGGCCTTGGCAGGTCAGTCGTCGAACCGCCTTTCGGTGCCGCACGAGTCCGGGCACAAGCACGTCACCGGCCTCGCCGAATATATCGACGACATCGCCGAACCGGCGGGAACCCTGCACGCCTATATCGGCACCGCCGCCATCGCCAATGGCGACATTACCGGATTGGACCTGAGCGACGTCGTTGCCGCTCCAGGCGTCGTCGGCGTGATCACGGCAGCCGACATTCCCGGACGGAACGATATCAGCCCGCAGGGCATCGGCGATGATACGCTGTTTTGCGACACACACGTCTCTTATCATGGACAACCGGTCTTCGCCGTCATCGGGCTCACACGTCAGGAAGCCCGCAGGGCAGCGCGCCTCGCCAAGCTGACTTACAGCGAAGCGGCCCCCGTCCTCGATGTCCGCGCGGCGCAGGCTGCCGGTGGGCGCACTGTGGGCCAGGGCATGACGATCCAGCGCGGCGATGTAGAAGCGGCGCTCAAAACCGCACCGCACACCATCCGCGGCGAGGTCAGCGTCGGCGGCCAGGAACACTTCTATCTCGAAGGGCAGGTCTCGCTGGTCGTTCCGGGCGAAGACGGCGAGGTGACGTGTTATACGGCCACCCAACACGCCAGCGACACCCAGGAAGTGATCGCCCGCGTGCTCGGCCTCGACGCCAACGGCGTACGCGTCCACGTCCGGCGCCTCGGCGGCGGCTTTGGCGGCAAGGAGACCCAGGGCACGCTGTTCGCCGCGGTCGGCGCCGTCGCCGCCCGCAAGTTCCGCCGCGCGATAAAAGTCCGGCCGGATCGCGACGACGACATGATCATCACCGGCAAGCGCCATGACTTCATCGTCGACTATGCCATCGGCTTCGATGACGACGGGCGCTTTACCGCCGTCGAGGCGGATTATCGCGCCCGTTGCGGCCACTCGCTCGATCTGTCGATCGGCGTTACCGACCGCACGCTCATGCATGCCTCGAATGCCTATTTCATGCCGAACGTGCGGGTCTCGTCGCACCTCTATCGCACCAATACCGTCTCCAATACCGCCTTTCGCGGCTATGGCGGACCGCAGGGCATTGCCGCCGCCGAGCGCATGATCGAGGAAATCGCCTATGCGCTCGGCCTCGACACGCTCGAAGTGCGCAAGCGCAATTTCTATGACGGCGGCAAAAGGAATTCGACACCTTACGGTCAAGATGTCCACGACAACATCCTCGATCGCCTGGTCGGAGAACTGGAACTGACCAGCGACTATCAGCGGCGGCGCACCGAAATCATCGAGCACAACCGCGCGGCACCGGTCATCCGGCGCGGCATCGGTCTGGTGCCGATCCATTTCGGCATCAGCTTTTCCAAAAAGCAGATGAACCAGGGCGGTGTCTTGCTGACCATCTATCGCGACGGCTCGGTGCATATGAGCCAGGGCGGCACGGAAATGGGCCAGGGCCTGCACACCAAGGTGCGCCAGGTCATTGCCGACGAACTCTGCCTCGATCTGAGCCGCGTACGCATCACCGCGACGGCGACGGACAAGGTGCCCAATGCGTCCCCCACTGCCGGCTCGCTGGGCACCGACCTCAACGGCATGGCGGCCGTCGATGCAGCACGCCAGATCAAGCAGCGGCTCATCGACTACGCGACCGATGTCTATCGCGTTCACCCGGAGCAGGTCAGTTTCGAGCAGGAAGCGTTGCGGGCCGGCCGGCATGTCATCGCTTGGCCGGACTTGATCGAGCACGCCTATATGGCGCGCATTTCGCTGTCCGCCGCTGGTTTCTACAAGACCCCGCATATCGACTGGAACCGCAAGACAGGGCGCGGCAATCCCTATCTCTATTTTACCTATGGCGCCGCCTGCTCCGAGGTCGCCGTCGATACCCTGACCGGCGAATATGTCGTGTTGCGCACCGATATCCTGCAGGACGTCGGCAACTCCATCAATCGCGACATCGATATCGGCCAGATCGAGGGCGGCTTCATCCAGGGCATGGGCTGGGTGACGACCGAAGAGCTCTGGTGGGATGTCAAGGGGCGGCTGCGCACCCATGCGCCCTCGACCTACAAGATCCCGGTCGCCTCCGACCGGCCGGCCATCTTCAACGTCAAGCTGGCGGAATGGTCGATCAACGAGGCGCCGACCGTGCGAAATTCCAAGGCCGTGGGCGAGCCGCCCCTCATGCTGCCGCTCGCCGTCCTCGATGCATTGGGAATGGCGGTTGCCAGCGTCGCGGGGTACCGGATCGCACCGCGCCTCGAAATACCGGCGACGCCGGAAAAGGTGCTGATGACGATGGAGCGGCTGCGCAAGGCAGCACAGGCCCTATAGACGATAGGGCGCCCGCGCCGGAGCGCGAGCGCCGAACTTTACTTCAGATCGGAAAAGCCGGTCGCAACGAAGAGTTCCGACTGCAGGGCGGTCAGTTGGCCCGAGCCGCCCGGCGGCGGCCAGATGCCTTCCTTGCTGGCCTGTCCCCGCGCCTTCATGCGGTCCTCGATGCTCTTGTAGGGCCAGATGTGAACCATGCGCTGCGGGCCTTCCTCGATCGAGCCCATCACCATCAGCAGTTTCGACATGGCATTGCGGCGCTCGACGATCTTGCTCCAGGCGTCCGCCGTTTCCGCCAAGCCGTTCGGCGCGATCGTATAGGTACGGAATTCGTAGAACGGCCCCCATTCGCCGGTTTCGATGGGCTTGTCCTGCATGAAGAAAAGCGGCTTGAACGCCGTGCTCTGCATACCGCCAAGATAGGGTGCAATGCCATAGGGATCTTCGGTCTGCATGAGGCGCGCACGCTCTTTGGTGAGCTGGTCGAGGTTTTCGTAAGCCGTGAGGAAGGCGAAGCGGTTCAAAACGCCGAACTCGCAGCCAAAGGCGCCGATGGTTTTTCCGGTGCTGGAAAACGACGCATAGGTCTTGGGCAGGATCGGCATGACGGCGCCGAGCGTGTTCGGCAGAAGCGACAATATGGTTAGATCGTAGAGCATGTTCACCCCATTTTTCCGGTGTTGGTCGGGCGGGCTTTTCAAACCCAAATACAATTGGTACACCAAAGGAATTCCAAATGTATATGGATAATTGGAGGGCGCCATGTATGACCTAGTGATCGCCGGGCGGGTCGTGACACCGTCTGGTATTGTCGAAGATGGCTGGCTGGCGATCCGGGGCGGCACGATCGAGGCCGTGGGCAGCGGCGCGCGTCCCGAAGCCCGGGAACTAAGCGACCATTCCGGCACCTATGTGCTTCCAGGCGCCATCGACGGGCAGACCCATGCTGGCAGCCAGATCGGCGTTCCCGGAATTGCGCCGATCACCCAGGCCGCCGTGCGCGGCGGCGTCACCACCATCGTCGACATGCCCTATGACGAGCCCGACCCGATTACTACCGGCGCCCTGCTGCGGCAGAAGATCGACGCCGTGCATACCCACGCCTTTTGCGACGTGGCGCTCTACGGCACCGTGCCGGTGGCGCCCGATACCAGAGATATCAAGGCGCTGATCGATGGCGGCGTCTGCGCCTTCAAGATTTCCTCATTCCAGGCGCATCCGCATCGCTTCCCGCGCATCGACAATGGCGCGACGCTGGCTCTGATCGAAACTCTCGAAGGCACGGGACTGCCCCTCGGCCTGCATAACGAAGACCAGGAGATCGTTGCCCGCACCGCCGCGAAGTTCAAGGCCGAAGGCCGGACGCGTCCGGAAGACCATAGCGCCAGCCGCCCGGAAGTGGCTGAACTCACCGCCACGGCGGCATTCCTGCAGCTCGGCGTCGGCCACGACACGCACCTG
>Ga0164242_10005462_pt1 | contig 14157 bp, 25 predicted proteins | sample OricomgcompostMG_FD_108783 | JGI IMG/M metagenome (GOLD analysis project Ga0164242, IMG submission 108783) | Miracle-Growth compost microbial communities from Emeryville, California, USA - Original compost - Miracle growth compost (MG) ... | reverse complement strand
CGAGACCAGAACTTCCAGCCGCCACCCGCTCTCCGACGGCAGGGGCTCGGCGAGGATCTGGTCGAGCTCGGCCAGCAGCTGCGGCAGGGGCCGGGTGGTGGCGACCGCGACGCACGCGGTCTCCAGGTGGTGTACCCGCGGGGTGCGGAGCTGCTGTTCGAGGAGGGCGCGGACGGTGAGTGTGCTGGGGTCGTGGCGGGACGCGGTGAGGGGTTCAGGCATGGGGGCACTCAAGGCGGCCCTCCCGGTACTCTCGGTGAGTGAGCTGACACAACCGTAGCGCCGTGAACTGACTCACCGCCAGACATTGAGCTGACTCACTCTCACGTGGGAGGCTGACCCCCATGCGCCCGAACGAACACCTCGCCGAGCAACTCCGCCGCGCCATCCGCGACGGCGACCTCATCCCCGGGCAACGCCTCCCCTCCACCCGCGAACTCGCCGACCAGCACGGCGTGGCGCTCGGAACCGTCCGCAACGCCCTCAGCTGGTTGCGCGTCGAGGGCTGGATCGTCACCACGCAACGCGGATCCTGGGTCGCCGACACGCCCACCGGCACCGCGAGCCCGCGCGACATCCTCGCCCGGGCCCGCCGCACCGGCAGCACCGCCGGCGCCGGCGAGACCAAACGCGTCACCTCTGCCGCGCTGATCGTGCCGCCGCTGTACGTCGCCGAGTGCTTCGACCAGGACCCCGGCGAGCAGCTCGTGCGCCGCGAGTACGTCACCGGCACGGGCCCGACCCGCACCGCGCTCGCCGTGGACTGGTACCCGGCCAGCTTTGCCGATGCGGTGCCCGAGCTGCTGGAGACCTGGCCCGGTGCCCGCACCCCCGGTCAGCCCGGCGCCGGAAACAACCTCCTCGCCCTGATCGAGCAGCGTCTCGGCCGCACGGTCATCCGGGGCCGGGACGCCATGCACGGGCGTGCCGCCGACCAGCGTGAGGCCGGCCACCTCGGCCTGCCCGTCGGTGCGCCGATCCTCGCCCTGGCCCACGAGTGGTCGGACGATGACGGTCTCATCGTGTACGGGGAACGGTGCCTGCCGCCGCGGCTGACCATCGGCTACGAGTACGACATCTGAGAGGCCCCCATGGAACTCACCGACGCCACCCTGCGCACCGTCCGCGGGCTTGCTGAGGGTGCGACCCGCACGACGTGGGATGTCGACGTGCCTGAGGGTGCGGATCCGGTGGTGTACGGCATCTGCTTCCTGGCCGGGGTGTTCATGGCCGCGACCACGGGGGTGGACGATCCGGCCCGGGCCGAGTTGCGGGAGTCGCTGCTGCCCGCCGGGGCCGGTGGCGTGTCGGCGGGGCCGGTGGAGCGGGTGGCCCCTTACGTTGCTGGCCTGACTGCGGGGCGGCCGTTCCGTAAGGAGGGAACCGCCGGCGCGTAGCCGGTACAGCGCGACGCCCCCGCCGACGGATCGGCGGGGGCGTTCGTGTGTCCGGGGGTCTGTGCCCCGTGTGGTGTGCGGTGGGCGATTGGTATCAGCACTCTCAGAGCTGTGCTCTGGGCCCCCCGGGCCGCCTCTTACCTAGTGCTAGACCGCGGCACCAGGATGCCACAGCCGTGGCGGGGTGCGGTCCGGCCTTTTCGTGGTAGCACGAAAAGACCTGGTCAGGTGCGGTACGCAGGTTCCTGCACTCCGGCCGGTAGGTGGTGCCCGGCGCCGCATGAGCATGGTGTCACAGGGGGCCGACGGCAGGCTGTTAGTTGGAGGGCCTGCGGAATCCGTCGACTACGAGGAGTTCGGCGACCTGGTCGTCGACCTCGCCGGTCAGTTCCTGTTGCTCGAACGGCGCGGAGTCGAGGATGCGTTCCGCGGCGCGTTTCAGCATGAGGTAGTCCTGCCGGAGGGCGGTGGCCCACCAGTCCCGATCTTGTCCCATCTCGGCGCTCTCGGTGCTGGCACGGCGGTAGGCGGCGTACCAGTGGGTGCGCGGCATGGTGATGGTTTGCATGGTGGTGCTCCCTGGGTGTGCGAGTGGGTGCCGGCCAGTCGTGTTGACTGGCCGGCGTGAAGCCCGCTCGCGCAGGCACAGGGTGTGGGGCGCCTTGGCCCCGACCGCTGCAGGCGGCTCACCTCCGCTTGCGCGGAGAAGAGTGGGCTGCTCGCCTGACGGAAGTCCCAGCGGGCTCACCTCCGCCTGCGCGGAGAAGAAGGAGCTGCTGCGCCGCTCCCGGAGGTCCCAGCCGGGTCACCTCCGCTTGCGCGGAGAGACTGACACCATATCCTATGGCACCCCCCGCATTGACAATCTATGCGGGGGGTGCCATAGTTGGTTCATCGGGGGGCGACAGACCCCCACCAACGAAAGGAACCACCATGCGTCAGCTCACCGCCGCCGACATCACCGACTTCCACGCCTCCCGCTACGACCTCCTCGTACTCACCACCGACGGCGAATACGCCCACCTCGACGAGAGCAGCATCGACACCAGCAGCTACGACGACCACCGGGCCACCGCCTACGACTACTGCCGCACCCACGACGGCGACGAGGTCCAGATCCTCCTGGCACGCACCACCATCGAGGAAGGCGACTGGATCCCCGACGCCCTCGACGACGACGGCAACCTGCTCCCCGCGGCCGCCGCCGAGATGGCCAACATGATCACCGTCGACGGCATCCTGCCCAGCCGCGTCCGCAAGGCCCAGGCCGCCGGCCAGCGCTGGACGGCCCAGGCCGCGGCCGCCGACGCCGCCGCTCTCGACCGGGCCCACGCGGTCGCCGACGTGGTGGCCATCACCGGCGGCAACCAGTCCTACGCCGCCCGCGCCCTCGGCCTGAACCAGTCGACCGTGAACCGGCTCCTCAAGAAGATCAGCTGAAGCCAGACATGCTGAAGCCCTCCCGGCCCTAACTCGGGAGGGCTCCAACGTTTCCGCTCGCTCGACGGGCCTGCTTCCCCTCAGCGCGAGGCGTGAAGGCCGGGTCTCGCACCCGGATGCCGCACCGCCAGCATGGCACACGGGGCCGACGGCACGGCGCCCCCTTCGCGTCCCGGTGGGCAGTCGGGACAGGGGGCGCCGGTCTCGTCGCGGTGGCCGGGTAGGTGGGAGGGCGGCGCCTGAAACGGCCACGCTGCGGCGAGGGAGCCCAGCCTGCCACGCGCCAGCGCAGGGGGGAAGAGGCGTGCCCGGCTGCCCGGCTGTCGTACCGGCGCCGTAGGCTGCCTGCATGTCTGACCTGCCTGCTCACCTGATCGATCTCCAGCGTGCCGCCCACCAGGCGTGGGACGCCGTCGAGGCGCACCGCAAGCAGGTCGACACCGCACGCCGAGCCGCAGCCGGGCCCGCGCCCGAACTCGCGTGGCAGAGGCCGCAGCTCCGTCCCTGGACCGGCGAGGAGAACGCCCGCTACCGGGAGCTGCACGCCGCGGCCGTCGCCGCACAGGCCGCACTCCGGGCCGCGGTCGACGAGGCCGGCCTGGGTCACCACATCGACGTCGTGCAGGGCCTGCACCGGGCCGCCCGCGACCAGTGACCGGCCCGGGCGGCGAGCCCATCGAGGCCTGCGAGGTGCCGGCGTGGCGGCGCGGCCCGGATCAGGCGGCGCGCGAAGACGGCAACGCCGGCACCATCTGTGCAAGCCAGTCGTCCGGGTCGGCGGTGAAGTGCGGCGCCGCGCTCGACTCCCACCACGACCGGACCGCAACCGTGCTCACGACCTGCCCGGTGCGGCGGTCGACATACTCCACGGGCCGCTCGCCGACCTGCCGCACCACCACCCGGCCCCGCTTGCAGCCGTCCGGGTAGTCGTTCCAGTCGATGCCCGCCTCCGTGAACAGCAGCTCCTGCATGCCGCTCGATGACACGCCGTGCAGCCTTCGGTGGGAGAACCGGGCCTGTGCGGCCATGGAGATGGAGTTCCGCACGGCGTCCCGCTGCCGCCAGACGAAGTAGTTCGCCACCTCCACCGGGTCGGCGAGGGTGAAGGTGCGGGCGTCGAACAGGGCGCGCTTGCCGGGCCGTCGCTCGTTCAGGACCGCTGTGGCCAGGGACGCGGACACGGTGAGCACTTTGGCGACGACGCCGCCGAACCAGGGCTGGGTGTCGGGTGATGCGAAGTCGGTGATGAGGATGCTGATCTCGTCGGACTGCGTGTAGGCGAACGCGGCGCCGGAGATCTCCGCGCAGAGTGCTTCGGCGACCGCGTCCATGTCGGCCATGAACACGGCGTCGAAGGGCCGCTGGCAGCCGCGCAGGTAGGAGTGGAATGCGCGCCCGTCGAGCCGGAGCAGGGTGTAGGTGCGGCGCGGCAGTACCGCCCGGTGGGCGACCTCGTAGGCCTTCATCCGGTCGCCGAGTGCTGACGTGTCGGTCATGGGTCAGTCCTCCTCGGTGGTGGGGCGGTCGGGGGTTGATTCGAGCGCTTCGACTGCTCGGGCCCACCATTCGGGCGGGACGACGTAGCCCGCTGGCTTGCCGCGGCGGGTGATTCGCCAGTGCTGGCTGTGGTGTTGGGTGCCGTCGAGGACGTCGGCGAACTTCTTTCGGGCCTCTTCGACGGGCAGGCTCTCGGGCTCCTTCATGGCGCGAGTGTAGAACAGACCTTTAGTTCTGCGCAGACCTTGCGAACCTTACAGTTCATCTGTAAGGTCTGTAAGGACAGCGAGGAATGAGGGGGAGCGATGAGGATCACCAAGCACCAGACCGAGGACCGCACCCTCACCGACCTCGCCCGCGCCCTCGACCGCCGCCGCCCCGTCACCATCACCTACACCAAGGCCGACGGGTCGGAGACGGTCCGCACCATCGAGCTGTACGACCTGCGCACCACCAAGAACGGCGACGTCATCGTCCGCGCCGCCGACCGCCAGTCGGGTGAGATGCGGACCTTCCGCGTCGACCGCATCCGGGCGTACACGCTCCACCGCGGCCGCTACACCGTCGTCCTCCCCGAGACCCCGACCGCCGCCGCCATGCCCTCCACCCCGGCCGCGCTCGTCGCCTACGAGATCGCCCGCGACGAACGCCCCACCACCCGCCGACTCGCCACCGCCGCCTGACCAGGAAGGACCCCCTCATGCCCAGCGCTATCCCCGACCACCACCGCTCCCAGCTCGCCGGCCTCCTCGGTATCGCCGGTGCCACCATGGTCGACGCATCCGACGGCCCGACCGTGCACGCCGTCCGCCACAACGGCGCGGACTGGACTGCCGAATACCGGGGCTCCCTGGAAGGTGAGCCGATCTGGTGGCTCACCGGGGCCGCCCATCCGGACGGCATCCTCCTCGACAAGTACGGGATCGTCGCCGCCGTCACCAAGCACGCTGCCGTCATCCCCACCGCCGAGTGCCCGACCTGCGGCGCCCCCGCTGACGAGACCAGCACCCGCATCCCCGAGCACCGCCCCGGCTCGCCCTGCACGGTGGACTACCGCGCGGTCTGATCGCCGCCCGGGTGCACGGCCACCGTCCGTGCGCCCTGCGAGGCGATCAGACGCCGCCCCTACCATCCGACCACCAGCACGAAGGAGAACGCCATGGACAAGGCCGAGCCGCTGCCCGCCCCGGCCTTCCACCGGGACGCCGCCCTCGACGCTATCCGCGACGCCCTCGACGCCTACTTCGACGAGGTCAACCCGGAGGACACCGACACCGACGACCTCGCCGAGACGGTGCTCGGCGCCCTGGAGCGCGCCGCCGCGGGGACCACGCGGCCCGAGCCGCTGCCCGCCGTCGGCGACCGCTACACCCGGCGCGACGGCACCAGGCAGACCGTCACCGTCACCCGCGTCTGGACCACCGAGGCCGGGCACCTCGCCGTCGCCTACGAGTGGCGCGACGGCAAGCTCAGCTTCGCCCACAGCGCCTGCCCGCTGGCCGTTTTCCACCGCCACTACGAGCCCCTGCCCTCCTGACCTTCCGCCCCGTTCGCCGAACCCCGGCGGACGGGGCGGCTTTGTGCCCGAACCCGCCGGCTCCACGCCAGTCGTCACGGAAGGATCGACCCATGAATGAACTGCCCGCCGCTATCCAGCGGATCGTCGACAAGCACCAAGCCGCGCCCCGGCAACGCGGCCCCCGCCCCATCCGGCACACGGTCGACTTCGACTTCGACATGCAGCCCGGGACGGTCACCGTCGCCCGGATGCAGGCAACCAGTGCCCTGCCCGTGCCCGTCGTGGGCCAGCAGATCACCGTGTACGGCATCCCCGTCCGGGTTGCCGACGTCGACACGTACTACGAGATCGGCGACGGCGGGGAGTGTGAGGTGCTGACCGCTATCCGCATCACGCCCGAAGACTGACCGGACACCACACCGCCCCGCCACCGAGCAGCTGGTGGCGGGGCGGACGTGCGCCCGGGGTCAGGCGTCGGGCGCCCACTCGGGCCGGTAGTCCGGGTGGTCGGCGTACACGGCGGCGAGGGCGCGCACGGCGTCGTGCAGGGCGGCGGCGTGGCCGTCCGCTACCTCATGCCACTCGGCCGGGTCGGGCTGGTAGAACTCGACAACCTCGGCGTAGGCGTCCACGATCCGCCGCTTCGCTTCGACCTCGCGCAGCACCCGGGCCGGGTCGTGGCGGGCGATGTGGGCGGCGAGCGCGGGGCCGGGGACGGTGAGGCCGCGCCAGTGCTTGTCCTTCTCGTAGGGCGTGTGGAACTCCGGCGGCCACATGCAGACCAGCTCTTCGTCTGTCCATTCCGGGTCGTCGCCCGGGCCCGTGTGCCACTCGTGCGGCACGGTCACCGCCCGCGCCACCGCCTCATCCTCCGCCAGACGCGCCTTGAGGAACGCCGCCAGATCATCCATCGCTGCCCTCCTCGACCGGGATGGGCCGGATGGTGATGTACTGCCAGCCGAGTCGGTACCGCGACGACCGCTCGGCAAGGCGGCGCCGGACCGCCTCGGCTTCCTCCCGGGACGCCACCCGCTCCGCGTAGTCGCCTTGGTCGAGGACGTAGGCGCGCCGGTTCCGGTAGGCGACCACCAAGCACCCTGCAGCCGGGTCATCCATCGCTGCCCTCTTCCTTCGGTGGTTCGGCCGGCTTCTTCTTGGCCTTGTTCGGCCCGGCGGCGAGCCCTTTCTCGATCTGCTGCCGCCGTCTCCTTACCGACGCCGCGAAGAGACCGGTGCGCTCCAGGAACTCAATCTCCGCCATAGCACCAGCACACTGGGCCTCCCAGTACGAATACCCTGCATCCCGCGCCGCCGCATAGATGTCCAGGCTCACGTCTCCAGCGGCTCGGATCAAGCGTCCACGTAGCACCGCGAGGGCGTTGCGTCGCAAGATGGGATCCGACTTGGGCGTCTGGTACTGGGGTGTCCCCATCACGTTGTACTTCGACCGTTCTACTGCGATCGCCTTCAGCTCTTCCGCGTAGGCGGTGGTGCGGTGATCGAACCACTCCTCCGTTCGGCGTGCCACGTCTGGCCACCAAGGTTGCCTTTGGTGTGCCTTGCAGCGGTGATCCGGGTCGTAGGCGGACCCGATGTAGAGCAGGGCTCCGTCGGCGTCGTACAGGCGGTATACGGCGGCGCGCCTACTCGGCTGGGTCGTCTTGGTGTTCTCCATCGGCAGGTTCTCCGCTGCGCTTCTTGAGATCGGTGCGCTCGCCCTGCCGCACGGTTCGAGTGCGGAAGTAGGGCTCGGCCTGATGCCAGTCCACGGCCTTTGAGCGGCCCACCGTCACGAGCGGCGGGAACTTCGGGTCCTCGCGTGAGATTTGCGACAGGCGCTGATGGCTGATCTTCTCCAGCACCCCCTCTGCGACGAGTCGACGTGCGAGTTCCCGCAGCGAGATCAACTCGGGACCCCCTGGCTCAGTGGACATGGCTCTGCCATTCTGCCTGAACTTCTAGCCATATGGCTAGAAGTTCGGCTACGCTCGTTCAGCACCAACAAGACGGCCCCGGCCGGAGTCGCCACTCCATATGGCCGGGGCCGGACCTCCGCACACCGTGAAGCGAACCGGAGATCACCGTGAAGCGTACCCACGATCCCAGTCCCGGGCCCAGCCCCGCGCCTGCCGCCGACCCGAACACCTCCTGCCCGGAGGGCTGCGGCCGTCCCATCCACCCCGGCCCCTGCAACGGCGGTGCCCGATGAGCCTTCAGCCGATCCGATGCCGCGGCTGCGGCCGCATCTGGACCGCCGGCCACGACTGCAACAACGGCGGTGCCCGATGAGCCAGCCCACACCCACGCAGCCCTGCCCCGGGCCCGGTGACCGCACGGAGACCACCACCGGCCCCGACGGTGTCACCCGCACGACGTGGCACGGCTGCCCGGTCTGCCACGGGGCCCACTGATGGCCATCCTCCCCGCGTGGCTGTCCGGCCGCGACGACCGGCAGCTCGGGCTGCTCTACCAGTCGCAGGGCCGCGAGTCGGCCACCGCCCGGCGCGACCGCAAGCAAGCCGAACGGGCACAGCGTGACGCCGCAAAGCGCCGCCGCGACCACCACCGTCACGCGGCCGCCGCCGACCGCGCCGGCCAACACTGGACCGACCGGCAACGCTGGCGCGCCTAACCCGCCCGACCGCCGGGCCCGCGCAACCCCTCCCCGCGCGGGCCCGGCCCCACCTCCAGGAGCCCGCCGTGCCCCGCCCGGCCTACCGGCCCATCACCCGCAATGGCCGCACCCACTACGTCCCCATCGAGCCGCCGCGCCCGCCCCGCGACGTCGACCGCACCGTCCTCGCTGCCGTCACCGCCGGAACCGTCCTCCTCGTCGCCGTCTCCGTTGCCTGGTCCACCGCCAGCATCGGCAACCTCCTCCAGCACGTCACCATCGCCCCCCTCGCCTACGGCGCGGCCGGTGCGTTCGACCTCACCTGGGTCATTGCCATGGCCGTCGAGTGGCTCGCCCGCTACGACGAGACCCGGGCCGAACTCCCGCGCCGCGCCGGGCACGTTGCGCTCCTCGCTGCTATGGCCGGCGTCGGTATCCACGGCTGGCTCGCCGGGAACTGGGCCACCGCGGTCGTCGGCGCCGTCATCTCCGCGCTGGCGAAGGGCGGCTGGACGCTGGTGATGCGGCACCAGGCCGTCGCCCTCGACCCGGACACCGCGGCGTGGCTCGCCGCCGAGCGGGCCGCGCGCGGTGCCGCCCGCGCCCTGGCCGCCGAGACCCGCGCCGACGCCCGGTCCGCCGCTCAACTCGCCGCGATCCGCGCCTCCCTCGCGCTGCCCGCGGCGGATGGTCCGGATGTTCCGGACGCCGATCCGGAACAGTCCGCGGACCGCCCGGACCGCCCGGACACGGAACCCGGACCGGCCGCCGTACCCCCGATGACCATCACGGACGCCGTCCGGACCGCGATCTCCTCCGGCATCACCGACCCCGACGCGATCCTCCGCTACGTCCACCAGCGGTCCGACGCCAACGCCAAGGCGGAGACGGTCGCCCGCTACGTGCGGGCCGTCCGGAAGGGCGCCTGAGATGGTCGCCGAGCCCGGCGCCGACGAGCGCCGTATCCGCCAGCTCCTCCTCCAGCGCGGGGTTGGCCCCGACGCGCCGCCGCGGCCGGCCCGCGCTGCCCGGCCGCCGCGGACCGACGCCGGCTGGTGGGACGACCTGTACGACACGACCGCCGGCGACACCCACGCTCGCGGCGCCGCCCCCGGCCGGGCCCGCATCGCGCCGTCCCGCCTCCCGGATTGGCGCACCGGCGAGACCGCGGACCTGTCCGGAGTCGTCCAGGACCGTCCGGACGACGCCAGCCCCGACCCGGACACCAAGCCTGTCACCGATCCGGACACCGAGGACCCGGCCCCGGACTGGACCCCGGCCGCAGACCCCGACGACCCGGTCGAGCGGCCGCCTCACCGCCCGGCCAACCCGGCCCGTGCCGGGGTCCGGCGTGCCAGCGCCGCCTACCTGACGCTCGCCCCCCGCACCCGCGTCCTCCTCTACAACGGGACCGCCGCCGCCACCGGATGGGCCCTCGGCCTCGAACCCCTGATGCGCGGCTGGATCACCCAGTGCGGACACGACACCGGCCACACCTCCGCCGCCCTGATCCTCGGCGTCGGCATGACCGCCCTCATCGGCCACCAGGTCGACCGGCGTACCCGCCACTGGTGGCCGCCGCTGGCCTGGGTCTGCCGCATCCCCCTCGCCTCCGCCCTGCTCGCCCTGGGCCTGTACGCGCCCGGCACCATCTGACCAGGAGACACCTGATGTTCACCGCCGCTCCCGCACCCGCCACCGCTCCGGCCGTCGCCGGGGTCTCCGGGCACGTCCTCGGCAGCCTCGGCGCGTCCGGCGCCGCCCTCGCCGTCACCGTCCTCCTGGTCGTCGGCGTCCGCGGGCGCCACCGCATCCGGTTCGACTCGATGCAGGCCGCCATCTGCGCGTTCGTCGCCGGCACCCTGTACGCCGCGGCCGCTGCGATCTGGTCCACCCCCGGCGACATCACGATGGCGCTCACCCAGGCCGTGCAGGGCTCCGTCGGCGGCGACGTGGGGATGGGCGCGATCGCCGTCATCATCTGCGTGTTCATCTACGGGGCGAAGCTCAAGCCCCGGACGTCCGCGTTCCTCGGGATCGCGGCGGCGTCGGTGTTCGCGGCGGCCGGCGGGATCTGGGGGATCCTCCCCACGGTCGTGGCGTCCACCCTCAACCATGCGCTGGGGGTGGCCTGACGTGAACCTCCGCAAGATCATCTCGGGCGAGGTGGCAGGGGAGTCGCACCAGCGGCTCCCCGCCTTCACGCGCCCGGCCTTGCGCCCGTACCTCCCCGATGGCCGTCTGTTCCGTGCCCTGTGCCGGGCCTGCGGCCACGGGTCCGCGCGGATCGTCGTCCTCACCTGGCGGTGGTGCCGCGCCGCGCCCGCCGGGGACCGGCTCCTGCGCGCCGCCGCCCCGGCCGGGATGCTGGCCGCCGCGGTGTACGGGGTGCGCGTCGAGGGCCGGCCCGTCCTGCTCGGCCTGGCCGGGGCGTGGCTGGCCGCCGCCGCGGCCCTCGCCCCACGCGACACCTGGCAGCCGCCCACCGACGAGCCCACCGACGACGAGGGCGACATCCCGCAGGTCGACCCCGACACCCCCGCCGGGCGTCGGCTCGCGTTCCTGCGCTGGCTCGAACGAGAGACCCGCGACGCGCCCGGCATCCACCTCGACCAGCTGCACCAGCGCCTCACCCGAATCGAGCCCGCGAACGGCCTGCCCCGGCAGCACCTGAGGCCCCTCCTCCAGTACTACGGTGTGCCGGTCCAGCGCACCCTCCGTGTGGGGCCCGTATCCGGCCGGTCGGGGGTGTCCCGGCAGGCGGTCCTCGATGCTCTCGCGGCCGCCGAAACCAGCCCTCCCCTACCGGTGGAGACTGGCCCCGTGGATGGGCCGGTCCACATCGTCTGACCTGCGTAACTCCGCCCGCTCCACGCCCGGTCCACGCTAGCGTGGAGCCGCCTAGCGCTCCGTTCGAGAAGGGGGCCCCGTGTACCGGTACCGCTGTGGCCAGTGCCGCACCACGTCGCCGATCGTGGGCACGTGGGTGGAGGTGCTGCGCGAGCGGGACCGGCACCGGCGTCTCTTCCACGGCGGTCACCGGCCCGACGGCGAGCAGCTCCTCGTGCGGCGGCGGCCGCCTGTGCGGCCGGGGCCTGTCGTGGCGGTCGCCGTGCTCATCGTGATTCTGCTGCTCGTCGCCCACTGACCACCGAATCCGGACCGGTCCGGGCTGGTCCGGGCCGGTGCGGATCGTCCGGATCGGGTCCGGACGCCGTCCGGAATCGCCGGCGTGAGGGGTCAGGTGCGGCGCCGGTCGGACACCACCGCCGGCGACGCGGGAGCCGTCGGCGAAGGAGACGACGGCGACGATGGGGCTTGTGGGCTGCACGTGTAGCGGGGCGCGGCCGTGTCGAACCCGTCGACCGGCACGCACGCGTACTGCACCCCGGCCGGGTCGGTGTACGTCCAACCCGCCGGCGGCTGCCCGTCCTTCCCGTCCGTGCCGTCCTTGCCCGCCGGTCCGGCCGGCCCCTGCGCCCCGTCCTGGCCGTTCGCGCCGTCCTGCCCGTTGGCGCCGTCGACACCGGCCGCACCCGACGGGCCCGGACTACCGGAAGGCCCGGGCGAACCCGACGGGCCGGACGGGCCGCGACTCCCCGCCGCGCCCGCCGGACCAGACGGCCCGGGCGGCCCGGGCGGCCCGGTCTCGCCGACCGCACCCGGTTCCCCGCGCGACCCCGGCGGCCCGGCCACCGGCGACGCACCCAACTGCTGCACCTGACGGGCCAGCGCATCCCGCGCCGCGTTCGCCGCACTGAGCTGGTGCGCCATCTGCTGCATGGTGACGACCACCCACACCAGCACCCCGATCGCCAGCAGCACCCCGGCAGCGAACGCGGCGTCCGCGCGCCGGTCCTTCGGGACACCAGACGTATCGTGCTGACCGCTCACGACCCGGCCCCTCTCGCCTGCAACCACAACTGCACCAGCACCACGATCAGCGGGGAGATCAACGCCGCGAACAGCATCCGCCGATCCGACGCCCGCTGTTCGAGCGCTTTTTGGTGTCCGTCCTCCATGGCCCGCACCCTGTCTGCCAGTGCGGCGACCCGCTCATCCTGGGCCCGCTGCTGTAGCGTCAACATGTCGCTGTCGACCTTGCCGTCGAGCCGACCGGCGAGCGCTTGCAGATCCTCCTTGAGGTCTTGCCGTACATCCTCCAGGCGGCGCATCAGCTCGCTCGTGGTCGGCTCCTCGGGCATCTCAGCCGGCCGCCGGGGTGACGGGCTCCGGCTTCGGCTGCGGCGTCAGGGAGTCGGCAGGGGACACCTGGCCGCGGGTGACGAGACCGAGGATCGCGAGGACCGCGGTGTTGACCGCGGCCACCTCGCCCGCGCTGACGTTGAAGTGGTAGGCGGACAGGAGGTCGGCGGTCACAGCGACCGCCGTAGTGAACGCCGCCGGCGCGACCGGCCGCGTCAGCACCGCGGTGACCACACCGAACACGGCGGAGATCGCGGCGGTCCACGCGCCCGCCTGGTCGGCGGTCAGGCCCACCCCGAGCGTCACCGCCAGAGACAGGGCCGCGCTGACCGCGGACACCCACAAGGCCGGCTCGCGGCCGAAGAGCTTGAACATGAGAGAACCGTTTCTGCTGGTAGGGAGATGATCAGGACTGGAGTCGCTGGGCGATGAGGTCGGCGACCTGCTCCGCCACGGCCGTGGCGAACGTGGCCGACGTGGCAAGCTGCTGCCCGAGCGCCGCCACCTGGTCGTCGGACAGCGTCACCGGCGCCGGGTCGCACGCCGTCCGGGCGGCCTCGACGGCGGCCTGCATGCCGTACTTCGCGGTCCACGTCGGGTTCGTCTTGTAGTCGTCGTTGGCGTGCGGCGGCCTAGCGGCCGGGATCACGTCCGCAGCCCACACCGCCGCCGCGATCTTGTTGATGTCGTCCGTGGAGAGAGCCACGTCGTCCTCTTCTCCGGCCGCCCACGCGGCCAGGTCGGTCTTGCTCAGGTACGCCAGGTCCCGGTCCAGGGCCGGGTTGCTGGACGCGAACTGCCAGACGAGGGGTGCCGGATAGCCCTTCGGCAGGGACGGCCGGGTGCGGGCTGCGGCCTGCGCCCAGGTGAGGCCGGCGACCGGGTACTGTGCCACCCAGTAGGCGTCCGCGTTCGTCGGCACCCACCCCGCCTGGAACGTCGCCAGCGACGCATACGCCCCGACGCGCTGCCCCGGGAATGCCTTCTTCACCGCCGCCACCCACGAGGTAGCCCACGCTTTGATCTGCGCGCCGGTCATGCCGGCCACGTTCCGGCCGTCCGAGTACGCCTCCAGATCGAGCCAGTGCGTGAACATCCCAGACGCGGCCTGCGTCTTGACGGCCGCCGTGTAGTTCGCGGCCTCCTTCGCCACCGCCTGCACCGGCCACCCGAAGTGGTAGCCGCCCGGCACCAGGCCCTTCGCGCGGGCCGTCGCGATGTGCGACGCGAACCGGGCGTCCCTGGTGGTCTGGCCCTCGCTGGCCTTGGCGATCAGGAACGCCAGGTCGTACTTCGACCAGTCGCCGGTGGCCTGGAGAGCGGAGACGTCCGCGCCGTAGGCAGTGGCCGCAGCCATCAGCCCATCACCGGCTGCACGACGTCGCCGCCCTGCTTGAGGAGCTTGTCGAAGTCGGCCCAGGACAGCCAGCAGTGGCCCTCGTCGCCGAAGGACAGGCCCCACGAGTTGCGGATCCTCACTCGCT
>Ga0164242_10005461_pt1 | contig 14159 bp, 13 predicted proteins | sample OricomgcompostMG_FD_108783 | JGI IMG/M metagenome (GOLD analysis project Ga0164242, IMG submission 108783) | Miracle-Growth compost microbial communities from Emeryville, California, USA - Original compost - Miracle growth compost (MG) ... | reverse complement strand
GGCCTCTACGACCTGCTCACCTCGCTGCGCGACGAGTTCCCGCAGCAGCCGCTCATGATCACCGAGAACGGCGCGGCCTTCCCGGATGTCGTCTCGCACGAAGAGAGCGGACCCGCGGTGCATGACGCGGACCGCATCGACTACCTGCGCCGCCACCTCACGGCCGCGCACCGTGCTCTGCAGGACGGCGTCGACCTGCGCGGCTACTTCGTGTGGTCTCTGATGGACAACTTCGAGTGGGGCTTCGGCTACTCCAAGCGGTTCGGCATAGTGCGCGTCGACTACGACACCCTGGAGCGCCTGCCCAAGGACAGCTCCGCCTGGTACGCCGAGCTGGCGGCGACGCGAACGATCCCGCAGTAGTCCCGGGCCCGGCCGGTCAGCAGATGTAGCGAGACTAGCTGCTTGCGACGCCACTAGCTGCCGTGCACCTAGTGTCATCCCGTAGGCCTAGTACGATCGGGCTGCCCAGGCCCGGCCGGGTGGACCGGTGGCCGATAAGTTCGGTTGCCGAACGTGAATACCAGTAGGCTGCCTCAAGTGACCGAAGCCTTGTCGGCGCCGACGCCGGATACCACGCCAGTGCGCCCCTCGCTCGGGAGCAATCTCGACGGAGTGCGGCAGCACAACCTCGGTGCGGTGCTGCGGCTCGTGCACGGCATCTCCGGGCGTTCGAGGTCGGAGCTGACCAGGGCGACCGGGCTCAGTCGGTCCACGATCGGCGCACTGGTCGCGGAACTCGCCGCGCTCGGTCTCGTCTCGGAGCAGGAGCCGCGCGAGTCGACAGGCGTCGGCCGACCGAGTCCGGTGGTGGTCGCGAACCCGAAGGTGGTCGTCGTCACGGTGAATCCGGAGGTCGACGGCGTCAATGTCGGTCTGGTCGGGCTGGACGGCACGGTGCACCGTCGCGTGCGGCACGCCACCGCCGAACCGCCGACCGCCGAAGAGGCCGCCCGTATCGTCGCGAATGTGCTGGAGGGTTTCAAGGCCCTGTTCGACTCCGGTCTGCGGGCCACCGGCATCGGCGCAGCCGTGCCCGGCAGTGTGCGGGAGGCGGACGGCGTCGTGCGCATGGCACCGCACCTCGAGTGGGTCGACGAGCCGTTCGCCGCGCTGCTCGAAGAGGCAACCGGGCTCCCCGCGCTGGTGGCCAACGACGCCAGCCTCGGCGCGAACGCCGAGCACCTGTTCGGCGCAGGGCGCGGCATCGGCGACCTCATCTATCTGAACGGCGGCCCCGGCGGCGTCGGCGGCGGAGTCATCACTCGCGCGCTGCCGCTCGCCGGAAGCTCCGGCTACGCCGGAGAGCTCGGGCACACCCTGGTGAACTCCGAGGGATCCCGCTGCCACTGCGGCGCCATCGGATGCCTGGAGACCGAGGTATCGCAGGCTCGCCTTCTCGACGCGCTCGGTCTCGACGACGCGGATGGACTCGACGAGGCGATGCAGAGCCTCGACGAGAAGGGGCGCGACGAGGTGGAGCGCCAGCTGCGCTACCTCGCGGTGGCGATCCGTAACGCAGTGAACATCCTCAACCCGAGGCGGGTGGTGCTCGGCGGATTCCTCGGCGTGCTTCTGGATGCCGCGCCGCACGTGCTCGACGCCGCCGTGCGCGAGCAGTCGCTGACGGCATCCGCGGAGCAGGTCGACATCGTGCGTGCCGAGCTCGGCACCGAGGTGCTCACGGTGGGTGCCGCGGAGCTCGCGTTCACGAGACTGATGGCCGACCCGACGGTGCTCCGTCGCTGACATTCGTCGTCGGTTGAGCAGCGGCGAAGCCGCGTATCGAAACCGAGCCTGATGGGACCGCTTCACTCACTGCCGTGATCGAAGCGGTCCCCGAGTGGCCGAGCCGAGAGAGCGCCCATAGGCTGCCGCACATGATCATCACGCTCGCGCTCTCGGCCAGCCTCGACGTGACGTATGAGGTCGACGAGCTGAACGTCGGCGACATCACGCGGCCGTTCGCCGTCACCAGGGTCGCGGGTGGCAAGGCGCTTAACGTGGCGAGGGCGGCATCCGCGCTCGGCGCCGAGGTGAGCACGCTGGCCGCACTGGGCGGCGCGACGGGAGAGTGGGTCGCACACATGCTCGCGGAAGACGGCGTCACAGCCACGGTCGTGCCGCTGCGACGCGTGACGCGCACCTGCATCGCTGTGGTCGAGCGAGCGGGGTCTGCAACGAGCACCGACCTGTACGAACCGGCCACCGAGCTCGACGCCGACGAGTGGGATGCCTACGCCGCCGCCACCCGCGGCGCAGTCGCCACAGCGAGCACTTCTGGTCCGATGCCATGGGTCGCGCTGAGTGGATCCGTCCCGCCGGGTGTACCGCTCGACGAGCTCGGATCGCTCCTGGCCGAACTGCGCAGGAACGGGTGTCGCATCGTCGTCGACGGGTCGGGAGACGGACTGCGCGCGACAGCGCCGGCGGCCGAGCTCATCAAGGTCAACCGGCGCGAGGCATCCGAGCTGCTCGACACGGAGCTGGAGACCGCGACGGATGCCTGCCATCGGTTGCGTGCACAGTACGGATGCGACGCCGTGGTCACCGACGGCGTCGCGGGGTCAGCTGCGCTGCTGGGCGACATCCAGACCTCGGTTCCGGCTTCGACCCGACGCGGCCGGTTCCCGGCGGGAAGCGGCGACTCGTTCCTCGGCGGGCTGCTCGCGGCGTTCGAGCGTGGTGACTCGGCGGCGGATGCGCTCGGCGCCGCCGCGAGCGCGGGGGAGCGCAACGCACTCGTCGCCGGCCAGGGCCGCCTCGCCGCAGAGCAGGGCCGCATCGCAGACTAGGACCACACTCTGGCGATGTCCAGCCGACATCAGTTAGAGTTGTCTCGAATCGATTCGACGCCGCTCCTCATCAGCACTGAGCGGCGTCGATTCGCGTCTCGACCCTCTGAAGCACCTCGTCAGCGAATTCCTGCAGAAGAACTATGTCTACCGCCACGAAACCGATCCCCGTCGTTCCCGGCACAGCCGGAACCACCCCGCGTTCTCCTCGCCGCGGCGATGTCGCATGCCCATCGGCCGCCGAAGACACCGACTTCGTCCAGACGCAGACGTCGGGCATCCCGGTCGTGGGCATCACGGCGGGCATGCCCACCGGCGGCATCCCCACGATCGAGCCGGGCACGCGCGGCCGAGGGCGCCGTTCGCCGATCACCATGCCGGCATCCGTGGTGCACCCCGGTGACGCGCTGCCGACGCGCAAGCGGCTCACCTACATCCTGATCCTCGGTGCGCTCACCGCGCTCGGCCCCTTCACGATGGACACCTACCTGCCGTCGATGCCGAAGCTCGAGAGCGACTTCCACGTCTCGACCGCGATCATCCAGCTCACGCTCACCGCGACGACCGTCGGCTTCGGGCTCGGCCAGCTCATCGTCGGCCCATGGAGCGACAAGGTGGGACGGCGGATGCCGCTCATCCTCGCGACGGCCGTGCACATCCTGGCGTCGCTCGGGGTGGCGCTCGCACCGAACGTCGAGCTGCTCAGCCTGTTCCGTCTGCTGCAGGGCCTCGGCGCCGCCGCCAGCGGTGTGGTCGCGATGGCCATGGTGCGCGACCTCTTCAGCGGGCATCGTCTGGTGACGATGCTCTCGCGTCTTGCGCTCGTCAACGGCCTCGCGCCCGTGATCGCGCCGGTGCTCGGCTCGCAGTTACTGCTGATCATGCCGTGGCGGGGCATCTTCTGGGTGATCGCGGCCTACAGCGCCGTGATGCTGGCCTGCCTCGTGCTGTGGATCGTGGAGACCCGGCCCAAGGAAGCGCGCATCGCCTCGGGCCATTCCAGTGTGGGGCAGCGGTTCAAGTCCGTGCTCAGCGACCGCATCTACGTCGGCATCGTCATCGTCAGCGCGATGAACTTCTCCGGGCTGTTCGCCTACCTGTCGTCGAGCTCGTTCGTCTTCCAGATGGTCTACTCGTTCGACGCGCAGCAATACGGCGCACTGTTCGCCGCGAACTCCGTCGGCATCATTATCGGCGTGCAGACGGCCGCGCGGCTGGCCAAGCGGTTCGGCCCGCAGTGGGTGCTCTCCGTGTCGACGGCGACCATGACGATCGCCGCTGCGCTGATCGTCGTTCTCGGCAGCACGGGCACCGGCGGCATCTGGGGTGTCATCGTTCCGCTGTGGTTCTTCATCGCCTCGTGCGGCTTCGGCTTCCCCTGCGTGCAGGTGCTGGCCCTCAACGGACACGGCGCAGAGGCCGGTACGGCGGCGTCGCTGCAGGGCGCGTCCAACTTCGCGATCGCGGGACTCATCTCCCCGCTCGTCGGCCTGCTCGGCGTGGCCAGCGCCGCGCCCATGGGTATCGTGATGCTCGCCTGTTCGCTCGTGTCGGTCGGCTCACTGTGGTTCGTGGTGCGGCCGCGCACCGTGCCGCCGCTCGCGCGCTGACGCGCGGCGACACGGCGGGCGCGGCCGGGCCGGCGCTCGAGGTTCGACGAAAGAGAGAACTGTGACAGACATCCGTCCGTACCGTTCCGGCGACCGCGACGCGGTGTACGAGATCTGCCTCAAGACCGGCAAGTCGGGCGAGGATGCCACCGGTTGGCTCGATAACGACGACGTGCTTCCCGACATCTACGCGCTGCCGTACGTGGACCTCTCACCCGAGACGGCATTCGTCGTCGACGTCGACGGGCGCGCACACGGCTACATTCTCGGCGTCGCCGACACCGCCGCGTTCGTCGAACGCCTGCGCACGCAGTGGCTGCCCGGATTCGAGGCCAAGTATCCGCTGACCGGCGACGACACTCCGACCCAGCGCTTCGTGCGCGACGCTCGTCGCCCGGAACGGATGCTCATCCCCGAGCTCGACGACTACCCGGCTCACCTGCACATCGACCTGCTGCCCGACCTCCAAGGACAGGGCTTCGGGCGGATGCTCGTGCGCACGCTGACAACGGAGCTGCGGTCGCGCGGTGTTCCCGGCGTGTGGCTGGAGTATGGAGCCGACAACGTGAACGCCGGCGCGTTCTACCGTCGCCTCGGCTTCACGCCGCTTCCGTCCAGCGCAGCAGGCACACGAGTGGGCCTGCGCACGGACGCGGAAGTCTGACCCGTCGCTCCCGCCGAGCGAGTTCTCGTCGGCGAGCGTCTACAACCAGGTGAGCAGCGGGATCCGTTCGAACCAGTACAACCATCCCGGTTGCGTGGACCGCATCTCCGAGAGCGTCACAGACTCCTGCGGGCTGACGAGCGGACGGTCGAGCACATCCGCGAGGTCTTCCATGTCGGCGCGCGACCAGTACTGCCCGCGCAGCCGGATGCGCGGCGCACCGCCCTTGTCGAGAATGAAGAGATTCGGCTGCGTGTCGAGCGCGTTGTCGCTGTAGATCTCGATGAGACACAGCATGCCTATCTCCTGCTTCGACATCTCGGAGACGCGGCCCAGGAAGCCACGCTCCAGCACCCCCTCGGGCGAGACCAGCACTTTCGTGCGGCGGTACTGCAGTACGGCGAGAATCGCGATCAAGGCCACGAACACGTGCACCGCGAGCGTGATCTGCCATCCTCCGCTGCTGATGGTCAGCCAGTACGCCACGGCGAACAGGGGAGTGGTGAGGGCGAGCGCGGCGATCATCCCGCTGGCAAGCAGGTGACGGTGCGGACGCAACACGTGCGTCTCGGTCGTCATCATCTGCTCGGAAAGCACAGAGCTCCTGAAGCCTCTCTGGGGATTTGCATTCAGATTGGAGGGCCGTTCTTCGGGCGGCCCTGACCGCGGCTCTCTCGCCCGCGGCCCTAGGCATCGCTCCGGTGCCCGATCGCGTCATCGCCCCTCGAACCGACAACAGCGGAAGAGCGTCTCCCAGGGCCACACTAGCGAGAATCCCTCACAGATAGAACCCCCATTCCGCCCCAGTGCGCGCCTGAGCGCGAACATCCGTGACTTCGGCGCCCGAACATCCGCAAATGGATGCTCCCCGCTGACGCCCGCGGAGCCGACCGGCTAGGTTTGATGGCGAGGCACCGACGGCTCGGGGTGCCGGCAGAGTGGGAGTGTTCCGCATGAAAGTGGTCGCGTTGGTCGTCTCGGGAGTGCTGTTCCTCGGCGGTATGGCGCTGATGGGTTATGCGCCCGAAGTCGCCAACTGGGAAGGCCTCACGTTCTTCGGCGGGATCATCGCCATGGCGCTCTCGTTCGCGCTCCCGATGTACGTGCTCCCGAAGTTCGACTGACCGTCGTCGTTCGGCACTCTGCCGATTTCGCCATCGCGTGAGCAGGCCGTGTCGAATCCGGCGCCGGCCGTTCGACGTCTCCGTGACGATGCGTGAACGCTCGTCACCGACGGCAGAGAGGGACGACACATGGCCGAGTACTTCATCGCGATCAGCGGGAACGAGCAGCGGTGGGATGCGATGACCACCGACGACTGGGCCGCCATCGACGAGGGACACCGCCGCTTCCGCGAGCAGGCGGCCACGGCGATCCTGGCTTCTGGACAGCTCGAGGGCCGCAGCGTCTGGACGACGGTGCGCGCCTCCAGCACCGGCGAGCCCACCGCAGCGGACGGGCCCTTCGCCGAGACCAAGGAGATGCTCGGCGGCTTCTACCTCATCGACGTGCCGGAGAAGGCGGATGCCGTCGCACTGGCAAGCCTGCTCGCGGAGACGCGGGCCGACCACAGCGCCGTCGAGGTCATCCCACTCGTTGCTCGCTAGCGGATGGCTCGTTAGCGGAGGCCTCGCTAGCCGAGGCAGGCGTCAACCGCGGAAGACCGCCGCGACCTCCGGGATGGCGGCGATGTATCCGTCGAGAAGTCGTTCCGCGGTCGTCACCGAGTCGACGAGCGGATGCAGCGCGAACGCGAGCAGTGCTTCGTTGCGGTCGCCTGTGGTGGCCGCGCGGATGATGTGCCGCTCGACGTCCTTGAGCTGGAGCATGAGGCCAAGCTGGTGCGCATCCGGGGCTGCGGTCACCAGCGGATGCGTGCCGCCGGCATCCACGAGCGACGGCACCTCGACGACGGCGTCGTCGGGCATGCCGGGGATCGCGCCCCGATTGCGCACGTTGAGGATCATCGTGGAGCGCTCGTTGCGGCTGATCGCGTGCATCACCTCGAGCGCGACGCCGGCGTAGCCCTGCATCACCGGGTCGAGGTCCGAGAGCGGTGCGCGAGCCGGGGCATCCTGCGTGCCGCCCTTCGCCTCCGCCATGTAGCTCGCATCTCGGCGCGCCACGGCGGCGCGCCAGCGCTCGACGGCCGACCCTGCCTCGGTGGCCAGCCCGTGGAAGAACTCGTCCTGGGTCTGCGCGAGGAAGTCGCCCCTGGTGAGGCCCGAGGAGAGCACGTTCCGAACCGCGTCGCGATTGAAGTAGTAGTAGTACAGGTACTCGTTGGGGATCGCCCTCAGTGCCCTGATCCACTGCGTGCCGAACACCTCGCCCTCTTCAAGCGCTGCCAGCCGCTCGTCGTCGGCGAGCAGCGCGGGCAGCACGTCGACCCCGTCGTAGAGCAGCCGGCGCATCCAGCCGAGGTGATTGAGGCCGATGTAGTCGGGTTGCAGGCGGTCGAACTCGAGCCCGAGCAGCGTCGCCGCCCGGCGAACGAGACCGGACGGGGTGTCGCAGATGCCCAGCACCCGGTCACCGAGAATGGGCTGCAGCGACTCGGTGATGATGCCCGCCGGATTCGTGAAGTTCAGAAGGTAGGCGCCCGGAGCGTGCTCGCGGATCACTTCGGCGTAGTGACGCATGACCGGGATCGTGCGCAGCGCGTACGACAGGCCACCCGGCCCCGTGGTCTCCTGCCCGAGCACTCCGAGGTCGAGTGCGACGTGCTCGTCGTGCCGGCGACCGGCGATGCCGCCCACGCGGATGGCGGCGAACACGAAGTCCGCGTCCTCGATCGCCTCGCGCTCGTGTGTCGTCGTGACGACGCGCGGGGCATCCGAGCGCCCCTGTGCCGTTTGTCCCTGGGCGAGTTCGTCGAGGATGCGACGGATACCGTCGAGCTTGCTCCGATCGCTGTCGAGGAGGGCCACCTCGGTGACCCGTCGTGGGCCGATGTCGCCGAGCAGCGCTTGATATACGAACGGCGTGCGGAATCCTCCGCCGCCGAGGATGGCGAGCTTCATGCGACGATCACCGTTCCGCCTGCCTCGGTGCAGAGCCTTGTCGTGTTCGGATTCGCTCCCTCGGTGGTCACGAGTGTGTCCACGTCGGCCAGGGAGCACAGCCGCAGCGAACCCGTGCCGGGAAACTTGCGATCGGATGCCATCAGCACACTGCGATCGGCGACCGCGAGCATCCGCTGTTTGATCGGTGCCTCGACGGCCATGTCGTCGACCACCGAGCCGTTCTCACGCACGCCGGTGCAGCTGAGGAATGCGATGTCGGCGCTCACCTGGTCGAGTGCGCTCTGCGCCAGCGATCCCACGAGGCTGCGGTAATTGCGGCGGAAGACGCCGCCGAGCAGAACGAGCCGCACGGCCTCGTCGTCGCGCAGCTCGTCGAACGCTGCGACGTTTCCGGTGATGACCGTGACCGGGCGTCCGCGCAGCGCACGGGCGACGAACGAGGTCGTGGTGCCGATGTCGAGCAGCACGACCTGACCGTCGGTGACGAGATCGGCCGCCGCCTTGCCCATCGCCGCCTTGAGGGATGCCTCCACGTCGTCGCCGACCGTCCACGGGTCTTCGAGGCGCTCCGGGTCACCCGGCTGACCCGACGTGGCCCGCGGCTGGACGACGGCGCCGCCGTACGTGCGCACGAGCTCGCCGTTCTCGTCGAGCCGCTGGAGGTCACGGCGGATCGTGGACTCGCTCACCTCGAGGCGTTCGGCCAGTTCTCGCACCGAAGCCGATCCGTCGACGGCCAGGGCGTCGAGGATCCGGGTGCGCCGGGCCTTCGAAATCATGGGCACGAGTTTATCGGTCGGGTGACGGAGTTTGCGTGAATCGCGCAAGAAGGAAGGAGGAAGACGACGCCGAACCCGCCTGAACGAGCGATAACGGTTTGAGAAAATGTCCTGACATCCCTTGACCGGGGGGCACGTCGCGCGCCTATGCTCAAAGCCAGTCAAACAATGTCACAATTCGCGCGATCAATGGCGACGCGCCCGTCGTAGCCCGAGTTCCCGTGATCACGCACCGTGAGTGGAGAAGCACCAGGTGGAAGAGCAGAGGTTCGCACCGAGCGCAGGCATCGAGGCCTCCCCGGCGGGGATCGATGCGGTCTTCGGCGGCCGGCTCTACTGCGATCTGGTCTTCGCCGACGTTCCCGTGCCCGGTCCGGGGCAGGAGGTGCACGCCTCCGACTTCGTTCTCACCGTCGGCGGCGTCGCCACCCGGGCGATCGCCGCGGCACGATTGGGAATGGATTCCGGCATCGTCGCGGTGCTCGGCACGGACCCGGTCAGCCGTCTGGTGCGCTCGCTCCTCGAGGACGAACCGCGGTTGCGCGCCCACTGGATCGCCGAGCATCCGTCTGCCCGTGTCGCCGTGACGGCCGTCATGACCGAGGGGAGCGACCGGAGCTTCGTCACGTACGAGGACGAGGCGTCCGCGATGCCCTCGACGCTGCCTGCCGGGGCCACGCCGGACGCCGGGTACTGCCAGATCGACCTGGCCGATGCGGAGGCCGACTGGGTCGTGCGCATGCGTGCCGGCGGCACTCGCGTCTACGGCGGAGTCGGCTGGGACGTAACGGGCGCGTGGGACGGCAGCGACCTGGAGCGGCTGACGAACGTGGATGCGTTCATCCTGAACGAGGACGAGGCGCTCGCGTACACGCGCAGCGACAACGTCGAGGGTGCCGCACGGGTGCTGGCGCAGCGGGCCGGCCTCGTCGTCGTGACCCTGGGCGCGGCCGGAGCGCTCGCCGTCGACTCCGCGCGTGGCCAGGTGGAGCGCGTCTACGCGCCGCGCGTCAGGGCCGTCGACCCCACGGGCGCCGGCGATGTGTTCACCGCGGCCTTCATGACCGCCGAGCGCGAGGCCTGGCCGCTGCAGACCGCGCTGCGGTTCGCCACGCTCGCGGCGTCGGCATCCGTACAGTCGCTCGGCGGGGCATCCAGCGCACCCCGACGCGAACAGCTGGCGGCCGCACTGCCCGAGGAACTTCCGGACGAGCACTGGGAACCGATCGCCGAATGGGCGAGAAAACGGATAACGACAGGAGGACAACGATGAGAACAACACGACGGAGAGTGATGGCGGGTGCTTTGGCGACCGCCGTCGCGCTCGCTCTCGCGGGATGCGTGCAGAGCGCGAATCAGTCGCAGGGCGGCAGCACTTCGGGAGGCAAGCACTCGCTCACGGTCTTCGTCAGCGCAGACACGAACATCCAGGACCTTTGGCAGAAGACTCTGATCCCGGCCTTCGAGAAGGCGAACCCGTCGTACTCCGTCAAGGTCGACTTCGACCTGCATGGTGTGCACGACCAGCAGACGGTGGCGAAGATCACCGCCGCCACCGTGCAGAAGCGCGACCCGGGCTACGACATCGTCGACGCCGGATTCGTGCAGCAGCTCTCCACCAGCGGACTGCTCGCGACCGCGACGCCGAAGCAGATCCCCAACCTCTCCAAGGTAGCGGAGGCGATTCGCAAGCCGGGCGGGGCGAACTCGGTGCCGTACCGGGCGTCGTCAGTGCTGCTCGCCTACAACAGCGACAAGATCAGTTCGCCGCCGAAGACCGTCGACGACCTGCTCGCCTGGATCAAGGCGAACCCGGGCAAGTTCACGTATTGCTCACCGGCATCCGGCGGTAGCGGCGGCGCGTTCGTGACCACGGTTCTCGACAAGACGATTCCGTCGGCCGATCGCGCCAAGATGGTCACCGAGTACGAGCCGAACCTCGAGACCGACTGGAACGCCGGCTGGGCGACGCTGCGCAGCCTGAACCCCTACGTGTACCAGCAAGGCGTGTACCCGAACGGCAACAACCAGGTGCTCGACCTGCTCTCCAGTGGCCAGATCCTGATGGCGCCGGTCTGGTCCGACCAGTTCACCTCCGGTGTGCAGAGCGGACAGATCCCGAAGAACATCAAGGCGACGCAGACCACGCCGTCTCTGACCGGTGGTGCCTCGTACCTCGGCGTTCTCAAGGCGTCGCCGCGGGCGAAGGATGCCTACAAGCTGCTGAACTGGCTGCTGACGCCGTCGGCGCAGGCATCCATCTCCCAGTCGGTCGCCGGCTACCCGGTGATCCCGCTGAAGGAGCTGCCGCAGTCGATCCAGACAGAGTTCGCCAATGCGCAGATCGACAAGCTGCGCCCGACGTACCAGGCGCAGATGAACAACGACATGAACCAGCAGTGGTCTCAGCAGGTGCCCGGCAAGTGACGGTCTCCACCGCGCGTCGCTCGAGAAGCGGCACGAAGAGCCTCGGGGTCCGGCGCACCCCGAGGCTCTCGGTGGCCGGGTTCCTCATGGCCCTGCCGCCGATCGTGCTCGTGCTGCTCTTCGTCGGCCTGCCCGTCATCCTCGCGCTCGGATTCAGCCTCGGCTTCACCGGCGGGCTCAACACCGTGGTCTCGTTGGTGGGACAGCAGGTGCACAAGGCGACGGACTGGTGGGGAACGCTCGCGGCCTGGGCCGACGTCTTCGGCGACACCCAGTTCCTCACGAACCTCGCCGTCACGGTCGTCGTCACCGTCGTGAGCGCCGTGGTCGTGCTCGGCATGTCGATCGGCATCGGCCTCTATCTGCGCATGCGGGGCGGATGGTTCGCGACGATGCTTTCCGGGCTGGCGGTCGTTCCGCTGTTCATCCCGGTCGTCATCGCGTCGTGGGCGATCCTCACGTTCTATGCCGGCGACGGGTTCATCCGCAGTGTGTTCGCATCCGTCGGTCTCGTCGGCCCCACGTGGGGCTACACCGTGGTCGCGATCGTCATCGGCTCGGTGTGGACGTCGCTGCCGTTCGCGGTGCTGATGATCTCCTCCGGGTTCCAGTCGATTCCGGATGCCATGATCGAGGCCGCGCAGGACGCCGGCGCCTCTCGCGCTCGCATCGCGTTCAGCATCCTGATCCCGATGTCGTCGGTGCCGATCGTGATCGCCTCCACCTTCACCGCGATCGGCGTGATCGGATCGTTCACGGTGCCGTACTTCACCGGTCCGAACGCGCCGACCATGCTCGGCGTGATGCTGACGAGCTACTTCACCGCATTCAACCGGCCCCAGCAGTCGATCGTGATGGCGTTCACGATCTTCATCGTCGCGGCCGCGATCGGCGCGTTCTATGTATGGGCGAACTTTCGAAGCGCCAAGGAACAGGGGAGGGCGTGATGAGCGCGGTCACCGATCGCACGCCGCCGCCGGCAGTCGAATACGACCGGCCGGAGCCGCAGCTCGAGGAGCGCAGCCCGCTCGTGAGCCGGATCGCCGGCAGGGCGCTCATCGTGCTGTTCTCGGCGTTCATGATCCTGTTCATCCTCGGGCCTCTGGCGTGGCTTGCCGTGCACGCCTTCGCGACCAGCTGGACGTTCCCGAACCTCTGGCCCAACGGCTGGACGCTGCACTGGTTCGGCACTGTCTTCAGCGATCCCGGTCTCGGCGCGGCCGTGCAGAACTCGCTCGTGATCTCGCCGATCGTGGTGCTGTGCTCCGCCGTGATCTGCCTGCCGGCCGCGTACGCGTTCGCCCGGCACGAGTTCTTCGCAAGACGCACGTTCCTCGTGGGGCTCTTCGCGACGAACGCGTTCCCGAAGATGGGCCTGTTCGCCACGCTCGCGTCGTTGTTCTACGCACTGAACCTGATGAACACCGTGGTCGGCATCGTGATCGTGCAGCTGCTGGGCACGATCGTGTTCATGACGTGGATCCCGGCCGCGGCATTCTCGGCGGTTCCGCGGAGCCTCGAGGAGGCGGCGCGCGACGCGGGCGCATCGAAGCTGCGGGTCTTCTTCCGCATCACGCTGCCCATGGCGCTGCCGGGCATCCTCGTCGCCATCGTCATGTCGTTCCTGGCCTCGTTCGACGAGGCGCAGGGCACGTACCTCGTCGGCGCACCCGACTACTTCACGATGCCGACCGAGATGTACACGCTCGTTTTGAACTACCCGAAGCAGGTCGCGGCCGTGTTCTCGATTCTGCTGTCCATTCCGTCCGTCGTCCTCCTGCTCGTTGCCCGTAAGCACATCATGGGTGGACAGCTGGCCGAGGGCTTCCAGATCAGATAGAAGGGGTGCACCATGGGCGAGCCTGACCACGGCGCCACCGCAGAACAGAACCGCGAGACCGCACGTGACGAGCAGGGCCTGACCATCGAGGGCCTGAACAAGGTGCTCGGCGGGCGCACGATCATCGACGACCTGGGCCTCTCCGTCCGACAGGGAGAGCTGGTGTCGCTTCTCGGCCCGTCCGGATGCGGCAAGACCACGACGTTGCGCATGATCGCCGGGTTCCTGACTCCGGACAGCGGATCGATCAGGGTCGCGGGTCGCGACGTGACACGGCTGGGGCCGGAGCGCCGGCCGAGCGCGATGGTGTTCCAGAACTACGCGCTCTGGCCGCACATGACGGTGTTCAAGAACGTGGCGTTCCCCCTGCGCCTGCGCAAGCTGCCGCGCGCGGAGGTCACCAGCCGGGTCGAGCACGCGCTGGAGCTCGTGAACCTCCTGCACCACAGGGACTCACGGCCAGGACGCATCTCCGGTGGGGAGCAGCAGCGCGTCGCCTTGGCCAGGGCGCTGGTGCAGGAGCCGCAGCTGCTCCTGCTCGACGAGCCGCTCAGCAACCTCGACGCCAAGCTGAGGGTGAAGGTGCGGGAAGACATCCGCGAGCTGCAGCAGCGGCTCGGCATCACAACTGTGATCGTGACGCACGACCAGGATGAGGCGATGTCGGTCTCCGACCGGATCGCCGTGATGAACGCCGGCCGCATCGAGCAGTACAGCACCCCGGCTGAGCTCTACGCGCAGCCGCGCACCACGTTCGTCGCTACGTTCATCGGCGCGATCAACATGCTGGAGGGATCGCTGCGCGACGGCGTGATCGTGCCGGGCGAGGAGACGACCGCCGTTCGGCCCGAGGATGTCGCGTTCCACCGCGAGCCGGCGCCCGGTGCCGTCGAGGCCGTGGTCGAGCGAGTCATCCCGCGTGGGCACTTCAACGAGCTCGTGCTGCGCCGAACGGATGCCACATTGCGCGCGTACGTCTCCGGCGAGGCGCCCGTGATCGGGGACAGCGGCTTCGCGC
>Ga0164242_10005460_pt1 | contig 14161 bp, 20 predicted proteins | sample OricomgcompostMG_FD_108783 | JGI IMG/M metagenome (GOLD analysis project Ga0164242, IMG submission 108783) | Miracle-Growth compost microbial communities from Emeryville, California, USA - Original compost - Miracle growth compost (MG) ... | reverse complement strand
CTTGGGACATTACTCTGCTATCCGCACCGGTCAAGTTATCGATTCCCTCGCCGAGGAGAGAATTGTACTTGCGATAGCGTCCATTATCCAAACCGTAAAGGACGGAACTCAGAGACTCCAGGCTTTCGAGCAGTTGCTCTCCTTCATTAGGGATGATATTGAGCGATCTCTACAGCTGGCGGCGCATCCGGAACTGCTCAACCTTTCCGACCCCTTGTTTAGGAGAGGTCTCGAGCCCTCCCAAGTACGGGAAGTACCCTCGGCTGACGACGTCGCGCTCCAACTATCGCTGAGAGCTCTAAGATGCCTCGTGAGCCTTGGGAAGGGGATGCAGGATGTCTCCGAGGGGCCTATTGACCTAGACGCCCAGCTGCCGGAAAGAGCAAGGAATGGTGATCTAGCCAGGGTTCAGAATGAGATCCTCACGGCTATTGATCAAGTCCTGACCACGTTCCCCAACAGCGGGGAGGTAGTTGAGGCTGTCTGCAACATCCTCCGCGCCGGTTTCTCGGAAACAGATCCGGGACCGTTCGTGTTCCCGCCGGATTCAATCGCGGAATTCTTCGTCAAGCAAACGGTTACGACGCCGCGGATAGGAACACTGCTCAGCACCGCTTGCTCCTTCGTAAGCTCTCTATACAAGGGGCCGGGCATCCATGTCAAGGAGAACCTGTCGAGGCTATTACCGTGGGCTATTAATCTTCTGCAATCGCTTCCTGGTAGGTGCCCTCAAGCGTCTTTCAAGTTCGTTTTCTAATCAACCCTGTGTACAGAGCCTGAATGCGATACTGAACTAGCCCCGAACAGTATTGACTTTGTCCAACGAGTCATGGTGAAGCGGCCAGAGGTTCTCTTCTCTTTGCAACCCGCGTCATCCCTCGAGTTCTTCTTCCTCTTCACATTGAAGGCCCTGAACGGCCGCCAACCACTGCCCAAGAACGCAGCGACAGACTTCTGGGTATGTTATGCACGCTTGGGCTAGGCCCCCTCCTCTTAGATGTCTGTTGTGGCCTCGTATTTGCTAACCCCCGGACAGACTGGATTCATCACCCTGAAGAGTGACGACCCCCCAACCCAGGTCTCGATCGCTAACGCCATGGAGCACCTCGGTCCCCTCCTTGCCCAGTCCCTGATGCAGAACATTGGAGGTAATGCTTCGCGAAGTGAGCTAGACCGACTTAGTGAACCTCTTAAGAAGCTTGTCATCCAGCATGTGCGTGCGAAGGCATGGCTTGAACAAGCTCTATTTAGCGACACCTTCCCAAGCGCACATGTGCCTCTTGCAGATAGGGACATATTCTTGAAGAAGATCATTAAGTAAGTCGAACCACAATCCATGCCATCTCTTCAAGAGGACCGCTACCTAACACTTCATCCAGTTTGAGGGGTACTCGGAACACCAATCTTGTGGTGAGAGAGTTCTGGCTAGCCTGCAGGGGTTCTAACTTCGCGTATGCCTCGTGAGGGGATCGGGAACAGAATAGGTTGGATGTGCTAGTATATGGCCTGCTGGTTGGAAAAATGATTCTACGGCATGTATACCCAGGTGGAAAATAGACCACGTAAAGGTGAACTGACCGTTAGAGCGTTCGAGTGAGGAACCCCTCTCTATGTCAGATTATACTACATATCCATCCTACATTCTACGTACTGTACATCTAGAGTTAGACCAGCTTGGTCATAGTCCTACAGCTGATCGTACAATCTCCATCGTCTTCCCCGCGTTTTCCCTCGCCCTTGCCGCACCCCCCTCCTGCACATCGTCGAGGTACTTCCCGCCATCTCTCCGTAGGAAATCGAAATACCTATCCCTAACACCTTCCATCCCCCGCACCACAGCGTCCGCCACCCTCGTCTTCAACACCTTCAAGTTCGCGCCAGCAAGCTCATCCGCCAGCTCCGCCGGTCCTTTACCACCGGCGTCCTCGAACAGCGAGAGCAGCTGCAGCAGGTTGGAGACGCCGGGCCGGTTCGTCGGGTCGTACGAAACCGAGTTGGTCATGTCGGTTAGCGCCGAGGCGACCTTGCGCCGGATCTCGTCGGGCGCGTCCGTGAGGAGGATCCTGGAGCGGGGGTCTGTGTGCGACTTGGACATTTTCTGCGTTGGTTGCTGGAGGGACATGACGCGTTTCGCGGGCGCTGATACGGTGTGAGGATGTGTTACGAGGGAAAGAGGGCGAGGAGGAAGTCACTTACAGATCAGCGTCTCTGGCGGAATGAGATGTTGGCCATAGGCGTGGTTGAAGTTCGTCGCGCACTCTCGTGCGAACTCGAGGTGCTGGCGTTGGTCTTCACCAACTGGGACGTGGGTTGCCCTATAGTTTCCGGAGGTCAGGGAGAGTAAGGGAGGGTGGGAGAGGGCCTTGCTAGGGATCTACCGACCGGTGAACTAAGATGTCGGCGGCTTGGAGGACCGGGTAGGAGAAGAGGCCAAGCTTCAGCGAAGACTTGGCTTTCTCGTCGAGGAATGAGGTATTCTCAGGCAGAGACAACTTTGTCTAAGAGTTTCTCAGTAAAGATTCCATAAGGGCTATCAGGATCAGGTAGTGATTCGGTTTCCTACCTTCCATTGTGTCATGCGAGATAGATATCCCACAGAAGAAGTACAACTCAGGATCCACATGAGCTCTGAATGAGCAGGGACCTACGTCCGAGAAACGTGAGTACATCGCATTCTTCTACTTCGGAAATGTTCAGAGCAGGGCTGGGCTCACCGACGACTGGTAGAAGATAATAGACCGACTCGGATCCAACCCCACGGCCAACAGTGCAGCAAGCATCTCGCGCTTCCACTGCCTTAGCATAGCCGCCTGCTGAGGCATCGTGATGGCGTGCAAATCAACAATCGAGTACAGCAGCCTGCTCCCCGGCGCAGCCTCGTCCTGCATGCGCTTCCACTGCTGCAGCGCGCCGAGGTAGTTGCCCAGGTGCGGCACGCCGGTCGGCTGGATGCCCGAGAAGATGACCTTGGCATTGTTGCTGATGCTCGCGTCGCTGGACGCGGCTCGGCGTTGGCCGAGGCGCCGCAGGGTCCCTAGGACCTGGGCTGCGGATGCCGGCTTGACCCTCATTAGGCACGGAGATATGTCGTCGGTGAGTCCTCCTCCCTCCGACTCATATGAAAGAGGTGGATGGTTGTCGTGAGGTGTTATGTCAGCAGATTTTGCTCAGGCAAGGTGAGGCGCTGTAGATTGTGGGGTTACAGGGAGCTTCCAGCAGGCGAGGCGCTAAATTCCGCGGTAAAAACACAAGTAGTCCCTGGCCGTAACCTCGGATGCCTTCATTGCTGCATTACTGGAAGATGGTTTACTTTCTAATTACCGACACCACGCCAGTTCGTAGGCGGGTGAATGATAGTCTGTGGTTGCACTTCTCTTATGAATCATTGGCATACAACCCCATATAAACACACGTTAAAGAGGTAGTAGGTACTTAGAACATCTATTTGACTTGTCTGTACACATATCTCTTACAAAGTCTCGGTCTCTCGGAGTACCCTAGGTTGCTGAAAAGATCTCACTTCTATCTTCCGCCCGCGAGCTTCACTCTCTCAGCAGCGAGGAGCTCCTCAATCTTCTCGACAGGTGTAACCTCGCTCTTCTTGGACTGTCCAAGATGGGCCCACTTGTCCTCCAACAACTTCGACACTTCTTCCATACTCTTGTCCATTTCCTTACCAACACCTGTAAAAAAAAAAGACATGTTAGCTGGTCTCCTCGCAAATATGGAGCTCTATACCCCCTAATATGAGAGGTATGGGCGGTTGCTTACCCATCTTGCTAAACTCCCACACATTCGCCTTCATACCAAGACCATAGTACGCATGCTTCTGCAAAAACGCCAGCCATACCTGCACCGTCTCCGGGTGTCCGTCACGGATCTGTATCAGGCGGCGCAGCGTGATACGCTCAAAGTTCTCCTGTGACTTCTTGAAGATGAAGGTACTCTTGGGCACCGTCCACCGCTCCGTCATCCTCGGTAGCGGCACGGGGCCGAACGCGGGGAGGCCGAGGTAGTACGCCGCTCGCAGGGCAAAGTCGCAAAAGAACTCGAGGTTGCGGATCGAGTACGACCGTAGCTGCAAGTCGCAGCTCGGCACCCCGAACTCGGCTTCTCGCCGCAGCGGCTTTAGGTACATCGCCTCGACGCTGCGTGGGTAGCGCGAGACATTCGCCTCCGCCTCCTCGCCTTCGGCGGTTGCTGTCGTCGGTTTATTTCTGTTCCTCGGGTTAGTCTCGCGGGCAGGCTTTCGTAGGGACGGGGATCGGGTGGCCGTGACGAACGTTGTCGATGTAGAGGTTTCGCTTCCGGTCGCTCTGGATGGGGGTTGTCAGCATTGGCACAGAAGCTTCCGAGAACCTTTCTTTTTGGGCATTTACATTGAAGCGTTTGAACGGACATGTCTGGGCGGGTTTATGAAGGCATGCTGGATTGGCCGGGCGGTCGCTGGCCGCTATGGACGCCATCGTTGATTAGCATCGGATCCCGTCTTGGATATGTATGCCATTGAGGTGAGATTCCTTACCAGCCGCCCCCGTAACAGGTGCCGTACCGGTCGTATTAGTGTTGGCGCATTCATCTCTGCATGATCTCGGAGGGAAGCTCGAATGCTGTTTGAACGTGACGATTGAGAAGCAGATTTTAGTCGCCTGTCGTGAGCTCCACAGTTATCCACTACAGTGCAAACACTGTGCTATAAGAAGAGCACGCAGCTCTAATTCAAAAGATTCTAAGTTACTCAATGGCAACATTGTTCAGTTTGAAAAGATGGTGGGGTTTAGTTTGAAGATGATGGGTTCGCCCCGACGTGTTTTGTATTCGGTTGCTACTTTCTACTTTGTATGCTGCCCGAATAACCCTCCTCCCCTCGGGTTGCCTTAACTCGGGACTCTTGAAGCCGCAGGCGAGTTGCGCGAAGCTGGACCTTTCAACGCACTTACACTCTCGATGGCAGACTTCTCTGCCCAAGGGCTAACCTCGCTCCCTTACTTAGGGATGAATTGGCCAGGATCCCGGGGGCCGTGGCCTGACTTCGACCGGGGAAGAGTAGGCGTCTATGGCCACCGGTCTTCAGCCTCGAGGCGGCCGCGTACGTGCCGTTATGCCCATGCAGTGCGGTAGGATGATTGGTATCTCACTCTCCTGAGGCTCTTTCATCCTTGCCGCTTCCGTCTAGCGCTCAACTTCTTATAGTGGCCTTTCTTCCCGCTCTTACTTCGCTCCTGGATCTCGCCATATTTCGTCTTGAACTTGGCAAGCGTGGCTCCCGAACCGAGGACTTCTTCTGCTAACGTGCGTTTCCTCTCCTTGCGGGTCAGTCGGCTACTTCGGGGATCGGTAGACCCTTCGATAAGTGTTCCAACTTGAGAAAACTTCGGGAACGGGTCTTTCCGAGTATCATTCTTGAAGTGTTGCTTTCCGAGCGCAAGGACATTCCGAAACTTCAGAATGCGCAGATCTCGCAGCACCTGGGGGTCATTGCTTGTTCTCGGGAGATTGAACCAGTCCGAACCAGCGCCGTCCTGGGCATCCTAGGCCGACATGTTAGCATTGCCCGAGTGGAATTCGATGTGGTAGAGGTAGCCACGCCACGGAGCCGCTGCTTGAATCAGAGTAACTATGATTGGGTAATCATCTTGTTGCAGGACAGTACTCCCATAACGGGATCGTGTCCTGCGTCATTGAAGTTTGGGATTATACTTTCATCAGGAGAGAAGAGCGCAGGCGAGGGAGGGAGGCTACCACCACGACCGAGGCGAAGCGTACCTTTTTCTTATTCCTTGGAAGTTCTGGTTTCCTTACAGTCAGTTCCAGGGAGCCAGACTGTTCTTTCGAGGGCCTTGCCTTCGAGATGGCCAGTTCCGATCTGGCGGACACGGGGGTTGGATTTGATGCGCCGACCGTCCTGTTCTTGTCCAAAGTAACAGCGGTGTCTTGAGCTGCTAGGCGAGACTCTGCCTCGGACAGTAGGCTATCAATTTGGTCGTCCGTTAGGTCGAGGGTCACTTCGGCCATTTTTACGAAATTGTCTTCATCACAGAAAATTTATTAGGAAGCTGTAGATTTTTCTTTGGAGTTTATGTAGAACTGGTCCGTGCACTACAAACTTGGAGAGTTATGTCACGTGATTGTACAACTTTTGCAACCACGTCTCATGTGGCACGTGCCCCGAAGGCCTCCACAGAACACACACACGTGAGTGCCAGTTGGCAAGCTGGGGCGGTTAGGCCGTCATCAGAAGAAACGGAGTGGCCGGCGGCGGCAGGGCTTGCTTGGGCTGAAGCAGGGAAGACGAGAAGTGCTGGTCGTACTGCGCCACAGTTCGTTGTCCCATTGTCGCTGATGCCCAATCTTCTTAAACTTGACCGCTTGCCCGCACAAAATCGTCATCCTACATCTTCCCCCAGTCGCGCCCATTACCTTTGATTCTGAAAAGAGGGCTCCAAAAACCCCCCTCGAGAATCGCCCGTAGACAGAAGAGCGTATAAGAAAGGTATGTAACGATACTGCGCCCCTCCTTTCCCTGGTGCGCCGATTTCATCAACATCCATCATTCCCACAAGCAATCTCACCAATCATTTCATACCCCTCGCGCTGGAGCTGAGTGGCTCCCGCTTTCGAGGCACGAGTCGCCAAACAAAATTCAACTCCATCCATTGGTTTCTGCTTGCCCCGGCGCCTAGCCAATCACTACTCCCAATCACCTCGAGTTTGGAAGGTCCCCATCTGTGTGGCGAGGCACTGCTATCAAGCAAGTAAACAAACACAATTCACGACGGCGCAGTGCAGTAAATGGGCATTCTGGGAAGCTCGTTAAAGTCTGAAAGCAACCTCGTCGACCTCGTGCACCCCCCTTCTGCGCGCCGACTCCAACTGCATCAGTTTTCCGACCAACAAACTCCCAACTAACCGACCAGCCTAGAGTACCATATCTTAGCCGAGACCATCGGACCTTAACTGCCCAAGCTCACGATAACCCCAGCCCCGCCTCCACTTTCGCCCATCATGGATCCCCAGAACCCATCCGCCGCGCCGCATGGCCAGCAGAATCGGCAGCCGCCGGTTTACGACACGACCCACGGCGGCCATTATGGTATGTGAGACAGGTCGCGCGCGCATCCACCTTTCCTCCTCTTTCATGCGACCTTCCACTGACCCGCCCGGCCGCGAACAGGAGCAAGCTCGGCCGTTAGTCTTCCCCGAACCTGCTGCAACCCTCCCGCCGAAAAGTGACCGTCGCACTAACCCTAGTACCAAACCACTATAGCTATCCGCGCAGGGTTTCGCACCGTCGGAGCTGTACACCGGGACGTGGGCGAACGTCCACCAGGGCCTCAACGGGCAGTACAAGGACATCCTCACGACCTACTGGCAGCAGACCATCAATCACCTCGAGGGCGAATCCCATGACTACAAGATCCACCAATTACCGCTGGCCCGGATAAAGAAGGTCATGAAGGCCGATCCCGAGGTGAAGATGATCTCGGCCGAGGCCCCGATCCTGTTTGCCAAGGGTTGCGACATCTTCATTACCGAGTTAACTATGCGCGCCTGGATACATGCCGAGGAGAACAAACGCCGCACCCTCCAGCGATCCGACATCGCCTCAGCCCTGGCAAAGTCCGACATGTTCGACTTCCTGATCGACATCGTGCCGCGCGAGGAAGCCTCGGCCCAGGCGAAGCGCAGCGCCGGACAGGCCGCCTCGGCCGCTCAGGCCGCACCCGCCCAGGGCCAGATTCCCGGCCAGCACGTCCCCACGGCGCCCAACCACGCGGGACACCCCATGGCGGCCGCCCAGTACGGCATGGGAGACCACGCCCTGGCGGCCGAGGCTGACTACCGCCAACCCCAAGCCATGTACCCCGGTCAGGTCCAGCCTGGCGCCCCGGCGCCTTACGGCCAGCCTCAGGCCCCAATGTACGGGGACATGGAGGGCATGTATGGATACCCGACGATGCCACCGCAGCAAGTAAGTACCCTACCTCGATCCTTCCAGACGCCCCTCTTGAGGCCTTGACCCTCTCTTTCCACCCACTCCCACCTGCGCGCCTGGCATTCAAGGAGCTCGAGCCATGATAGGGTCCTAACCTACTTCGAGTAGAATGCCTAGGTGGCGCCACCGCCGCCAGGGTCGTCATCAACAGCGTTTGATCACCATTCGTCATCAACAGCGCCCGATTACCCTTCGCCATTAACAGCGTCTGAAAACCATTCGCTACCGAACCTCAACTCCCCATCTTTGACAACACCTGCCTCCGAGCAGGGTCCGGATCAAGATTGCGTTCATCCAGACGAAGACCGAGAAAGCAAGTAGCACCGAGACTGGGGAGATGGCAAAGATGGCGTACAACGGCTGGTGACATCAGAATGGCCATGGTGGATTGGATGGCAAGCATTTGTCGGATGGGAGGGTTTTGTTTTGTCTGCAGTTGGGTTCATGGCGTATTAGGGGTAGATCCGGTTTGGTCGTCCGTCTTTGCCATGGTTTTCTTTCTCTTTCTTTCCGCCTTTTTTTTGTTTTCAAGTTCCGATGTACCTATTATTGAGGCGTTTCCAGCCGTCTTGATTGGAGCCCATCCAGCTGGGCTGTAAGGTTATGAACTACATCCGAATTGATGATCATCCACGAGTAGAGAGTCTTGTCCCGAGTATGCCCGAAGATGAGCCATTTGCTAGTAGTAATGGAGTGGCGAGGCCGGCGGGTTTTGGTCGTCATGAATCCGTATCTTATCTCAGGCCGAAACGGGATGAGAAATTTGCCAACCCAGGTCCTCGGCTTTCGACGGTGTTGGTAAGTCTAATGAAAGTATTGGTCAGTATTGCGTGGCTAGCTTTAGGTATGCTTGGGAAGTGTATTACTTCTCAAGTAGGATTGGGCCGTTGATAGCATCCACACGTCCATATATCTTGTTTCGGGTGGAAATGTCGAAGAACTCGTCGTGGTTATCCGACTGCATAAGAGCAACGGTCTGTTGGAGCTCGTCCAAGTTCTGTTCCAGCATGAAGGCGTTCTCCAGGCTGCCAACGAATGTCGTCAGGTACTGCACGTCCTTGGCCATTGCGATGACACCATTGGGGTTGATCCTCTTGACTTCTGGAGAAAGAGGCAAGGCCTGCATAATGTCAGTTACAGGTCTATAGACTCTCGACATGGTCTATGGCTTACGAGGATCTTGTTAGCGGCGTGGCTAAGGGCATCGAAGTAGATGAGCTCCTTGATTTCCCGGGGGAGGCCTAGTAACGTCGAAGTCATGATTGTGGATAGATAGCGTGTCAATGTCTGCATGTAGCTGCTCGTGTCTGTCGGGGGTGAGGCCGCCATCCTGCAATAGAGTGTTAACGAGGGTCCGTGAGGGTGCCAACATCTCCAGGCAGTGATACTCACCAGTCGTACTCAGCAGTGTCAACGAGGTCGTCAATCTTAGAATTGACCAGCTCGAAGATCCGCTTTTCAGCCGTCTTCTTGTGATTCCTAAACTGTTCGGTAGCAACAAGTGTTACAGGTCCGCCGGCGGACGTCGATGAGCGCGCGCGGATTAGTAGCTGTTCAAGCTCCTGGCAAGCCGTCTCGAAGTGCTCAAGGTTGATGAGAATCTGCACAATCTGGCCTAGGTACTGGGAGTTCAGCCTCTCAACAAGAGTCTGGCAGACCTTCTGGGTCAAAAGTTCATCCAGTGACTAGTTGAATTGGGGCATATGTCAGCCTCGGGGCGCTTTGCACAACGTGGGCCAAGGACCATACCTTTCGGAGCGTCTCGTCTAGGACATTCGGGTGCTGGAAATGATCGTCCGAAAAGAAATAGAACTGGTTCAAGAAATTGCGGATGTCGATACAGCATAATGGGTACATCTGGGAGAATGGCAATACGCAGGGGAAGCTGCGATTGTACGAATCATGTCAGCGATGAGCGCCAACGGTTAGTTTCGGTTTGGGCACGTACATGAGTTCTTCGACGGATTTATCACCAGTATACCAGCTGACGTCGAGCACCTTTTGGTACTCCTCCTGCGAGTTGATGGCCATGGGCATGTAGTCATCAGTAGACACAATCTTGTCACGGGTTAGCAACGGACTGGCTTCTAGGAGTAATCCTCAACCAACCTCTTGGAAGTCGTCACTGAAACGTCGCTGCAGCAGCTCCGCATATTTGTAGAAGAGGGTAAGCTGGAAGCTGTTCAACATAGAAATCGGATAACCCCAGCCCTTGAGTAGTGTTAACTGGGAGTAGCAATCTAGAGGGAGGAGGTCTTCTTACCTCCATGGTCTGGATGAAAAGGGCAATGACGCCCTTAATATCGAGGAGGATTTCGGCGTTGCTGACATCGTTGAGAGCCTTCGTAATGAGAGCGATAGCGGTTTGACACATGGAATCCCATAGCTCATCGACCTAGTATAAGTGTTGGTTACGGAGCCCTACTACCCGGGAGAGGAGAGATGACACTCACGTCTACAGTGGTGCGGAGCTGGGGTGCACGCCGCATGGTCGCCTTCTCTATAATGGCAAAGCCGGCAATTCCCTCAAGCATGCTGCCAAGAGACGTATCATCCTCGTCAGAGACGAGCTTGACTGCGCTAGGCATGAGGAGGTCTTTTTGCTGCCTCCTCGTTGCTGCGTACTCGGAGCGGAATTTGTCGCTCTGGCCTAGAGCAGCATGGATGTGGAGAGCTTCGTACAGCGGGGTGAAGTCAACCTGCACATCCTCGTTGTCGAGGACATCATACTCGTTGCTTTCGTCAAAGACCAATTCAATGGCAGAATTCAGCTTGAAATGGCCGAGGTATTCGTTCGTTTCAACGCGTCTCCTCTGTCTATCCCTTCTTTGCTCGGTGTGATAAAACGATACTTCGCCAAGAAATTGGGAAGTCTCTCGAATACGGTAGAGCCAGGTGTTCAAGTCTGTCATCACAGCCTCTGAAATGATCTTCTGGGACGCTGGGATAGACTTCTGAATCAGGTCGGCCAATCTGTATTGGGTGGCGTATTTGTTTTGTATGATCGGAACCAGGTACTCGTTTTGGAGGTCCTCCAACGACTTCAGGGCGGCGTAGTACTTCTTCTTACGTATTAGGTCGTGGCCATTGTTGACCGCGTGCAGTATCTTGAGGGACTCCTTCAGCGAATCGGACACGTCAATGATGTTCTGGCGCACCGAGCGTGTGTCGACGAGGCCCTGCTTCTGCTCTGCCAACTTCTGCGTGCTCGCCTGGATGGACTCATTCAACTCGAGAATCTCGGCCGTCAAGGTGACTGTCCCCTCGCGCACTTTCTGAAGCTGATTGACCGATCCTAGGAACTCCTCGTGCTGCGTCAGGCTGATGCGCTCGATGTCAGCTTCGCGATCCTCGGCATAATTCGAGAGGCCCTGGACGAGCGACGACGTCCGGCCGCTGGTCGTCGCATCTTTGAGGACCGGTATTAGTTGGCCGAGGAAGTCGGAGTCCGAGGAGGAGAGAATGATCTGCACAGGAATCATTAGGACGTGAACAATTATATCCTGCGACCGGGGGGAAGGGGGGACTTACCTGATCCACGGCGGTGCCATAGTCATCCCACGTTTGAGCTTTCCGAGGCATCTTGGGTTGTGTAATACACAAACTTCTGTGTGCCGCTTGCAGAAGTGCGCATTGCCTCAACAGCGAGGTGTTTGCTCAAAGTTGGTGATGCTCAGTCGTGAAACGGAGGACAGAGTTGGACCAAGCTCGTCTAACAGGCACCACTATTCCGGCAACTTACAGGGTTCAAGGTGCCAGTCTCCGCACAACCCTGTGACGCGCGCTTGCTTAATCATCCTAGTTACAGCCACCCCTGGGCGTTTTGAATCCCTACAACAACACCAACCTCGATTTCGAGATGCCCCTGAATTAGTCAACTTTGACAACGACGTCCGCCGTGGCAGCGTCTACCGCAATAGTAAGAAATTATAACCATCTGTTGAAGTATATAGGTGGTAGATGAAGTCAATAGATTAACTACCAACGTATATCTTCGTACATGTACACACCATAGCATCGTCCCTCGGCCAACAAGCTTCCACCCCTGAACGACGAGGCGATATCGAGTATTCTCGGATGGAGGCCTCGAGTGAATGGATGAATAGCTAGGAAGAGACCGTGAAGACTAAAGTGCCCAAGATTTGTTTGACCCCAGCTCAAGGGCCTTCATTCGTAGATATGTGTGCTTTCCCAAGCATTCCTACTTTGAGCCAGCCCCTATCTAATATCGTAAGCAGGATGAGATACCGAAGTGCTTCAAAATGCCACTCTACCAGCCCAATGCTTCAGTCCCTTCGCCATTGACCATGTCGATCACCCATCCATCGGCTCGCCTAGTTACATCCGATCCCACAGTCAGTGAGTGGAGTGTTGACAACTTATGAAATCGCAGGCCATCTACCAGGAGAACCGCAACCACACCTCGCATCCAACAAAAGATAGCCGTGTTTTCGACCATATGTTCCACAAACTAGAATATTGAAGTTGACTCAGGCACCAATATTGATTTCCTACCTCGCTAGTTTTCCTCATCCGACCTTTATCATCCATCCTTTCTATCGCCTTCTCCTTTCCTTTCCTTGACTGGCATCACCTCGACGACGTTGGTGTGCTCGGCGTAAATTATCAGTGACAAGGTCATCCAGTCCGCAGATCATTCGCAAGCTGAGTGATTCACTCCCAAAATCGGAGCTAGCTTTCGGTCTGGTGAGCGGGACTCCAAGCACAATCAGACCCATAACCCACCACTCGACAATAACTCATCCAAGGCCAACCCTCCATCTTCCGCACGACCACTTCTCTCACCAGTCAAGGGTCGGGAATCTCAGACTTCCATCCTTTCATCCTAACCTCCGACCTCTAACCTCTGACTTCAACCTTTTGATTTCAAATTTCAACCCACCCAGAATCACGGCGACTTTGCTCCAGTATTGCCCCCGCCGGCGGCGCTCCTTCACTTCCTTCCCAATTCGGATATCGACACTCCTCAGGGGAGCTCCTTCCTCGACTCGCCTCGCTCTGAACTGGCTGCCTTCCATATCAAGAGCTCATCAATTTCTTTCTTTCCTGCTTTCCCTCCCAGTTTCCTTTCCACCAAACCTTTCTTCTCATTTCACTTTCCATCCTCCTCCAATCTCTCTTTCTTCGTTTCCCGGACCGCATCCCTTTTTGAAGCTGGACCGTCCTTTCTTCGTCCGTTTACGTCTCTCTTTCCAGATACTGTCTGCCAGGAGCCAGTCATTTCTCTCTCGCACCCAAAAGAAAAAAAAGACACGACCGAAAACCAAAACGCGACCTACCGACTGCAAGTCAAGCCTTCCAAAATGGCACAGCAAATGGCCCAGTCGCGCGAGAACGCGTTCAACCCCCAATCCCCCCACTCATCCCCTGGCGGCGACGACTCGTACAATAATGAAAGTACCCCGGATACCAGACTTACCACATTCTCGCCCGATGAGAATTCAGCGCGCTCGGCCAAGTTCTCCAAGCCACTTGGCCAGTATGCCACAGAGCCACTGCCAGTTCGATTCCCGGCAGCATATGGCAATGGATACAACCAGGGCTCCGTTTTGGCGGATAAAGACCCCTTTACCTCGACCAGCGCCCCCGGTAAACCTGGGCAGAAGCTGTCAGCCACCGCTTCAGCCTTTCATCCGTTCCCGTCTCCTCTGATTGCCCGAGGTTCTGCGACGATCATCCCAATCTCGAACGCACTCTCGCCTCCTGGAGCCAACCAGAACTTCCAGTCGGCTATCAAGCGACTTAGTGCAGACATTGGACTTTCACGATACCTGGTCATCACGTCCACTATCCAGAGCATCTTCCCGGCAGACGTGGAGGTGTTTCTCATCGTATGTCTTCCCCAACTACCTATTGTATAATCGGGTATGGAGTGACTGAAGTGACTGACTAACCTTTTTCTTAGACACTGGCCCAACGTGGGTTCATCTACCATGGCAAACGACAGGTTCGCGGGCACTCTGGGAAGATCTACGTCCAGTTCACCGATATCCGTGACGCTTCCATGGTCCACGACAGTGACCAGAAAGGTGGCATGGGTTGGCGGGTAGACTATGTTCGTTCGGACATCTGCCATGTACGTCTACTTTTGAATACCACCTACATTGGGTTTGCTAACTTGACTGCAGTTTGTGGATCCCGGCT
>Ga0164242_10005459_pt1 | contig 14162 bp, 12 predicted proteins | sample OricomgcompostMG_FD_108783 | JGI IMG/M metagenome (GOLD analysis project Ga0164242, IMG submission 108783) | Miracle-Growth compost microbial communities from Emeryville, California, USA - Original compost - Miracle growth compost (MG) ... | reverse complement strand
GTGACGAGCCGTCGGCCGCGCGGCGCATCCGTTCGGTCGAGGCCGATGTGCTCGACGCCACCGTGCCGGGAGCCGCACTGCCCGATGTCTTCGCAGCGTTGCAGCGTGCGTACCGCACGCACGGCTTCGATCAGGACGAGTGGCGCAGGCACCATCAGGGCGGGCCCACCGGATACGTCGGCCGCGATCCCAAGGTCACGCCGTTCACCGATGGCACGGTCGCCGAGAATCAGGCGTTCGCCTGGAACCCGAGCGCGTGCGGCGCGAAGGCCGAGGACACCGTGCTGGTCAGCTCGGCTGGCATCGAATTGCTCACGCACGACCCGGCGTGGCCGAGCACCACCGTCGCGGGACGCCCCCGTCCGCTGTCGATCACGCCCTGAGCTTGGCGCATGCGCCGCCGCGGCCGTCAGAACCGGGGCGGGATGAACGCCGGGCCACCGCACCGCCCGCTCGCGATCTCCACCCGCTCGTTCGGTGCGACGGCAAGCGTCGTGGCGTGTCCATCGATCACGAGCTCGCCGGCGACCGGCACAGCAGCCAGACAGACGACGGTTCGCGGGGTCCCGTCGCGGTCGGCCTCGACGCGCCATCCGCGCGGGAACGCCAGGAGTTCCGCACCGTCGCGGTAGACCGTCACGGCGGCATCGTCTCCGACCAGCTCGAACGTCACTCCGTCGACGGTGCGGGAGTGGGCGGTGGCGGTGGCCGCCGTGCCGTGCTCGAGGCGCGTCGGCGTCAGACCGCTGAACCAGAGCCCGGCCGGCGCCGGCATCACACCGAAGTAGCGTTCGACGGCATCGAGGAACCAGAGGATCGCCGGCGAATACGCCGAGCCGTACCCGGCGGCACCCGACCACGGGTCCAGGCACTGCGGAAAGCGGTCGGCACCGGCGATCGCGGCGACGACCGGTTGGGATGCCAGCGCGAGTTCCGCGACGTGCCCGTGGTGCTCGAACGCATGCGGTGACCGCAGCAGGCTGAGCAGATTGCTGGGTCCACCCCACGAGTTGCGCGTGAAGTCGTGGTCGAATCGCGGGTCGTCCATCGCGAGCGACGTGAACCCATAGTGCGCGAGAAAGACGCGCGTGTTCATCAGGTACCGCCGAAGCACGGTCTCGAACAGCGCAGCGTCGCCCACTTCGCAGGCGAAGACGCGGAGCATCACATCCGTGAGCATGCGCACCGGCTCGCCGTGGGCATCCCGGTCGTAGAACGCGGCATCGTACTCGTCGAAGCACTGCGCGAACAGGGCAGCGGTCGAGGCGGCGGCCTTGCGGCGCCATGGCTCGGGGTCGAGCCCGAGCTCGGCGGCGATCATCGCCAGGTAGGAACGCTGACACGCGACGTTCGCCGTCAGGTCGGGTGCGACATAGGGCAGCGTCGGATAAGCCGGGTCGTAGCGCCGGGCGTCCGCGTGCATGGCGCGGTCGGGCAGGAACCAGAAGCGCGGCGAGAGATCGTGTCCGGTGTCGAACGTGCAGAACGCTTCGACGGCGCCGGTGCCGCGCGTATCGCGATAGTCGCACAGCCACGCGTCGTACTTCGCCATCGCGTCGTACATGGTGCGCAGATACTCGGTGCCGCCGACGCCCAGTCGATACTGCGTCCAGACCGACCGCGCGAGCGGCGAGACCAGTTGGATCTGGCTGAACGCCGGACCGTCGTCCGTGATCTTGTACGGAAGCATCCCGTCGTCGCGCTGCAAACGCGCGAAGAGCAGGTGGGTCTCGCGGGCGACGTCCGGTCGGAAGCGTGCCAGGACGTCCGTGCTGATCGTCGCCGTGCTCTCCAGCCAGGTGCCGGGGTAGTCGGCACCCTCCACGAGCACCGCGGCGGCGCCTGTGACCGGGCGGATGCTCCGGTCGAGCTCGCGCAGCGCTTCTCGCCAAATCGCCTCGAGCGGGCCGCCGATCGCGGCGAAGCGCACTTCGTCGTTCCCGGTCTCAGCGGAGCGCAATCGTCCGAGAACCTCGTCGCGAACGCCCACAGCCGGCCCTTTCAAATCGCTTCGGCACGGCTGTGCGGGCGACGCCATCCGCCGCCCGCACAGCCATCACCGTGTTCCTATCCTTGCGCCTGTTCCAGGTCGCCACCGAGCTTCTGGACCCAGGTCTGTGCCGCCTGTTTCGGCGTCTGGCGGCCGAAGAGCACCTCGGTCTCCCCGTCCTCCGTGTACTTGTTCATATTCGCGCCGCCGTTCGGCTGCGGCGGGGCCACCACACCGGACTTCAGCACCGTCTCGACGTACTGTGCCGAATCCTTGCTCGGGCCCTGCAGCAGCGGCGTGACGACTTTGGCGACGTCCGGGTTGAACGGCACACCGCGCGTGTCGAGGATCAGCTTCGCCGCCTGCGGCTCGTTCAGGAACCAGTTGACCAGCATGGCGGATGCTGCCGGATACTTGGTCTTGGCATTGATCGCCCAGAATGCAGAGGGCAGGAGCGCGACACCCGTCGTCTTCGTGTTGGTCGGCGGCGGCAGGATCTGCGTGCTGCCGCCCTGCTGATAGGTGCCGGCGAGGTTGCTGTACCCGAAGGTGATCCCGGCCTGGCCGAGCGTATAGAGCTGCTGGTCCGGCGGCAGGTTCCATCCCGATGTGATGATGCTCGGGTCGGGCAGTCCGCCGCCCTTCTGCAGCTGTTGCTCGATCTTGTACCACTTGGCGATGCCGTCGGCGCCGATGCCGAGCTTGCCCTTCGGCGTGTACAAGCCGTACTTGGTCTGCTGCGCGGCGAAGGTTCCGATGATGTCGGGTGAACGCAGGTCCAGGCCGTAGACCTGCTTGCCGTTGCTCGCCTTCAGCTTGGCGGTGCCGATCGCGTTGGCGTCCTTGATCAGGTCGTCCCAGGTCCAGTTCTTGTCCGGAAGCGGAACGCCGGCCTTCTTGAAGATGTCGGTGTTGACGAAGGCGGCGGTCGCGTTGCCGCCGGTCGGCAGCGCATAGAGTTTGCCGTCGACCTTCGCGCTGATCGTCGAGGAGGCGGGATACTTGTCGGCCTGCACGATCTTCTTGACCTTCGAGATATCCAGCAGCGCGTCGGCCGCGCCGTACTCCTGCGGCTTGGCGCCGCCCAGCGCGAAGACGTCGGGTGCGGTCGTGCCGCCCGCACCGAAGTCCGTCGCGAGTCGGTTGAAGAGATCGTCGGGGTTGCCCACCGGCGTCTGCTTCACGGTGATGTTCGGGTACTTCTTCTGGAACTGCTTGATCACCTTGTCGAAGAGCGCGGCGCGGGTATCGTCGCCCCACCACGACATCTCGAGTGTGATCTTCTTGTGCGGGTTGAACGTGGGTTCAGAACCGCTCTCAGAGCCGCCCGACCCGGATGAGCCGCCCGAGCAGCCGCTCAGAACCAGTGCTCCGGCGAGGGCGATTCCGAGCACCGACGCTGCGGTGCTGGGCCGATTCCATCGCGTCATTGTGATGCCTCTATTCGTTGCACGGCATTGCGCCGTGGATCTCTGTGGACACGCGACGGCGCACGCGCCATCGCTGCACGGTCACACGCGGGATTTGATCGTGAAACCGCTTTCTCGGAAATTAGCATAGCCGCAGGCATTCGTCAACGCTCGCAACAAATTTCGCGGATGGCTCGCCCCACGGCGTCAGGAATGCACCGGCCCGGTGGATGCGCGCTCCTGAAGGCGGGGGCGAAAGACGGCGTCCGGGCCGGGCTCCCCGCCGGCCACGAGTGAACGCATCCGTTCCCATGCGTGAGCGCCGAGTTCCTCGTGCGGAACCGACAGCGTGGTCAGAGCCGGCGCGTTGTAGCGAGCGAACGGGATGTCGTCGAAGCCGGTGACCGAGACGTCCTCCGGAACGCGCACGCCGTGCTCGATGAGCCCGTGCAAGAGGCCGGTGGCCACCAGATCGTTGAAGGCGAGTGCGGCCGTCGCGCCCGAGGCGATGACCCGTTCAGTGGCGGCCAGACCGTCCTCCGTCGATGCGCCGCCCGTCACGCGATCGATACGCGCATCGGGATGCTGTCGCGCGAAGTCCTCCAGCCCGCGGATGCGCTGCTGATTCGACACACTGTCCGATGGGCCTTCGACGAACACCATATGCCGGTGTCCCAGGTCCCAGAGGTGCTGCACGAGATTTTGGATGCCGGAGAAGTAGTCGATGGAGAGCGCGGGTACCGTCATGCCGAGTGCGCTGCGGTTGATCAGCACGAGCGGCTGAAGCGATTCGCCCACGGCGGATAGTGCGCTGTCGGACATCCGTGGGGCGCACAGCACCAGGGCATCGCAGCGTCGACGGATCTCGCGGGCCAGGGCGGGCTCGTCGGCGGCCGACTCGGCAGAATCGGCGACCAGCACACGGTAGTCGTCCTTGGCCGCCGCCTTGCTCAGGCCGGAGAGCACAGCCTGGAACGCGGGGTTAGCAAGGTCGGGTACGACGAATCCAATCGCGCTGGTCTGACCGAGGGCAAGGCTGCGGGCGAGATGGCTGGGCGAGTACGAGAGCTCCGCCGCCACCGCGAACACGCGCTTGGCGATCGCATCCTCGCCGAAGAACCGGTCGTTCATCACGCGGGACACCGTCGCGGGGGAGACCCCCGCCTTCTTGGCGACCTCGCCGATCGTCGCACCGCCTGAACGTTGCCTCATGCCCATCCTCCGCGACCACCGATGTGCGAGCACCGCGATCGTGAGCCCATGTTGACGATCTCGTGTCTGACGGTCATAATAATCCAGCGTACCGGTGAAACCGCTTTCTCGGTGCGTGCGAGCCAAATCGCCGGACAAGGAGGTACCGTGAGCGGACTCGGAGAACTGCGCACCCTGGCGGTGAATGCGCGGAGGAACGCCGGCGGTCGCCGCATCAAAGAGAAGATGCCGGACAACCGCGCCGCCTTCCTGTTTCTGCTGCCCTGGATGATCGGAATCGCGGTCTTCTCGCTCGGGCCGATCGTCGCCTCGCTCTACCTGTCGTTCACCAATTACAACCTGCTCAGATCGCCGTTGGAGCATCCGCCGAAGTTCATCGGCGCCGGCAACTATCTCAGGATGTTCACCGACCCGGCGTTCTGGAACTCGTTCCGTGTCACCGTTGAATTCACGGTGATCTCGGTGCCGCTGTTGCTCGCGCTGGCGTTGTTGCTTGCGCTCGTGCTCGACCGCGGGATGCGCGGCCTCGGCTTCTACCGGTCGGTCTTCTACCTGCCCAGCCTGCTCGGCGGCTCGGTCGCCGTCGCCATCCTCTGGCGTCAGGTGTTCGGCAAGAACGGCCTCGTGAACGCGCTCCTCGGGGTCTTCGGCATCGACGGCCCGGGCTGGATCGGCGACCCGAACTTCTCCTTGAGCACCATCATGGTGCTGCACATCTGGACGTTCGGCTCCCCGCTGATCATCTTCCTCGCCGGGCTCCGGCAGATCCCCGACATGTTCCACGAGGCTGCCGCGGTCGACGGCGCTGGCAAGGTGCGGCGCTTCTTCTCCATCACATTGCCGCTGCTGACGCCGGTGATCTTCTTCAACCTCGTGCTGCAGATGATCTTCTCCTTCCAGACCTTCACGCAGGCGTACGTGGTCTCCGGAGGCACCGGCGGCCCGGCCGACTCGACGATGTTCTACACGCTGTTCCTCTACCGCATCGGGTTCCTGCAATACGACATGGGATACGCCTCGGCCATGGCCTGGTTCCTGCTGATCGTGATTGCGGCGTTCACCGGTTTCAACTTCTGGCTCTCGAAATTCTGGGTGTTCTATGACGACTGAACAATCGACGCTGAAGGTGGCTGCCCCGAGCGGCCCCCGCCGGTCAGGCACTAAGCGACACCGCCGTTGGCTGCCCTCGATCTTCAAGCACGCGGCTCTGATCGCCGGATCGTTGCTGATGATCTACCCGTTGATCTGGCTCGTGGTCTCGAGTTTCAAGCCCAACGACGAGATCTTCCGCAACCTGAGTATCTTCACCACGAACCTGACGGTGCAGAACTACATCGACGGCTGGAACGACCTGCAATTCCCGTTCGGGCTGTTCCTGCTCAACTCCACGGTGATCTCGGTGGGAGCGATCGTCGGCAATCTGCTCTCGTGCTCGCTCGCAGCCTACGCGTTCGGCCGCTTGAAGTTCCGCGGGCGCAACCTGCTGTTCGCCCTGATGCTGCTGACGATCATGCTGCCGTTCCAGGTGGTGCTGGTGCCGCAGTTCACCATCTTCAAGGAGCTCGGCTGGCTGAACACGTTCCTGCCGCTGATCGTGCCGAAGTTCTTCGCCACCGACGCGTTCTTCGTCTTCCTGATGGTGCAGTTCATCAGGGGTCTGCCGAACGAGATCTTCGAGGCGGCACGCGTCGACGGCGCGGGCTACTTCCGCACCTACCGCCAGATCACGCTCCCGCTGATGATCCCGGCCCTCGCCACGACCGCGATCTTCACCTTCATCTGGACGTGGAGCGACTTCTTCGGCCCGCTGCTGTATCTGCGCGTGCCCCAATTGTTCAGCGCATCACTGGCTCTGAAACAGTTCCTCGACGTGCAATCGTCATCGGATTATGGGTCCATGTTCGCCATGTCGGTCGTCTCGCTGCTCCCGTTGTTCGCCGCGTTCCTGATCGGCCAGAAATACCTCATCAAGGGCTTCGCCACGACGGGAATGAAATAGGCAATGACCATCCCAGCACCACTGCGCTACGCCATCGTCGGAACCGGCTCCCGCGCTCAGCTCTACATCGACGCCATCACCGGCGCCCACCGTGACCGCGCTCTGTTGGTCGCCTGGGCCGACACGAACCCCGGCCGGCTCGGCTACCACCACGACCGGCTGCCAGAAGGCATCCCGGCGCCGCATCGCTTCGATCCCGGCGATCTTGCCACGGTCGTCGCCGAGCAGCACGTCGACCGCGTGATCGTGACCGCCCCCGACGCGTTCCACGCGCAGCTGGTCGCCACGGCGCTCGACGTCGGCGCCGATGCCATCGTCGAGAAACCCCTCACCACCACGGAGGAGGGTGTTCGCACCATTGCGGATGCCGTCGGTCGCACCGGCCGGAACTTCACGATCACGTTCAACTACCGGTACTCGCCGCGTAACTCCGCGCTGCGTGAGGTGATCGCGCGCGGCGACATCGGCGAGGTCACCTCGGTGCACTTCGAATGGATGCTCGACACGGCTCACGGCGCCGACTACTTTCGCCGCTGGCACCGCGACAAGTCCATCTCGGGTGGGCTGCTCATCCACAAGGCGTCACACCACTTCGACCTGGTCAACTGGTGGATCGACGACGTGCCCACGCGCGTCTTCGCCAGCGGCGGCCTGCGTTTCTACGGTCGCGAGAACGCCACGGCACGCGGCATCGGCGAGCGCCCCGATCGGGGCACGACCGACTCTCCGCTCCGTGACGCGTTCAGCCTCGATCTGCGCGCCGACGACCAGCTGCGAGGTCTCTACCTCGATCAGGAGCGCTACGACGGGTACCGCCGCGATCAAGACGTCTTCGACCCGGGCATCACCATCGAGGACAACCTCTCGCTCGTGGTCGACTACGCGCGTGGCGCATCCATGTCGTACTCCCTGAACGCACACTCGCCATGGGAGGGCTACATGGTGTCGGTGAACGGAACGCGCGGGCGCGCCGAGCTGCGCGTCGTCGAACGCGGGGCCGTGCTGCTGGACGAGCAGCACCGAGTCGTCGTCGATCCGAGCGCCCGACCCGACCTGGTGATCGATGAGGGCAGCAGGCCGGCGTCGGAGTCACTCGTGGTGCAGCGGCACTTCGCGGCAGCCGAGGAGATTCCGATTCCGGCGGCCGAGGGCGGCCACGGCGGTGGCGACGCCGTACTGCTGCGCGACGTGTTCCGCGGGGTCGGCGACGACCCACTGCATCGCGCCGCGACCTGGCACGACGGTGTGCGTGCCGTCGTGGTCGGACTCGCCGGCAACCGTTCGCTGCGCACCGGCCAGGCCGTCCGGGTGGCCGACCTCGATCTCGGCACCGCTGCGACATCCGCCGAGTCCGAGCGATGAGCCGCTATCTCGTCACGGGCGGATCGGGCCGTCTCGGACGCTCGGTGGTCTCGGTGCTGGTCGACGCAGGCCACGATGTCGTCTCCGTCGACCGCCATCCGCTGTCCGACAGCCCAGCCGAGCATCGTGATTGCGACCTCTCCGACACCGCGGCGACGACCGCCCTGATCGCCGAGGTGCGGCCGGACGCCATTGTGCACTTGGCCGCGATCGCGGTTCCTTTCGGCCGCCCCGACCTGGAGCTGTTCACCACCAACACCACGCTCGCATTCAATGTGCTCACGGCGAGCCTGGCCGCCGGTGTGCGCTCCGTGCTCTTCGCCAGCAGCCCCACGGTCATCGGCTACGGCGCCCCGCACGGCTGGAAGCCTGCGTACCTGCCGATCGACGAAGAGCATCCACTCGCCCCGTGGAACGCGTACGCGCTCTCCAAGCAGTCCGTGGAAAACCTGGTCTCGATGGCCGTGCGCGCCCACGGCGACCGGATCGCGGTCGGCGCGTTCCGGCCCTGCTACGTGATCGCGCCCGAGGAATGGCAGGGCGCGCCGACCCAGCAGGGTCACACCGTGCTCGATCGGCTTGCCGATCCCGCTCTGTCCGCCGTCGCGCTCTTCAACTACGTGGATGCGCGTGACGTCGGCGAGTTCGTGCTCGCCTGGCTGCGGCGCGCGCGCGAGATCCCGAATGGCAGCGTCTTCTTCGTCGGCGCTCCTGACGCGCTCGCGCGCAGTTCGGTCGCCGAGCTCGCGGATCGCTATCGGCCGGAGCTGCTGGATGCCGCCGGCGGACTGGCCGGAAGCTCGTCAGTGTTCAGTTCTGAGCGGGCCGAGCGGCTGCTCGGCTGGCGTGCATCCCGTACCTGGCGCACACAATTGGCATTGGAGGACATTTCATGACGGCCCTCGTCTTCCCGGAACGCGTGCTGTACTTTCCGATCACACCGTTCGATGAGAGCGGTGCCGTGCACGAGCGAGCGCTCGACGAGCACCTCGCGTCGCGGCTGGAACATCGACCCGGTGGTGTCTTCATCGCCTGCGGCACGGGAGAGTTCCATGCTCTGAGCACCGCGGAGTACCAGACCGCGGTCCGTCGCGGAGTCACGGCGGTCGCTGGATCGGTGCCCGTCGTCGCCGGCACCGGGGGTCCGCTCGGGCATGCGCTCGAGTGCGCGGCGATCGCCGAGCGGAATGGTGCAGACGCCCTGCTGGTGATGCCGCCGTACCTGCTGGCTGGTCCGCAAGAGGGCATCCGTGCGTATGTCACCGCCATCGCCGACGCCACCGAGCTGCCCCTGATCGTCTACCATCGCGGATCGGCGAAGCTGACCGTTGACTCGTTCCGCGCCCTGGCCGCCGACCCCCGCATCGTCGGATTCAAGGACGGCGCAGGCGACATCTCGCTCGCGCAAGAGTTCGCGATCGCCGCCGGCGAGTCCGGCCGCACCGACCTGCAGCTCTTCAACGGGCTGCCGACCGCCGAGCTGAGCCAGCGCGCATACCGGGCAGTGGGCATTCCGCTCTACTCGTCCGCCGTGTTCGCGATGGCGCCGCGCATCGCCACCGCATGGTTCGACGCCTACCTCGCGCACGACGACGCCCGGCTTGACGAACTCATCTCCGGCTTCTACGCGCCGTTGGCGCGCCTGCGCGACACCACCCCCGGCTACGCCGTCTCGCTGGTGAAAGCGGGTGTCGAACTCGGCGGCCTGCACGTCGGTGCGGTCCGTCCGCCTCTCGTGCAGCCGACACCGGAGCACCTACGCGCGCTCGCAGACATCCTGGAACACGGCGGTGACCTGGTTCGATGACCGCATCGATCACGCGGGTGACGACCCGCGTCATCCCGGTTCCGCTTTTGCGCCCATGGGGGCCGGATGTGCCTCGGGTCACGGTTGTCGAGGTCGCGATCGAGAACGACGCCGGCGCCGCCGGACATGGCTTCTCGTGGACCCCGTCGATCGGCGCCACCGCGGTCGATGCGTTGCTGCGCGACGATCTCGCCCCGTGGCTGCTCGGCCGCGATGCGACGCCCGCCCTGTGGCAGGACGCGTGGGAGCATCTGCACGAGGCCGGCGGGGGCGGGATCACCACGATCGCCTTGGCCGGCGCCGACCTGGCCCTGTGGGACCTGACGCTGCGTGAGAAGGGGGTCTCGCTCGCCGATGCGCTCGGCCGCACGCACGAGAGTCTGCCCGCATACGGCAGCGGCGTGAACCTGCACTATCGACTCGATGACCTCGTCGCGCAGGCTCGGCGGTGGCGCGCCGCCGGTTATCGCGGCATGAAGATCAAGGTCGGCAAGCCCGACCTGGCCGAGGACATCGACCGCGTTGCCGCCGTGCGCGAGACGATCGGGTCCGAGCTACGGCTCATGATCGACGCCAACCAGCGCTGGGATCTCCGCACGGCCGTTCGCGCAGTCAGTGAGCTTACGCGTTTCGACCTCGCGTGGATCGAAGAGCCGCTGCGCTCCGACGATACGCAGGGCCACCGTGCGCTGCGACGCTCCATCGACGTACCGGTGGCGCTCGGCGAGAACGTGCACACCATCCATCGCTTCCGCGATCTGATCGAGGCGGAAGCCATCGACGTCATGCAGCCCAACGTCATCCGGGTCGGCGGGATCACGCCGTTCCGCGACATCGCGGCACTGGCAGTCGACGCCGGGCTGCCCCTGGCGCCGCACCTGCTGCCCGAGCTGTCCGCCCAGCTCGCGTTCGCCGAACCGGGGGATTGCTGGATCGAAGACGTCGAGGACGCGCGGTTCGAGTCGCTGGGAGTGCTGTCGGAGCAAAGCGGGGTCGAGATCGTCGATGGGTGCGCCATCGGCGGTCGCCGCCCCGGCATTGGGCTTCGATTCGCCTGACGGGAGAATGGACACCATGGACGAGATCATGCTGCGTGCGGCTTCCGCCACCGCGGAACTGACTCGATCGAGCGCGCATCAGCGAGCCGGATGGTTGCGCGCGGTTGCCGACACGCTGGATGCCATCACGACCCAGCTGGTGGATGCCGTCGACGAGGAGACGCACCTGGGCCGCTCTCGACTGACGGGCGAAGTCGCTCGCACGACCGGTCAGTTGCGGCTCTTCGCCGATGTCATCATCGAGGGTTCCTATCTCGAGGCGATCGTCGACCACGCCGACCCGCACGCGCAGCCGCCACGCCCCGACCTGCGCCGGGTGCTGCGCCCGATCGGCCCGGTCGCGGTCTACACCGCATCGAACTTTCCGTTCGCGTTCTCGGTCGCCGGCGGCGACACGGCCTCTGCGCTCGCCGTCGGATGTCCGGTCGTTGTGAAGGCGCATCCCGGGCATCCGAAGACCTCCGCACTGACGGCGTCCGCTGTCGCAGATGCACTTGCTGCAGCCGGCGCGCCCGACGGAACATTCGCGCTCGTCGACGGGTATCAGGCGGGCGTCGACCTGGTGCAGCACCCCGTGATCGCGGCTGCGGCCTTCACCGGGTCGGCCACGGGCGGCCGCGCCCTGCACGATCTGGCGGCGGCACGCCCGGCACCGATCCCGTTCTATGGGGAGCTCGGCAGCATCAATCCCGTCATCGTGACCGAGGCGGCGGATGCAGCGCGCGGCGAGGAGCTCGCCGACGGCCTGGCCGGCTCGTTCACCCTGGGTACGGGCCAGTTCTGCACGAAGCCCGGCGTCGTCTTCGTCCCGGAGGGTTCCCAGCTTCTGCGCAGGCTGGCCGACCGCGAGCTGCCGGCCGAGCGAGCGATGCTCACCGACTCGATCGGGGACGGGTTCGCGCGCGGGCTCGATCGGCTGCTGGGCATCCCCGGCCTCGACATCGTGGCCGGGTCGCCGGCCGGTGCCCTCGCGGTCACGCTCTCCGTCGAGCACTTCGCCGAGCATCGCGAGCGCGTGCTCACCGAGGTGTTCGGCCCGGTCACGGTGCTGGTGCGCTACGCCGGCCGCGAGCAGCTTCGGGACGCGCTCGACCAGCTGGACGGCAGCCTGACCGCCACCCTGCACGCCGAAGCCGACGAGGACATCGAGGAGGTGACCGCGGCGCTGGAGCGGATCGCCGGCCGGGTGCTGTTCTCCGGCTGGCCGACCGGCGTGGCCGTGACGTGGGCGCAGCACCACGGCGGACCGTGGCCGGCGACGACATCGCAGTTCACCTCGGTTGGCGCTACCGCTGTGCGTCGCTTCCTGCGCCCGATCGCCTATCAGGATGCTCCGCAGGCCGTGCTGCCCGCAGCATTGCGTGAGGAGAACCCGCTCGGCATCCCGCGTCGCGTCGACGGCGTTCTCGTGCTGCCGTAGACAGTTCACACGCGCAATGCAGCCGAGACGCGCATAGTAGAGGTATGTCGGTTCTCGTGACCGTGCTGCTGCTCGCGACCGTTGTCGCGAGCTTCACCGAGAGCTACGCCTTCGCGACCTACCGGCGGCTCGTGCGGGGCAGTCATCCGCGGTATGTCTGGCGCACGCGCTACATCCTGCTGGCCTGGACGGTGATCGCGCTCTGCGTCGGGCTGGCGCTCCTGGATGTCGTCGTCGGCGAGGTCGTGTTCGCCGGGCTGTGGCTCGCGGTTGCCTCGGTGCGCGCGATGCAGCTGTACTTCAACCGGGACTCGGATGACGACGATTGGTTCACGGGCCGCGGACGCAAGATCTGGGTCGGGATCAAGCGACGTGCGAAGGCCCTGCCGACCGGGGTGCCGTCGCCGCAGCCCGCACCGGCGTAGCCGAGCGATGCCGGCCTGACATTCGGCCCCGCCACTCCGTCGGATCTGTGACGCGACCTCGCGTTCACCGCCTCGCACCGTCGAACCGTGTCCGATTCGACGGTGCGAGACCGTGCCGCCTGCCGCATCACCGATCGACGACGGCCAGCGCGTGCCGCCGTTGGTCTTCGCGCTCTCGCTGCTGCAGCGCAACGCGATTCACGTGCCGACGGATCAGCTCGCTTCGGCTCGCCCCGGGCCGGTAGCTGCGCCTGCCCCAGATGATCAGGGCGACGCCGATGCGCAGGGCGAAGCGATCGAGCGGACTCGGCGGATGCGCAGTGCGATGGACCGCGGACGTCGCGGAGTGAGCAACGTGCGGCGCGTGGGTCGTGGTCGAATCGGAGTGCGATTCGAGGGTGTGCGTGTTCATGAGATTCCTTGTGTGCTGGGTGGATGGGACGGTGAGAGCGCGCGGACGCGGGGTCAGCGAAGGGGGACCGGCGAAGGGACGCTGGTGCCCGGTGAGCGACGCTGGGCCGAGTGAGGCGGGCTGGGCCGCAAGCGCTGCCGGCCGTCAGAGGGCGCGTGCCGCGGCGCACAGACGTGCGGTGGTCACCGAGCGCTCACGACGTCGCGAAGAGCCGTGCGGAGCGCGCCGACGCTAGATCGCGGGAACCGTGAAGGAGGGCGCTCCGAACGTCGGCATTGGTGTAATGCGGGTGATGGTCATCATGGCTGCTCTCCTTCCTGTGCGTTTGTCGATAGTGTCTGTCGATGCCGTGAAGCGGCGGGTTCGCGCTCAGCGAACCGTCCCGACACTAGCGCGCTTCGAAGATGGGCACAAGAGCGAATTCACGACGCCTCGCGGAGCACGGCGCTCGCGCCTAGCATCGAGGAGTGCAGCATCCCGAGCGCCATCGAGCCTCCGGCGCCGTTCAGGGTCGCCGGCTGATCGCCGGCGCGGTAGCGGCAGTCACCGTCGCGATCCTGAGCGGATGCGCCGCCGCTTCAACTCCGGCGCCGACAGCGAGTCGCACACCCACGGCATCCGGTCTGACGACGAGCCCGACTCCGCGGCCCGATCCGCTAGCCGGACTCACGCTCCAGCAGCGCGTCGGCCAGCTGTTCATGGTCGGCAGCCCGGCGACGTACGCTGACCCGACGACGCTGCAGGCGATCACCGAGCTGCACGTCGGCAACGTGTTCCTCTCCGGCCGCTCGCATGGTGGCGTCGCCGCGACGCGTGCCGTGGTCGACCGGTTCACCGCAGCCGTGTCGCAGGCATCCACCGCCGGCCTCGGGCTGTTCGTCGCGACCGATCAGGAGGGCGGCGAGGTACAGGTGCTGCAGGGGCCGGGCTTCGATGCGATTCCGTCTGCGGTCGAGCAGGGGCGGATGCCGCCGGCTCAGCTGCAGGCGCAGGCCGAGCGTTGGGGAAGTCAGCTCGCCGCCGCCGGGTTGAGCATGAACCTCGCGCCGGTGGTCGATCTGATCCCGT
>Ga0164242_10005458_pt1 | contig 14165 bp, 8 predicted proteins | sample OricomgcompostMG_FD_108783 | JGI IMG/M metagenome (GOLD analysis project Ga0164242, IMG submission 108783) | Miracle-Growth compost microbial communities from Emeryville, California, USA - Original compost - Miracle growth compost (MG) ... | reverse complement strand
TGCGCTTTCGACAATTGCATTCCTCAGCGCCAGTACCCCCAATACGAAGACGGTTGAACAGATCGTTCAGGATAGCCTGAGTGGAACTCCAGAGGCTAAACTAGCGTGGCCAACCTCCGCAATGCTTGAAGATATTTCCTCGGAAGTTTTCAAAAATCACCGTCCCTACGCTTGTACTTGCGGGGGAACTGGATCCGCTCGACTCCGTGGAACAGCATCGACCTGAAGCGATTGCGAGAATTTTTGAAGCCAGGCTCGAAATAATCCTCCACAGTGGCCATCTTCTGCCGTAGACGAGTCCGTGCGAACAGCACGAGCGATCGACCAATTCCTCAGACAATTGCACGTTTGACCCCCTAGCTTTCTTTCTGCGACGACATGTGCATTGTCACTCTGCTCGGCGGTCGATCAGCTTGCGGAAGCTTGCTAGGTTCAACTAAGCAGGGTTGAATGGCGAAAGGATCAACTCGGCGAGCATCACAAAGGCCCGCGTCGTCGGTTCGATCCCGCCTTCAAGGATTGAACCGCTCTTTAGGGTCCAATAACAGCATTTTTCTGTGTAATCAGTGGTCGAGAGAGCGGTCTGTTCCAACTGGTTTCAATGAGTTGCGTCTCGTTGCTGTATGGCATGGAAGAGGTCATCGGTTCGACCCCGATCAGGTCCAATAAATCAACAACTTGCAAGCTCCCTCCTTTCCCGCTTGGTGTCATTTGGTGTCAAATTTCCAAACACCTTTACTGACACAGCGCCGCGCTTGAGTACCTTCCCTCCAAGAACCACCGCATCCGGCATTGGCTTCACCGTCTTTCGGTGATTCTTTTCCGACGACTTCCTCAGCTCCCCGTTGATGGAGTGACCGTCGCCTGCACGCTCTCGGGAATCTCCTGCATGTAGACATCGGTTGTCGTCGCCGTCCGTGAGTGGCGCATCACGCCCTGCACGTCCTTGACGGTGCCCTTCTTCTGAGCCAGAGTCGCAATCGTGCGGCGGATGACCTGAAACGTCAGCTTCGGCAGTCCCAGGTTGCGGGCCAGCTTGTGAAGCACTCGCTTCCGAAAGTTGTCGGTGTCGAGGAACTCTCCAACCTTGCTGACGCAGTGCGCCCGATGCCTCTGCCTGAATGGATCGGGATCGCCCAAGGATTGCCGCACCGCTGCGTAGCGCTCGGCTGAGCGCTCGTAGGTCCAGATGAAGACATCTTTGAGCAGGTCTACTTTTTGTTTAACTCATAGACGCCTAGGATGGCTTCCGTGTAGGTTGAACGCGGAACGTCAGTGAACGACAGCGGCGATAATTTTTTTGAAGAAGGAAATATTCGCAGCCAGCCGGGATACGTGTTTGTTCACGTCATCGAAGGGTTGAAGGTACGGCAGTTGCACCATTGCGAAGAAGGATTGTTCGAACGGATCGTTGGCAAGATTACGGTTTTATTCAGTCCGAGGATGCAAAGGTAGCCTGCCGTTCCTTTCTCGACGCTTAGAAGTGGCTGACACAGAGGATTTTTCCAGTGAATCCTCAACAGGTTTTCAGAAAGGCCTTTCAGTTCATGCATGGCTATTTCCTCAAAGGCGGTTGCGATGAGAACCGCGTTGCTTTGCATGGTGTTATTTCACTCGCAGGTTATGTCACACAGCCGTGGCGCAGAAATTCATGAAAGAGGCACTCATTTCGTTCGAGAACTCACTTGTTACGGGTGCAGCGCACATGTCTCTTCCTCACGCATAGAAGTTTGGAGCTCCCGATGGTCTGCCCGGAGTGAAAACGCTCGATCCAACCAAGATCAAGCGTGTTCAGTTCCTGATTCAGTGGCCGTTTGAGGATGCAGCCATGGGCTTCTTAATTGCACTGCTTCGCATCTTCGGTGGAGGGACCACTTAAGAAAACAACACCTGTAAGTAGGGCCGCCTATCTCCCATTCATCGATCGGTACGGGCAGTTTACCCATGCAGACTGGCCACACAAAATTCATTCCGACTCGGATCTTCGCGCCAACAAAGTCAGCGAAACAAAAGAATTAAAAACATCCTATCGGCCGCGTAGCTAGGATGAATATGGGGGATGGAGAAAGGGACTACAGTTGAAGGCAGCCGGGTGTAATGGTTCCAATATCGCGATCAACCTCTTACTGGTCGCGGTGCTGGAAAGAACTACCAGATTTAAATCGTAGATGTTACAGCTATTCCCTATCGCGAACTTACAACGGCCATACGAGAAATTGGAGAGCACATGGATCGCTATCGGCTTGCAGGCAGGCTTGTGCGGTGACGCAAAAAAGCACACGATGGCCTTAAAATTCCAGAGCGTTGAATAGATCATTTGTAGCGAGATTCTTTCCATCATTAGTCCGACTATGCCGCTCTATTGCGAAGAGATCTACCTGAACTTAATCGAAGCCCAAAAAATTTACAACTACATCATCGTCTTCTACAATCAGGAAGAGTTTTCAGCTAAGATTTCTTCGCGTTCTTCAGGGGTGGGATGGCAACTATCTACGATGTTGCGAAGGCAGCCAATGTATCGATAGCCGCGGTCTCGCTCGTAATGAATGACCCAAAAACGCCTCGAGTAGGCGCCGAGCGCAGAAAACAAATCCTCGAAATAGCTGCGAAGCTGGGTTATGCTCCCAGCGGACTTGCACGCGCGCTTAGTCGCGGCTCAACGCGTATTCTAGGACTTGTCGTACCTTCGCATGATCCGATCTTCTTCAACAACTTCATCGCCGGCGTGCTTGCAGGTATCCAGAGCTGCCTGATGGAACGCGGGTATCATCTAATGATCTATTCGCACAATGCAAAGAGCGGACGGATTACTAAAGGTGAGTTGACGCAGAGCCGGTTTGTCGACGGCGTTGTCGTGCTGAACACGCGCCTGTGTTCTCTACAAGACATGAAGAACAGTATCGACGACTTGAACAAGGCGCATATCCCATTTGTGATGGCGAATTGTTATGCGGGCGACAATCAGATCAACTATGTCGGCGTAGACGATGCAGAGATCGGCCGACGCGGCGCCGAATATCTGGCAGAGCACGGGCACAAGCGAATTGCGCTGATCAGCGGAGCTGTAAAGAGCCCTATGACAGAACAGTTTCTCTCCGGCTTCAAGGCAGGCCTGGCCAAATCAGGCAGGCACTTTGATCCGCGGCTTTATTTTTGCAGCGAGTACAACGCAACTCTGTTGCACGACAAACTGGTGCCATGGTTTGATCTGAAAAGCCCTCCGACAGCGATTTTTTGCGCGGACGATCAACTTGCGCCGGATATTTATCAAGCACTCGATGAGCTTCACCTGCGGATTCCCGGCGATATCAGTGTTTTGAGCCGCGGAGATCTTTCCATTGGGGCCGCCCTCAAGCCGCAATTAACGACCTTTGCAATACAGCCATTTGAGATTGGCAAGAAAGCCGCGGAGCTTTTGATCGAAGCCGTCGAAACACAGACCAAGAAAACGCGGCGCATCTACCTGGATGCGCCTCTCATTGTGCGCGAATCCGCCTGAATGAAACCTGCCTAACTGTCGAGTCTCAGAAAATTACCCGATTTTTAGACCGGAGGAAAGCTTTGGGGCAGACGTTATACTTCTCCGCTTTGCCGGTTCAGCCCTGACCATCACTAGCTGGGCTATCCGCTCTCACCTCGACGCCATTAGTGAAGCATCCTTACGATAGTCCATTCGATCTTCTTTGGGACGATGTTCCAAATTTGGTTACAGAGAACCGGATTGAGAAGTTTTGCAGGATATTATTCATGTCGATAATCGATTGAATTTATTAAGTTTAACGCTTAATATAAGCCATATGGCTTTATTTTTATGTCTGCGAGGTGCGTCCTTTGAAGTAGTCTTCAACTACTCCCTCACGTCAGATTTTTCCCGCCAGAGCGCACCTAGTGTTCAAGGATCGGTTCCACATGCTCATTCATGAGTTCAATCCCCAGGGCAGATCACTGCGCCGGGAACAGCTTGACGCAGATCTTGCGGTAATCGGCGGCGGCATGGCTGGTGTCTGTTGCTCTATCACAGCGGCACGTGAGGGCCTGCGCGTGATTCTTGTTCAGGACCGCCCAGTGCTGGGAGGCAACGCTTCAGGAGAAGTACGCCTCTGGATGCTGGGAGCCACTTCTCACATGGGCAATAACAACCGCTGGTCGCGCGAGGGCGGCATTGTCGACGAGATTATGGTGGAAAATCTTTGGCGAAATCCGGAAGGCAACCCTGTAATTTTCGACACGCTTCTGCTGGAATGGGTGACACGCGAACCAAACATTACCCTACTGCTCAATACCACAGTCAGTGCGCTCGAAAAGGATGCGCAGGATGTTATTCAGAGTGTGTCCGCTTTCTGCAGCCAGAACCAGACGGAATACATTATTTCCGCTCCTCTCTTTTGCGACAGCTCAGGCGACGGTATCCTCGGCTTTCTAGCGGGTGCGGCCTTTCGCATGGGTGCGGAGGCAGCCTCAGAGTTCGGAGAAAAGCTGGCTCCGTCCAAACCCTCTCGTGAGTTGCTTGGCCATTCGCTCTACTTCTACAGTCGGGATACAGGGCAGCCGATACAGTTTATTCCTCCGGCATTCGCTCTACAGAACATCAAGGAGATTGTCCGCCATCGCGAGTTGCGCGTTACAGATTCCGGCTGCCGACTCTGGTGGTTGGAGTACGGTGGCAGCCAGGATACGGTTCACAACACAGAACAGATCAAGTGGGAATTGTGGCGTGTCGCTTATGGCGTCTGGAATTACATCAAAAACTCCGGAGAGTTTCCCGATGCGGCCAATTTGACACTTGAATGGATGGGAATGATTCCCGGCAAGCGAGAGAGCCGCCGCTTTGAGGGTGATTACATTCTCAGTCAGAACGATATCGTCGAGCAACGCAAACATCTTGATGCCGTCTCGTTCGGGGGCTGGGCAATCGATCTGCACCCTGCGGAGGGGGTCTTCAGCCCCGATCCAGCCTGTACCCAGTGGCACGCGAAGGGTGTGTACCAGATACCCTACCGCACCATGTATAGCCGCAATATTTCCAATCTTTTTCTTGCAGGGAGAATCCTTAGCATTTCGCATATCGCTTTCGGCTCCACGCGAGTGATGGCAACCTGTGCTCACAATGCCCAGGCCGTCGGCATGGCTGCGGCGGTATGTATAGAAGAAAAGATTACGCCGCGTCAGGTGGCAGAGCCAAAGCGTATGAGGCGGTTTCAACAACGGCTGCTCCGCACTGGCCAACATATTCCCGGAGTACGCGCAGCCGATGCGGAAGATCAGGCACCGGAGGCCCGTATCAGTTCGAGTAGTGCGCTTGTCCTTGACACACTCAAAGACAGCGGAGAACTGCATTCAGCCGAAACACCGTGTGCCCTTCTGCTGCCTCTTCTTACCGGCCCCGTGCCGGAGTTCACATTACTGGTGGATGCAGTCGTTCCCGTTCCGCTCCATGCGGAGATATGGAGGTCTTCGCGGCCTGGAAATGCAACGCCGGATGTGAAGCTGGCTTCGGCGGTAGTTTCGCTTCCAGCGGGAAACTCACTGCCAGCCACGTTTCATTTCGATGCATGGCTCAATGAGGACGCTCACGTTTTTCTCATAGTTCACCCCACTCCGGGGATATCATTGCATCTGAGCCGCGACCAGTTTCCCGGCGTACTGACTCTGTGGCAAAAGATGAATCGCATGGTAGCAAAGAGCGCGGTACAGAGTCCGCCGGCAGACTCCGGTGTCGACAGTTTCCCCTTCTGGTTACCAGAGCGCAGGCCGGCAGCGCGGAATCTCGCGGTGAGCATTTCTCCCGGTGTGCGATGTTGCGAACCGCAAATGGTCGTGAACGGTTGGAGTCGTCCCTGGTGTGGCGTGAACGCATGGGCGCCGTCACGCGACGACAGCGCCCCATGGCTGCGTCTTACATGGGAGCACCCGCGCACCATTCATAGCATTCAACTCACTTTTGATACTGACTTCGATCACCCCATGGAATCTATTCTGATGGGACATCCCGAACGCGTGATGCCGGGTTGTCTTACTGCCTTCAATCTACGTACGGCCGAAGGAGAAACGCTGGCGACAGTAAGCGAGAATCACCACACACACTGGCGATTGGTGCTTCCCCAGCCAATCTACACATCAGGTATTGAACTTTCCCTGCGAGCCTGGGGGCCTGCGTCGCCCGCAATCTTCGAGGTGCGTTGCAATTGAACCCCACCGAATCGACATGCACTGAAAATACGCCTCGCTTCCGTCTTTTTACCGTCCACCGCTGGTATCTCATCGCACTTATATTCCTGGTAGCGCTTATCAATTACTTCGACCGGCAAAGTCTTTCGGTCGTTGCGCCGCGTTTTCAGGCCCTGTTTCACCTCTCTGACGAAGGTTATGGCCACATTGTCAGCTTGTTTCTGCTTGCTTCTGCATTTTCGTACTCAATTGCTGGAATCGTTACGGATTGGCTGGGCACACGCGCCAGTATGGCTGTCTTTGTAGGGTGGTGGTCAGTAGCGGAAGCCGCAACAGCGATTGTGCGCACCGCCGGCCAACTGGCCGCAGCACGCTTTTGTCTCGGCCTCGGCGAGCCTGGCCTGTGGGTCGCTGCGCCTAAGGCGGTAGGCGAAATGCTGCCGAAGAAAGACCATTCGTTGGCCATCGGTGTGTATACACTCGGTTCGACAGTAGGCGCAGTCATTGCATTGCCTGCAATCGCCGCTATTGTGGCCCATTTACCTTGGAAGACGGTTTTCGTTATTGATGGCGCTGCTGGTTTCCTCTGGCTGCCGCTGTGGCTATCTGCTTATCCTTCCGTACGCAAAAGTACACCGGAACAAGCAATAAGGCCGGCTGTTGCGCGACCTTCCATGCGAGCCGTACTTGCCAACTCCACAACATGGCGTTTTCTGATCGCGCGCGGGCTTACCGATCCAGTCTGGTATTTCTTTCTGTTTTGGTTTCCCAAATATATGTTCAGCGCAAGACATCTGACGCTGGCCTATCTGGCGCACATGGGCTGGCTTGTCTATTTTTTTGCAGGTGCTGGAACCTTGCTGGGCGGATTCGCATCGAGCTTATTAATTCGACGCGGCAATACTCCTGCCCAAACGTATCGCCGCGTGATGTTTTGCTGCGCTGCGCTCCTGCCGCTCAGTCCACTTGTGGCCACGCTGCCGAATGTGATGGCGAGCGTGTTGATTGCCTCAGCGATCGCACTGGCGCACATGGCCTGGCTCGTCACTCTTTCCGCAAGCATCATTCATTTGTTCCCGCCATCACAACTGGGAACCGCATTCGGGTTGATTGCGGCAGGCAGCGGATTCGGAGGCATGATCTCCACGGAGATCATCGGCCATGTTGTAATGACGCACGGCTACCTGCCGCTCTTCTTTTCCATGATGTTTCTGCATCCCATAGCGCTGACGCTGCTGTGGAGCGCATTGAGCGAGGCGGGAGAGAAAAAGGCGGCGTAACGATTACGCTTTCTCATCATAGGCACGCAATTCGTAGACGCGTGCCTGCGGAGCTCCGTTTGTCTCAAGCAAGCGAAGACGCAGTCTGTCTGTGGTCACGGCCTCAAAGCGATGCACGCGGCGGCGGTAGTAGTTGTCGTCCTCCTGCGCGAGCGTCTTCCAGCCGCCAGCCAGTTCGGCGTCAAGCTCATAGCGCTTGACGCACTCGGGGTAGCGGAAACGAGGAAGCTGAATCCGTCTATTGGTATCGGTATCGAAAGTAATCTGAACGACATTCAAGCGCACCCGCGAGGGAAAGCTCAACTCAAGCCATGCCGGAAGCTGCTCTGCCGCGTTGGAAATATAGATATTCGTCCACATGTCGGGCCGGTTGCTTCCGCGCACGATGTTCTGCGGTCCATAGGGTTTCTGCTCCGGCGTCACAAGCATTGTGAAAACGCGCCCTCCAGTCAGCGGGCGCCATCTGTTGCCTGGAGGCAGATCCGCAGCAGCGGCGCCTACAGGCGTCTGCGATGGATCGCCCGCAATATCGCCGTGGAGAGCCCAGCTGATTTCCGGATTCGCCTCGATCGAGACAAAATATAAACTGCCCGGTTTTGTAGGGGCATTCAGAGAGAAGCGAACATATCCTTTGTGGTTCGCGGGAACTGTGGCGGAGGCGCTGGCGATATACGGCGAGGGACGAAGATCCCAAACATGATCGACATGCCGCAGCTTGAGAGTCACACGCCGATCCTCTGTTGCAGAGGACTGCAGCAAAAGCTCGACAGCAGTCAACTGGTCGGTCGAGACGGGGAAGACCTGGCCAAGTGCGAGATGCGCGGCATGGAACGAATCAGACTCCGGAAAAACCAGTGTGGCCTCGCTGCTTGCGGTCACTGTAGCGCGCCGCGCCAGATCGGCTGCATCTTCGTTGACGACGCCAGGAATAGATGCATCCTGCCGGAGGAGCAGTTGCTGCAACTCCTTTGCATGTTTCTGAGCGATTAACTGCGGCTTGCATGTGTATCGCTTGCAGAGTGCAGCGGCGACTCCCACAGCCTGTCCTACAATTGCGCCTGTCGGCAACACGCGCGACGAAGCAAAGGCGACATAGCTCGCTCCGATCGGCCGGCCCGCAGTGAATAGATTGCGTACGTTGCGCGAATAGCAGGAGCGCAGAGGAATTCCATAAGGAATCGTACTGCGATACTGGAAGTTTTCATCAGTGCGCGGTGGAGGGTAGGGCGGAATATGCCGCTTGAGAATTCCGCCCGGCACATGGATATCGATGCCCCACGATCCATAGGCGATGTCATCTGGATGAATGGAAGGGTCGCGTACATCTTTTTCTGTTAACGTGTAATCGCCGAGGATTCTGCGCGATTCGCGTTTATAAGGCCAGAAGCCGACAAACTCAAGTGCGTAGTTCTTCGCCCTTTCCCGCACATCGTCATGGGTGCAGTGATTTTTGATGTGGTCCCAGACCCCCAACAACTGACGCAGCGCTTCGTCGCGAATCTCTTCATTGTCATGGATAGGATGCAGCGGCGCACCGACCTCAATCCACCAATAACCACATTCAAAATGTCCGTGACCTCGGTCCGTGAGATCGCTTTCGGCTTTAAATTCGGCTGCCCATTCCGGCCGGTTGAAGGGGATGGGGCTACCCGTATCACGCGCGCGAAAGAAGAGTGTATTGCCCATGAGTCCCTGAGTTGGCTCCGTTGGAGCAAGTGGCTCATTGAATTCCGAACGTACTTCCTTGCCCCAGTGAAAATCGGCTCCAGAACGATATCCGAGCACGCCATCTCCCGTGGAGTCGATAAACGTGGGCGCAGAAAGAATAAACTCGCGCTCGGTTCCCAGTTGCGGCGCGCGAATCGCCTCAATATGCTCAGTATCGCGCATAACAACTTCACGCATGGTTGTATTGAGAAAAAGCGTCAGATTTTTCTCGCGCTTAGCCCACTCGTACAACACCAAATCCCACTCGGAGTTCATCATGCCTTCAATACGGGACTCCCAGTTACGCGCACGCTCCTCTTCCTCCATCTCTTCGAGAATGCCCGACTCTTTGATCCACGGGCTGAAACCACAGGTGTCTTCGGGATACAGACGTACTTCGCTTGAGGAGTTTCCACCTAATGCGGAGCGTTCATGAACGAGCGCGGTTCGAGCCCCATTGCGGGCAGCGCTGATGGCTGCGCAGATTCCGGAGATGCCGCCGCCCACCACGACAACATCGAAGGAACGGTGAATGACGTCAATCGTTCCAGGGCGGATGTATCCCCGCGATTCACCAGCATCGGCAATATCGAGTCGCGCGGTTGCTGCCTGTATTTGAGTCGACGTTCCGGCCCCGGCTGCTCCCAGCGCCAAAAGAACGCGCTGTACAAAGTTTCTGCGATCCATTCCCATGGGTAATTCCCTTCAAGTGAACTAATGTGTCGAAACTCCGAGCGCGCGAACGCGGTAGCTCATACCTGCCTGCGGTACAAAGGTAAAGGCGAATCCGTCTCTATTGATGGCAATAGTTTTACCGTTCCGGTCGAGGACGGCCACGCTCTTCCATTTCTTCATGCCGCGTAGACCATGCACTTCCACATATACAGGTGCTCCGCCTTGCGGGAGTGCGAGATTCGCCTTGGCATGTTCGGCAACCGGATAAATGCAGACCAGCAGTGTGCCGTCGCGATTTTCCAACGTAACGCCAGATCCACCGATAAACAGCGGTGTCTTGCCAGTAGGTAGAGCAAAATTTTTCAGGGTCTGGTGTCCCCTATAGAGTTTGCCTGTGTCGAAATCCATCCAGTTGCCTGCCGGCAGGTAAATGTCGCGCACGGTCGCCTCAGCATAGTCGTTCCCATAAAGGGGCGCAGCGAGCAGAGCATCGCCAATCAGCCACTCATATCCTCGGACGGTCGCGTTTCCGCGTCCGTATACGTTGGGATCGTCAGGAAATGCAATAGGCAGCGGAGTCATGGTCCAGGGATAGCCATCGCGTGTAAACCGCAGCGCGTTGCTATAGAGATAGGGGGCGATACGCTGGTGCAATTGCGCGGACTGTAGCATGACTTTGGCGGTTTCAGGAGAGAAGGTCCAGGGCGGTTCTCCCATTCCCATGCTGCTGTGTAATGCGGCCCACTGCGCGTTCCGCTTCATATAGATTTGCATACGTTCGGTACGCTGTGAGGCGAAACGATTTTCTCCGAACGTGCCGCCAACAATGTCCGGATAGACGAGAGGAAATCCGGAATATGCGAGCGCAAGTGCGTTGACGGGGCCACGATCCTGGTTTTGGTCATAGTTGAAATCGTTAATGCGGTGCAGATCACCGTTGGATGAAAGATACCCATTGCGCTCGATCACGAGTTGGCCTTCCTCCATCAATCTGTCGTTGACCGGATCGACCTTGTCGTCGCGCAGTCTGTAGCCGCCATAGCCGTAGAAGTCTTCTTTCCAGCCATTGACACCATAGTCCTGCCAGCGCTTGACAATATCCATATACCAGTTGAGAGCAGCAGAATTATGCGCATCGAGCAAGTAGTAGGGCATCTTCGGCCAGCCGCCATGAAAGACTTCAGGCTTGCCGTCCTTTCGAAGAAAATAGCCTTTTGCGACACCTTCCGCGGAGAAGGGGCCTGTGGTGATGAAAGTGATGCGCAGCCCCAGCATCACGTCGAGATGTTCCGATCTGAAGTGTTGGATCAGAGCTTTGGGGTCGGGATATTTTTTACGGTTCCAAAGACCAAAGGAGGTGGTCTCGTGCATCTCGGGTGCATCAGGCCAAAAGCCGGAGCCGATCACCATCCAGCGTAGTGGATAACCTTCCTCTATGTAACGGTCCACGCTTTCACGCACGGTTGTTGCATTCGTATTCCAACCAAGAGCGCCGAAAGCTTCCCAGCCAACACCAAATGCACGATACTTCGGAGGAACGACGCGATAACCTTCGCCATTGCGAACTGCAAGATACTCCGCATAGATAGTGTGTGGATCACCAAAAAAATAGTAGAGGTGCTCCTCAGCGTGTGAGTGTACAACACCCTGCACAATCTGCGCCGAGGACGTATGTACGACCTTCATGGTGGGGTCGACGAGGAGTTCCGCAAATCGCTGACGCGGATAGATAACGAAGTTGCTGACCAGCCGTGCAATACCTTGACCGGAGAGCAGGGTATCGTCGGCAAATCCGCTGACATCGGTGTTGTATTGCCTCTGCGGGAGAGGCTTGAATTCATTTTCGACGGCATGATCTCCCAGGCCATAGGCAGGCGCAGCGCCGCTGGTGACAAAGCGTAGCTCTTCGCCCGGCTTTTCAGGGGATGCGATCAGTTCCGCGCGATGGGATAAGAGGCGAACAGTCAGATGGAGACGCTCGCCAGCAGTGCTGGTTCCCTCCAAACGGCATTCGGTTGGAGAACAGGGGGCATCGAGCCTGAAGCTGACCGGATTGCCAGCGAGCAATATGCCGGCCCGCGCATCTTGAGTAACTGTAGCCTGCCCATTTTCAATAAAGGAGTAGCGTCCTCCAGAGAGCTCCATTTGGAACTCAATCCCATTCTTCTCAAGATGAACTCTGCCTGCATCCGGTTCGATTGCCCGAGCTGGCATAGCGCACCACATCCACGTTACCGCTGCAATCGCAGCCAAACCTGTCCACAATCTCCGCCGTATCGCAACGATGTTATTCATCCCGTGCGTCTCATTTACCTTTCAAATAATCCGTGCTGAACAGATCCTGCACCACTTTCCAACTGTCGCGATGCTGCCTATCAATTGTGACGACGCCCCAGTTCCGTATTCCGTTAGAAGGCGTTCCCCGAATCAGCGATCTATAGTCGGCCCATGTCCAGAGCGAACCGCCTATCACCCACGGCCGCGCCTTCATTGCAGTAACAGCTTCTGTAATCGCCTCAATACGTTTCGGATCGTGCAGGTCTGGCTCGCCCATCCTGCCGAACTCGGTAACGAAGATAGGTTTATTTGGGTAAAGTGCATGGGCATGGTCAAGCGCATGTGCGTAATTTCCATAGGTATTGATGGAAACAAAATCAGAGTATTGACTGGCCTCATCCTTTCCTGTCTTCACCAACGGGTCCCCCGTAAACCTTGAGGCGAAAGTAATGAGCCGCGTCGGATCGAGTCCCAGCGTGAAGGCTCGCATGTCACGCGTCCAGTCGATGCCGTCTTTGGTAAACGATTCGTATTCATTACCCATGCTCCAGGCAATTACCGAAGGATGATTCCAATCCTGCGCCATCATCTCCTTCATCTGCATCTTCCAGGTCGCGCGAATGCTTGGATCGGCCATCTGCCATGCGCTCATGTTCCAATTTCCTGCTTCAGCGATAAGCAACATCCCGTGGCTATCGGCAAAGTCGAGCAGCGCGGGCGCTTCCGGATAATGGGCAATGCGCATCATGCGCATATTGTCAGCAAGCATGTCACTCAGGTCGCGTTGAACGATCGCATCCGATTCGCGCAATCCTTCCATCGGATCTTCGCTGACACGATTGGCTCCAAAGAGATGCACGGCCTTGCCGTTGAGCAGCAGATTCTCGCCTTGTATGCGAATCTGACGTATTCCAATCTTCGCAGTCAGTTCATCGTCAGGAATCGAAAGAGCAACATTGTAGAGATAGGGGTCACGGACGTCCCATAGATGTACATGGTGCAGGGTACCGCTCCACTCAACCTCGGCATCCGCGCCAGCATTGATTTGGGCTTTGGGAAAATGCACTGTGAGCCCTGCGACTGTACCTCGTATAAGTGTGGCTGCGGTCGTCGATCCGCCATTATGAAGCCACGCATGGATGACAATGCGCGCCGTGTCCTGGACCAGGTTGGGTGTTGCATCCACTTTCATGTTGCGTAGATAAACGGAATTACTGATGAGCAGGCTCACCGGCCGAACGATGCCGCCGTACGGCATCCAACCCACAATGGTCGGATCCGCCGTACCGCGAGAGGGATAGTTAGGCGATCCGTGCGAGGTGGCAAGCGCAGGTATGTTGGTGAGCGTGGGCGTGTTGTTGACTTCGACAAGAAGATGATTGCTTCCGGTCTTGAGCAGCTTTGTTACCTCAAATTCAAACGGAGTGTAGCCGCCTTCGTGTGTTCCCAGCCTTTGTCCATTGAGCCAAACCGTCGCATCGTTATAAACGGCATCAAAGTGCAGGCGAACAACCTGTCCCGGCTTAACCTCTGGCATTTCAAAATCGTGCTGGTAGATTGCATCGCCAATATAGCGACGATATTGCGGATCGGATGGCCAGCAATGGGGCACAACTACTTGAGTCTCCTGTCGAGCAAGAGTCGTACGAAACGTCCATCCCGCACCATCGAGACTGATTTTTGTTGCGCCCAGAAGCGGCAACGCAGTGCTTAGCAGAAAAATCACAATTGCGACACATTGCCGCTTGGTTCTCAGCATCCTCATCCTCTGCATCCGAAGTTAAAGCATCGGCAAAATTTGAGCGGGCTTATCACGATGTTTCCACTTGCAGAAAAGCCCCTAGAACATGATCTTGGCGCCAAGTTGTACATTGCGCGTGGTCACGGCTCCGCTGGTAATCATGCCGAAGGAAGAACTAGTATTCAAGCCGCCTTCTGCATAGGGATTGTTCGGGTCGGCAGGAGCGCCCGCCGCAAAACCTGTTCCCGGCATCGGCAAGTTGGGGTGGTTCAGCGCGTTATAAGCCTCGATTCTTAATTCGAATAAGACGCGTTCTG
>Ga0164242_10005457_pt1 | contig 14167 bp, 17 predicted proteins | sample OricomgcompostMG_FD_108783 | JGI IMG/M metagenome (GOLD analysis project Ga0164242, IMG submission 108783) | Miracle-Growth compost microbial communities from Emeryville, California, USA - Original compost - Miracle growth compost (MG) ... | reverse complement strand
GGAAACCGAGCCGGCATAAAGGTTGTCACCGCCGGGGAGGCCTAGGATCGACGACGAAAGAATGCCTTCGATCCTCTCAACCGGAAGATCCAGGTTGCTTAACCAGTTGTTCTGAGATGGCACCCAGATAGCGAAGCCGTCGGCCGCGACAGCTGGGTTCTTGTCGAAAGCTCCCAGTTCCTTGAAAGGGCCTGTGAGGCTGAGGACCACCTCTGGAGTGGTGCTGGTGATATTCATGGTTAGTGGAACGACCCGAAGGACCCTTCCATCCACGCCAGAGCCGAGCGGGCTCCACGCGTTCTTGGTCGAATCGTATACCGCGACGTTATTTAGTCCTTCGGTAGTGTTGTCCTCCGTGCTGGTGAACCTGCCACCCACGAACAGCTTCGTTCCGTTGAGGTACATCGAGAGTACCTCGCCATTCAGCCCTCCATCCAGAGATTGAGTCGAGGCTTCTTTGCTGTTGACGGCGATAATATTCCTCGCGGTTTGAGAGGTAAAGTTGCCCCCGACAAAGGTCACATCTCCCGTAGTGGCAAGGGCATTCACGGCGGAGCCGGTGGAGAAGGAAGACCCGAGCTTGTTGAAGGTAGAGCTGGAGAAGTCGCTGGTATTAACGACGGTCGAGGTAGGGTCATACTCGAACAAGCCAATCAAGCCCCCCGTCGAGGACAATCTAGTTAAACCAACCCGCTGGGCAACAAAAGTCATGCGGTCGAGGGACTGGTCGGCAAGCGGCGTCATCGTGATGGTGGGACGGAAGCTCCCGGAGCTTGCATCGATCTGACCAAAGTAGATCTGGTCGTATTTGTCGAAGTTGTTCGTCTGGAACAGGGTCTCCTTGAGAGGGGTGCTTTTAGTTGGGTCAGCAGTCATCTGTCCCGAAATGACAAACCGCCCTCGCGATGAGCACGAATTGTCCTGGAGACAGCCGGGGGTATACAGATTCACGGAATATTGGCCAGACTCGGTGATGTCGGGAGAAAATACGATCGAGGCCGACGAATCAGTAATGGGCGCCGAGAGGTCGGCGGTTAGGTACTGAGAGGTGCTCGACAGCGATGGAGAGATAGACCACGGTCCCGTGGCGGTTGCTGTGGAGGCAAATTCGAGGCCGGCACAGGTTGGCTCGTTGAAGTCGTTGACGGCATAGGCGAAGATGTCGTCCTCAAACAGCGCAATCCCGTTCAAGCCTCCGCCACTGCCATAAAAGTCCGAGATGTCTAGGCGGAACGCGTCCATGCCGATGGTGTTTACGAAGTGGAAATCCTGGAATGGTATGGATGTGTCGTCGCTCAGGGGGCACTCGTTAGTGCAGGACGAATTCCGGCCGGTCGCGGGATCGATATAGGTGAAGTTCATGATGCCGTTGATTGGCAGAGCAGTGAACCGCCAGGTCTTTGTCCCTCGGCCGTCCAGGTGCGTGTTGTACAGCCTCAGCTTGGTGGGTTCGAATCCGAAGTTGAAGGTCGCCTGCCAGAACCCTGGAGTTTGGTCCTGGAGCAGCCATGTGTTCCCGGCGCCGTCCGCACCGTCGGTCTTGCAGACAATATTCCTCGGATCGCTGAATCCAGCGGCGGTAGTGGACGAGCCGGAGGTGAGACTCGCCGACGAAAGATTGATGACCTGCTCATCTGGCTGGCTGGGTGCGCTCGTGTTCCCAAGCCCCGTAAAGCTTCCCCCAAAGATAATGTGGCCGTTAGACGCCTTGGTAATGGACGTGACAGGTCCATTAAAGCCCGCAAACGGCAGGTTCTTCCAGCCTTCATTTTCCACCCACGCGATCGCGTTTGTCGAGTTCGCGCCAACGAAGTTTCCGCCCACGTACACGGTACCGGTATCCTCATCGCAGAGAACGGCGTTGACCTGGCCTGAAAGTCCGGAAAGCGGTGTGATCTCCGAGGTGTTGGGGTTGAATAACGCGATGGCTGTGGATTGCAAGTTGCTTAAGCTCGTAAAGTTGCCGCCCAATACTACTCCAGCCACAGACCCGTTCTTGAGGGTGAAGGCGCACATCGTTTGGATCGACGCGTCGGTCTCGACGACTTGTGCGAAGACGCCGTTGGGCATACGCGCCAGCAATGCCTGGCTGCCATTAGTGCTCAAAGGGTTCTCATTCTGCTCCTCGAATTGGAAGAGGGAGACTCCAGCAAAGTCTCCAACCACAGCAACACGACCCAGTTGGCTGAGGTCGAGGTTTGCTGCGGGAGCTGGTGTGAAAGAAATCGCATTCGCGGATAGCGACAAGAGCGATGATAGTGCGAAGATGGTGGGTAATGAAGTGAGTGGACGTCTGCGCGCCGCACGGCGCCGACAAAAAGGGAATTTCATGGCGCAGCGCCCAAGTGGTGCTGCGTCTGGATGTTCGAGCAAGCCAGAGGCTCGAATGGGGGTGTTGTCGAAACGTGAAGTTCGGGATCAGGTCGCGGACTTGCTCATTGGTTCATTTGAAATATGAGCGTACGCTATGAGAGGAGCGCCATGGCAAGTCGGAAGAATGGTGTTTTGTGGGTTGAGCGAAGTGAAGAAGTGAATGGAATCGCGGGTTCGGGCAATGTTGATCGGTTTGTTTGAGATGACGAGGTTCCACGAATAATTTCCGCCGCGGGCGGGGTTGTTGTGGAATGGAAAGTCGCGATTTAAAAAGTTGAACGAATGTAAGGGGACGAATAGAGGATTATCGGTCGGTCGTCGATGCGCGAGAAGTCGCGGGGAGACGGCGTTGCTCGGTGATGTAAATAGGTTGTGACCAAGGAATTTGAAGTCGACGCTGGGTCGTGACAGGTTTCTGGGCTCCTCGCAAATTGATTGCCCTGCTCGCGGTTAGTTTGTTCGCCTTGGGAAATGCGGTCGAGGAAAAGCCGCTAAGCCAGCTTCGGTTAGGAGCAGATAGAGAGGTGGGGCGTGGAGGCCAGAAAGCTCATACGCTAAACGAGCCAGATAAAACGGTCTTTTGGGGGAGGGGGACGGTTTCTTGGGCATACCTTCGGTTCCAGGGTTGGCCGATTCGGCATCAACTATAGCACGGCACACAAAATGGTGTTATGCTCCCAGCGTTCCTTCTTGGGACGATTTTCTGAACTTGGTCGACGTTCCGGCGGGGGCGGCAGGTAATTGCGCACGTGGTCCGGGGTGAGCTGCGTGATGCGTGATGCGATGCGATGTGGTGCGGTACGGTACGGTGAGGGTGCTCACGCTGCTGCTGCTGCTGCTGCTGCTGCTGCTGCTGTTGTTCCAGCTTGCTTCGGTGATGGGGCGGGTGGTGGCCCACGGACCTCCGTGTGGCTGGCTCTGTAGGTGAAGCTGACACGGCTTGAGAATTCCCCAGATAGATTTGCTCCCTTCAAGCGTTCCTGTTTCGACCAAACGAATGGAACCTAAAATATCCCCGAACCACTGGATCTCGAATACCGTCTTTGGTAGCGGAATGGCGCAGTGCTTAGTCGGACCCGGCCTAGATATTCTCTGGGCTTTACTCTGCAAGTTATCTCGGTTGCAAGAGTTGTTATCCCTTTTTTTTGTTTGTTGTTCCCGAACTCCGTGCTGCACCTCAGCAACTCGGACTCCTGCACCTGGGAAAAGTGGCGGTCCGTCGAAGGCGGCAAGCTCAAACGAGTGTGGTGGTATCGGTATCGGTATCGCTGGAGGGGCCTCTGTGAGCGGGCTGTCGAGCTGCAATTCCGCAACTAAATAACGATCCGGTGTCCAGGATTTTCTGGTTTGGGTGTTCACTTCCTGTCAGAGAATCGTCCTGATCGCACAAGGGGAGGTCAGATCAGGGGCTCGGTGCGTACCAGTGATTGGAGTAAAACGAACGACAGGGCAAACGGGGTGACCACGAAAACGAAAGGGGTTGCCTGAGCGGGCGGACGAGAAAGTTGGCTAGGAGATGGGATGTCAAAGGAACCTAAGCCTGACTTAATCGGTTTGGAGCGTTTCTAAAAGAGCGACAAATATGTGGTCAGGGAACGAGAAGAGAAAGTTTGATGCTGGGTTTTTTTTTTCCCTCCTTGCCTGGCTGTGTCCCCTCAGCTTCGAGAAGGGGTGGAAAAACTGAAGACACGAATATGCGTACACAAGGGGGCGGGTAACAAACGCCCCACCACGCAGGGGCCGCCAATGTCACCGTTCCTCCGGATTGCCCTCAACGCCCGTCTCACAGGGTTTTGTGCGAAAACTCCACTTTTATCTCTGCTTCAGAGACATTCCCGCAGCTCCTTCTCCAGTCACCATCGCAGGTGGAAGCAAGCCACAGTTCTTCCACGCTCTCACTGGCTGCCCGGCATGCAAGCCACCGGAACTTTTCGCCGGTGAAAGGGCTACGGGCTGGCCAACAACATGCCAAAGACGGGAACACGAAGGCTTACGTACTATTATTGATCCGTTCGATGAAGTTGAGGCGCCGTCCCGTCCCGCTGGTCACTAGATTTTCGTGCTAGTGCAGGTACGAGAGTCCAGTGCAGCCCACCCCACAACCTGCCCGCCGTTTTCACTCCTCGCCGCACGTGACTTTACACCGTCAACGCCCTTCCTCCAGTGCCAAAGGGTAGAAAGGGCGCTTGATAGAAGAGAGCAGCCACAGAGATCCTACCCTAATAAGTTGAGACCTTAATTAATCTACATAGGTAGACCGGCATTGTACCTACAGTACCCTTTGTACGTCTTTGGCTTTGTACTGGTAGTTAACCTGTCACTGGAAGTAAAATCACGTGAGGGGTCGGTTTGGATTCAAGGGGGGGACACACAAATGTGCCAGGTGAAGTCGTGATGGGAAATTAAATGTGTAAACTCCAATACGAACTTCGCCAACGAGCTGACGAACCGCTCCGTGCTCAACAACCAATCACCAGGGTAGATAGACCCTTGAGGCTCGGCCAAGAACGAAACGGGGAGACCAGACGATCGGGTGTCGCAGACAAGGGGCCGAGCCACCCCTCCTCCGTCCTTGTATGGAGCCCTGCCCACTATCGAGGAGCAAACCCCATCCCTGGTTTGCCACACCTGGTTTAAAGTCAAGCCATCACGAGCCAAAGGAACCTCTGTGTTCGATACAGTGGTACATTGCACTCGTGCACTGCCTCCCGGGCATGCAAGAGCCAACGGCTTGGACGATCCTGCAAGACCACGCGATTATTGGACCGGCAAGTAGATGTCGGTAGATGGGCCACCTTATGTGAGGTGACGACGATACACGGCAACGGAGGGCAGATTGAGTAACTGCATGACCCCACGCCTTGTTTGCCCTCAATATATATCAAACCACGCGGTCTTGTTCCTTTTAATTCCGTACCACGTGGGTTCCATGTCGAGCCACAAGCCATGGTGCGACGAAATAATCAAACTAGCTGCCTGGAAGGAACCCCCCTCCACCATCCCAACTCTTCTCCAGCCACGAAGGGGGAACATCACAGGCGTCATCCCCAGACCGACATTCCTAGGGCTATGGCAACAACAGCCGACAAAGGTTTCTCCAAAAATAGTACCCCTTAGATCAGAGTTGCGAGATGCCGCTCAGGCGATCTGCCACTGAGGCGCAACATCTCACCCAGGTTCATGGCATGACGCAGACCGGCCGAATACCAGGGAGGCTCCCACCGATAACGACGGGTCCATGTTCTGTTTCTGATCCACAACCGGGAGATACGGCAATCCGGTCCCATTGTCCTCCCCATGCCATCACCCAACGAACTCCCCCCCGGCCGCTGATCAAGCTTGTTGTTTCTGCGATCCGATACTCCGATCCGACATTCCCAACCGCGACTCATTTCGTCGATCGGGGAGCCGGGAATTGCGAAACATCTCGCAGACCTCGCCAACGAGCGAGAGGCGTTTCGCGCCGCAGGGAGGAACCGTAAAGCGTTGGTTGCTGGATTAAACAGCTCTATAAACGGCGGGCCGGGAGACGAGCAAAACATGCACATCGAGCCTGGATTACTAGGTACTGTATGTACATCACGGATCGATCGGTGCGAACCATGGATCGCCCGCAAGGGCATGCCTTATCGGCCCCAACTAAGGTTCAAGCTTTAAGCTCTGGGCTGGACTCAAACGACCATGGTCGTTGCGCCGTAGGCCCGAATTACTCGCAGCTGAGCCCGCTTAGGTTTCCTGGCGTAATTTATTGGCAGGACCCTTGCGAGACACGGCAGTTTGTCGAGATGATAGCTTGGTACTATCGACTTGGTATCTTCGTGCTCATTGTAAGGGTATCAATTGGCGAACTCTCAAGCTGTCCAACAAGGCCGGTATTCTTACCTGACCCCGTGTCTTAGTAGAGTAGCTGGGTTCGAAACCGGTAGCAGCTCCTTCTCTCAGCTGTTCTTCCCCTCAGCTTTCATCCGATCCTTATACATCCTCGGGCTCTCAATTTCCTTCTTCCGCAAACCGAACAGGCCCCCTTTCTCGGCCGCCCACAAACCCCTACCCTTCCGCCTAGCCTCCTCCTCCGCAGCCTTGTAGCGCTTCTCGCTAGCCTCGCCACCGAACTCGGCGCCCGTCTTGGCCACGTACGTGGTCGCGAGGCCGCGCTTCAGCATCTCGAGCCCGACGTCGCGCCGGGGGAAGAAGAATGGCGGCTGGCGCACCTGCACCGATGCCACCACCCGCTCGTACTGGTCGCGCCGGTAGATATATGCCCGTACCCGCCGCCCCTGAAGGTACTCCCGCAGGAAGGCTAGCGCCTCCCCCGAGTGTGGCTGAGCTGGGCGGCCGAAGTGTGCGCCCTCGGGGGCGTCGATGCCGGCGATGCGGACGGGGATCTGGGATGGAGGGGTTAGAATTAGCACATGGATGTAGGTGAGCGACAGGAGGTGGTGGTGAGATTTATGGAACAATGGGGTCGGTAGAGGCCGTAGAAACGTAGACAACTCCACTAGGGAGGTAGAGGAAAGAAATGCAAGGGGGAGAGGGCATACCGTCCGTCCTCGTGCCTCCTTCTTATCTTTGGGGACCTTCCGTAACCAACCCCATCCCGCCAGCCTGCCCCCGGGGGTGTGGAACAGGTGGAAATTATCTCCATCCCCAACGCTCGTGACCCGGCCGAGCAGGCTCCGCCGCCGAAAGTACCCGGGTGTGATATAGTTCGTGCCGGGTATGCGGCGGAGGTACGACCGGTAGAACTGCAGCAAGCCCAGGGCCGTGGCCGTCACGAGCAACGTAGGCACCCAATTGCGCGGCTCCTTGAAGTGCTCCCAGTCCGTGGCGTTTAAAGACTCGTTCCATGAGACGGCGGCCTTCTTCTCGGCCGTCGCTAGCAGGTGGAGGGCTTCGTCCTTGACATGGGATGGTGTCGTGGAGGGGGCGCCATTGTGTTTGGGGGAGCTGTGGCTATCGTTGTCGTCGCGGGCAGACGAGGATTGTGACGACCACAGGCTCCATGGCATCGTGGACTGATGGCTTGGAGATTGGAATGTGGGTTTGGGTCGCCGTTTGGTGGGGGCGGTTCACAGAGTGGGATGTTGGAATATTTTGAAGTTGGTTGCTTCACTTCGTCGTCACATGAAAGAGGTGGAATGCGTGTGCGCACGGACCGCTCAACGTCAGATATCTCCAACCAATACTCCCGTCAACTCACGGAAGTACATCATTTCCATGCCTCTCAATCAGATGTCTATCCAAAGTTCCCATTTCCAAGTTCGCCACAAATGCACGCTCTCTATTTCTAGGTATCCAGTCTATCACAAACTATTAGTGCCTGCCGCGGCCGCACGTTGCTCTGATATATGCACTGCCGAGTCTCGACTTCTCCGTTTGTCCATGGAGGAATGCAAACAGATACCGGCCACGTAGAGCTCGTTTTTCTTGCATGTCACATTAGCATGGTCGACTATTGGCCTCGGAAGGATGTAGTGTGATCTCGCTATTTCTTCCCGCTCGTATTGCCGTTGCCGTCATGGTAGAAGGGTATCGAGAATAGTCTGGTGGTAATGCATGGAATAGGGGCTGGTTACTTACTTCAATTATCCCTCCGGTCTCGACACCGGACGCCTCCTCGTATGCGTCTGGCGCCATTTCCAAACCCGCAACCTCAGTCCCCGCAACCCCGGCCGTTATTCCACTTGAACCTGGGGAATCCGACCCAGATGCCACCTCGGTCGTCTGGTCACTACAATCGTCGCCGGTGGACCGTCTCCGAGCCATGTCCTCCTGTAACGTCTTCAGTAGGGCCTTGATCTTTCCGAGCTTGGCAGCTGACCAGGTTTTTTTCTTGTCGCAGTCGGGGCAGAGTCCGCTGAGGCGCGTCGTCTTCAGGGGGTGGGCAAACATCCAGCCGCACCCCTCGTTGGTGAGCCCGGCTTCGAAACCCTGTTCGATCTCGCAGGATCGTACCTTCCCCAGCCAGGCGGAGTGGTTGCACCCTCCGTATAGGATCCTGTGGTGGTAGCACATCTTGGGAGGAATATTCCAAAGGCGCCTATCGATCCCCGGGTGGGTAGATGACTTCCTGTAACATTTGACAATCCAGTTGCAAAACAAATGCTCCTCTTTTCCATGGGTGACGAGCCGGCTGGTTTATATTACATGCCAGACGAGGCTTCAGGAATGGACCAACAGTACCTCGAAACCCGCGTGCCTTAAAGCCTCTACAAGGGACGGACCTCTTTGATGCACAATGCATGGTTGCGTACGCCCATCTAGCTCGTGCCTTGTTTGAGGAAATAAGTGATCTTTGTCTTTAGAGGGCTAGTATAAAGACAGCTTTGATCATGATAATAACAAAGCGCGTCGATGAGCGGCTGATATGTCCAACACGGTAGAATATGAACAGCATCTTTTCGGACGAAATTGAGGTCAGCTCTTCTCCGCTTCGCTTGTAACCGTGCTGCCCAAGATGCCACTATCCAAAATCTCTTTGAAGTCTCTCGCCCAAGCAATCCGGAAATCCGGCTTGCAGTCTGCGACATGCCTGACTTCGAAGCCCAACCGTCTCAAGGTCTCCACAAGACCCTTCGTTACATCCTCGGCCATAACGATGCCCTTACAGGCTAACAGGCACTCTAAATCTGTAGTCGAGTCTCCAACGTAGACTAATTCTTCCGGTTTTCTGCCCCACCGTCTCGCCACAGTCTGTAAAGTGACAAACTTATCGCGCGCCGTGAGCAGAACCCCTTCGCCGCCCGGGACAGGGCACACGAGCTGACCACTCGGGAACTCGATGGCGTTAGCGAAAACCTCTAACCCGTCGCCGTCGCTTCCACAGCAGCCTCGGATGAAGTCGGCAGACCAGTTAACGGACACGACGGCAAGGTGCCCTGATAGGCGGGCCCTGAGCTCGCGGAAGCCGGGCCGGATGCGAACGGTGCCGGTCTTGACCGCCGACTCGCCGAACCTGGAAAGGTCATCCGGAGAGATGGCGCGGAAGAGACCCGAGTTCTGGACCCTACCGAGCGAGGCTTGTTCGACGCCACGGAGACAATTCAGGAAAGTGAGTTCCTCTTCGGCTGTTGTCCTGTCGGCCGCGCCAGGTGAGTACTGGGCGTGGAACTCCTCGTGATCGAGGGTGTATGCTTTGACGATGTCATCCCACTCTGTCGAGCCGCCATTCTTGGAGATGGCGTAGTTTGCAAGTGTGTGAATTGTGTCGTGCGTTGTGATGGTTCCGTCAAAGTCTAGTATGATGTCCATCTCGAGATTCCTGTGAGGGGGCGGCTGATTGTGGGTCGTCAAAGTTCAGCACCGGAAGTTAGGCGATCGGGGCATCTTATGAACGGCAATTTAGGTAGCTGGTAGGTAACGACTTTACAGCTCAGGGGTTGGCACCAAGGTGCTGTATACAAGCACCCCAACATAAGTAGGGCAGTTCGAGAATGGACAAAGTTAGGTCAAAAAGTGTACTGGTACTAAGCAATACGTCATTCCTGCCAGGGCAACTCTAAATGTTAAGAGCCTAAGTGGTTGATCCCCTGACAGCTCGCCGAATTGATTGTTTTGTGTCCCCCCTAGGATGCGAAGGGTATCATGATCTGTGTCTTCTAGGAAATGATCCATGCAGCTGCAAGCAAACTCAATACCATCCATTCCACCGGAACGCCGAAACCCAGTACCATACGAGGAGCGCCTATGTCGCAGGCTACTCGCGTCCTCGGTATAAAGCCAATTGCTGAACGACAGAATCAGAGGACGTCCTCCATCTGAATATCCTCATCATCCCCGCCACCCACATCAGACGCGCCCGCTTCTCCCTCGGCAACGGGAGCCGCCGTGTCTGCGGCTGGCAAGCCCTTCCCGCATCGCTTCTCAATCAGGTGGAGGAACTCGGGTTTAACAGACCACTGGTTCGCGAAGCGACCGCTCCGGTGCAAGACAGCAAACCTATCTAGCGTCTCGCGGAGGAACGCCTCGGGCTGTGGAATCTTCGCGCGCAACGCCTTCATCGACCAGTACGTGTACTCGGAGAAAGCAACCTCCAGAGCGTCGATAAGCTTCTGCTCCTCCCATCTCGCAGTCTTGTTCTCCATCTTCTTGGCCTTGTCGGGTTTGGGGGCCGTTTTCTGCGAGCTCTGTTAGTCCTTGTAAAACCCAAACCCCTCGCACAATGATACATACAATGAAGCCCTCGAAGGCATCGTGGGCACGTTGTGTACCAGCGTGGATGATGCCGTCTGGTCCATAGGGCAACGAGCCCAGGATAGTGGTTTGGGCTTTCGGCTTCATCGCCTCCATGGCGCGGAGAAGTAAGATATGGTCCGTCTCGGCGTTCGGCAGAGGTGTACAGGCCAGCTCGTGCTTGATCCTACCAGCGATGGTGGTTTTTTCTGCAAACAAGTCAGAATCACCGCGGTATTGATGGCCGATGACAAATGAAGCTTACTAGGAATCCCGCGCCGATACTGAGGGCCGGTTCTCTTTCCGCGCTCGAACTGCTGAGGGCCATTTGGCTTCGGGTTCTTCTCGCGCAGAAGGTGTGTAGGGATGCCCCGAGCTAGAGCATCCGCCTTCGCCTTGTTCTTCGCAGCGTATCCGGGAAGATCCTGCTCCGTGAAGACGAAAGTATTGTTTACGTTTGGATCTGATATATCCATGTTGTACTCCTTGGGAATCTGCTGATGCTGGGCGATGTCCGACTTGAGCAGCAACTGTAACTTTGGCTAGAGAAGAAAGACATGTTAAAATGGCCGGAGCAGTTCAAACCCAGCTGGTAATGCTTACGTGCGACGCCCCAGTCTCGTCTGTTTCCATCCACTGACGAATTGTCCCGAGTTGGATCTCAGCATCATCGTCGAGGTCTGCCCAAGCTTGCCACACGTAGTTGGGCAGGCGAGCCAAATACATCGTGCCCAGAGGATCGCCCGGTATGGTTTGATCGTAGAATTCAAGGTCGCCCGCATCGTCGAAGTCGTCCTCCACGAGGGGCGATCCAGCCTCAGGCTCGGTCTTGACGATCGGTTCGGCCATGGCGATCGATATCTGAATAAAGTTTCGCGCAGGGGTTTGGGGCGGGGGAAGAAGGAAGTAAAAAAGTAGGGAGGAAAAATAAGAAGGCGCGGGTCTTAGAGTTGCAAGGCGTTGGGAGAAAAGAAAAGCTTCCAGGCTTGTAGCAGCTCAAGAAATATAGACCTGAAACAGACAGACGACGTGAATTCAATGTCAAAGAGACCGTTATGGGCTTCACTTATCAACATTACGTGATGCGGCTAGGTTTGCCCCACATTTCTGCATTCACTGGGGTCATTCTGCAAGGATAAGTGGCGAACCTCGTCATTGATTGGTAGCTCCAACACACTGGAAATCGTCGCAGCTTCCGACACCTTCCTCTTCATCTTCTAACTTGGACAAATAAAGTTGACACAAAGTCCATCATCTCTCTCATTCGGCAACCTCCTTTCACCCCCAGCATCCAACAACTGTCTAGGTTAACGATCATGGCTACGGAGGACGACGAAATAATGGCGAGAATCGGCCAACTGGCGGGTAAAGATCACCTCGCATCGAATTGTACATATCGAAATCAAAACCACTGACGAATGGGCACATTTTAGGTCAAATCAACCGCCATAAAACCGAACAAGCAGGATTGACACCCGCGCCGAGCCATCATAGCCCGGCACCATATCGTATGTACCAGCTGCGAGATATATCGGCGCGCATCGAGATTGACGGATATCAAGACGCAGGGCGTGGAGGCAATACTTGGCGCGGCGGCGGAAGGCCCTACAGGTCGCGAGGAGGATATCGAGGCTCAAGTCTGCCAGCTCACCGACACAGGTCCTTGGTTCTTAACGGCGCCAACCAGCAGGGTAATAAGGGCACGGACGTCGACTCTGGTACCGCCTCTGACGCGTCCAACTCGTCGTGGGTGACTAAGAACGACCGCCACCTTCAACTCATCAACTCCTCGATCTATGAAAAGGATGCCCAAACCCGCACGCGCGCCATCGAGCAATCGCGCCGACAGAAGCTAGCCAAGAAAAATGCCCTAGAGCGGGCAAAACTGATCAAGCACATGAACCGAATGGAAAACAGCGGGGGAAGTGCTGACCTTCAGGGCTCTGCCAATAAGTACGAGATTGCGTTCGAAGGTATCCAGTTCATCGTCGCCAAGAACGGAAGCAAGCTCGTTAAAGCTCCAGGTGAGAAGTGCCCGGCATAGACATTGTGCTGTCGCGACGTGTCTCACACTCTTACAGGCGACAACAACTCGGCCAAGGCCACCCCGAAGATAGCCACCATCGGTGGCGTCAAGTTCTACCGGAGCAAGAACGGGAACCTATATCGCCACGGGATTGTCAAGGCCCATCGGTATGTCTCCCCGCACCACGACATTCGGTCGCTGACTTATAGCGCCGCAAGACGAGCTGGCATCGTTAAGAAGGTCGACGTACCTTGCAAGATGTTTTCTACGACCGGTATCTCCCACCACTTCCAACCGCACATTCGAGCGGCCATGACTGTGCATATAACACGGTACGTATGCCGACAGCCACTAACCACAGCCTCGACCTAGGTTCCTGCCCACAAGGGCCACGATGTCGCTATACCCATGACCCGTCGAAAGTCGCCGCCTGCAAGAACTTGCTGCAGAAAGGCGAGTGTCCAAACGGAGACTCGTGTGACCTCTCGCACGATCTGACGCCAGAACGGACGCCGACCTGCTTGCATTTTGTCAAGGATCACTGCACCAATCCGAGCTGCAGGTATGCGCATAACAAGGTGTCCCCAGGTGCTCTGGTATGTCGACCCTTTGGTATCTACGGTTACTGCGAGAAAGGCGCGGAGTGCTCTGAGCGCCACGCCTTCGAGTGTCCTGACTTCAGCAACACGGGCGTCTGCAAGACGAAGCGCTGTAAGCTCCTACATAGGGAGAGGGCAAGCGTCCTACGCAAAATGAACGCCCGCGAGCGTCAGAATGACGACGAAAATATGGAGGACGTCTCCAGCGATGAAGATGGAGACTCGGTTGACAGCTACGACGTGGACTCTGATGAGGTCGAGGAATTCATCGGTCAAGATGAAGACTTCGACTTCAACGACCAGAAGGACTTCATCCAGCTGTGATGCCCGCCCGTTGCGTCCATGACCTTTCCCTTTACCTATCTCTAATACATTTGCTCTCCTATGTGGACGGCCAACGCCGTTCTTTGGAATGCGCATAAACGGATACCCCCCGGCGATTTGCATAATCTGCCTCGCCATCTTATCTGCGCTTGAGGAATACACGCATCGGGGGGGCATGTCGTGCATGGCGTTCGGCGCAACATTCGAAAATGGGCTGATTTCGGCAGCTACCTCTGGAGTGTTGCGAGAACATACTCCCTGACCTGGGGTTTTCTTCATTGGTTTTTGCTTTTCCTGTAGACGCGATGATACCAGTAGCATTGAAATAGGACTGGAAGAAGAAAATTAATAGTATTTATCTTACGTCCCGAGAGCTAGCCCCTGTCCTGGCGATTCAGGTACCGAACCACCGGCCTCGCCCCCGGCGCAGCGGCGACTCGTGACCAGGTCCTCCTGGTCCTAGGTTGCCGAGACCACTGCCGGACTATTGAATGGCCAGTGATCCAACCGCCACTTGCGATGTGCCGTCCCCCCATCTAAACCCTTTGGCGATGCCGCCCACCTCGGCCCACCTAAAAGATCCCACCTAAAAGATCCCACGCAGAATATCCCACCCCCTCTTAACCCCGCTCTCCTCCACATTCCAATACGCGACCAGTCATGCGAGCAAGGC
>Ga0164242_10005456_pt1 | contig 14168 bp, 13 predicted proteins | sample OricomgcompostMG_FD_108783 | JGI IMG/M metagenome (GOLD analysis project Ga0164242, IMG submission 108783) | Miracle-Growth compost microbial communities from Emeryville, California, USA - Original compost - Miracle growth compost (MG) ... | reverse complement strand
CCGCAACAAGCCGATCTTGTCGGCCTCGAAGAGTTCGTACGCCAGCGGTGCATTCCGCGAACCGGGCGCCAGCACCACGTCCCGAACGCCGTAGCTGATCAACTCCTCGACCACGACCCGGGCGCAGGCCGTCGACCCGGTCACCGGGCCGCGCCCTGGGCGGCGGTCTTGCCGAGATCATCGACGAGCAGATCAGCGAGCTCCAGCTCGGCCAGCTCCAGGGTCTCGGCGAGCCGCGCCGCCCAGCCGTCGGCCAGCTCGTCGGACGCCCGGCACCTGCCGACGGCCCCGGGATCGACGTCGAGGTCGCCGACCGGCAGCGTCCCGTCCGCGGCGACCAGCGGCGTACGAACAAGATCATCGGTGAGCAGCCGGATGGTGTTCAGCCCGCAGGCGTACGGCAGCTGGGGCAACGCGGCGGCGAGCGCGACCCCGGCCCGGATCCCGATGCTGGTCTCCACGGCACTGGAGACGACGACCGGCAGCCCGATCCGCTCGGCGATCTCCAGGCAGGCACGGACCCCGCCCAGCGGCTGCACCTTGAGCACGGCGATGTCGGCAGCTTCGAGTTCGGCGACCCGGTACGGATCCTCGGCGCGCCGGATCGACTCGTCGGCGGCAATGGGGACCGCGACTCCCCCGGCCCGGAGCCGGTGTCGCAGCCTGGCCAGGTCCTCGACCCGGGCACACGGCTGCTCGGCGTATTCGAGATCGAACGCATCCAGGTCGGTCAGCGCCGCATACGCCTCGTCGACGTCCCAGGCGCCGTTGGCATCGACCCGGATCCGGCCCCGCGGTCCGAGCGCGTCCCGGACGGCCGCGACCCGGGCCAGATCGTCACCGGCAGCCTGTCCCGGTTCGGCGACCTTGATCTTGGCCGTCGTACAGCCGGACTCGGTCGCCATCCGGAAGGCGACGTCCGGACCGACCACCGGGATCGTGCAGTTGACCGGCACCCGGTCGCGGACCGGAGCGGGAAAGTCCTGGGTGGCCTGCTCCCGGGCGGCACGCAGCCAGGGCACGATCTGGGCCGGGCTGTAGTCCTCGAAGGGGCTCCATTCGGCCCAGCCGGCCGGTCCTCGCCAGACCATGCCGCGGCGTTCGGTGATTCCGCGGAACCGGGTGCGCATCGCGATCGCGTAGGTGGTGATGGCGAGCGCGGGCACGGGCCCCAGTCTAGGAGTGCCCAGTCCAGGAGTGCCCAGTCCAGGAGGATGCGTCCAGGAGAGCAGTCCAGGAGTGGGCCGTCGCCACCGCCCGGCTTTCGCATCGGCCGGGACCGCGGGGCAGACTGTTCCGGTGAGTGTGAGCGGTAGTGCGGAGCGGCTGCGGGTGCTGGAGGCGGACGCCGACCTGGGCACCGTGGCGGACGCGGTCGCCGACGCGCTGACCGCCGGCCGGCCGATCGCTCCGCTGCCGGCCGACCCGACCGCCGCCGGGCAGGTGCTGACGATGCTGCAGCCGCAGCTGCCGGTCACCGAGGATGATGCCGCCGTCGTGGTGTCGACCTCCGGCTCGACCGGTGTTCCGAAGGGCGTCGTGCTGTCCCGATCGGCGATCCGCGCCTCCGCGGCCGCGACCGAGGAACGTCTCGGCGGACCGGGCAGCTGGCTGCTGGCGCTGCCGACCCACTACGTCGCGGGATTCATGGTCGTCGCCCGCGCGGTGGCGGCCGGCCGGCCGGTCCACCAGGTCGGCCGGGACCTGGCCGGGCTGTCCGGAGCGCTGGAGGCCGGCGCCGGGCGCAGTTATCTCTCGGTGGTGGGCACCCAGCTCACCCGCGCCCTGCGCGATCCGGCGCTGACCGCTGCACTGGCCCGGGTCGATGTCGTGCTGCTGGGCGGAGGTCCCGCCGACCCGGCGCTGCTGGAACGGTCCCGGCAGGCGGGCATCACGGTCGTCACCACCTACGGGATGAGCGAGACCTGCGGCGGCTGCGTCTACGACGGCCTTCCGCTACCGGGCACCACCGTCACCCTCCACCCCGCCGAGGAGTCACATATTCCCTCATCTGTGCGGCGTGTCGTGGGATCGGACAGTTCCGGGACCCGCGAGCCCGAGGGCCGGGTCCTGCTCGGCGGGCCGATGGTCTTCTCCGGTTACCGGCTGCGACCGGATCTGACGGCCGCGGCGCTGATCGATCAGGGTCCTCAGGGCGGCCGCCAGGTCCGGACCAACGATCGCGGCGTCCTGGTCGACGGCCGGCTGCGGATCCTCGGCCGCTACGACGATGTGATCATCTCCGGCGGCCTCAAGATCGACACCGCCGCGGTGGAGCGGGTGGCTCGGCAATGGCCCGACCTGGACGGCGAGATCGCGGTGGTCGGCGTACCGGATCCGGAGTGGGGTGCCCGACCGGTCGCGTACGCCGAAGGCTGGTCCGGCGATATCGACGCCGACGCGTTGCGCCGCTACCTGGAGGCCCGGCTGGCACGGCACGAACTCCCGGACGTGGTCGTCCTGCCGACACTGCCGCGAACCAGCAGCGGCAAAATAGATCGCGAAGCACTGCGGCGCGGGGTCGATGAGTTGACGACACGCCGCAGAAATGAAGGAATTTGTGACTCCTCGGCGGGAAGGGGTGAGGGGTGAGCGAGGCCCAGACCGTGCCGGGACTGCCGGGGATGCCGAATCTGTCCCAGTGGGTCGCCGGTGCCCGGCCGCGTACGCTGCCGCTGTCGATCGCCCCGGTGATCGCCGGCTCAGCCACCGCCTACGCCGGCGGCTCCTTCAAGATCGTCCCGGCGCTGCTGGCACTGGTGCTCAGCGTCGCGCTGCAGATCGGGGTCAACTTCGCCAACGACTACTCCGACGGCATCCGCGGAACCGACGCCGACCGGGTCGGCCCGATGCGCCTGGTCGGCTCCGGGATCGCGCGGCCGGGCCTGGTGAAACGGGCGGCATTCGGCTGTTTCGGCCTGGCCGGCGTCCTCGGCCTGGTGCTGCTGGTGCTGTCCTGGCAGTGGTGGCTGGTCCCGGCCGGGATCGCCTCGATCCTGGCTGCCTGGTTCTACACCGGCGGCAAGCATCCGTACGGCTACCTGGGCCTGGGCGAGGTCTTCGTCTTCGTCTTCTTCGGCCTGGTCGCGGTATGCGGCACGACGGTCGTCCAACTGGGGCGGATCGACCTGGCGACCCTGCTGGTGGCGATCGCGGTCGGGTTGCTGGCGGTGGCGGTGCTGGTGGTCAACAACCTGCGCGACATCCCCGGTGACCGGGTGGCCGGCAAGCGCACCCTCGCCACCCGGATCGGGGCGCCGGCGACGCGGGTCCTGTTCGCCGGGCTCGCTGTCGGCGCGGCGGTGGCGTACGTGATCACTGCAGCGATCGCCGGCTGGTGGGCGCTGCTGGCCCTGGTCGGGATCGGCTACCTGGTCCCGCAGCTGGTGACGGTGCTGCGCGGAGCAGTGGGCCGGGACCTGATCCCGGCGCTGAAGGCGGCCGGGCTGGCCTGCCTGATCTCGTCGATCGGGCTCGCCGTCGGGTTGGTCATCGGCGCCGCGATCGGCTGAGCCGTCCCTGATCCTCGGCCGTGCGAACGCGGGTCGTGAATCGGTAGTGACTGCCGGGTGGCCGTACAGTTAACTTCCATGTCGCACACGCCTCGGGTCAGCATCATCGTGCTGTCGATGGGTGACCGGCCCGAGGAATTGGACAAGTGCCTGCGCAGCGCCCTGGCCCAGACGTACGGCTCCTTCGAGGTGTTCTGCGTCGGCATGGGCTGGCAGCCGGAAGGGCTCCCCGACGGCGTCCGCTGCGAAGGACTGGAAGAGAATCTCGGCTCCCCCGGCGGCCGCAACTACGCGGCCGGACGGGTGTCGAGCGAGGTCTTCATGTTCCTCGACGACGATGCCTGGCTGCCCGATCCGGAGTTCCTCAGCAAGGCGATGGTGATCTTCGACCGGTGGCCGCGGCTCGGGCTGCTGGCACCCCGGCTGTCCGACGAGTCGGGGGTGACCCTGCGGCGCTGGGTGCCCCGCGCCCATGTCGGCGACCCGATGGATTCCGGCCCGGCCTTCACCTGCCCCGAGGGCGTCTCGCTCTATCGCCGGCAGGCCTGGGAGGAGGTCGGCGGCTTCCCAGGCAACTTCTTCCACGGTCACGAGGGCGTCGACGTCTGCTGGCGGATGCGCGATCGCGGCTGGGACGCCTGGTACGAGGCGAGCCTGACCGTCCACCATCCCGCGCTGCCGCCCGGACGGCATGCCTACTACCTCCGGCTCAATGCCCGCAACCGGGTCTGGGTGGCGCGCCGCAACCTGCCGGTACCGCTGATCCCGGTCTACGTCGGGATCTGGACGGCCATCTCGCTGGCTCGCAACTCCGGGGACTGGGAGTCGGTCAAGTCCTGGGTCTCCGGGTGGAACGAGGGCTGGCGTACCTCTCCGGGGTTGCGCGAGCCGATGCGCTGGAAGACCGTTGCCAAGCTGGCCCGGCTGGGTCAGCCGCCGATCATCTGAGCCTGCTCGCCAGCGGTCGGGAAGTGACCCTGTGCCGCCCCTACTACTCGGAGCCGGACTCCGGACCGGTCGCTTCCGGTTCGGGCGCGGGCGGGCGCAGGCGGCTCGAGGCCAGGATGGCGACCAGGTAGCCGAGGGCGGTCAGCGCCGCCAGTGGCAGGCTGACGATCGCCCAGATCCGCAACAGCCCCTCGTGTCCCAGCGGTTGCAGCAGATCGATCGTGGCGAGCACGAACAGGATCAGCGAGTATTCGATCGCCCCGAAGGCACGGAAGAACGGGAAGAAGCGCAGCAGCCCGCGCAGCGACCGGAGGCCGTTGGACCGGGGCGCGGCGATCTCGCCGTCCTCGGAGAGTTTCGGCCAACCCTGGTAGGTCCGCGCCACGTGCACCAGATCGCCGAACGCCTTCTTCAGCAGGACCAGGATCGCGGTCGCCATGCCGAGGATCGTCCAGCCCGCTGCATGCGCCGGGCCGCCGTCGAGGTGCAGCCCGAAGCCGATCGGCAGCGCGGCCTCGACGACGTAGTGACAGATCCGGTCGATGTAGACGCCGGCTGCCGAGGACTGCCCACGCCAGCGGGCGATCTCGCCGTCGGTGCAGTCGATCATGATGCTGAACTGGACCAGGGCCGCCGCGGCCAGGAACGGCCACCACCCCGGCAGCAACAGCACCGCGGCCGCGCCGACGCCGATGATCGCGATCCACCAGGTCACCGCGTTGGCGCTGACACCGGTCGGCAGCAGCAGCCGGGTGATGTAGATCGAGCCCTTGCGCAGATACAGCGCACCCGCCCAGTGTTCGGAATTGCGACGCCCCAGAACGGTCGGCGGCTGGGACACGGCCCTCAGCTCGGCCATCGTGGGGTGGTTGCCTCGCGGGCTGGCCAGATTCGGTCGGTCGGGGCTCGCGGCGTCAGGCATACCGGCCAGCATAGGGTTCTCAGGCCCTGCTCTCAGAGACCGGCCGACGGCACGCCGAGCGGGTTATCCTGGCCGCATGGGTCGGTTTCTGCCAGTGGCCTTGGCGATTCTGCTCGCCATCTACACCCTCGTCGAGGTGGCGCAGGCCCCGACGTACGCCGTTCGCCGGATGCCCCGCTGGGGTTGGGCGACCGCCATCATCCTGCTCCCGATCCTGGGGGCGGCCGGCTGGTTGTTCCTGGGCCGACCGTCGGCCCAGTCCCGCCGGGAGAATTCCTACACCGCCCGGCCGAAAGCACCCGACGACGACAACGACTTCCTCCGCGGTCTGTGACGACCGCCGCCATCGTCCTGGCCGGCGGCACTTCCAGGCGCTTCGGCTCGGACAAACTCGACGCCCCGCTCGCCGGCGTGCCGCTGCTGCAACACGCTGTCCGGGGCCTGCCCGACGACTGGTTGTTGATCATCGTCGGCCCGCAGCGTGCACTCCCCCGGGCGGCACGGTTCGTCCGTGAGGACCCGCCGGGCGGCGGACCTGGCGCCGGGCTGGTCGCCGGCGCCCGGGCGGCCCGGGAGGCCGGTGCGTCCATGATCACCACGATGCCGGGTGATGCACCGTACGGCAGTGCCGCCGCACAGCAGCTGGCGGCGACCTTGATCGACTCCCCTACCGGGATCGGTGCGGTGATCGGTGTCGATGCCACCGGAGTCGATCAGCCGCTGCAACTGGCCGCGCGAGATACGGCACTGAGGACGCTGGCCGAACGCACCGGTACGCACAACCTGCGCGCCCGCAGCCTGCTGGATGATCTTGAAGCCGCAGCCGGGGTCGTACGCCTCCGGTTGCCCGCGGCGCTGACCGCCGACGTGGACGTGCCCGCGGACCTGGCCGCACTCGGCCGGGATCCGGGCCTTGATCAAACCTGAAGATCAACCGTCAAGATCAAACCTCAAGATCAAACCTGAAGATCGAACCTGACGCCGGTCCGCTGCTCCGCCGCCTGCCACCACCGCCGGCCGACCTGCGGATCGGCCATCAGGGCCCGCGGCCGGATGATCCACGGTTCTCCGCGGGACACCCACCGCGGTCCGATGTACTCCCCGCCGGTCAGCTCCGGCGCAGTGGCCGCGTACACCTCGCAGTCGGCACCCTGTTCGGCCGGTGTGGCCAGCGCACCGGTGAAGAAGTTGATCGCCCGGTTGATCGGGTCGCTCTGGTGGGCGAAGAGCTCCGTGGCCGCCCAACCGGGGTGGGTCAGCAGCGAGATCACCCGATGCCCGGCCGCCTGGAGCCGCCGGTCGAGCTCGAGGGCGAAGATCCCGCAGGCCAGCTTGCTCTGCGCGTACGCGATCCCCGGCTGGTACCAGCCCCGCTCGTTGAAGTGGTAGTCGACCGACGGCAGCGCCCGTGCTGCCAGGCTGCTCACCGAGACCACCCGCGCATCGCCGGCTGCCTGCAGCGCCGGCATCAACAGGGCGGTCAGGACGAAGTGCCCGAGCACGTTGGTCGCGGCCTGCAACTCGAAACCGTCGGCGGTGATCGTCCGATTCGGCACCATCGAGATCCCGGCGTTGTTGATCAGGACGTGCACGGGCCCGCGGGACAGTTGAACATCGGCGAACCGGCGCACCGAGGCGAGCTCGGCAAGATCAAGATCGGCCAGTTCGAGCCGGGCCTGGGGCACCGTCGCACGGATCCGCTCGACGGCGGCCCGGCCGCGCTCGGGATTGCGGACAGCGAGCACGACCTCGGCGCCGCGCCCGGCGAGCGCGGTCGCTGCCCCCAAGCCGATCCCGGCGCTCGCGCCGGTGATGATCATCCGCCGACCCTGCTGATCGAGCCCGGCCCGTTGGCCGAGCCCGGCCTGCTGGCCGGACCTGCGCTCTTGATCGGACCTGCGCTCCTGATCGGACCGGGCCACCTCAGTCTCCCAGCTGCAACTCGTGCATCGCCCGGTCGGCGATCACGTCCGGGCTGCCGCCGACGTCCACCACACAACCGTCCTCGTCGGGTTGCAACGCCTCCAGCGTGGCGAACTGCGAGTCCAGCAAGGACGCCGGCATGAAGTGCCCGCGGCGCCCGGTGATCCGCTTCCTGATCACTTCATGATCACCGTCGAGGTGCAGGAAGACCACCCGGGCATTCGCCTGCCGCAGCACGTCGCGGTAGCTGCGTCGCAGTGCCGAGCAGGTCAGGATCACACTGCCCGGTGCTGCGTCGATCCAGTCCCGCAGCGCCTCGAGCCACGGTTTCCGGTCGGCGTCGGTGAGCGGGGTGCCGGCGTGCATCTTGGCGACGTTGGCCGCCGGATGGAAGTCGTCGGCCTCGGCCTCCGGCCAGCCCAGCCGACGGGACAGGATCCCGGCGATGGTCGTCTTGCCGGAGCCGGACACCCCCATCACCACCACCGCCGTCTTGTCCGGAGACGGGCCGGGCGGTGGCGCAGTGGTCACTGCTGGGTTTCCGAACGATCCCGGCTCCACTCGGTGTGGAAGGTGCCCTCCTTGTCGACGCGCCGGTAGGTGTGTGCGCCGAAGAAGTCCCGCTGCGCCTGGATCAGCGCTGCCGGCAGCCGCTCGGCACGGATGCCGTCGTAGTAGGACAGCGAGCTGGAGAAGGCGGGCACCGAGACGCCGTTGGTGGCGGCGCCGGCGACGATCCGCCGCCAGGATTCGACGCCGGAGTTGACGGCATCGGCGAAGTAGTCGTCGGCCAGCAGCAGCGGCAGCTCCGGGTCCCGCTCGTACGCCTCGGTGATCCGATTCAGGAAGCGGGCCCGGATGATGCAGCCGCCGCGCCAGATCCGTGCCATCGCGCCGCGGTCGATGTCCCAGCCGTATTCCTTGCTGGCGGCCGCGATCTGGTCGAAGCCCTGGGAGTAGGCGACCACCTTGGACGCGTACAGGGCCTGCCGGACATCGTTGATGAATTCGTCCCGGTCGGTGACCTGCCAGGTGGCGGCCTTGGCCTGGAGCTTGCGGCGGGCGGCCTCGCGCTGCGGGGTCGACGCCGACAGGGACCGCTCGAAGGTCGCCTCGGCGATGCCGGTGATCGGCACCCCGAGGTCGAGGGCGTTCTGCACGGTCCAGCGGCCGGTGCCCTTCTGCTCGGCCCGGTCCAGGATGACGTCGACGAACGGCTTGCCGGTCTCGGCATCGACATGACCGAGGACCTCGGCGGTGATCTCGATCAGGAACGACTCCAGGTCGCCGGAGTTCCACTCCTTGAAGATCTCCGCCAGCTCGCCGGCCGAGGCGCCCAGTCCGATCCGGAGCAGGTCGTACGCCTCCGCGATCAGTTGCATGTCGGCGTACTCGATGCCGTTGTGGACCATCTTGACGAAGTGGCCGGCGCCGTCGGAGCCGACGTAGGTGCAGCACGGAACGCCGTCGACGTGGGCGGAGATCTTCTCCAGCATCGGACCGAGCGATTCGTACGACTTCGGGGAGCCGCCGGGCATGATCGACGGACCGTTGAGGGCGCCCTCCTCACCGCCGGAGACGCCCATGCCGACGAAGTGCAGGTTGTGCTCGGCGAGCGCCTTCTCCCGCCGGATGGTGTCGGGGAAATGTGAGTTGCCGGCGTCGATCACGATGTCGTCGGGCTCCAGCAGCGGCACCAGCTGGTCGATCACCGCGTCGGTGCCGGGACCGGCCTGGACCATGATCACGATCCGCCGGGGCCGCTCCAGCGATGCGACGAAGTCCTCCAAGGACTCGCTGGCGATGAAGTCGCCTTCGCTGCCGTGCTCGGCGATCAAGGATTCGGTGCGCGCGTAGGTCCGGTTGTGCAATCCCACCCGGTAGCCGTTCCGGGCGAAGTTCCGGGCCAGGTTGCGACCCATCACAGCCAGGCCGGTGACACCGATCTGGGCGAGTTCAGACATCTCGACTCCTCAGCATGCTGTAGTACCGACGGACCTCGTAGTCCGGCCCCGATATCCTCCCATCCGGACTCGCTGCGGGCTACCGGGCCCCGCCTTGACGAGAAGCCGCGCGTGCTCCGGTCCGATCTTGATCAGCGCCTCGGTGATCTGCACTAAGCTGCCGAGCGCGAGCCGGATACAGACCTGGATTCGCAGGGACCGAGCATGGCCGGGATGCTCGGCCGGGAGGGTGGCAATGCTTCAAGCGCTTGGGGTCAGCACGGAAGCTGAGTCGCTGTACGTCCAGATCGCGCGTCAGGAGGACGTCGCGCTGGACGAGCTGCCGCGCAACGGCTCCGAGGACCCCGAAGCACTGCTCGGCGAACTCCAGGAACTGGGTCTGGTGATCGAGCCGTCGCCCGGACGGGTCCGCGCGCTGCCGCTGGCCGAGGCGGCGAAGGGGATCCGTGATCGCCGGGTCGCCGAGATCGACGCCGCGGTCCGGGCCGCGGAGGCGATGAGCCTGCACATGTGGGAGAGCGTCGCCCCGTCGATCGGCATCGAGGTGTTGATCGGCCGGGAAGCGGCGAGCAAGGCGATGGCCGACCTCTGCCACCATTCGCAGACCGAGATCGCGGCCTTCGACCGGCCGCCGTACGTCAACACCCACGAGCCGACGGTGGCCTACCTGGAGGAGAACTCCCCCGAATACCAGGCGCTGACCCGCGGCGTCTCGGTCCGGGCGGTCTACCATCCCGGATTCGACATGGAGCGGCTCAGCGAGTTGACCTTGTTCCTGCGGCACGGCGAGCAGGCAAAACTCGGCGACGTGCCGATGAAGCTGATCCTGATCGATCGCAAGGCCGCCGTGCTGCCGGCCCCGCAGTCGTACAACCCTGGCCAGGAGGTTCGCGTCACCGTCGTACGCCATCCGGTGGTCGTCGAGGCGCTGGTGTCACTCTTCGAGGCGGTCTGGGAGCGATCGGTCGCGATCCGGCCCACCGACACCGGCGAGCTGCAGCAGGATCCGCGCCGCGACGCGCTGGTGTCGCTGCTGATGAGTGGCGCGACGGATTCGGCGATCGCCGGTCAGTTCGGGGTCACCGAACGGTCCGTCCGTCGCTGGATCGCGGAGTTGATGGACGAACTGGACGTCCGCACCCGGCTCCAACTGGGTGCTGCTCTCGCACGGTCCCAGGCATTCCGCCGGGACAATCGTCAGCTGTTCTAGGGCGTCAACTGTTCTAGGGCGGGGGATGACGAACCGCCGGGTCGCGTACGACCCGGCGGCTCACCAGCTGAAGGTCAGAGCCCGTTGACGCCCAGACCGTTGACGCCACCAGCGCGGTGCACGGTCAGGCCGTTGACACCCAGGCCATTGACACCGAGTCCGTTGACACCGAGACCGTTGACATCCAGGCCGTTGACGTCAAGACCATTGACATCCAGGCCGTTCACGTCGAGACCGTTGACCCCACCGGGGAGGTAGATCGACAGCCCGTTGACCGCCAGACCGTTGACGTCGCCGGCACGATGCACGCCGAGACCGTTGACATCGCCTGCGCGATGGGCACCCAGACCGTTGACGTCCGCCGCGTGGGCCGGTGCCATGCTGATTCCGAAACCTGCTGCTGCAACTGCAGCGATGACGGCACCCCGAGCGATGAACCGTCGTACTGATACTTTGGACATGATTCCTTCCTCCGTACCGGCCCGTTGTGGTCGAGGGGAGGACCCGACCTTCCGGCTACGGATGATTCGACTGTACTGAGAACGTACGTGCTGCGCACGCCGTCACGGGCCGTCCCGAACCGGACATGTCCCCTATTGGACAGCCGGCATCGCCCCGCACTGCTGGTATTGCGCCCGGCAGATCACCCGAACAGCGCCGACTGTTCAACCCACCGCCGGACTACGGGCTAGCCGATTCACGGCATGAGATACCCGCAACAGCACCTTATCAATCACGGCAGCCGTAATCACGAATCCGTAAATATAGGTTTGATCACCGAGCCCGCCGCAGGAGTCCGAATTTCCTAGCGCGGCGGCGCACTCAGCGGACCGGGTCCATGTCCAAAGCCCGGCCAACTCTCGAGGTGGTCGGTGGGGGTCATCACCGATTCACCCAAACGACGGGGTGGCCGTTCAGATCGCTCCCGGGGGGAATCGCTGAGCGATCTGTCACGCGAGCAGTGGTGCGTCGGGTTCATCACTGCTCACACGGCCTCGTCGGTCGAGGGCTGAGCGCGCCGCCCACGTCGGAGCTCCAACGCTGAGGTCAACCTCGACCCTCGGCAGGTCCTCAGACCCGTCGGGGGCCGGAGATCCAAGCGCTGCGGTGCAGACACAACACTAGTTGCCGCCGGTACCACGCGAGCACCGCTGAGCCGTCCACAACCGGACATTTCCGGTTGTGGACAAGTCGCCCCGGCAGCCTCCCTCGAGGTCCGTTGAGGCGTACGGAGCCGGTGCCTGTGGATGAATCCGGCGACCCCACCCCTGATCGGACTTAGCCTCGATCGTCCAATCCGGCCGGTCCTCAGGGGGTCTTCACCATGCCATCGAGCAAGCACTCAGCCACGCCATCGACCACACCGTCCCCGGCGGTGTGCTCGATCATTCCGTCCTACCTGTTGCAACGGGTCGTCGAGACGTCGGACCGCTCGCCGCACCCCGGCGAGCGGACGCTGCTGCTCGACGAGCAGCTCCGCGAGAACCGGTCACGCCGCAAGACGGGTACGAAGTCCAACGCGGCAACGGATGCCAAACGCACCATCGACGACGCGGACAACAGCGAGACGTTGCCCGGCAAGGCGGCGCGCAAGGCCGGTGACCCGGCGACCGGGGATCCGGCGGTCGACGAGGCCTGGAAGTCGTCGGCCCAGATCTGGGACCTGTACGCCGAGGTCTTCGAGCGCGAGTCCGTCGACGGCCGCGGCTCCGGTGTCACCGTGACGGTGCACTACGGGAATGACTACGACAACGCCTTCTGGGACGGCAAGCAATTGGTCTTCGGTGACGGAGACGGCGAGGTCTTCGAGCGTTTCACGAAGCCGATGGACGTGATGGCCCACGAATTCACCCACGGCGTCACCCAGGACACCGCCGGCCTCTCCTATGACGGCCAGTCGGGCGCGCTCAACGAAAGCGTCTCCGACGTCTTCGCCGCGATCTGCACCCAACGGGTGAAGAAGCAGACGGCGGCCAAGGCCGACTGGCTGATCGGCAAAGGCATCTTCGCCGAAGGCATCAAGGCCAAGGCCCTGCGCTCGATGAAGGACCCGGGCAGCGCGTACGACGATCCGCGGCTGGGCACGGATCCGCAGGTCGGCTCGATGGCCGACTACGTCCAGACCACCGACGACAACGGCGGCGTGCACATCAACTCCGGGATCCCCAACAAGGCGTTCTACCTGGCCGCGACCAAACTCGGCGGCCACAGCTGGGAGCAGGCCGGGCCGATCTGGTACCAGGCACTCACCGGCGGCGAGGTCACCGCGGACACCGACTTCGCCGGCTTCGCGAAGGCCACCGTCAACGCCGCAACCAAGCTCTATCCCGACGATCCGAAGATCGCGGCCGCGATCACGGCAGCGTGGACCGAGGTCGGCGTGCTCGACAAGGGCGGCGACAAGGCAAGGACGCCCGTACGCCACCGGTCCCGCCCCGTCGCGATCGCTCGCGGCGGCGGAGTCGCCGGCCGGCCTCGGACCGAGGCCGATCCGATCAAGATCGTCCTCGACAACGCCGGGCCCGCCAGGCCTCGCACCCGGCAGCACCCCGGACCTGCCGCCGGCCGGGGCCGATGACAGAATCCAGCCATCACGATCACCGGTGATCTTGAACCCAGCACCCCATCCCGGAAGGCGCGCCCGTGTCCGAATCTCCTCTCGCTTCGCAGATCTGGTGCGGTCCGTTGCCCGCGGTCGAAACCGGCGGCCTGGACAAGCCCAGGATCGGGATCGGCGGCATGTCGATCGAGGCGAGCACCTACTCGCCGCACGTCAGCGGCCGGGAGGCGTTCGCGGTCCGCCGCGGCGACGAGCTGCTCGGCTACTATCCGTTCTTCACCGGCCGCCGGGACGACATCCTCGAGGCCGCGACCTGGGTGCCGCTGGTGCACGCCCGGTCGCTGCCCGGGGGTGCCGTCGATCCGGACTTCTACGACTGGGTGAAGAACGAGTTGATCACCGCGGTCCAGGAGTCGATCGCGGCCGACGGTCCGTTCGACGGGTTCTACTTCGACATCCACGGCGCGATGAGTGTGATCGGCCGGACCGACGCCGAAGGTGATCTTGCGACCGCGCTCCGGGAGGCGCTCGGCCCGGACACCCTGATGACCACCTCGATGGACCTGCACGGCAACGTCTCCCGCGCCCTGCTGGACGCCACCGATCTGATCACCTGCTACCGGATGGCGCCGCACGAGGACGCCATGAACACCAAGGAACGTGCCGTCTACAACCTGCTCAGCCGGTTCCGGGCGAGCACCGGTTCCGATGTGGAGGCGCGGCGGCCGTACAAGGCCTGGCGTCCGGTGCCGGTGCTGCTGCCCGGTGAGAAGACCAGCACCCGACTGGAACCGGCCAAGAGCATCTACGCCCAGGTGCCGGTGACCGAGGCGATGGACGGCGTCCTCGATGCGGCGATCTGGGTCGGTTACGCGTGGGCCGACGAGCCGCGCAACCAGTGCGCGGTGGTCGTCACCGGTGATGATCAAGAGGTGATCGCCCGCGAGGCCGAGCGGCTGGCCAAGCTCTACTGGGACGCCCGCAAGGACTTCGTCTTCGTCGCCGACGCACTGCCACTGGACCAGGCACTCGACGCCGCGCTGGCCGAGGGTGCGCCGCGGCCGTACTTCATCTCCGACTCCGGCGACAACCCGACCGCGGGCGGCACCGGCGACGTGTCCTGGACGCT
>Ga0164242_10005455_pt1 | contig 14168 bp, 14 predicted proteins | sample OricomgcompostMG_FD_108783 | JGI IMG/M metagenome (GOLD analysis project Ga0164242, IMG submission 108783) | Miracle-Growth compost microbial communities from Emeryville, California, USA - Original compost - Miracle growth compost (MG) ... | reverse complement strand
GTGATGGCGCTCGACCGTCTCGACCTCGCAGTGGCGGAAGGACTGATTTTCGGCCTGCTGGGGCCAAACGGCGCCGGCAAGAGCACGACGATCAAGATCCTCACGACCCTGCTGCCGGCCACTTCGGAGGAGGCGATCGTCGCCGGATGCGATGTCATGCGGCAACCGGTCGAAGTTCGGCGCCGGATCGGCTACGTCCCGCAGATGCTGTCAGCCGACGGCGCACTCACCGGCATCGAAAACCTGACGCTATCCGCGCGCCTTTACGGTTTGCGCGGCGCCGGGTGCCGGCAGCGGGTTGCCGAAGCGCTGGCGTTTGCCGGGCTGGAGGACGTTGCCAGTCGCCTGGTGCGGACCTATTCGGGCGGCATGATACGCCGGCTGGAAATCGCCCAGGCGACGCTGCATTACCCGAAAGTGCTGTTCCTCGACGAACCGACCATCGGCCTCGACCCGGCGGCCCGGCATACGGTATGGGAACGCCTCGGCGACTTGCGTGCGAACAAGGGAACGACGATCCTCATTACCACGCACGACATGGAAGAGGCCGACGTGCTGTGCGACGAACTCGCGATCCTGCACCAGGGACGGCTCGCGATCGTCGGCAAGCCGGCGCAGCTGAAAGCGCAGATCGGTCCGCATGCGAACCTGGACGACGTGTTCGTTCGCTACAGCGGCGGCGTGATCGAGCACGGCGGCAATTACCGCGATGTCCGCGAAAGCCGCAGCGCGATCCAGCGACTGGGATGAGCCATGGTGCAGGACTTCTTCCGCGAGGCGGCGGCCGTTGCCGGTTCCGAGATGCGCAAGCTGCGGCGCGACCCGACCGAACTGCTTTCGCGCGCGGTGCAGCCGGTGCTGTGGCTCGCGGTATTCGGGCAGGTCTTCGGCCGAGTGCGCGGCATACCGACCGGCGACCTGCGCTACCTCGACTACATGGCGCCGGGCATCCTCGCGCAAAGCATCCTGTTCAGCGCAATCTTCTACGGCATCGCGATCATCTGGGAACGTGACCTCGGCATCATCCACAAGCTGCTGGTCACTCCCGCGCATCGCAGCGCGCTGGTATTCGGCAAGGCGGTCGCCGCCGGTTTGCGCGGACTGGTGCAGGGCGTGGTGGTCTATGTCGTCGCGCTGCTGCTGCACGTCCATATCCTGTGGAAGCCAATTCCGATCCTGGTCGTGGTGGCAGCGGTGTTTACCGGTGCCTGCCTGTTCTCCACCTTTTCCCTGCTGATCGCCTGCATCGTGAAGACGCGCGAGCGTTTCATGGGAATAGGCCAGGTACTGACGATGCCGCTGTTCTTTGCGTCCAACGCAATCTATCCGCTTGCGCTGATGCCTGGCTGGCTGAAGGCGATCGCAGCCTTCAATCCGCTTACTTACCTCGTCGACGTACTGCGCGGCGCGATGATCTCGGGAGGAAGCAGCGTGGTTGCGCCCGGCGCCAGCTTTGCCGTCATGCTGGGCGTATTCGCGCTGCTGTTGCTGCTGGCATCGCGCCTCTATCCCGGGCTGGCGCGCTGAACTCGGATTTGCGCCGGCACAGCGTGCAGCCGATCTTTGTACAATGCTGTGGCCGGCAGCGGCGCACATGACGAATCGGAGGCAACCGGATGAAAAGAATCGAGCACGCAGTCGAAATGCTGCTGTTTGGCAGCCGCTGGCTGCTCGCCCCGTTTTTCCTGGGGCTGGCGGTGGCCATGTTCGCGCTCCTGGTCAAGTTCATGAAAGTGCTGTTCGGACTGCTATCCGGACTGTTCGAGGCGACGCCGACGAATGTGCTCGTTCCGGTCCTGTCGATGGTCGACAGCGCGCTGATCGCCAGCCTGCTTCTCATCATTGCGTTGAGCGGCTACGAAAATTTCGTCTCGAAGATGCACATCGGCGATCATGAGGACCGGCCGGCATGGATGGGGGCGGTCAGCTTTTCCGACCTGAAAATCAAACTGATGGGCGCGATCGTTGCGATTTCCGCAGTGGAGTTGCTGGAGGCATTCGTCGACATCCAGCATTACACCAACGAGCAGCTGGCGTGGAAGGCCGGCATCCACCTGACCTTCGTCGTTTCGGGCGTGCTGTTCGCATTGACCGACCGGATCGCAGACGGACGGGGAGGGCACTGACCGCCGAGGGTCCGCGATCACGCGGGTTGCGCTTCGTTTTCGTATTGCCGGTTCAATGCCGCAAGAAGTTCGTCGAGCGGCATCGGCCGGGCAAACAGCCATCCCTGCGCGTACTGCACGCCATGCGCCCGCAGGTAGGACGCCTGCGCTTCGGTCTCGACACCTTCGGCGATCATTTCCAGCTTCAGCGCCCTGGCCATTTCAATCAGGTGGGGCACCACCTCGCTGGTTGCGGCGCCGGTGTCGATGGCATCGACAAACGACTTGTCGATTTTCAGCAGGTCGAACGCGAGGTTCCCCAGGTACGAAAGACTGGAATAGCCGGTCCCGAAGTCGTCGACGGCGAGACGGTAACCCCGTTCCCTGAGGCGGCGCAGCGTGGTGCCGGCAATTTCCGGCTCCATCAGGCAGCGCTCGGTCGCTTCGATCATGAAATTCCGCGGCTCCGCCTGCCCGTCCTGTTCCAGCCGGCGCAGCAGGTCCACCGTCGCGGCATCATGCAGGTCGGTGGCGGAGAGATTGATGCCGACATGAAAATCGGGGTGTTCCCTGAACAAGACGACTGCGTCCCGGCCGACCAGGTCGACCACGCGTTCGGTGATGCGCCCGATCAGTCCGCATTCCTCGGCGACCGGAATGAAGATGTCGGGACCCACGGCCTCGCCCCTGGCCGGTTGCCACCGGATCAGCGCTTCCGCCCCGATCCAGCGGCCGTTGCGCAGATCGACGATCGGCTGGTATCGCAGGAAAAACTCGTTGCGCCTCAGCGCTGCCCTGATGACGGCCGGCATTGCGGACTGCCATTTTCCCCAGTAAACGACCGCGAACGCCAGCAACAGCCCGGCCAGCAGGCCGACCGGAACCAGGATCAGCGCAGACCGCCTTACCCGCATGTCGAGCTGGGAAACCGGCAGCGCGCAGACGGCCGCGAACAGGTAGCGCGAGGACACCGCCACCGCGACCACATAATCGTCGTCCACCAGGCGCGCCTCTTTCTTTCCCTTCGTGCTTTTGTTTCCAGCGAGGGCGTCCAGCCATTGCGGATCGACGAAGCCGCGTGCGGCAAGCACTTTTCGTTGCCCGGCGCTGAGGATGGCGAGCGACGCATTCTTTGTATCGGTCAGCACATCGATGGCCAGATCCTTGTGGATGATCGCTGCGTAACCGTGACTTTCTATCGTCATGAACATGGTTTGCGGTGCGAACGGCAGCAGCACGTGCGTGCGCAGCCGGACCCCCGACGGCTGCACGAGATCGACCGGTCCAAGATTGAGACCATTGAGTTCCTTGCCGAGTGACGAGCATTCGACCTGGTTGCCGGACATGTGCACGATCGCCTGGATATAGCTGGAGGCAAGATCGATCTTGCCCATCAACGCAATATTTTTGGGCGAGCACGGCGCGCCGGCGTTGGCTGCAGTAAGCGCCGCGATGCCGACTTCGATCTGGTCCGCCGTGCTGTCCGAGCGGTGCAGGACTTCCCGCGCGTAGGTCAACGCCGTTCTTTGTTCGGCACGCAACCCTTCCTTGCGCGCCAGGTAGATCGACAGCAGGATAGGCAACGCTATTGCGAGCAGCGCGGAGATCAGTACGAGAGTTGCCGGCGTGCGCAGGCGCATGATGACATTGGGAAAATTGACGGATAGACGCTATCGTACTGATTGCGCGGACGGCTGGAAAGATCCCGCAGGCAGGCGATTGCATCGACGCACTTCCGCGACAAGAGGAGGGCAGCGTCCGACCGCGGGGCCGACGGTCGCGGCGGCGCTTCCGGCCGCTACTGCCGCGCGCGGGCACCGCTTTCGATGAAATTCCTGAGCGACGCGATGATCGCGCCCCAATCTGCTTCCGACAGGTTCTCGTAGCCGTGATCCGCGTCGACGAACGACACCGAGATCTGCGGCGACAGCCGGTACTGCTGCGCGATTTCCCGCCCGCCGTATTCGTCGCGGCTTCCCTGGACGATCATGCAGGGCTTGGCGAGTGTCGCGAGGTGGCGTACCCGTTTCTCGTCGCGCGCCTCGCCGGGACGCCGGAACGGGTAGCCGAAGCAGACCAGCTTGCGGATTGCCGGTTCGTCTTCGATCAGCGAGGAAATCCTGCCGCCCGCCGAATGCGCGAGGATGAAGACGTTTCTGTCGTTCCCCAGGCGGCGGATGAAACGGCGCAGCTGCCGGCAGCGGGCGGCGATCGCGTCCTGGTCGTGGACAAAGTAAGACCAATGGGCCGGATGCTTCAACAGCAGCAGGGCCTTCAGCAGTTTTCTCGCCATCCGCAGCATGAAGCCGGTACGGCCGCGCCATGCCTTTTCCAGTCGCGGCAGCCACCGTTCGAATTCATCTTCCAGCAAGCGTGCCGTTGCGGTTGCCATGTCTTCGTACCATAGCACCGTGTAGTTCTCCCGGTGCATCGCCGCGATCAGCGATTCCATGAACTGGCGCGACTTGTTGAAATTGTCGCGCCCGAAGAACAGCAGCACGTCCTTCCTGTCGAGCGGTTCGATGTAGTGCAGGGTTCCTCCGCCGGCCGTTCTCGTCGTTTTCAGCTGCATGTTCAGGCGTGCCGCAAGATGAGGGCAGTCGGTGGCGGGCATCGGTCCGTCGCGGCGTCCGGCCTCATTCGCCGGTCGCTTCTTCGTCGGTCAGGCGGCCTACCAGGAAATCGATGAATGCGCGTACCTTGGCCGGCAGGTTCCTGCGGCTCGGATAGAACACGTACAGATCCGCCGGCGCCGGCTTGTAGTCCTTCAACACCACCTGCAGCCGGCCGCTTTCCAGGTACTTGGCGACGTCCCATTCGGAGCGGATCAGGATGCCGTGGCCGTCCAGCGCCCAGCCCAGCACCACGTCGCCATCATTGCTCGACAGCGTGCCGTCGACTTTCACGCTCTCGCTCTTGCGCCCCTTGAACAGGCGCCAGACGCCGTGCGCCTCGTCGTTCTGGCGGTGCAGGATGCAGCGGTGCTGCGCCAGGTCGTGCGGGCTGCGCGGCTCGCCGAAGCGTTTCAGGTAGGTCGGCGACGCGCACAGGAAGCGCCGGTTCGACATGATGCGGCGCGCCGACAGCCGCGTGTCCGGCAGTTCGCCGAAGCGGATGCCGAGGTCGAATGCTTCCTCCACCAGGTTGATCGGGCGGTCGGTCAGCTGCAGCTGCACCTCGACGTCCGGATAGCGTTGCGCGAACCCGGAAATGATCGGGGCGATCGTGGTGCGGCCGAAACCGAGCGTCGCGTTGACCCGCAACAGGCCCTTGGGATCCGCGCGGCTGCTGGAAACCTGCTCTTCCATTTCGCGGATGTCGGCCAGGATCGCGCTGGCGTACGAAAAATACAACTCGCCCTCGCTGGTCAGGCTGACCTTGCGCGTGGTGCGGTTGAGCAGGCGCACGCCGAGCCGCTGCTCCATCAGCGCCAGCCGCTTGGTGACGGCGGGCGGCGTGACATTGAGCTCGCGGGCAGCGGCGGACAGGCTGGCCTTTTTTGCCAGCAGCACGAAGAACGCGAGTTCGGAGGCGGCGTCGGCTTTCACTTGAGGTGAATAATCGTGTGAATGACGGTGAATTATAAGGCGCTCTTTGTTGCGTAAGCTATCGGTCATGCAACGGACGTCCCGTCCGGGTGCCGGAACCAAGGAGCAAGCAATGAAGATAGTTGAAATCCGGGAAAAGACGATTCCCATCAGTTCCCCGATCCGCAATGCGTACATCGACTTCAGCAAGATGACGCTGAGCCTGGTGGCGGTGATCACCGACGTGATCCGCGACGGCAAGCCGGTGGTCGGCTACGGCTTCAATTCGAATGGCCGCTACGGCCAGGGCAGTCTGATGCGCGAGCGCTTCATCCCGCGCATCATGGCAGCCAGGCCGGAATCGCTGGTCAATGACGAAGGCACCAACCTCGACCCCCACAAGATCTGGAACTGCATGTTCTCCAACGAGAAGCCGGGCGGCCACGGCGAGCGCTCGGTGGCGATCGGCACCATCGACATGGCGGTGTGGGACGCGGTCGCGAAGATCGAGAACAAGCCGCTGTTCCAGCTGCTGGCCGACCGCTACGGAGACGGCAGCGTGAACCGCGACATTTTCGTCTATGCAGCCGGCGGCTATTACTATCCGGGCCAGGATCTGGGCAAGCTGAAGGACGAGATGCGCAGCTACATCGACCGCGGCTACACGGTGGTGAAGAAGAAGATCGGCGGCGCCTCGCTGGACGAAGACCTGCGTCGCATCGACGCGATCATGGACGTGCTGCAGGATGGCCAGAAGCTGTGCGTGGACGCGAACGGCCGCTTCGACATGGATACCGCGATCGCCTACGCCAAGGCGCTGTCGCAATACGACCTGTTCTGGTATGAGGAGCCGGGCGATCCGCTCGACTTCGAGCTGCAGGCGGTGCTGCGCAACTACTACGACAAGCCGATGGCGACCGGCGAAGACCTGTTCTCGATGCAGGACGCACGCAACCTGATCCGCTACGGCGGCATGCGCCCGGACCGCGACTGGCTGCAATTCGACTGCGCACTCAGCTATGGCCTGGTCGAATACCTGCGCACGCTCGACATGCTGAAGCAGCACGGCTGGTCGGCCAGCCGCTGGATCCCGCACGGCGGCCACCAGATGTCGCTGAACATCGCGGCCGGCCTCGGCCTCGGCGGCAACGAATCGTATCCGGACCTGTTCCAGCCGTTCGGCGGCTTCCCGGATGGTGTCTCGGTAAAAAACGGCTATGTCACGATGCCCGAACTGGTCGGCATCGGCTTCGAAGGCAAGGCCAACCTGTACAGCGAGATGAAGGCGCTCAGCGACTGATCTTGCATGAAAGGCATCGCCGCGCTGCACGGCGGCGATGCAGCGACCGCTGCCGGCGCTCGCCGGCAGCATCTGCCCTGATTTTAATCAACAGGAAAAAGTTCTTTCCTTTCAAGGGTGTGGAAAATTTCCCCGGAGTTTTCCACAGGATTAGCCACAGTAAATGTGCGTAATCCATTTGCTTCGGACGAATGGGACGCCAACGCATGGAACTTTTGTCGCGTCCTTCCTTATTATTCGTCAATAGGAAATGATTCAAAGATTCACTCGAACATTGTTGTGGTAAGGCCGCTGTATAGACTGTGGATGATCGATGCGTGCGACCCAGGTCGCGCCCGTCGAATGACGGCCGCGCCCGCGCGGCCCTTCCAAGTTCCAATCCCCATATTGGAGAGTGAAAATGAAAGCGACCAAATGGATGGCAGTGGCGGCGCTCGCCGTCAGCGGTGTCGTCTACGCAGATCCCACCGGCGAATCCGTCGATTTCAACGGATTCCAGTCAAGCCGCACCCGCGGCGAGGTACAGGACGAACTCGCGCAAGCGCCGACCGAGCAGCGTTTTGCCCTGTCGGAGTCGATCGACCCGACTTCCTTCCGGATTGCGCCATCGCCGGCCGGGGCGCTGGCGATGTGCACGCCGCTGACCCAGGAAGATGCAAACAGTCGCCTCGCCAGAAATGACGAGGACAGCAGTGTTGCAGCGACTGAACCAGCGCGTTGCTGACGTGGTCTGATTTTTGGCGCTGCATGCAAGTGGAGCCGCATGCGGCGCCGATGGACCGGACGTCATTCTTGCACTGTCCCGCGTGCGCCGGGGAGTCGTGTGGACGACGCCCGGATGTCTCGCACATGACGCACGGGGAACGCAATGTCTTACGAACAGAACTGGCGCACCGAGTTCTACCGCGGCATGGATGTCCATGTTTCCGCACTACCGCGCGATGATGCGCGCGCCACCTGGGATTACACTGTCCGCATCGGCCAGCCGGGTGAAGATGCAGCGAGCATCAGCGAACTGATGGCGACATCCGGCGACGACGCCGAATATCCGAACGAGGCAGCCGCGGTCCAGGCGGCCTTGCGCAAGGGATATGCGATGGTCGATGCACTGCTCGGCTGAATGCCGGCGCGGCAGAATCGCCTCAAACCGCATTGCCTCTTCGCACCTTCCGGAACAATGGTGGAAACCCCGTATTTTCCAATCGGAAAAATGCGCTTACGCTCCTTCCTGTCCCCGTTTGTAAAAATAAAAGACAAATACTTGCCGTAAGTCAATCGTAAGCCTGGGGGAGTACGCTTCTGCCATCGGAATACCAAAAGCCGTTCCGATGAAGCACCAGGTCAGGCGGGATGACCCATATCCCGGCCATGCACCGCAGCGTTGCTCGTATCCGGCATCGCGGAGCAGCGGCATTGCGCCGCCGCTCCTGCGACAAGACGATAAATGTACAACCGCAACGTGTTCCGCAGCTGCATCCGCGTCGTCGCGGATGGCTGGCCCGACGGGTGATACAGGAGAGACAAATGCGCATTGCATGCCAAATACACGATGATGAATCCTTCCAGCATGTGGAACGGATACTGGCAGGCGCCGGCTTCCGCTGCGAGCGCTTCCGAACCGAGACTGCGCTGATGCGGCATCTGCGCGGCGAACGCTTCGACCTGATTCTGCTGGATGCCGACGCCGACGCGCTGGCCGAGAAAAACGTCTATTCATGGCTCAATTGCCGCACCGGCGAATCGACCCCGGTCGTACTGCTGTCGTCGAGCTGTACTGCGCACCAGGTGGCGCAGGCGCTGGAAGCAGGGGCAGACGACTTCATCCGCAGCCCGGTCGACCCGGCGGTGCTGATCGCGCGGCTGCACGCGGTATTGCGGCGTGCAAACCGCGGCACCACACGGCGCGTGATCGAACTGCAGGGTTTCACCCTCGACCGCGACGCCTGCACCTTCCTCGACCGCGGCAACGTCGTCGAACTGACGCCGCGCGAATTCACGATGGCATGGCTGTTCTTTTCAGCGGCCGGCAGCTATCTGTCGCGCGAGACGATCAGCGTCGCGATCTGGGGCGTCGACAGCGAAATCGCCAGTCGCACCATCGAGCAGCACATCTACAAGCTGCGCAAGAAGCTCAACCTGAGCGCCGAGCGCGGCATACGCATTCGCACCGCCTACACCAAGGGCTACCGGCTTGAACTCTGCGGCGAGGAGAGCGGCGCTGACGCCGGGGTTGGCGAAACTTCGATAGCGCGCAGCGCCGGCGCGGCGGTCGAGCACGCGGTCTGCCTGTAAGCGCTCTCGCTCGCGTGCCGGTTGCATTGCGGGCGAGCTGTGAACGTGCGCTACGCTGAATACGTGCCGGGTCGACATCATTTGCAATGACGTCGGGAGCGGGTTATGGGCCCCCGCCTGCGCGGGGCGACGGGTCGGGTAATGGAGAGGAGCGGACGACGTCGCCCGCATTCAAATTTGCGTGCCGACGATCAGAAGCTGCAGGTCCGCGGGCGGGCGCCGGCCGCAGCTGTGGCATGCTCCCGGCCTCGTCAATCCCGCAGAGGCGGGAATGCATGCAGCGCTCTTTGCAGCAACCGGCCCGCCCATTCCGGCAGCTTGCTGCGCCATCGATGCGCTGCCCATGGGCTCCCGCCTGCACAGGAGCGACGGGGAAAACGGGGATTGGATAACTGACTTCGTTACCCGCTTTCTAGCGCCGCTTGCCTGCAATGGAAGATGGTCATGCGGGCAGCCCGGAGCACGGTCGCCCCTGCGCAGGCAGGAGTCCATAACCCGATCGATACGCCGCGATGATCAGTCCGTTCAGGCGGCCGTATTTCATGCGGATGCGTCCCGAAATACACGCCCGCCAACGCACGCTGGCCGGGCCTCCGCCGTCCGCGTGGCGAACTTGTCCAATTCCGCCTAACGCGGCAGGTGCGCCGGCTTCATCCGGCGCACCCAGGTCAGCACCTCGGCCACCGCCGGGAACAGGTCGCGCGGCACATAGCCGGACACGCGGGCAGTCGCGAACAACTGGCGCGCCAGCAGCGGATACTCGAACACCGGCACTCCCGCTTCGCGGGCGACCCCGCGCAGGTACAGCGCCTGGTCGTCGACCGCCTTTTCCAGCACCACCGGCAGGTCGGTCAAGCCCTGTTCATAGAATAGCGCGACCGCGAAATGCGTCGGATTGACGACCAGCACCGATGCATTGCGGGTGCCTTCGCCGGGTGCCGAAAACAGCAGTTCGCGCGCCAGCCGCCGGCGCTCGCTCTTGATCTGCGGATTGCCGTCGGTATCCTTGTTCTCGCGCTGGATCTCGTCGCGCGACATCCGCATCTTCTTCATGTATTCCCAGTACTGGTGGCCGTAATCGATCGCAGCGTGCGCGACGTACAGCGCGCCGATCGCGACGAACAGCCGCAGCAGCAGGCGCGCCGCAACGTGCACGCCTTCGACCGGCACCGTGTACATCAGGTGCATGATGTCGTCGGCCGCGCTCGCGATCACCCAGACGATCGCCGCGCCCATCAGGAACAGCTTGAGCAGCAGCTTGACCAGCAGGAAAAGGTTCTGGGTCGAGAACATCCGCTGCAGACCGTTGACCGGATTGATCATTTCGAACTTCGGCAGCACCGGCTCGGCCGAAAATACGCCGCGCGCCTGGGCAAAGCCGGCCACTGCCGCGCCGCAGGCGACGATTAGCGCGACCGGGGCGGCTAGGCGGAACCATTCGAGCGCGATCGCGGCCAGCACGTTGGACAGTGATTCCATGTTGCCGCCCATGACCATCGGGGTCCAGACCAGGTCGAACAGCCGCTCCAGCCGCTTGTACATCCACGGCAGCATCGTCACCATCGCCGTGATCAGCACGAAATAGCCGGTGGTCGTCGTGACTTCGGCGCTTTTCAGGATGTCGCCCTTGCGGCGCGACTCGCGCAGCCGCCGCTGGGTCGGTTTCTGGTTCTTTTCGCTCATGCCCGTTTCCGGTCGACGGTCCGCTTCACAGCTTCAACCGCAGGAATGCGTCACTGATCGACAGCATGCGCAGCAACGGTCCGTGCGCATCGCCGATGTAGACCAGCGTCAGCGTCAGGAACAGCACCGACACCAGCGCCTTGATCGGCAGCGACAGCGTGTAGGCGTTGAGCTGGCTGGCGCTGCGATTGAGCAGGCCAAGGCCGAAGTCGACCAGCATCAGCACGGTCAGCACCGGCATCGCAAGCTGCACCGAATAGGACAGCATGTCGGCGCTCTGGCGGATGAAGAAGGCGAGGGCGGCATGCGACCAGGAAGGCACGAACGACAGCGCCGGCCATTCGACGAACGAGGCGAACAGCGTTTTCAGCAGCACGATCATGCCGCCGAACGCGATGAACAGCATTGCGCCGAACTGGCTCAGCAGGGTGGAGAACGGCCCCGTTTCCTGGTTCAGCATCGGGTTGTACAGAAACAGGTTGTTGTTGCCGACCAGTGTGTCGAACAGCGAGCCTATGCCTTCCACCACCCAGATGAAGATCGACGAGGTGAAGCCGACGCAGACACCGATCAGCACCTCCTTGAGCGCGAAGAAGGCCCATAGCATTGGCCCGAGGTCGGGCTGCCGGCGCACTGCTTCGTGCATCGGGTAGAGGAACAATGCAAGGCTGAGGGAAAACGCGATGCGCGCCATCATCGGCACGGCCTGCGACGACATCATCGGCACCACGGTGATCGCTGCCAGCACGCGCGGCAGTCCCACCGCCAGCGGCAAGAGTGCTGTGGCGACCTGGTGGCCGAGCTCGTCGTAGGTAAGCATGCATCCATGATCGGCCAGGGCGCGCGGATACTCAACCGATATGAACTTTGTTGAGAATCAGGCGGCCAATAGCTTTGTAGAATGAAGTCAGATCGAAATCGAATCCGGCCAGGTGCATCGGGTGGCGCTGCCGGAACGTTGCGAGGAGCAGAAATGAACCGGAGTGAACTGATCAACGTCGATGTTTCCCGCACGCTGGCGCATGTCGCGCTGCTGGCCGCCTGGGATGGCGACAGCGAGTCGGCCAACCGCATCTTCAGCGCGCTGTATGCGGCCCGTCCGACCGAGCCGAATATCCGCATCTGCCAGGCGATGGTGCTGGCATGCGAGGAACGCTTTTCCGATTGCATCGAACTGCTCAACGGCGTGCTGCGGGATGCGCCGGCAAACCTGAATGCGAAGAGCCTGCTCGGCCTGATCAAGTTCTTCATCAACGAACAGGGCTGGCGCCGCCTGCTGGAAGAAGTGGTTGCTGACGGTTCGGATGTGCATGCGGTCGAAATGGCGCGCCGCATCCTGGCCGAAAACCCGGCTTCCTCCTCGTTCGCGCAAGGCGGTCCTGCGGTCGGGCATAACCATATCTCGTATGCCTGACTGTCCGTACTGATTATCGTCTGTCTCCTCCGGAGTACGTGGTGCTCCGACTTTCATGGACTGCCGTTCGCGGCGGTCCACTTTTTTTCTCTCGACTTCTTTAGGTCTGGACCCGTTTCGCCATGGGTGTCCAGCGAGCGGCGCGCAAGACAAAGGGCTTGGCGCGCACCCTCTCCCCAGCCCCTCTCCCGCTCGCGGGAGAGGGACTGTCCGAGGTTGGGGCAATCGTCTTTTGGCTTGTTGGCCGTGGGCCGGGTCTGCCTATCGTTGCGCTGCGTGCTGCAGCTCAGGCGGCAGGTTGCGGTAGACCTTGAGCGCGTAGCCGAGGCGGCGCTCGGCATTGCTGCTATTGTAGGCGCCGACCGCGGTCCAGGTGTTGCCGAGGCGGCGCATGTTCTGCGCGAGTATCCACGCTCCCACCTCGATGTTGGTGCATGGCTGGTACAGCTGCTGCTCGTCGATGCCGAGCTTGCGCAGCTTCGGGAACCAGGCACTGTTGATCTGCATCAGGCCGACGTCGACGCTGCCGTTGCGGTTGTGATTGAGCGCCTTCGGATTCAGTCCCGACTCGGTCTTGGCGATCGCGTACAGCAGGTAGGGATTGACGCCGTACTTTGCTCCCGCTTCCTGCCAGCAGGCGCGCGCATCCGGTGCCGCCAGCAGCAGCGCAAGTATCAGCGGGCGGGACAGGGCAGGGCGCGGCATCGGCGGATCAGTAGAACAGGTCGATGTTCCAGCCGGTCATCAGCGGCGTCTGCTGCACGGTCGAGCCGTCGTACAGCGTGTAGTTCGATTCGTTGTAGACATCGGCGCCGCCGTCGTACAGGCTGTAGAGCGTCTGGATCTGGACCTGGTACGAGGTATTGCTTTTCGGGACCGCCTTCGAGACGGTCACGTTGATGCCGGCCGAATCGTTTTCCAGCGAGGTCGATTGCGACTGGCTGACGGCCAGCACGGTATCGCTGCTGTCGAGGATGTAGACGATCAGCGTCACCTGGCCTTGCGCGTTGTCGGGATCGGCGATCAGCCCGCGGTTCATCTGGGTCCACGCATTGACTGAAATCAGGCCGTTCTTGTCCGCGGTGACGCTGCGCGTGATGGTCGCCGTGTACGTGTCCATCGCCGGATCGTAGACGACCGCGGTCTGTGGCGTGAAGATGGTCGGGCAGTTCGTTTCATCGTCGAGGATCAGGTAGCGCGACGGCCGGATGCGCACGCAGCCGGTATCGTTGCTCCCCAGTTCCATCTGTGCCTGGGTCTGCCATTTCAGGTCCTGGCAGGACAGGATCAAGCCGTCGCTGTCGCGTGCGACCAGTCCATTCGATGCGCAGGCGGTGCCGGCGACGACGACGCTGTTGAGCTGTACCTGCTCGGTCGTCAGCAGGCCGTTCTGGTCGACCGCGAGCGCGGTCCACGCGCTGCCGTTCCAGGTAAACGCGCGTCCCAGCGTGGTGACCATGCGGACGTCTCCGATCGCATTGTCGGCGCTGATCGGCAGGTCGGCGTAGGTGGAAACCGGATCGCGCCAGTAGCGGCTGCCCTGGCGGCGCCAGACGCCGGACTGGCAACTGAGTATTGCGCCAGACGAATTGACGACGACGCCGCCCCATGTGGACGTATCGGCAACGGCGCAGCTGGCGTCGGAGGTGTCTTCCACCGCGTCGGCCGCCAGCGTGATGTGGAGCGGCGTCGTCATCCGGTTCAGTTCCGGATGGCCGGGTATCGCGTCGCGGTAGACGAAATCGGTGGTGAGCCGGCCGGGGCCGCCATAGAACAGGATGCTGGCGAGGTGGCCGGCACTGGCCGCGGTCGACGTGCATTTTGCGCTCAGGTAGTTGCCCAGGGTT
>Ga0164242_10005454_pt1 | contig 14168 bp, 9 predicted proteins | sample OricomgcompostMG_FD_108783 | JGI IMG/M metagenome (GOLD analysis project Ga0164242, IMG submission 108783) | Miracle-Growth compost microbial communities from Emeryville, California, USA - Original compost - Miracle growth compost (MG) ... | reverse complement strand
CGATACGTTAAAAGTACTTTTATCGAATTTCACCGCGAAAGCGCTGCCCGTTTGCTGAGCGATTTCATAATTCACCGGCTGCACCGCCTGCGGTGCGATCATTGGAATTGCGCCGGTGGGCGGGCCTGAAAGTACTTTTGGCGGCGGTGGATTATCGTAAACTAGCCTTGCATTGCCTACATCCAAAGTGCGATCAATGGGTGCGCGTACGGCATTTTTAATTTCCAAAACGTTACCAGTTTTTTTCAATAAATCAGTGACGTTAAATTGCAGCAAGGCAGATTTGGCGTTTTTGAGCGCGTAAGAAGTACTTTTATCCGTGGCGTCAAAATCCGGCGCGTAGGGCACCGTGAAGGAGTTGCCGGAAGCCATGCTTTGCGCCACGCCATTGGCCCGCTCTTCGCTGGCTTTTTTATTGGCCAGCCGTTTCACGTCCAGTGATGTGCCGTTGAGCGTGGCGTTGAGGGCGAAGGTGTAGCCTCCCGCTTTGGGCGTATTGAGGCGCGCCAGAAGAGACAATAATCCGCGGTATCCACCGGGAACGGCCGGCGCGTCGAAGGTGATTTTTTGTGATGCGCCGGGTTTCAAACTCCAATCCGAAAACAGCGGCGTTTCGGTGATGGGCGCCGGCGCACTGCCGTCGGCATTGGCGATGACGGCGGGCAATAAGCGTGAGCGGGAACGTTCCCAGCGCGCCGTGCTGATCGTCATCATTTTTTCCTGTGCCGCTTCCACGCCGTCGGTGTCGGAAACCGCCACTTCGATGCCGAGCGGCATTCCCACCTGCGGTTTGTAATGAAAATCCGTCCACGGAATAGATGCTTCAACGGTATAGCCATCCGCTGTGCGCTGCGCTGCCACTTGCGAGCCACTGGCCAATGCTCCGGCGGGTTGGAACATGTAGGCTTCCGGTGCGATGTCGGTGAGCGCATCGCCGGTATGCTGAAAATTGCCCGGGCTGAGGCCGAGTTGGAATTGGCGATCGCCGAATAATTTATTGGCGGCATCCGATTGCGGCGAGGTGTCCAGATAAATTTCCAGGTGATCGCCCTTCCACAAATTCGCGCCGCGCTGCGTCTGGCGAAAATCGGCATCGGTGACATGCGCTGCCACAAACAGCGATTCCCCGCGCCAGGCCAGTTGCACGCTAGCGCTTAAATCTTTCGCGCCACCCCATTTGCCTGTGCCATAAGTCACTTGCTGCGCCGTATCCAACTTTATCGTCCCGGCACATTATTCCAATCGCTCAAATCGCCGTCGATGGTGAACGCGGGATCAGGTTTGTAAGGAACAGAAATTCGCTTTGCAGCAGTTTGGCAAATACCTACAGAGGCACCGCTCAGTAATGAAGTAAGGGCAACAATTTTGATAAGTGTTTTCATAGTAAAGAATAAGGTATAAGAATGGGCACATCTTGGATATGTCCGTAAACGCAATAAAATCGCTACATCGAGCATGATTAAGTAATGCCCTATTATTTTAATCATGCACTACTGGACAATTAGCTGTAGGAGTTTTCCCTTTTACTTTATCGACGTTCCACATGTTGCTACAAAAAGAGCGACTTGCCTCAAGATATTTGGCGTGTCCATCGGCGAATAAATAGTTGCCGCCGCCGCCTCGCGCTACTGTCGAAGCTGGAGCTTCCGTTTTTGTACCATCATAAAATGGTCCAATCTGCCCTCCGTGCAAGACAGGGATGTAATCTATTGTCGAATAACCAATTGCATAAACCATACCACTGGCAACATTGTTGTTGCTTGAAGGATCGGTAATAAGAATCGTGTTTGCCGCTTCCTCAACTGCGGCAATATTCAATGCACCACCGGTTGGCGTTCCCCAATTCGCAGCTGTCGGTGGATCACTCTTGTAATAACCAAACCCGTTAGTAGTGCTCGTCCCACGGACATTCCAGCCATATCCGCCGCTCCGAACTTGCTGACCAGCTGTTGGGCAGACGAACACTTGCTTATTTTTCACATACGGAGCAATCACGTCATACCAGTAAGCAAAAGGTGTGGGAGGTAGATTAAACCGTCCAATCGGATATGTTTCATCATAATCCTGCACGTACATCATGACCGCTAATCCCATTTGATTCAGATTCGATAAACACGATGCTTTTCGCGCTTGCTCTCGTGCTCGCGCGAACACGGGAAACAAGATTGATGCCAATATAGAAATAATGGCGATAACAACCAATAATTCTATCAGAGTGAATCCTTTAAGCTGTCTGTTTTGTTGCATTTTAAACTCCCTTGAAGTACTTTTGCCGGTCCATCGAATCACCGATCTATACTTTATTATACCACCCCATTACATTTATATAACACCAATTTCAGGGATTAACCTCCAATATCCGACACTTTTTAAGGAGTTTAGGAAGAGTGATGCCGGTGGCGGAATTCCTTGGGGGAACAGCCGTATTTTTCCTGGAAAAGATTCCTTAACTGGTTGGGTTTGATTCCTACATGCAAACAGGTATCTTTCACCGTCATATTGGTATCGTGCAAAAGTTGGCTTGCCCTTTTTAGTCGCTGCGTAGTGAGATATTCGTGAAAAGTTTGACCTGTATGTTCGCGAAAGCTACGCTTAAATTGGGTGGAAGATAGATATACGTGGCGCGCCACACTTTCAATTGTCAGGTGGAATTTGAGATGTGAATCAATATAAAGACGGGCTTCCTCAATGGGATGATGGCTTGCATCCAATGCATCCAGGCTTCGTGGATTGGCATAGGGGAGAAGTTGCGCGGTATCTTCATCAATCTCTCGCTTAATCAAAGAGAACATCAAAGAAAACATCTGCGCCGCCATTTTGCCAGGGCGCCTTTCCTGTAATTCTTCGCAGCATCTCTCAAACATTTGCTCCAAGAACGGATCGGGAATGAGGCATGACTGATCAAGCAATGTAAAATGTTGAGTGTCGCGTGACTGGCAGATATAACACCCGAGCCCCATTGCCGGCATGATTTTATTTATCCACAACACATCGCAACTTCGCCCGTCGCTATTTCCTTCCAGATGAGGTTTATGGCTGTTGCATTTGGGAATGCCAGCGGGGAAAAGAATGATGTCACCTGGCTGGCAATGTAGGATATAGTCCGCTGCGCGCAAGTCGGCTTGTCCGCTAATTACGCACCCCAGAACCGGCAAAGTGTATTCGCTGATACCTGCCTCTGGCCAGACGGCAATTTCGGTGCGCCCGCCTTCCACAAGGGGCGCCTTGCGTATTTTTACCCGCGGGCCACGCTGTTTGTTGGGAGTTATCCTGATGTGATCCGGCAGATGGCGCTGTTTCATTGACGCCATGGTGGATGCCGCCACAATCAGCCGTGATGCTTCATCGCGCGAAAGCCAGAAATTGATATTCCCCAACACCTGCGATAGCGATTCAAAAGTACTTTTCATACGAATCTTTGCAATGCAGTATTTCCTCGATATAGAAAATAAGCAAGCGATAAAAAGTACTTTCAACGCCAGATATGCCATACTTAAGAAATCATCGCTATATTCATAAAAGTACTTTTACAATAGGAAAAATATGCCTCAAGTAGAATCAACCGTAATCGTTCAAGCGCCGCTGGAAACGTTGTGGCAATTGGCGCAGCAAGTGGAAAAAATGCCGGAATATATGTCCGATCTGGAATCGGTGGAAGTGCTGCAAGATGAAGCGATTTCTCCCACGCAGCGCCGCACGGCGACGCGTTGGGTGGCGCTCATCAAACAGATGAATCGCAAAGTTCGTTGGACGGAAGAAGATATTTGGGACAGCGAAAACCATCTTTGCACTTTCACGCAAACCGAAGGCGACTTTTCCCAATACAGCGGCAAATGGCATTTTGAGCGCGCCGGCGAAAATGAGACAAAAGCACATCTGGAAATTTCCTACGCCATTGAAATTCCGTTGCTGGGCGCATTGATTCAGAAAATCATTTTGAAATTGATGCAAGGCAATTGCGATAACATGTTGGAGTGTCTGAAAGCCGAAGCGGAAAAATAAATAGCGGCTTATAAAAGTACTTTGTGTCCTTTGCAACTTAAATTGATAAAATTCCTTTCACCATGTTTGATCCCAACAAGTCCCCTGCCACATTGCCGGAAATGATCAAGCGTTCTTTCGCTTCGCATGCCGCGCGTCCTTGTTTCGGAACAATTGCGGCTGGTGCGGAAAGTTATCAGTACGCGCCTTACGCGGAAATAGAAAAACGCGTGCGTGATCTGGCTGGCGGACTGTTATTTTTGGGAATCCGCCGCGGTGATCGCGTGGCGTTGCTGGCGGAAAATTGTCCTGAATGGGCGATATGCGATTTGGCGTGCCAGATGATTGGCGCGATCACAGTGCCGCTGTTTTCCACCTTGCCGGTGGAGCAAGTGGAATATATTATTGAAGACAGCGCGCCACGCTTGATCTTCGTTTCCGACGCAGCGCAATGCGACAAAGCGAAACAGGTGCAGGCGAAAAATGAGCGTTTGGAAATTATTGTCGCATTTGACAAAACTGTTTCCGATGAAAAAGTACTTTCGCTGGCCGATTTGGAAATCAGCGGCGAAGCGCATTTGGAAGAGAATTCCGGCCTCTATGAGAGTACTTGGCCAGCCGCCGTCGCGGATGATGTGGCGACGTTGATTTACACATCGGGAACGACTGGCCGTCCCAAAGGCGTGCAATTGACGCATCGCAATTTGATTTCCAATGTGGAAGCCGTTTCCAAGATTCCCGTTTTTGATAATGACGAAGTTTTTCTTTCGTTTCTGCCATTGGCGCATATTTATGAACGCAGCATGGGATTTTATTTGCCAATTTGGCTGGGCGGCGCGATTGCTTATTGCGAAAGTCTCTTTACTGTCGATAAAAATCTGCGCGAAGCAAAACCCACGATTATGCTGGCGGTGCCGCGTTTTTATGACATGGTGACCAGCAAATTATTTGGCAAGGTCAAAAGCTTGCCCGAAGATAAACGCGAAAAGTTTATGGAAGCCTTAGCGCTCGCCATCAAAACCGGCGCGGCCAAAGGCGGCCGTCCGGACGCGGAAAAAATTGGCCTTGCCGATAAAGCGAAACATCTAATCTTCGATCGCATGGTTTATCAAAAGATTCGCCAAAACTTCGGCGGACGAATCAAATTTTTCGTGGCTGGCGGCGCGCCGTTGCCGCCGGACACAGCCGCGCTTTTTTGGGGAATTGGCATTCCACTTTTGGAAGGTTATGGATTGACGGAAACCTCGCCGTTGATTTCTGTGAATCGTCCGAATAACAGTGAGATCGGCAGCGTCGGCCCGGTGCTGGAAAATGTGGAAGTGAAAATCGCCGAGGATGGCGAAGTGCTGGCACGCGGTGGTTCTATTTTTACTGGCTACTGGAACAACGCTAAAGAAACCTACAAAGCGCTGGATCAGGAAGGCTGGTTTCACACCGGTGATTTAGGAAAATTGGATAATGGTTTTCTGAAAATCACGGGACGCAAAAAAGATATTATCGTGTTAGCCAATGGCAAAAACGTGGCGCCCGCGCCCATTGAATTTAATTTCTCGCAGTCGCGCTATATCTCGCAGATTATTTTATTGGGCGACAACATGAAAGGCGTGGGCGCATTTATCGTTCCCGATTACGAAGTTTTGCACGATTGGGCCAAAGAAAATAATTTGGCGTATGAAAACGATGGCCAGCTCATTCATCTTCCCGAAGTACAAAAGTTGTATCGCGAAGAACTCGATTCGCGCAGCGGCGCGCTGGCGGATTTTGAAAAGATCAAACAGATTGTATTGCTCGAATATCCCTTCACTGTCGAAAACGACGAAATGACGCCGACGCTCAAACTCAAGCGGCATATTATCTCCAAAAGATATAAACAGATGTTGCGGCTGTAAATTTATTCGCTGCTCAAAAATAAATGTTTCACTTTTTATGAAAAGTGGCATAATAAATTGTCACGTTACACTTGCGGAATTATAACGTGAGAAATTCACTTCGATGCCTGAAACTTTAGAGCGGCCATCCAGGAAAAGTACTTTTACGCAATCGAAATATCGAACGCTGGCAAAGCAGTTGCGCCAGCAGATCGAGCGCGGCACATTAAAGCCGGGAGACCGGTTGCCCTCTTTTGTGGAATTGCGTGCGCGGCACGGCGCCACGCCCACGACCGCCAATCAGGTTTATGGATTGCTGGAGCAGGAAGGATTGATTCAACGCCAGCAGGGCCGTGGCACTTTTGTAGCCGAGCGCAAACGAACTTTGACGGGAAATATCGGGTTCGTGGGAGGCGTATTTCTCCATCCGCAGCGATCGCCATTCAAAATGTATTTGATGAAAGGAGTGCAACTCGCAACTGAAGCGGCGCGGCAACATTTGTTGTATTTGGGCACAGATCATTCATTGAATGTGAGCGCTTTCAGCAAAGTGGATGGCGTGTTGATTTGCAATATTGAAGATCCGCGGCCAGTGTTGCAAAATTTGCCGGCCGGGTTGCCGCATGTGGCATTATTAAATATCAACGAAGGCGTAACCAGCGTTGTGGCGGATGATCATGGCGGCAGCAAAATGGCCGTAAAACATCTTGCATCTTCGGGACATCGCCGCATTGCCTGCCTGATGGAAAAGATGCCATCCTTACCGCGCCGCCGTTTTGCCGGTTATAGCGACGGTTTACTGGAGGCCGGCATTGAAGCAAATCCGGCATGGGCGCGGTTAACGCAAAAAGTCGCCATGGGTGAAAATAGAGAGCCATACCTGGAATGGGGACGCCGTGAAATGCGTCTTTGGCTGGACGAGGGCTTTGGAAAATTAAATTGCACTGCGATCTTCGTGCAAAACGAGATGGCGGCGATCGGCGTGATGCAAATTTTGCAACAGGAGGGATGGAAAGTGCCGGAGGATATCAGTGTGATGGGATTTGACGGCACGGAATTATGTGATTATGCAATGCCTCGCCTGACCGCGATGGAATCGCCTTTGGAACAAATCGGCGCCAAAGCGGTGGAAATATTGAACCGGCAAATCGCGGGCGAAACGCCGGAAATTCAAACGATCACCTTGCCAGTGCGGTTGCGCCACGGCGGTAGCACCGCCGCGAATGTGAGGAACCGCGCGCGTGAGCAAGTGGAGTAATCCGCAAAAGTACTTTGAGGAGCGGCAAACCAAGCCGCAAAGGAGTCAGTCATGTTTATTGTAAAAAGTGGGTGGAAAAAATGCGATTATCAGTCGCGCCGGAGAGCTTTCACTCTCATTGAACTTTTGGTCGTCATTGCAATTATTGCAATTTTGGCTGCGATTCTGTTTCCGGTTTTCGCGCGTGCGAGAGAAAACGCGCGGCGGGCGAGCTGCTTGAGCAACCTGAAACAGATTGCATTGGGAGCCATGATGTATACACAAGATTATGACGAACGTATGCCGGCGAGTTCCGCTAATAATGGCCCTACCAACGGACAGACTCCGCCAGGCGATAATAATAATACGCTTTCGAATTATTTGCAGCCGTATATCAAGAGCACGCAAGTATTCGTATGTCCAAGCAGTTCCAACCTTATTAGCTATTCTGGTGGTGTAGTCGGTTCTTATGGATACAATTACTATTATCTTGCACCTTACGGGAACTCGGCTACTGTTTCTTTAGCCGCCATTCAGACACCAGCGGAAACCGTTATGATTACGGATAAAGATGACACCAGTAGCCGTGATTTGATTTATCCGCCAAGCGGGTGGGTTGTTAATGGTGGTTCCTGGCAAACTTCTGCTACCACGTCGAAGGGCTATCAATATGGCAATGTGGATCCCAAACATCTTGAAGGCACGAATGTTGCCTGGTGTGACGGACACGTTAAGTGGGAGAAGATCAGCGCGCTTAACGGCCCTTCGTCAAACCGGAATCAGGTCTGGGATTTAAATTGAGCTGACTCTCTCCACGCCGCTTTAGGACAATGAGAAATTTGTTTAACTGGCGGGATTAGGAAATACCTGCAATGATGCAGTTATCGTTTGATTCTGCCAACTTAACTTAGCCGCCAAGGAAGAACCTTCATAATGAAATTATCCATTAAAAAAGTACTTTTAGCCACTACCATCTGTGGTATAAGTACTTTGTTAACCTTCAGCGCGAACGCGCAAACTCAGCCCGGCGAAAATATCGCTCTACATCACAAAGTCACGGTGGATCCCGCCTCCAATTACGGCTTCACCAAAGACCGCGATCCGCAGCAATTGACGGACGGCATTTACGCCAGCACCAACGCCAAATGGGATCCGGTCAGTCAGGCGTCTTCGCTGTGGGTGCAAAAAGGCACGCTGGGCTGGGTGCATCGCAAGCCGGTTGTGATCACGATTGACCTGGGATCGGTGCAGCCGATTTCCGGCGTGATTTACAGCACCGGCGCGCAGGCGGGCAATGTCAACTGGCCGGATATGATTTACATCGCCACCAGCGATGACAACAAAACCTGGCATTACGCGGGCGATCTGGTGCAGCTTTCGCCCAAGCATCCGGAATTGGTTGATTCGGCGAAAGCTGTTTTTCGTTACACCGCAACGAACCTCAAAACCAAAGGCCGCTACATTTCGCTCGGCGTCATCGGCACGCCGTTTGTGTTCACCGATGAGATCGAAGTGCTGCGCGGCGATGACGCGTTGCTCTCGCAACCGCCTGGAAGAGAAATTCCTGAAATGAAGGAATTCGTGGCGCGCGAGCAGATTGCCGCAGCCGTGCGCAATCGCTTGAACAGCGATATTGAAGCGGTTCGCGCTCTCCTCAAAACCGCCAATTTATCCACGGCACGGAAAAGTACTTTTGAAGCGAGCTTGAATAAAGACGCGGCCGCCACTGCTGATTTGCCGCTGCAACCGGCGGTTTTGAATACCACGCTTCCGCTCAATGATATTCACCGCGACATTCTCGCCGTGCACGGTCAGGCGCTTGCCGCGCAGGGCTTGAAACCGCTGACGGCGTGGAAACAGCAGCGTTATGCGTGGCTGGATTTTGTGAACAAACCCAAAACGAATCAAACCGCGTCGCTGAACTTTTCGATGTTGAAAAATCAAATCCGCTCCGATGCAATTCTATTGACCAACGCCAGCGCCAGGCTGATGACGGTTCAAATACAATTGCAAAAACCATTGCCCGGCACGCAAGACGGCTGGCTGCAATTGGACTCCGCCATTTGGACGGACACGCAGCAGGGCATTCCGGTGCAGGATGCGTTAATACCGCTGGAAAATAAAAACGGCGTTTACTCGCTGCAAATTCCCGCCGGCGTTACCGGAAAATTGTGGGCGACAATTGACACGTCAAAAGTACTTTCAGGGAATTATAAAAGTACTTTTGCCATCAGCAATGGCGCGCAGCAAATCACCGTTCCGCTGAATCTGACCGTTTCCAAGATCGCTATGGGGACGCCACGCCTGTCGCTGGGAATGTGGGATTACACCAGCCTCAACGGCAGCATGGGAATCACTCCCGATAATCGCGACGCGGCCATCCGCGTGATGCGCTCGCATTTCGTGGATTCGCCGTGGGCGGTCGGCTGGGTGTTGCCGACGCCAAAAGCGGTGGATTTCGATGCCGATAATCAATTGAAAGCGCCGCTCGATTTCACCGCGTTGGACGAATGGCTGGCGCGCTGGCCGGGCGCGCGCAACTATTGCATTTTCCGCAGCGTGGAAAGCGCCGATACCTTTGCCGGCGCAAAAATGGGAACGCCCGAATTTAACGCCAAAGTGGGCGCCTGGATCAAAGCGATTGCCACGCATTTTGTGGCGCGCGGATTGAAGCCGTCGCAGCTCGTGCTCTGTTTCGTGGACGAAACGCGCACCGATGATAGCGACGCTCATTTGCTAGGCTGGGGCAAACCTGCCAAAGCCGCCGCGCCGGAAATCACGCTGTTTTCCGATCCCATCTGGGTCGATCCCACGCAAGCCAAAAACCCGGAAGCCGCTTCGTTTGTCGATATTTTGTGCCCGCATCCCGATTGGGCGGACGATTATTATGTCAAAGTCGCCCATCAAAATAATCAGCAACTCTGGTTCTATAACGGCTCCGGCCTGGGACGTCTGGGTGATCCGCAACTGGGTTATCGCCAGATGGCCTGGCGCGTTTTCTCCGCCGGCGGCCGTGGCGAAGGCTTCTGGTCATTCGGCGACATCAGCGGCGCGCCCATTTCGTGGGATGAATACAACGCCGCGAAACCTACTTACGCCCCGGCATTTTTAGGCAAAGACACCGTTAACAACAGCATCCACTGGGACGCGGCGCGCGATGGCGTGGAAGATTTTGAAGAACTTTCCATGCTGAAAGATGCCATCAAAAAATCCAATAATGCGGCGTTGAAATCGCAGGCGCAAAAGGTATTGGATGATGCGGTGAAAATCGTCAATAATAACGCTGGCGCCAATGATAAATATCAATGGTCTGAAAAAACCGATCCGGCCGTAGTCGATGTGCAACTCGCGAAGGTGCGTGTGATGCTGGAAAAGATGAATGGCTAAAGGCCTAAGTCCGGTAACTTTGTTTGGAGCATGAACGTAGTAATTATCCTCTGGAAATTATTATGTTACAGCTTTATTTCAAAGTTACCGGAGTTGTTTATCCAGAATCAAAATACGTCGCGGCTCTGCAAAAGCTGGTTTTTAGAATCGGCCAATGTTTTTTTGAGTATTTTGTACTGCGCGTAATTGCTGGCAGGATAAGGCGTGGTGCTTCCCCAAACGCCCATCGTAGCCGAAATGTGGCGCGCCCATTGTATCGACTGAGCAAAATCAACCGCGCTCATGGCCACTGTAAGATCAACGTAATCTACCCATTGCGCCTGCGGATTTTTAGCGGTAACAGCCCAGGAATTTTGCAGCATCTGCCAACTGGTAATTGGTTGATAACGCGCTATTGCCGTGGCTAAATCGCTGGCTTGCAAATCGCCTTGATAGGATGAATTTTGATCGAGATGCGAATTGCTTTGCAGCAATTGATCTAAAAGTACTTTTCCGCGTGCGGGATCGAGATCATAAATTTTGCTCGCCAAAATAGAAGTGAGCTTGCCGCTTTGTGGCGCGTATTTGAGTAAATTGAAAGCCTCATTCCACGCTTTCAGCTTCGTCTCTTTTGATTGATATTGACCGGCCAGTAACAGCGATCTTCCGGTTTGCGCATTATCATCCACTAATCGCGCCAGCTTCATGGCGCGCGCTGGATCTTTGGAGCCAATGGCATCGATCATTTCCCGCGCCGCGGCGCCCAATCCCCACGTCAGGTTCAGGGATTTGTTAGCCGTGGCTGGCTGCTTGTTTTGCTGGTACATTTCGGTCAATTGATCCAGCCAGTGCTGTGCGGTTTTCACATTTTTTTCATACAACGCTGTGCGCACGGCGCTTCCCAGTTCCAAGGTTTTCATGCGATCCGTGGAATGTTGAATGAGTAATTCAACCTCTTCCGGCGCGGAAACTGCTAATTCCTGCGCCATTAAATCGCGCGCCCAATCATAATCATTTCGGGTTCCTCGATTGGGGTCCACGGCATACGGAAAAATCTGTTCCATCCATTGGCGCGTTTGCTGTGGATGCACTTTGGCCGCTGCGCCCGCCATAAAAATGCGAGTGCATAAAAATTTCCCTATCGGGCTTTCCAGCGATTCATCGCTGCTATATGTTTTTTGTGCCGGCGCGGAAAAGTTTTGCGCTAGTGCCGCCGCCTGTGAAAAGTACTTTTGTGCCAGCGCAGTATTCGTTCCAGCCGCCAACTTTGCCAATTGGCAAAGCACCTGAACGCGATCATCGTCTTGCGTCAAATCGTTCAAATGCGCGCCGCCCCATTGCAGCGCCTGCGTTGGAAATTTTTGCGACAGCGAAGCAATGACATAATATACCTGATACGCCGAGACTTTTCCTTCGATGTCGTTGAGGGCATTTTTAATATCCGGAGATTTCATCTCGCGCAAGGCGGATGCGAGAGAAGTGATTTGCGAAACGGGAATTTTGCCATTGGCATTTTTGAGCAAAGCTACGGCACGCACCGGATCAGATTTGGCAATGTCTGCCATTATCTGCGTTCTCTGGGGAAATGTTTTATCCGTAGTGCCGCGCCACAAATTCGCCAGCAAATCCAGGGTTTGTTTTTGCGACGGAAAATTGCGGCGCAACGGCATCAGGTGCAATTCGGCAGTAGAACTTTTTGGAATTGTTGATCCAAAAGTACTTTTGCCAATGGCCAGCAATGTGACTTGCTGATGCGACAAACCGGTGAGAACGAAATTGCCGGATTTATCCGTTTGCGTGACGGCCTTTTCAAATCCCGCCGCTTCCACGCGGATATTTGACGCGGGTTTTCCGCGCTCATCCAGAACGCGCCCGCGCACCACGTTATTCAATCGATCCAAAACAATGTCGCTGAGATGGCGCGTTTTCGCATTCCACTTGCCACCGCTGGCGAGGATGTAATCGGGACTGGAAACCTTATTAACGATAATTGAAGTCACCCCGAACGGTGGAAAGAATTGCAGATTTCCCTTGCTGTCGCTGATGACGGAAGAATAGCTGCGCTCGCTGGTTCCCGTGTTCGTATCGGCGGTAATATATCCCAATTGCAATGTGACACCCGCCAACGGTTTGTTATTAATTCCCACCACGCGGCCGGATGGCGGAAGCTCCGTGATTTTTTGAAGCACCACGCGCACATCGCCGGTTTGCGGAAGCGTCACTTTCATCGGCTGTACAATCGCCCAGGGAGTTTGAGCTTGCACCTCCATATTTCCCTGCTCTAATCCTTGCACTTTCCATCGCCCGTCAGCGCCGGTGATGGCGCTATTGGTGCCGAACATATCGAATCTCAAATGAGAATCTATCATTATCACCGCGCCAGCCACCGGTTTTCCCTGGCGATCCACCGCGATGCCGCTGGCGGTTTCGCCGGGATCCAGCGCAAAATTTTGCGTGACGGTTTGCCCTTCCTGCACAGTGAGATCCGCGTCATTATTTGTTTGGATAAATCGTCCCGGGGCGGATGCGGATACATGAACTGCTCCCGGCGGCACGCGCAGCGAGTAGCGACCATCCGCATCAGTGCTGTCATACACATTCGCTCCATTTATGGAAACGCCAATTACCGGCTTGCCGGTTTTTTGATTTACCACCTGGCCAGTAATAATCGCGCCTGGGATCATTATCACATCCGGCACTTTTTCTGTTTGGCCTTCCTGCGCGGTTTGGTTTGCGATACCCGAAGTTACTAATTTTTTATCACTCACGCGCGCGGAAATGGTATACATTCCCGAAGCCAACCCCGTGATGCGATAACTTCCATCCGCCGCTGTTATGGCGCTGCCTCCACTGCTGTAATCTTGCGTTCGTGCCCCTATCGAAACTTTTGCTACAGGGTTTCCGTTGTTATCGACCACGCGTCCCGTGAGATTGGCGCCTGGACGAATGGTGGTTGCGGATGGCGCGCCGGGAAAGGCATCCCATTGCATTTTCACAAAGCGCGGATCGTCAATGGAAACAGACGCCTTCATCCCAGATGGCACACCTTTAATTTGCCAATGACCATTTTTATCGGTGACTGCTTCATAACGTTTCGCCCACGGCATGCCGCCTAAATAGACATTCGGAAAAGTGCTTTTGATGGAGACGCCAGTCAGTTGCACCGCAACTTTCGCCACTGGTTTTCCCTTTTGATCTGTTACGTGTCCGCTGATCGTTTCGGCGGGCAGTAATTGGATGACGGTTGTTTTGTATTTGTTGATAGCGGTCACCGGAACACAATTCGGCGCCATCCTTGGCGCCACGGCGTAGATCCTTCCAAAATAATCAGCGCTGTATGATGAAGGAGTTAACGTCGCGGAGAAGTTGCCTTGCGCATCCGTGTACAAAGTGGAGTATGCGAATTCCGGCTGATCTTCCTGCGTCGATTGCACCAGAACTTCCGCATTTGCAATCGGCTGATTTTTCGCATCCACCACGCGGCCCTGGAAAACATCCGCCCGCGCCGTCAGCGCCATTGCCAACGCCAGACTGAACACCGCTAATTTCTGAATTGCCGTTCGCATCATTTTCTCCTCCACCTAAAAAGTACTTTTACTTATTATTATAAACCTTTTGCCCGCTGCATTTTCAATATCTCTCACTTTGTTAAAATAGGCTGCAAAGATTGGAGGATTTTGCAGCATGATCAAAGTGGGTTTAATCGGCATCGGCGG
>Ga0164242_10005453_pt1 | contig 14170 bp, 12 predicted proteins | sample OricomgcompostMG_FD_108783 | JGI IMG/M metagenome (GOLD analysis project Ga0164242, IMG submission 108783) | Miracle-Growth compost microbial communities from Emeryville, California, USA - Original compost - Miracle growth compost (MG) ... | reverse complement strand
GTGAAATTGCGAAAGATGAATCTGTTGCAATCTGGACGTTACGGCGTGATGGGACTTGGCCCGGCGGGATTAGTGGCGGCGCAAATGTTGCGTGCGGAAGGCGCCGCGGAAGTCATCGGTTTCGATCTTTCGCCGGACCGCCGCGCTTTTGCCGCGTCGTTATTAGATGCTTCGCATGATCCTCGTCAAGCGAGCGAACTCGACAAATTAGATGGAATCATCGATTGCGTGGGCGCGAAAAATTCCGTGGAATGGGCGATGGATCACGCGCACTATTTCGTGGCGCTCTTCGGCGTGCAACGCCAGGATTACACCTTCGCGCCGCGCCATTATTCCAACTTGAGCCTGATCGGTTATCCCGGCCATTCGCTGGAAGCGGCGCAATATGCATTGGGATTAGTTGAACGCGGCGCGCTCGATCTAAAAGTACTTTCCACCCATCATTTGCCGTTGGAGCGCTATAACGAAGGCATTGATTTATTGGAAAAACAACAAGCGGTTAAAGTGTGTTTTCATCCGTGGGGTGAATAATCCGGAGTAATAAAAGTACTTTTAGTTCAGCGTTATAAGTTTCCTAGAAAAGTCACAGGAAAAAGATGTTTAAAAATCCACCATAGTGGGCATAATGTATTTAACGCGCGTTAAATATCTAGTCAAAGTACTTTTCACGAGCTATCATGAGCGTCACCCAACAACAGATTGCCGACAAGTTAAAGATTTCCCGGTCACTTGTGGCGCGGGCCTTGCGGGGGCACACGGAAGTGGCGCTAAGTACGCGGCAGCAAATTGAGGCTGCGGCTTTACAGCTTGGCTATAACGAAAGTACTAATCACAATGCGCGCCAATTGGCGACGAGTCGTTATGGCCGGCGATTGAAAACCAATACTTTGGCAGTGGTTTTTCCTTCGATGGGACTTTCGCCACGGCGGATGCCATTTTTCGCGCCATTGATCGAAGGTATGGAATCCGCGGGAGAAACACTGGATTTGGATATCTGCGTTTGTTTGATGCGCGCCGGTAAATTGCCGCATTTGATTCAGACGCGCAGCGTGGATGGAGTGATTGTGCTGGGCGAAGTGGCTGTTCATATTGATGCCATTCGAAATATGGGAATGCCGGTGGTGGCATTTCAGAGTAGCAGTGAAAATGCGCATAGCATTGCGCGCGATGATCGTAAGGGAATTTATCAAGCTACAAAACACTTGCTGGATTTGGGACATCAGCGCATTGCTTTCCTGGGAATTAAAAATGAACCCACAAGCGTTTTGCGTTTGGAGGGTTATCGTGATGCGATGAACGAAGCGGGAATTATTATTCATGATGAGTGGATAGAAAATAGTTTGAGTTTGCCGGTCGCATCATCAGAATCCTATTGCAACGGCTGCAACAAATGCGCTGCTTGTCTGGGATGGGAATTATTGCGCAACAAAAACGGAGGTTCCGGCAAGAGTCGCCCCGCCTTTTCAGCGATTGTCTGCCACAACGATCTGGTGGCAATGGGCGTTATTGATCATGCTCAGAGCGATGGATTCACAACTCCCCGAGATCTCAGCATTACTGGTTTTGACGATGTTTCCAGTCAATATCATTTTCAGCCGGAGGTAACTTCTATTCGTTTCTCGCGCCAGGAAATGGGCGCAGGCGCGGTGCGTTTGCTTCATCAAGCCATTGAAGCTGATAATAACGCTAAATTGAACCACCTAATATTTCCCACCGAGTTGATTGTCCACCAATCTACGGCGTCACCAACTATGCAAAATTAAATGCAATGCAAAGGAGTGATTTAGTATGACCATCGAACAAAATCGTCAAACGTCCCGCGTTGTTAGCAAAGGGTTTACCCTGATCGAACTTTTGGTTACAATAGCTATAATAGCGATCATCGCAGCAATATTATTTCCTGTGTTTGCCCAAGCGCGCGAAAGTGCCCGGCGCGCCAGTTGTCTGAGCAATCTCAAGCAAATTGGTTTGGCGCTGATGATGTACACCCAGGATTATGATGAACATTTCCCTGCTAACTATGCGTATCCGGGAGGTTCGCCCTACCTAACCTATGCCGCGGCGATTGAACCATATCTCAGCAATAACAAACAAGTCTGGGTTTGCCCCAGCGAAACTTCTACATTGTTGATGGGATCAGCCTATGCTTATCCTCCATTTTTGCCTACTGATCCGGCTGTGAGTTACTATTTTAATTTCTATATTGGTGGAAATGATGTTGTCTCCACCGGTAGTTATCATCGCCTCAGCCAAGCGGACATCCCTACGCCGTCGGATGTTTTTGTGCTTTGGGAAATGGAAAATTCCCGTTTGGGAGCGAACTTTGGGGGCGATACAACTAAAAATGCGGAGCGTCCCTGTGATGTTGATCCATGCACCACACAAGCGGATTATTATGGCGGCACCGGCCGGCATTTAAACGGCGATAACTACGTTTATGCCGACGGGCATGTTAAGTGGTTAGCGCGCACCAGCGTTCCTTATGCTGCTGGCCCAACCGCAAACCGCGATAACCGTTTCATAGTTCATTAAATCAGGAGAGTAAAATCATGAAGATGATAAAAGAAAGGCGTAAAAGTACTTTTGTACAGGCGGGAAAAATGTTAGCTGCAGTCACGTTGTCATTATCGTCTGTTGCTTATTCTGATAATGCCAAAACAGGCGTTCCCCAACATTGGCAAATGAAAACTCCCATTACCACCTATTTTGCTGGTCCGCCGATGACCGATAGCGTGGCCCAACAAATGAGCGACGGCGGATTCAATCTGGTGTGGAATCCGGAAAAGGGACTTGCGACGGCAGAAAAACACGGTTTGCGTGTGATGCTTCAGGACAACCTGCTCTCACCACGCCGTTCGCCCCATGTTTTGGATGATCCCGTCAAGCGCCCTCAACTCGATGCACTAATTGCGCGAGTAAAAAATAATCCGTTATTTTATGGTTATTACATCATAGATGAACCGAGTGCAGATTCTTTTCCAGAGTTGGGCAAATTGGTTGCGTATTTACACGAACATGATCCAGGAAGATTGGGGTATATCAACTTGTTGCCCATCTACGCGAATAACAAGCAACTCGGCGTGCAAGGCGATGTGGTGGCAGCCTATAAAGAATATCTGCGCCAATATATCGAAATCGTCAAACCCGATTTACTCAGCTACGATCATTATTCGTTTGGAATAAATGGCGATACCAACCAGTATTTTCTTAACCTGAGCTTGATCCGCCAGGCCGCGCTTGATGCGCATATTCCGTTTATGAGCATCGTTCAGGCTTGCCGGTTTAGTGAAAATGTTCGTACGCCCAATGCAGATGAATTGCGTTGGCTGAACTATACATCTTTGGCTTATGGTTCTCAAGGAATCTCTTATTTCGTTTATTCCGTCAATTCGTTTTATCAGAAATTCAAAGAGAATCCCGGCCAAATGATGGCGCCGGACGGGACGCCAACGCCACAATACGAGGCGGCCAAACAACTGAATCCGCAATTTGTGGCGATTGCGTCGCAGTTGCAACATTTGCGTTCACTTGGCGCGTATCACGTGGGGAAAAAGTACTTAGGCGCGCAAGAATTGCCCAAAGACGCGCCATTTCATTTAGATTTTACCGGAAATAATCATATGCCTGCGGACGGAATGCTGCTGGGTTACTTTGGAAATGCGGACAAACCGACACACGTTTTGGTGGTGAATTTGGATTACAACAATCCAGTCACGGCAACGGTGGATGGGCCGGGAAAATTATCCGTGTTCGATGCAACCAAAAGTACTTGGAAGCAATCATCTGATTCACAGGTAACTCTTAATCTTCCTTCGGGCGGCGGGATATTGGTGCGAGTGGACAAATAACATCACTTCAACAAATAAATTAAAATCATCAGAGGAAAAAATACGATGCAGCGAACAGTGACAACCTGGGAAGAATTTTGCGATGTATGGGATGGCGTGCACAACTTTTTGATGGCGGATGAATGCGTGCCATTTTCATTCGACATGCCGCCTTTGGAGCGCGTTGTAGAAGAAATGCGCGCCGATCCGCAAGCCAGAATCACTTCCGGCATGAAAGGAAAATCCATTGTTTTGGAAGATGTGGCAGAACAATTCCGCGCCACTCCTGTAGAGCAAGCGTTGACCAGGCCATTTGGGCTGGCGCATTTTCGGCTATCGGTTTTTGATCATCCCGGCGGATTTCTCCATGGATTCGAGCAGCAAGTGGTGGAACCCTGGCAGGCGGCATTGAGAAAAGCAGGATTTACTTTTGAGCGTTGTTATCCCATTATTTTTATCAGCGGTCCTCGCTCCGCCACCAATTATCACATGGATTTTTCGCACGTTCTGGCTTGGCAGATTTACGGGCAAAAACGTTTTTGCGGCCTCAAGGCGCCTGGCCATTGGGCGCCCTGGCGAACGCGCGTGAACTATATTCCCGGCGATTTTGAACGCCCAGGCGCATTACAAAAAAGCGATGAACTGTGTTATGAAATGCCGCCGGGCAGCGTGTTGTGGAATGCCCTGCTCACGCCTCACTGGGTGGAGGCCGGCAATGAAGCGGCAATGAGCATCAATATTTCGCACGGCGGCTTGCGCTTGAATGGAAGATTGTGTCCATTTGAGCGGGAGTTGGAAGATTATCGCGCGGCGGTTCCCGGTGTTATCCAGAATAAATCGGAAGGGCGATACTGAATGGGATTACGTAAAAGTACTTTTCAAATACTTGTTGCTTGAACCGCACGCACCAATTCCATAATCTTCTCCACCACTTGCTCCAGCGTCAAACCGTCCGTGGCGATTAAATCTGCATCTTCCGCTGGTTGCATTGGTGCGGCGGCGCGATCGGTGTCGCGGTTGTCGCGTTCGGTGAGTTGGGTTTGGGCATCGTCCAGATGAATTTTTTTGCCTTCTTCGTGCCATTCCTGTTGGCGCCGCGCGGCGCGGGTGACGGGCGAGGCGAGGAGAAATACCTTGACCTCGGCGCGTGGGAAAACTACGGTTTGGATATCGCGGCCTTCCAAAACGGCGCCGCCGCAGGCTTTCTCCGCGGCGCGGCCTAATTGGCGTTGTTTGCTGACCAATACTTCGCGCACGGCCGGAAGCGCCGCTACTTTGGATGCGAATAAACTCACTTCGGGCGAACGGATTTCGTGGCTGATATCGCGCTCGCCGATAAAAGTACTTTTGCCGGCATCCTTAAATCGCAACGGCAAATCGTTGGCTATTTGCGCCACCGCCGCTGCGTCCTGCTTGGGATCCAGGTGTTGTTCGATGGCCGTCAACGCCACGGCGCGATACATGGCGCCGGTGTCGATGTAAGTGAAGTGTAAATTTTGAGCCAGTGCTTTAGCGGCGCTGCTTTTGCCCACGCCGGCGGGGCCGTCAATTGCGATAATCATTTTGAATTACGAATTATGAATTACGAAATATAGCCACAAAGAACACAGAGATCACAAAATAGGGTTTTGATTTTTCTTTGTGAGCTCTGTGTTTTTTGTGGCTATATTTTATTTAAAATGGCAAGCCGGGCAAATGGAAACCGTGTTTCTTTTTCTTCTTTTTTTCCGGTTTGTCCTGATCGCCGTTTTGATCGTTACCTTGATTGGCGTCGCCTTGGTTATCGTCAGCTGCGCTATTTCCCGCGCCGCCCATCATGGCTTTCATCATCGCCTGCTGGCGTTGCTTGTTGTAATCGTCCATGGAAACTTTGGTATATCCTTGCGGAACGGTGAAAATGTTATCGTCCAGTTTGGCTTGTGAAAGCGAGGTAATCTCCATTGTCATCGTCACTTTGCCATCGCTGCCGTAGATTTTCTGGCGCATGACAAGGCCATCCCAGATTCCGGCCAGACGAGCGAAATCGCCGGTTGTCTCATAGGTGATTTTGCATTTGCCGCCTTCGCGCCGTCCTAAAAGCGTTCCGTAATCCACTTTCGATTTGCATCCGTGGGCGTCTTTCACATCGGCGACCCACAATTCCATTTTTACATCAGAGCTGCCGTTTCCCACGCAGCCGCTGTTTTGGGTGTGCATTTCCACCATGTAATGTTTGGTATCCCAACCCGCAACCTTTTCCGGTTTCAAATCCGTCACTTTCACATTGACGGCGATTTTTCCAGTGCCGGGCTTTTCCTGCGACTCCCGGTGATTTCCCATCATGGATGGTGTGCTTGCGGATGAAGTTGCATTGTCGATAGCGTAAATTTTCAGCGCGTCGTCAATGTGAATGGTTTGTTCGGGTTGGCAAATGGTGATGATTGCCTCTTTGGAGTGATAGCTTCCCATTGCCATTTCCGTTTCATTGCGCTCTTTGCCGGGCGCCACGAAATGAGAGGTGTGCATCATCGGGGCAGCGTCCGGATCGTTGCCCATGGTCATGGTTTGGGTGTATTTGATATCGGCGTGAGCGCCGGCTACCAAAGCACAAATCAGCAACAGCGTGACATACAAAGTGGTTTTCAAATTCATGGTTTCCTCCAAAACGATAATAAGGAAATGATACCACGTTTGGGCATCTGTTTGGATAAGGGAATAGGTGTAAAAAAAATCCCCTGTAAAAGTACTTTTACAGGGGAAGCGTAGCCGCAGATTTTTATATGTCCTGTTAACTTTGCTGTTTCAGCGAATCGCCAAATTTATCGCGATACATTTCAAAACCCTTCTCCAGAATATCGTAGGCTTCGCTGCGTCCCAACAAATGTTTAATCAACACTTCTTTATGTTGCAACTTTTTGTAATCTTCAAAAAAGCGGCTTAATTCCAGCAAAGTATGATCGGCCAAATCTTCCATATCGCGATAATGACTGAAGGCCGGGTCGTGTTCATGAATAGCGATGATTTTGTCGTCTTCCTCATCGTCGTCAATCATTTTCATCACGCCGATGGGACGCGCGGTGAGAATACACATCGGCACGACGGGTTCCTGCCCCAGCACCAAAATATCCAGCGGATCGTTGTCGTCGCAATAAGTTTGCGGAATGAATCCATAATTGGCAGGATAAAAAACCGCCGAATACAACACACGATCCAGCCGCAACAAACCGGACTCTTTGTCCAATTCATATTTATTGCGCCCGCCGCGAGGAATTTCGATAACGCAATTCACCAATTTGGGAACGCTGGGGCCAAGGTCTAAATCATGCCAGGGATGCATAGGAATTCAATGTACTAATCCTATCACAGTTGGATTGGCGCGGAAGAAATAATTGGTTATGGCAATGATAAGAATTATGTCGCGCAGAATTGAAATAAACTGCAAAACATGAAATTAAAATGGCTCGTGGCCGCCGCGGCTGTTGTCATATTGGTTGGTTCGATGTGGTTTCTGCTGCGGACCAACAGAATCGATGATGATAAAGCCAAGGCGGTAGCCAGTTGGCTTCATTCAGTGCGCCTAAAGCCAGGCTTGAACGCAAATGTTAAGTTGCCAGCTCAGTTTAATGATTTGGCAGCCAGTGGTTCTGTTGATGTTATGCTAAGTCAGAATAATAAATTGGCATACTTTCTAAGAACTAAAAAAGGATTCAAGGGCAATTATCAAGGTTATATTTATGTTGAATCTGGTTATCCTTTTATCATAACGAATGACTCCTATGGTCGCAGTACAATAGATATTTTCTCTGATGGAAATTCCTCGGTCATCGACAAGAAAATTTCCAATAACGTATATGCAGTTTTTTTTGACCTGAACTAAAACTACATATTCTTTTCTACGCTTCCAATGATGCGAAAGTACTTTTCATGCAGACAACGGTAGTCTGATGTGGGCTCAATTGCAACTTACGATTTGTGGCAGGCGTTAACTCTGCGCTGAACACATCAAGCCACAATAGTTCATTCGCATTTGCGAATTGAAGTTCGCCTTCAATTTCCTGCGCGCCTTCATTAAATAGTAGATAAAAATCAAAACCATTTTTACGCACATGACGATAACGCAAATCTGAATGATGCGGCGACAGCGAAAGATCGCGCGGCGCGATGCGATCCAGTTCATCAATAAATGCAATAGCGTATTCCCCCTTGTAAAGGGGGGCAGGGGGGATTTTAGACGTAGCGGTTTCAGCGAAAGTATTGCTGTTATTATTATCCTCAAGAATCCTCCTTAATCCCCCTTTACAAGGGGGAATACGCTGATTATCATCATAAACCAACACACGCCCCGACTGTTTCAACATATTAAGTGCCGCTTCTTCTTCCGCATTCAAAGCATATTCGCCCTCTAAAACCAACGCTTCATAATGCATGCCGTTTATAAAAATACCGTTTTTATTAACTTCCGCCATTGTTAAATCGCGTGTTTCCAGATAATTAAAATCCCGTTGATGCTGAAAAAGTACTTTTGCGGCGCGCCACGGCAACCGATCCGCTTCGCCTAAAATTGCCACATTACAAATATGCTCGCTATCAGTATTCAACCAACACAGACGACGGCAATAAGTGGCGAATTTTTCGTAGTCATTCCACCACGCGCTGTTCGGGCCGACATCGGGCGGACGTTCATCTAATCGCGGGCCGCGCACCGAATAATAAAAGGCGTGCGGCAACAACATATTGACGCCGCGCACGAAACACCAATCGGCAATCCACTGCATTTCCTGTTCCGTGAAATTGTGTCCATACGCGCCGAAACATTCGTTGCTGTTGCGGCGGCGACCGTGATGCAGCATCGCTGAAGAGCTGCATTTTGCCTGCGTGCTTTGTTCGCCTTCCAGCGCGCTGGGCGAATTGGGCACTACATAACGCCACACCAAGTCCTGCCCGGGAATATGAAAGTACTTTTCCACGCCAATATCATCCGGCTCGGAAGGATGTCCCATCAATGCCACGCCATGCGCTGCGCACCAACTGCTCAACTTCGCGTAATACGTTTCTTCCAACCGTTTTTTAACGGCGCGTTTATAATCCGCGCGATAGCGTTCGGCATCCGGTTCATCGGCAAACCACAACGCCGGAAGATGCGGCGTGAAATCATAGCCTAAAATGCGATTGACATGTTCCAAAATCCCCATCGTTCCCGGCCACACATTTTTTTCTTCACATTTGCCCAACAATCCCGGTTCGTCAGTAAAGACGCCGATGATGGTCGAACCAAACCACTCGCCCAGATATTCCGCATAACGTTCATAAACCAAACGCACAAAACAATCCATCGCCTGCGGATTCAACAAATCAGCCGCAGGCGGCGCGTCTTCTTCCGGCCCTTCGCCGATGTAATGTAAACCACGAATCGAAGAAGCCACTTTACGATCCACAATAGTCAACTTCTGCCCACGATGAGTTTCCACTTCCGCAATCAGATTCGCATCTTCCCTCAAAAGTACTTTTGCGTCAGCAGAATCATCAAGCGCCAAACAGCGGCACGCGAAATCAGGATTCTCCGCCACCACTTGCCCGCTGGACGAACCGGACGGATACATTCCTTCATCATAAAGCACCACGCTCATCTTGCGCCGCGCCGCTTCTTCCACCGCAATGCGCATAAAATACATCATGCGTTCCGACATCCAACCGATGTCACGCGGCAAACCCACACGCGGATGAATCACAAATCCATAAACGCCATGCGCTTCAAAATCAGCAATCTGGCGCAGGATTTCCTGCTCGTCCAAATCGTCGTTCCAAAACCAGAAGGGCAGTAAGGAAAATTCGCGCGGTGGATTGTGAAATTCTGCAAGAATATTCGTTTTTGTCATTGTGTTTTCTTTCTTATAGGACTTACGCAGTCCCCCTTTTTTAAAGGGGGAAACAGGGGGATTTTGAACATAATAAACAGGACGGGATTGCAACGAAATCCGTTAGTCTCAAAGAAAATCCCCCTAAATCCCCCTTTAAAAAGGGGGACTTTCTTTCCGGAATGCGTAAGCTCTATTTTAGTAGTGTCGCAGGATTCGTGGATACAATGGGAGTGAGCTCTCCGTAAAAATGGAGCTGCACATTCCACACGGCATGCGATAGATCAATAGACCAAATTTCTGCTTTTGAGGCATCCGCCCGGTTACCCGAAAAGAGCTGGAGTGAGTTTATATCGTTTTTGCGTTGCACTTCCTTTCCTTGCGGATTGACCAGAGCTGCATCGATAGAAGAATCGCTGCTGATGCTGATATTAAAATCCTTGACGCCGGCGGGTACTTCAAAATAGAGTTTTCCTCCCGTGGGTAAAAAATCCATAATACCATCAATCAAGAAACCGTTGCCGGGATTTGCGGAGTTAATATCGATGCCTTGTGTGAAGTCTTGTGTGCGCACAATCTGATAAATGCCCGTTTGCTGTGCTGTAAACGAGAATGGATGAGGCTCGCCGTCATAGGGGATTTGAAACGTTTGTATTTTTTTGCCGCTGGGATCGAGCAATTCTATTTCGGTATCGCGCGCATAAACCTTTCTCACGGTGGCAGTAAAAGTAACATTTTGACCTTGCTTAGCGTATTGCAAAAAGGTGAATTTATCGCGCGTATAAATGCCGTTATTGCCCGCGCGCGGCCCGCCCGCTGAAAGTACTTTTAGAGTGTCTGGCTGGTATGTCGCGGGAATTAAGGTCGCAAATTTCGCGAGATTTTCTTGCTCTTTTTTGATAAACGCAGCCAAATCAAACGGCGATGTTTGGTCGCCATTTTTGATGGAAATATCTCCCGTAATTTGATCGGAAAGTGTAAATGGTTCTTGAAAGCGCAGATCGATAAGCGGTAGTTTCCCCGTTTCGGCAACGACGTTTTGAAACACAATGCCGCCCATCGTTCCCGCTCCCATACTTTTCTCCATCGCAAGAATAATGGGAGAATTTTTGCGCTCCGTTCCATCTGCAAGATGCAGTGTGCAGTTTTTGAACAGATATGTTGCGCCGTCAAGAATGGGATTGCGAAGGTACAACCAATTTGTAAACGTGCAATTTTCCAGCGTTATCAGCCCGTCGACGAGGCTTTTCGTAGAGCGCGAAACTAAGCCGTTGAATCCAGGGGCATCACCCGAAAACGTACAATTTTTTACAGTGATCGAGACCGGTTCCGAGTTGCTGTTTAACCGCATCAAATAAATATCAAGATCACCGCTTTTATTATCGGAAAAATCGCAATTCTCCACCACGCAATTCACCAGCCGCTGCCTTGGCTGGCTCGGTTCAAAATCAATGCCGGATTGCGGCATGGTGCCGGCGGTATTGGTTAATTTGCAATTGCGAATAGTGAGATTTTCGGCGCTGATGACAGAAATGCCCTGCCGGTAATTCTTATCAAAAGTACTTTCCTCCACGAGGATATTCTCGCCCGCGCCGCTTCCATCGGGCAGTGCGCCCAAATATAATCCGTCGCCGCCCGTTTCTGTGACGGTTAGATTCCGGACAATCACGTTGCGACATCCCCACAAAGCAATGCCGTGCCGCCATTCGGATTTTGTATATAATTTTGGATCCGCATAATCATCGCGGCACATTCGTAAAAGTACTTTTCCCTTGCCAATCAATGAAATATTGGTGAGATCTTTGCCGTTAAATAAGGAATCATTTTTATCATGAAAAGTACTTTTTTGGGCTTGAACGACCACGCCATCCGCAAAAATAATTTGCTGATTAGAAACCAAATGCAGCGGCTTGCTGACGATCCAATCGCTGCCCATGTTATCCACGATGAGCGTGGAAACGCCGGAATCAATAGCCTTTTGCAAACATTCCGTGGCATCATTTTTATCGAATCCCCACCAACTGGCGTGGGCTTCTTTGAGTTCACCTGATTTCACCTGGGCGATTTTGGTGGGTTGTGTCTGCGCTAAAAGTACTTTTGGCGCAGCGGAGCAACCAGCGATGACAAGACATGTTCCCAGTGAGATAAAAAGAAATAGTTTCATAGCGTATTTATTGATCGAAGTCGCAATTATCCTTCATTCCACATGCTATCTGATTTGCCGTAGGTGGCTAATACAGGCTTGGATTTCAGCCATTTGACATGCCCATCCGCGAAAACAAAATTGCAGCCTTCCAAATGAATATCATTAGGTAGCCGATCTGAATTCGCCGGGTCCATCACATAAGCGGTGCCATTTTCTCCCGTGTCTCCAATCATGACTATTTGAGTAGGCGCATCAAGAGCTGCCAGGGAAATGCCGCCTCTGTGGCCGGATGCCTCTCCGGAAATTTGCCGTGTCATACCGCGATAATTATATCCGTAGGAAATGTTAGAAGTGGAAAGAGCGGCGCTTGAGTTCTTGTTGGAACTGGGGCAGAAAAATAACTGTCTGCTTTTGATATAAGGCTCGAGAGTTTCATACCAATTTAAGCCCGCCGTACTCAGCGAATGAGAAACCACATGCTCATCGTAATCCTGCGCATACATCATCATTCCCAAACCAATCTGCTTCAAATTGCTCATGCAACTGGCGCGCCGCGCGTTCTCCCGCGCCCGCGCAAACACCGGAAACAGGATCGATGCTAAAATTGCAATAATAGCAATGACAACTAAAAGTTCTATCAACGTAAATGCCTTTTTCTGTGTCGGTAACATAATGTCACCCTCCTAAAAAATTAACTGCTGATTATATTATGCCCTGTTTGTAAAGTTGTGTAACGTTCTTTTCGGATAAACCACGCAATTATCGGATATTTTTCTCTGTTCGTTATTCTGCTACTTTTTCTCGAAATTCTCCTGGAGAACAATTCTCCCTTTGGCGAAATAACACACGCAACCGCGCCGGTGTGACGCCCGCGTAATCGCTAATCCTGTTAATGGGCCAGTTAGTGTTTTGCAAAAGTACTTTTGCCGCCTCTAAACGCGCCTCTGTTACATATTCATTGAACGATTTTCCCGTAGCTGCCCGGAATTGACGAGTAAAGGAAGCGCGCGACATAAAGAGATAATTTGCAACACGGTCGATGGAAAGACTCTTGTCTAAATTTTCGCGCACGTATTCTTCCACACGGACGATAAAACTTTGTTCCTGCAATAATGGCGACGCTCCCAGAGAGAGCGCAGCGCTGTGCAATGGCGGCGGTTGATAGCTGCGTTGTTCCTGAATTTCTCGTAATACCAGGGTAATGAAAAGCCGCAATAAATCATTGCACATTTCACGAAAATAGGGAGATTGCTTTTGAGCTTCTTCCGTTAAGGCCTCGAGATATCTTCGTGCCTGCAAATTTCTAATGTAGCATCCTTCTCCAGCAGGCACGCCGCCGCCCCAATGTCGCCCACCGCGTGAGTGATTGATCCATCCCCAAACGCCATCTCCCAATGTTCTGAAAGAAAGCATATCGCAGAAGCCGGTTTTTTGATCAACATCATCAAGGCAAAGTTGCGTGCCATCAGGATGCGGCGTTCCAGGCAAGATGAGCGCTCCTTGATAAGGCGCGCACCGCAGTGTGTAATCGCCCAACGGAATCGCCACTCTTCCGCCTATTACGAACATCAGTATCGGCGTGCGGCTGGAAGTCAAGCCATCTTTGGGCCAGCGCGCCACGAGCACGGAGCTATTGTATTGATGGGACTTTCGTTCTTTGATGAGAATCCGTTTGGACTTCAGCGGTTTATGTGTGATGGAAGCGCCTTGCGGCAGATCATCTTCCATGGTTTGCATCTCCCGCCAAGTCGAGCGCGCCACGACGATATTATTCATGCCCGATTCCTGTACAGAAGGCATGATTTGCTTTTGCAGAATGCGCAGCAATGGTGAAGATGATTCTGAATTGGCTTTTGTGGATGGCATGATCAGGTGTTTGTAAAAGTACGTTTACAAATGCCTTTGAGTATTAGCCGATAGGATTTTTTTTGCTATTTGTTTAAACCAGTTCCGCCGCTTTCCGCCAGCCGCTCCACACTTCGAGTTGCCGCAAAACGCCAACGTTGATAATCACATCGGCATGCACCACGCGGAAATCGTCGACGGCTTTTTTAGCTTCTTCAAAAGTACTTTTTAATGTGGTGTCTTTTCGTTGCGCGTGAAATGCAGTCAGCGCCTGCATGCATAAATCGGCGTGTTGCAGCCACAGATCGAGAAGTTCTAATTGCTGCGAAACTTCGACATTTCCCGCTGCGGCGGTTTTGGCATCTTGCAATAATTTTTTGCCAATGACAAAAGTTTTCGGCGTGAAGACTTCATCGCCCGCCATGCTAATTGATCCCCAGCCGCCCTTACTTCTGGTTCTAAAATCGGTATCGCATTTGAGCGTTACGCTTTCCCAATGGGAAAAGTACTTTTGTATC
>Ga0164242_10005452_pt1 | contig 14170 bp, 11 predicted proteins | sample OricomgcompostMG_FD_108783 | JGI IMG/M metagenome (GOLD analysis project Ga0164242, IMG submission 108783) | Miracle-Growth compost microbial communities from Emeryville, California, USA - Original compost - Miracle growth compost (MG) ... | reverse complement strand
GATCCGACCTTTTCGTTTTAAAACGAACCGGTTTCGCTTACGCTGTTGCCCGGTGTGTCTATTTACTTTTTCCTGTCGGGCATCTTTTCGTATTTTGAGACCGGACAAAGGCAGTTACTGCTTTTCTGCGGCTGCCTTAAAACATGTACTATGCCCCTGAACAAAGACGCGCTGACCAGGTACCGCCTGATTGACGAGCGGCTACGCAATACGATGGTCAAGCGTCCTTCACTGGACGAATTGCTCCGTTACGTTTCCGAAAAACTGGATAAATCCATTTCCAGAAGAACCTTGTTGCTGGACCTCAAAAACATGAAGGAGAGTCCCGAGCTGAATTATATGGCCCCCATCGCCTTTGACAGGGCCCGGAAGGGGTATTATTACGAGGAAGAAGGGTATTCCATTACAAAGGTGCCCGTAACCGAATACGAGCTGCAAGGGCTGGAGATTGCCGTCTCCATTCTGAAGCAATTTCAGAAATTGCCCGTGATACGCCAGTTTGAGGACGCTATCCTGAAGATCGCCGATTCCGTCAGTGTCAAACGGAAGGCCCTCCAGGAACAGGGATTGATCCACCTGGATACCCCTCCCGAATATAAAGGCCTTGACTGGATACCGGAAATTGCCGAGGCTATCCGGACCCGCAACGTGATCCGTATCCGCTACCAATCCTTTGAAAGGGATGCGCCCCGCGAATACCGGCTGGAGCCATATCATCTCCGGGAATACAATAATCGCTTTTACCTGTTTGCCAGGAATGTCCAGGATCCGAGACCGGGCGTCAGAACCTTTGGCCTGGACCGGATATTGGATATCTGGCCCACGTATGATCATTTTGAGGAAAAGGATTTCGATGAAACCAGCTATTTCAAAAATGCGATCGGCATTACGGTTCCCGAAGGGAGACCCGAAAAGATCGTGCTTTCCTTTACGCCCCACCAGGGCCAGTATGTGAAAGCGCAGCCTTTGCATTGGTCCCAGCGTATCCTGCAAGACGATGAAAAAGCCCTCCTGGTGGAAGTATCGCTGCTAGTAAACTACGAGCTGATGATGCTCCTGCTGAGTTATGGTCCGGAGTTAAAGATCATCCGGCCCAAGCGCCTGGTCCGGCGTTTTACCCGGGAGGCAAAGGCTATGCTGGCCCAATATGATCAGGATTGAATGCGTGTAAAGACCTGTTCTCTTCAATATCGTAATTTTGACCATGCCTATTTCTAAGCTGACCGTAAACCTGGTCAATATTTCTTCGGAGTCTGTCGGCCCCGCCGAAGTCCATCTGGACGGCGATCGTATTAAAAAGATCATTTCCCAGCCGGGCACAGCGCAGCCCGGTGTTCCTTTTATGCTTCCCGGTTTTGTAGATGCCCACGTGCATATCGAAAGTTCCATGCTGGTTCCTTCCGAATTTGCGCGTCTGGCAGTAGTACATGGAACCGTAGCGACGGTCTCGGATCCGCACGAGATTGCCAATGTCCTGGGCGAAGCAGGCGTAGCCTTCATGTTGGAAAATGGCAAAAAAGTGCCGTTCGGATTTTTTTTCGGGGCACCGTCCTGTGTTCCGGCTACGGCTTTTGAAACCGCCGGCGCCGCGTTAGACGCGCGTGCGGTGGAGAAATTGCTTGACCGGGATGATATCCTGTATTTGTCGGAGATGATGAATTTTCCGGGAGTACTGAACGGCGATCCCGAAGTCCTGGCCAAAATTACCGCCGCCCGCCGCAAAGGCAAACCGGTCGACGGGCATGCACCCGGTTTGCGGGGAGCGGAAGCGCGGTTGTATGCGGAAGCCGGCAGGCCGGGAGAAGCCGTGATCTCCACCGATCATGAGTGCTTTACGCGGGCAGAAGCCCTCGACAAGCTTGCCGCAGGGATGCAAATCATCATCCGGGAAGGCAGTGCCGCCCGTAATTTCGAGGCACTGGTGGAACTGCTCAGGGACTATCCTGAGCGGATGATGTTCTGCAGTGACGACAAGCACCCCGACAGCCTGGTGCAGGGGCATATCAACCTTTTGGTGAAGCGTGCGCTGGCAAAAGGCATTCCGCTGTTTAACGTACTCAGGGCAGCCTGCATCAACCCTGTCGTTCATTACAGGTTGCCGGTAGGATTGCTCCGGGAAGGAGATTCCGCTGATTTTATCCTGGTGAGGGATCTGGAGTCTTTCGATATATTGGGTACCTGGGTAAAAGGCGTATGTGTGGCGGAAAACGGGAAAACACGTATTTCCTCCGTACCGGTAACGCCGCTGAATCATTTCAATTGCGGTTTGAAAGCGGCGGAGGATTTTGGCATTCACGCAAAGGAATCGTCCCGTGCGCTTAAAGTGATTGACGCGGTGGATGGTGAACTGGTCACCGGAAAGTCCACTTTCCTGCCCCGGCAACGAGGAGATTTTTGGGAAGCCGATGTGGCGCAGGACGTTTTGAAGATCGCTGTGGTCAACCGTTATCGGGAGGCGCCTGTCGCGCTCGCTTTTATCCGGAATTTTGGCATCAAAGCAGGAGCAATTGCTTCTTCGGTGTCGCATGACAGCCATAACATGATCGCCGTGGGAACGGATGATCCTTCCCTTGCCCGGGCGGTGAATTTGCTGGTGGAGGCAAAAGGCGGTATATCGGCGGTAAGCGCCGGTTCGGAAGTGGTCCTTCCGCTTCCCGTAGCTGGTTTGATGAGTGCCGAAGACGGCTACCGGGTCGCCGAGCAATATGGCAGGCTGGACCAGGCTGCCAAACAGATGGGAAGCGCGCTCAGGGCTCCGTTCATGACCTTGTCTTTTATGGCGCTGCTGGTTATACCACATCTTAAACTAAGCGACCGTGGACTTTTTGACGGAGATGTCTTTAAGTTTACAACACTTCAGGATTAAGCCACCATTTCGGGGGAGGCTTGTATAACTTTTGTTATAGGGGTTTTGAATAAGAAAATGACGTATATTGGCGATCCATATACGTTTTGTTAACAACCCAAACCTCTCATCATGCTCCGTAAAATCCTTAAGATTACTGGGATCATTGTAGTGATCCTACTGGTCGGAATCGGTGTACTGCTCATTTATGTAAAGATGGCGCTCCCCAATGTTGGACCTGCGCAGGACATTACGCTCGATACCTCCGCCGCGAACGTGGCGAGGGGTAAATACCTCGCGATGCACGTAACGGTATGTGTCGATTGTCATTCCACCCGCGACATGACCCGGTTTTCGGGTCCGATCGTGCCGGGTACCGAAGGAAAGGGCGGCGAGGTTTTCGGCCACGACTTAGGATTTCCGGGTACTTTTTACGCCTTGAATATCACACCGGCAAACCTGGGTAAGTGGACAAATGGCGATATTTACCGCACCATTACCACCGGCGTAACCAAAGACGGCAAGGCTATTTTTCCGGTGATGCCTTACCAGTTTTACGGTAGTATGGATCCCCGGGATGTAAAATCCATCATAGCCTATGTGCGAACCCTGAAGCCGATCGAAAATACTCCTCCGGCCCGGCAGGTTGATTTCCCCATGAATTTTATCCTGAACACCGTTCCTAAAAAAGCGACTCCTGCAACAAGGCCTCCGGCTTCCGACACCGTTGCCTATGGTGGTTATCTGGTCCAAATAGCCGGATGCAAGGAATGCCATACCAAACAGGACAAAGGGAAAGTGGTCGGCCCGGTGCTCGCCGGAGGCTGGGATTTCCATATGCCGGATGGCAGCATCGTGAGAAGCGCTAATATTACGCCGGATGAAAAAACCGGTATAGGAAGCTGGAGCCGGGAAGCATTCATACACAGGTTCCGTTTTTATACCGATACCGGGTATATCGCTCCCACGGTACAGCCGGGCATGATGCAGACGCCTATGCCATGGACCATGTATGGCGGAATGGATACCGCTGATCTGGCCGCCATCTATGCCTACTTGCAAAGCATTAAGCCGGTTTCGAACCATGTCGATCATTTTACGCCGGCCCTGGCAAAAAAATAGTGCGGAGAACCGAGTCTCTTTGGTCTTCGATGCTTCTCTTCCTTCATTTTTCTTGTCTCCGGTTTGTCATAACGCCTGGGAACCTGATACGGCTTTAGACGAACAAAAGTATTTTCTTAAGCGTCAGGCCATTACCGGCGTACAGGCGTGCTCGTTCGATGGGCGATCTTTTTTCGCGCATGGAAAATTATCCGGTGGTGCTTTAACCATACCGGTTTGTTTCATCGCGTTCGCGCCAGGCTTCCTTCGGTTGCGCATCAAGAGTCCTGATCGTGGAAGGATATTGGATGATGAAGATACACGCAGGGTGAACGTGCGGTATATGCATTGCCGTAGCCTCAAAGTTCGGGAAACAAGTAGGCACGCCAAACCGGCATGCCACAGGCTTAGACTGTCGTAACAAATGGCCATTTCCATACCGAGAAATTGAGCAGATACTATCGTATTTCCACGCATTAACCGGTATGTCTACCCATTACCGCCCAAAATTTCACACAAACATGCTATTGACAAACGAGCAATGACATTAGAACTTTGCTTTTTGTTAACAAGCGGATAATGAAAACCATCGTAAACCCGAATAGTAAACAGGATCGTTATAAAAACTAAAAGACACCCGTGAAAATCATTGCGGCAATCACTTGATTTGCCTGCTGCCACAAAAAAGGGAGGCTACTATCCTATAGCCTATGCAGGATGCTCAGTGCTTTCTGTCTCCTGCAAAAACCTTTTTGGCAACAGCGCCGGTGCCCGGCTATATCGGAAGGTCAAAGAATAACGGTACCAGCATGCCACTTCAAGGAGCGATTTCGGTAAATCCGTTCTTGCCTGTTGTTCAAAACCGGATGATGATAGAGTAAATAAAATAGCCATTTTTTATTGCCATAAATCTCAATACCATGGAAACAAAAACTATTTTCCGAAAAGCCACTGTTGTCATTTTGTCGGCTCTGCTATTCGCTTCCTGCAGCAAAACTGGGCCTACAGGGCCGCAGGGGCCAACAGGAGCGCAAGGTGAACAAGGGCCTAAAGGTGATAGGGGCGCTACCGGGACGGCAGGTGCGACGGGCCCCAAAGGGGCTACAGGTCCGAAAGGTGCGACGGGTGCGACTGGCCCGAAAGGCGCAACAGGTACTGCAAATGTCATCTATTCAAGCTGGATCACCCCCGTCTGGATTGGAGCCAGTGGTTTCTATAGCAGCGACAAAATCATATTGACTACCAATCCAACTTACGCCGCCATATTCAATAGTGGGGCCGTTCTAGTCTATTACAAAAACGCGGGGAACGTACCCCCGTCGGTTATACAATTGCCCAGTTATTATTTTGGTCTCGATATTTATTTTAACCTTGAAGACGTTAATAATCAAATCAATTTGTACCTGTTTCTGCAATCGGATCCCGGTGTTAGCTTTTCCCCCACTGATCCGTCGGGCAACCAGATACGCTATATTCTCATACCCGGCGGCGTTCATGCCCGCTACAGCACTCCACCACCTGACGATAAAGATTATCATGCGGTGTGTAAATATTATGGGATACCGGACTAAAAGGTGGAAGTATCCCACGGAGAAAACTTACATCACTTAAACGGACCACCTCAAAGTGGTGGCTTCCAAGGGCAAGCCATGTCCGCTCCTCAAATCTTCCTGTTTCCTTGCTTTCACTTATGCCAGATAGCCCCGTAGGCCTACCGGTGCATACTATACCAGCATGGGAAAGGAAATATTTCATCAACGCCGTAGTACGGCATATTCCGCGTGGGATGATCACCCTTCGCCTCCAGGGGGCCGCATCCCGTACTATCCACTTTCCGTTCACGCAGTCTCCACTCCTGACGGATACCCCACGCATTATTCCAAATGCGACCAAGTGTAAGCGTTTCCGTGATCGCGCTAGAAAGCTTCGGCCGCCTATTTCTTCCTGAAAGGCGGTGGCCACTGGATCAATAGGGCCAAAGCAAAAAATTCCCGAATGCGTAAAGAAATTTTCTGATTGTCTGATGAAATCGGTGTGCGTTCGAGCAACTTTGCACGCTCGATCTTTTCAACCTTTAACAGTAAACCCAATGCGAAGACTACTTACGTGCTTTAGTTTTATACTGCTATGTCCTGCGCTGTTACAAGCCCAGGGCTTTCCCAATGGCAAAAGCCCTATTAAAGGCGTGGTGACTACCAGCGATGGCGCACCAGCTGCTTTCATCACGGTCAGTATTGAAAATACCGATCTGGGGGCGATCACGAACAACCAGGGAGAATATGTTATTCACAACGTCGCGGCAGGTGACTGGGTTCTTAAGCTATCGGGTGTCGGTTTTGTGACACAACGAAAGCATATTACCCTTAAGAGCGGACAGTCCCGGAACGTAAATGTGGTCATGGAAAAAACCGCCAAGCGGCTAGATGCCGTGACAGTGAATGCCAACCATCGCATGCAGGCAAACGAGGAGAGTGGTTATGTCGCCAAACTGCCCTTGAAAACCCTGGAAAATCCACAGGTGTTCAGCACGGTCAGTTCGGATATCATGCAGCAACAAGCGATTACGAATTATGACGATGCTATGAGGAATGTTCCGGGCCTCTCCCGCACATGGGGCTCTACCGGCAGGGGTGGCGACGGGGCTGCTTATTTCGCCTTAAGAGGATTTGACGCACAGCCGGCTTTGGTCAATGGGTTGCCGGGGCTCACCAGCGGCGATCTGGATCCTGCGGATGTCGAGGAGATCATTGTGCTTAAAGGGCCTTCCGCCACACTCTTTGGCGGGAGCTTTTACAGCTATGGTGGAATTATCAATACCGTTACTAAAAAACCTTACGACCATTTTGGCGGAACGGCGGCCTACCATTTCGGAAGTTTTGGGCTGAACAGGGTGACGGCAGATGTGAATACACCGCTGAGTCACCAGGAGAAGATCGCGCTTCGCGTCAATACGGCTTACCACAGCGAAAACAGCTTTCAGGATGCGGGCTTTCAAAAATCGTTTTTTATTGCCCCGGCCTTGTCCTATGAGGTTAACGACAGGCTTTCCTTTCAGGTGCTTACCGAGATCCTCCAGGAAGAGCGGGCCGTAGCGCCGGTGTTCTTCCATTCGGATCGCATCAATTCGTTGCCTTTTAAGACCATTTCGGAACTGAATCTTAATAACGATCTGTCGTTTACCAGCAACGACCTCACCATCAAAAACCCGAAATTCAACCTGCAGGCACAAATGAATTACCGGTTATCTGCTCAATGGACTTCCCAAACCGTCTTTTCAAGAAGTTCCGTTAAATCCGATGGAATCTATACCTATATCTGGGATGATGTTCCGGGGGATAATTTATTCAGTCAATATTTTCACAACGAAAACCAGTCCACCAATACCACGGATATCCAGCAAAACTTTACCGGTGACTTTAAAATCGGTCATTTGAAAAACCGGCTGCTGATCGGGTTGGATTATTTTCACAGAAATGTGATTGACAACGGTTCCGGATGGGGCTGGGCCAGGAATGTGACCCCACAGGGCGACGTCAGTTACGTAGACCCCTTCTCCGGAGCACTTCATGACCCGGTCTATTTAACAAAAGCATCGATCGATAAGTTACTGTCGGGTACGGAGCCGACCAATAGCAATATTGCCTCCAGCTCCTCCAGCGCCTATGTTTCCAATGTCCTCAATATTACGCCTCGCATTGAAGTGATGGTGAGCCTTCGGGCAGATTACTTTGATTCAAAAGGTGAAAAAAGTACACGGGAGGACGATTTTGATCAGTTCGCATTGTCTCCCAAATTCGGGTTGGTCTATCAGCCTATCCTCCATACCTTGTCTCTTTTCGCCAATTACATGAACGCGTTCATCAATGTGGCACCAGCAGAAGTGGCCGATCCAGACGGCAGCAATACGCACATTAAGTCTTTTAAACCAGAACATGCCAATCAGCTGGAGTTTGGATTTAAGGCCAGCCTGCTTTCCAATAAATTATTCGGGACGGTTTCTTATTATGACATCCGTGTGGCTGACCGGGTAGTAGGGGACCCAAATAATTTTTACAACCAGCTTCAGGGTGGAAAGGTTTCCAGCAAAGGAGTGGAAGTGGATCTGAGCGCGAATCCGTTAAAGGGGTTAAGCTTTATCGCGGGATACAGCTATAACGAATCGAAGGTAGTCTCCGGAAACAAAGACGATTTTTATTCCGAGCCGGGTAGAAGTCCCGGAGGACAAGGTCCGCAAAATCTAGCTAATCTCTGGGGAACCTATCAGTTTTCGCGGGGACGCATGCGGAATTTCGGCATCGGGTTTGGTGGCAATTATGCGGATAAATACAAAGTGATCGATAACAGCCAAACCGGCGTTTTTTATCTGCCCAGTTATACGGTGCTCAATGCCAGTATATTTTATGACGCCGATAAGTTCCGGTTCTCTATTAATGTCAACAACCTGAATAACGAAGTCTATTATATCGGCTACTGGTCAGTGAATCCCCAGAAACCCAGAAACTTCGTTGCCAGTCTCTCTTTTAAATTTTGAAGCTGGTCATTTGGCAACTAACCGGATGATGAAAGTTGCGTGTTTTGCATCCAATACTTCTCTTTCATGGCATTTTTATATTTTTTCGTGTCATCCGTACACCGCTTTTACAAGGTGATTTATGGGTGTCAAATAGTGGCCAACTCAAATGCTTCCATGTGACTATTTTCATCATAACGCTTCGATCAGCGCTTATCGGTATGCTTCACGTCCATTTTGTGGTCGATGATCCGTTTTCGGGATAAGTGCGTGCCCAAATAGGATTTTTGCTGTTTTCTGCTCTTATAAGGATGTCGAAAGACTTGCGCTCCTCCACTTCTGCCTGAATTTGAAGCGGATAGCTTCAATGGGTTGTTAACAGACTGTGATTCGAAAATCCCGGCCTTTAGCTTTATCAACCTTGCAGCCAGTCGACTGTATTGATTTTCGAAATAACGGAAAAGTTTGCCCATACTTCATCGGGATCGATCCTGCCATAGATAAGTCTTTCCGACCAGATTAACCTTGCTTTACCAGCATGGCGATATCGGGTTAAAAAAAATTCCCGGGCTTGTCCTATTTTGCTCTTCCCGGTCATTATAGGGGTATAAAATGCTTACCAATCACACTTAAAAATAGTAACATGGAAAAGAGAGTCGACATGCGCCAAAAAGGCGCTTCCGCTATCAAAGCAATGCACGGATTATCCGGTTATCTGGCTAAATCTTCTCTGGAAGGAGCGCTTTTAGATCTGGTATATTATCGGGTGTCTCAGATCAATGGCTGCGCCTTCTGCCTGGACATGCATTCGAAGGACTTGCGGGCCGCCGGTGAGACCGAACAACGCCTGTATGTAATGGATGCATGGCGGGATACCCCTCTATATTCCGCTCGTGAAAGAGCCGCGCTTGCCTGGGCTGAGTCACTCACCATCCTTGGCAGGGAAGGCGTATCCGACGAAGTGTACCGCGAGACGGCTGCAGAATTTACGGAGGACGAGCTCATCGTGCTTACGATGGCTGTTGTCGCCATCAACGGTTACAATCGTTTAAACATCGCTTTTCGTCCCGAGGTAGGTGATTATCAACCCGGACAATTTGCCATCCACGCGTAAAAAATTACCCCAGGGTGAGTGAACGCCCTGGTTTTCTGTTCAGCATCATTAAAACATATTAAAATGAAAGAATTCGTTTTGCTTTTCCGTCAACCCAGTTTTGATTACCGGGAGACGTCACCGGAGAAAATGCAGGAAATTGGGAAGAAATGGCAGGATTGGGTTGACGGGATCGTCGCCCAGGGGAAGTTATCGTCCCACGGAATCAGGCTTGCCACGGTCGGAAAGGTGCTTAAGGCCGGGGGGGTCGTCACAGACGGTCCTTTTGTAGAAATCAAGGAAAAGCTCGGAAGTTTTATCACCGTTAAGGCGGAAGATATCGACGAGGCGGTTACGCTCGCTCACGGATGTCCTGCCATCGATCAGGGGGGCAGCGTGGAAGTCCGGCCCGTATTTGGTTAAAAAGTACATCGGTAAGGACTGGCTTCGTGCGCAGTCCTTACCTTTACCGGGTATGAAAGCGCATTCGACCTTGATCCAGGAACTATTTCGCCGGGAATTTTCCAAGATGGTGGCCGTTATCGGTAATCGTTTTGGACTGGAATATCTGGATGTTGCCGAGGATATCGTAAGCGATACCTTTCTGAAAGCCGCAGAAACCTGGGCGGCCAGGGGACTGCCACCTAATCCGGAAGCGTGGCTCTACGCGGTGGCCAAACAGAAAATGCTCTACCATCTCAGAAGGAACAAAATCCTTCGGGATAAAGTGTTGCCACACATTGCCGCTTTCCAGCCCGCTATGACTGAAAACGAAGAAATGGATTTTTCAGGAGCGCATATCCAAGACAGTCAATTGCGTATGATGTTTGCCGTTTGCGATCCGGCCATTGCCAGCGAGGCACAGATCGCACTGGCACTGCGGGTACTTGCAGGTTTTGGGATCGAAGAGATCGCCGAAGCATTTCTCACGTCAAAGGAGACGATCAACAAAAGGCTTTACAGGGCTCGTGAAAAGCTGCGCCGGGAAAAGATATCCCTGGAAATGCCATCCGAGCGGCAAATTGCGGAAAGGGTGGAGAGTGTATTGAGAATACTCTACCTGATGTTCAACGAGGGGTATTATTCCGCGACCCAAAACGAGATACTCCGGAAAGACTTTTGCCTGGAAGCCATGCGGCTGGCTACCCTTTTAACCACCTATAAACTGACCGATCTTCCGGAAACCAACGCGCTGCTGGCCTTAATGTGCTTTCATGCATCGCGCTTCGGCGCCCGGTATACACAGGAGGGTGGTTATATCCTCTATGACGATCAGAACGAATCGCTGTGGGACCAGGACCTGATCCGGCGAGGAACTTGGTTTCTGGACCGGTCGGCGACAGGAAAGGCATTCAGTTCCTATCACCTGGAAGCGGGTATTGCCTTTTGGCATTCCAGAAAGGAAGATACTCCGGAAAAATGGGAAAACATTCTCCGTTACTATGATCTGCTGTTACAGATTAATGAAACGCCTGCCGTGCGGCTCAACCGCGCTTATGCGCTTTTTAAAGTAAAAGGCCGTGAAAAGGCCTTGCAGGAGGCGGAACAATTGCCTCTTACCGGCAATCCATTTTATCATATGCTCTTGGGAGAATTGTACCGGGGGGAGGACCATTCCGCTGCCGAGCGTGAGTTTTCCCTTGCACGCGCTTTTGCCAGGACGGAGGCTGACCGTCTGATGATTGGAAAGAAGATCGACGCCCTGCACAAGGATTCGAAAAATTAACCATGCCGTTGTCCTGTTTTTAGACGAACCGAATGGTTTCATCATAGTCTGTCATGGTCGATAAATAACGTGCGTGTTTGGTCCATATTTTATGACCTGAGCCCCCAAAGGCCTTGGTACAGGGTATTGGCAAGGGGCTTATCCATGCTGTCCCATCCACAGCGCACCTCCGATGCTTTCGCGCTGCGCGCCTGTTACCGAAGGCAGCGTGGTGATGTTTTCCCGCCAGCGAAGTACACCCAACAGTGCCATGATCAGCGCCTCCTTAAAGTTCACCAGGGGAGCTTCCGGTACCACCACTTCCACTCCCAGGGGTGCGAGTCTCGCTTGCAGCCTTTCCATCAGCAACCGGTTGAAGGCACCTCCTCCCGTAGCAAGGAGTTTATGGGAGCCCGTAGTATCTTCGGAAAGTAATTTTTGCACCGCTCGCGTCACCTGCACGGCAATGTGTTCGACACAGGTCCTGAGTTTACCCTGGATGGAAAGGCCTGTCCTTTCCACGAGTGGCAGCACAGTGCCTGTTCCAAAATCGTTTGCCAGGGATTTAGGCCATGGTTGCCCGTAGTAAGGCAGCGCATTTAATTGTTCCAGCAGCCCTTCGTTCAACAGCCCTCCGGCTGCTAGTGCGCCGTTCTCGTCGAAGGGTTTTCCGAGTTTGGATGCCAGGTCGTTCAGCACCCTATTGGCGGGACAAATATCAAAGGCATCTACAGCCGTCCCGCGGTGATAAGAGAGATTGGCAATGCCGCCGATATTCAGAAAGAGTCTATAGTCGGGGAACAGCAGGCGTTCGCCCAAAGGTACGATAGGGGCACCCTGGCCACCCAGGGCGACATCCAGGGCGCGGAGATCCGATATGACTGCCATATTTGTTTCGGCGGCCAGCGCGGCGCCGTCTCCTAATTGAGCGGTCATGTGTACTTCCGGCATGTGGAAGGTAGTATGGCCATGGGAAGCGATCAGATCAGCCTGCAGGTGAATGTCCTGCTCCTCGGAGAAGCGGTTGACCATTTTACCCAGATAATGCCCGAATTCGGTATTTAACAGGCAATAATCACGCGCCGGAAGTTCCGTTGCCGTCCGGAGTTTTTCCCGCCACGCTTCCGTATAGTCGTAACAGGCCGCGGCTATGATTTCATAACGCCATGTTCCTGCCTTTTCAGAAAGATGTGCAAATACGATATCCAGGCCGTCCAGAGAACTTCCTGACATCAGTCCGATTGCCTTGTAGGTCATCCGTTCGTTTTGCTCAAAGGTAAAGGCCCTGTGCCAAAAGACGAAACGGTCGAAGCAAACGTGGGTGGCAGGGCATAAAAAAAGGAGCGCAACCTGCGCTCCTTTTTTTAGTAAGCTTATCGATCATCCAAGAGCCACGCGCTTGAAACCGGTGATTTTGGCTTCTGCATCGACTGATTTGAGATAAGCGGATATGGATTGGCTGTTGTCCTTGACAAAAGGCTGTGCAAGGAGTGTCTGCTCTTTAAAGAACTTGTTCAATTTGCCTTGGGCAATCTTTTCGGCCATCTCGGCAGGTTTGCCTTCGGCCTTGACCTGTTCAACGGCGATTTCTTTTTCTCTGGCGATGACTTCCGCAGGAACGCTGTTCTCATCTAAGGCGATGGGGTTCATGGCGGCGATCTGCATGGCGATGTCTTTGGCTGCTTCCGCCGCAATGGGCTTGGAAAAGCCTACCAATACGCCCATACGGTAATTGCCATGAATGTAAGAGACGACATAACCGGCATTTATTTTTTCATACCTGCTCAGCGTAATCTTTTCACCGATCTTGCCTACCAGGTCGTTGATCTTGTCGGAGATTACTTCCCCGTTAACTTCCAGCGCAGTCAACTGGTCAATGGTATCAGGCTGTTCCTGGAGTGCAATCGCTGCGACCGCTGTCGCGAACTGTACGAATTCCTCGTTCTTTGCCACAAAGTCGGTTTCGCAGCTCAGCGAAATCACGACTCCTTTGGTATTGTCATCGGAAGTTTTGGTCAGCGCCACGCCTTCCTTGGTTTCGCGGTCGGAACGTTTGGCGGCCACTTTTTGTCCTTTCTTTCTGAGATAATCGATCGCCTTTTCAAAGTCACCGTCACTTTCAAGCAGTGCGTTGCGGCAATCCATCATGCCAGCGCCTGTCTGCAGGCGCAGCTTATTCACATCTGCTGCTGTAATTGCTGCCATTATTATAGGGTATTTTGGGTAATGAATGTAAAAGAAAGCGGGAAGCATTGCAGGCGTCTCCGGCTTTCCGGATCAATATCAATGTTTTTGCGCGGGTTTTCTTCCGCCGTGTCCCGGGGTTGCGGCCCGGCGCTTGGGCTGGCCTGCGTGTCCTGCATCTTTACCCCTGCCGCGACGTCCGCCTTTCCTGCCGTCTTCGTCGGCATCCAGTTCCAGGTTCTTAATGTTCCGGTCGTTATCATCCTCTTCTTCGACCACTTCATTTTCTTTGTCCTGAGCGCGTTCCTGCAATCCTTCCGCGATGGCGGCGGCAATGTAGCTGGTAATGATGGCAATGGATTTCGTGGCATCGTCGTTGGAGGGGATGGCGAAATCCACCCGGGTAGGATCAGAATTGGTGTCCACCATGCCAAAGGTGGTGACATTCAGTTTACGGGCCTCCGCCAGTGCGATGTGTTCGTTAGTGATGTCTACGATAAACAGGGCTGCCGGGAGCCTGGCGAGCTGGGAGATACCGCCCAGTACCTTTTCCATCTTATCTTTATCCCGCTGCAGGGACAGCTTTTCCTTCTTGGTGATGTTCTCCAGGGTGCCGTCGCCGAGCATTTTTTCAATGCTCTGCATCTTTTTCACACTCTTGCGGATCGTGGAGAAATTAGTAAGCATACCGCCCAGCCAGCGTTCCGTTACATAAGGCATGTTGACCTTGCG
>Ga0164242_10005451_pt1 | contig 14171 bp, 12 predicted proteins | sample OricomgcompostMG_FD_108783 | JGI IMG/M metagenome (GOLD analysis project Ga0164242, IMG submission 108783) | Miracle-Growth compost microbial communities from Emeryville, California, USA - Original compost - Miracle growth compost (MG) ... | reverse complement strand
CAGGGTGGATGTACAGCGAGCGCTCGCCCTCATAGATGCAGTCGACGGGGCACTCGTCGACACAGGCGCGATCCTTGACATCGACACACGGCAGCGCGATGACGTACGTCACAGCGCGAGCACCCCGGCTCCCGCGATGTCGACCTGCTCTTCGCGGTCGACGACCTTCACCCGCTCGCGGCGGTGCTCGTGGTTCTCGCCGAGGGCCCGCTCGTGTGCGTCGAGCTCGAGCCAGCCGGCCCAGTCGGTGTGCCGCACGCCGCGCTCGGCGAGCAGGTCGAGGATGTCGCCCTCGACGGGTGCCGACAGCAGGCCCGCCTCGGCATCGGCCACGACGTGCCCGATGGTCTCGAGCGCGTCGGACTTCGTGCTGCCGATGAGGCCGATCGGCCCGCGCTTGACCCAGCCGGTCGCATACAGGCCGGGCTCGACGCTGCCCTCGGTGTTCGGAACCACGCCCCGCGCCTCGTCGAACGGCGCGCCCTCTACCCGCGTGCCGTAGTACCCGACCGCGCGGTAGACCGCGCCGACCTCGTACTCGCGGAACTCACCGGTGCGCTCGAGGGCGCCGTCGGCGCCGGGACGCGTGCGCTCGAAGCGCAGCCCGGTCACGCCGCCCTCGTCGCCGAGCACGGCGACCGGTGTGTGCCAGAAGTGCAGGTGCAGGCGCCGCGACGCCTGCCCGACCTCGCGGTCACGCCACGAGTTCAGGATGCGCTGCATGACCTTGACCTGGTTGCTGGCGGGCACGGTGTCGGCATCCAACTCGAAGTCGGCGTCGTCGAGGATGAGGTCGAGGTCGCGCACCTCGCCCAGTTCGCGCAGTTCGATGGGCGTGAACTTGATGCCCGAGGGGCCACGGCGGCCGAACACGTGCACGTCGGTGACCGATGATCCCTCGAGACCCGCGAGCACGTTGTCGGGCACGTCGGTGGTGCGCATGTCTTCACCGTGCTTGGCCAGCACGCGGGCGACATCGAGCGCCACGTTGCCGTTGCCGATGACTGCGACTTGCGTCTGGTCGAGCGGCCAGGTGCGCGGCACATCGGGGTGTCCGTCATACCAGGCGACGAAGTCGGCGGCCCCATACGAGCGGGGCAGGTCGATCCCGGGGATGTCGAGCGCCGCGTCGCGCAGCGCGCCGGTCGCGAGGATCACCGCGTGGTAGCGCTCGCGCAGCTCGTCGAGCGCGATGTCGCGGCCGACCTCGATGTTGCCGAGGAAGCGGATGTCGCTGTCGTTCAGCATGTGGTGCAGCGAGTCGACGACGCCCTTGATGCGCGGGTGGTCGGGCGAGACGCCGTAGCGGATGAGCCCGTAGGGCGCCGGCAGCGACTCGAACAGGTCGATCGCGACCGTGCCGCCGTTCTCGACGACGGCGTTGCGCAGCAGGTTTCCGGCGTAGATGCCGGCGGGGCCGGAACCCACGATCGCCACGCGCAGGGGAGCAGAACTCGTCACGTCAGAGTGCCTTTCGATTCGACAGGAGAGGGTCAGGATTCCGCGGCCGTAGCGGGCTCGTCAGCGCCGATGAGTGCGCTGTCGGGGTGGTCGTACGCGAGCCGTACGACATCGCCGATGACGATGACGGCGGGGTTGCGCACGTGGCGCTCGGCGGCGGCGTGGACGATCGTGGCCAGGGTCCCGATCGTGACGCGTTCGCCGGGTCCATATCCATTCTCGACGATGGCGACGGGGCAGTCGCCGCCACGGCCGGATCGGGCGAGGACCCCGGCGGAGTGGCCGAGTGTGCCCACGCCCATGAGCAGGACGACGGTGTGGTCGCGCCCGCCGGGCACCTGCTCGATCTGGTCGTGGCCGCTGACGACGGTGAAGCCCGTCGCGACACCGCGGTGGGTGAGGGGGATGCCGGCGGCAGCCGGCACCGAGACGGCGCTGGTCACCCCGGGCACGACCGCGACCTCGACCCCGGCGGCCTCGCAGTGCAGCTGCTCTTCGCGCCCGCGACCGAGCACGAAGGGGTCGCCGCCCTTCAGGCGGACGACGCGCGCGCCGGCCCGCGCGAGGGTGACGAGCATCTCGTTGATGACGTTCTGCGGCACCGGGTGGTGGCCGGGCAGTTTGCCCACGTCGACGATCTGTGCGGTGATGCGCTCGCCGGCCGCGACGAGTCCGTCGAGCACCTGTCGTGCGCCCAGACGGTCGGCGATGATCACGTCGGCCTCGCGCAGCGCGCGCAACCCGCGCAGGGTGAGCAGCTCGGGGTCGCCGGGGCCGGCGCCGACGAGGTCCACGCGCCCACGTGCCTGCGCGCTCACAGGTGCAGCCCGCATTCGGTCTTGGCAAGCCCCGCCCAGCGGCCCGCGCGAGGGTCTTCGCCGGCGGCGACCGGCTGCGTGCACGGCGCGCACCCGATCGACGGGTATCCCTGGGCGACGAGCGGGTTGATCGGCACGTCGTGCGTGGCCGCATAGTCGAGCAGCTCGTCGAAGCTCCATGCCGCGATGGGGTTGACCTTCACGAGGCCGTTGCGCTCGTCCCACGTGATCAGCGGGGTGTTTGAGCGCAGCAGGCTCTCCTGGCGGCGCACGCCGGTCAGCCACACCTCGTACTCCTGTAGGGCGCCGTGCATCGGGTCGACCTTGCGCATGGCGCAGCACAGGTTCGGGTCGCGGGCGAACAGGTCCCTGCCGTACTTCTCGTTCTGCTCGGCGACGGTGAGCTCGGGCCGCACGTCGACGACCGTGACGTCGAGCCGCTCGGCGACCTCGTTGCGGGTGAACGTCGTCTCGGCGAAGTGATAGCCGGTGTCACCGAACAGCACGTCGACGCCGGGCAACTGCTGCGACACCAGGTGCGGCAGCACGCCGTTGGCCATCGACGACGCGACCGCGACGCTGCGCAGGGGGAAGTTCTCGACCACCCAGGCGATGGCCTGCTCGGCGCTCGCCTCCGGTCCGTGCGTGCGCGGGGCGTCGCCCAGCACGCGAAGACCCTCGTCGACGAGGGCGCGCAGGGTTGCGGCATCCCGCCTCGTGGTCGTCGCAGTGCTCATACCAGCGCCTCGTCGTCGGCCGCATGCGCCCACTGGGCGAATGACTGACCGGACTCGCGGTCGGCGAGGTAGCGGCGGATGACGCGCTCGGCGTAGTCGGCGATGCCGTCGGCGGGCACCTTCAGACCGCGCACCGTGCGCCCGAGGCCCGCTTCGGGGCGGCCCTCGGTGGCGAGGCCGCCGCCGAGGTGCACCTGGTAGCCAGGCACCTGGTTGCCGTCGGCGTCGGTGATCAGCTGACCCTTCAGTCCGATGTCGGCGACCTGGATGCGCGCGCACGAGTTCGGGCAGCCGTTCACGTGCAGGCTGATCGGGCGGCCGATCTCGGGTTCGAGGTCGCCGAGGCGCTTCTCCAGCTCGCTGATCGCGTGAGCGGCGTTCACCTTGGTCTCCACGATCGCGAGCTTGCAGAACTCGATCCCGGTGCAGGCCATGGTGGCTCTGCGGAACATGCTCGGGCGCACCGACAGATCGAGCTCTTCGAGGCCGGCGGTGACGGCATCCACCCGCTCTTCGGGAACGTCGAGCACCAGGATCTTCTGGAATGCCGTCGTGCGCACCCGCTGCGACCCGTTCGCCTCGGCGAGGTCGGCCACGGCCGTCAGCGTCGTGCCCGACACGCGGCCGACGAGCGTCGATGCGCCGATGAAGAAGTGACCGTCCTTCTGCTTGTGCACGCCGACGTGGTCGGGCGCGCCCACGGGCTCGGGGGCGGCAGGGCCGTCGGGCAGCGGGCCGTCGAGATACTCGGTCTCGAGCACGTCGCGCAGCTTCTCGGGGCCCCAGTCGGCCAGCAGGAACTTCATGCGCGCCTTGTTGCGCAGTCGGCGGTAGCCGTAGTCGCGGAACAGCCGGGTCACCCCGTACCAGACCTCGACGACGCGCTCGGGCGGAACGAAGGCGCCCAGGCGCTCGCCGAGACGCGGCACGGCGGCCAGGGCTCCGCCGACCCACAGGTCGTAGCCGACGCCGAGCTCGGGGTGCTCGACGGCCACGAACGAGCAGTCGTTGATCTCGTGCACGACGTCTTGGCTGGGGTGTCCGGTGATCGCCGTCTTGTACTTGCGGGGCAGGTTCGAGACGCTCGGGTCGCCGATGTAGGTGTCGACGATGCCGCGCAGCTGCGGGGTCGGGTCGATGAGCTCGTCGGCGGCGATGCCGGCGACCGGCGACGCGAGGAACGCGCGGGGCACGTCGCCGCACGCCTCGGTCGTGCGCAGGCCGACCGCCTCGAGGCGGCGCCAGATCTCGGGGACGTCTTCGATGCGCACCCAGTGCAGCTGCACGTTCTGACGGTCGGTGATGTCGGCGATGTCGCGGGCGAACTCGGTCGAGATGCCGCCGATGACGCGCAGCTGCTCGGTCGTGAGCTGCCCGCCGTCGATGCGGACCCGCATCATGAAGTAGCGGTCCTCGAGCTCGTGCGGTTCGAGCGATGCGGTGCGGCCGCCGTCGATGCCGGGCTTGCGCTGCGTGTACAGCCCCCACCAGCGGAAGCGCCCGTGCAGGTCGTCGCCGGCGATCGAGTCGAAGCCCTCCTTGGAGTAGATCTCCTCGATGCGCTGGCGCACGTTCAGGCCGTCGTCTTCGGCCTTGAACACCTCGGTGGGGTTCTGCGGATCTTTGCCGTCGATCTTCCACTGCGCGTTCGGTTTCTGCGGCGCCCTGCTCGTACGGGTGCGTGCACCGCGGACGGGGCGGGCAGCGGTGTCGATCGTCACGACGACCCCCTTCGACCAGGCGGGCCGAGCCCGCGACGGAATGTGGATGCGTCGAGAGTAGGGAGGAACATGTCGGCGCCGTCGGCGTGTGACGCAGTGATGCCTTATGACGTCACAGTTCGTCACGCAGGGTTGCGCGATGTCGCCGGGCGACACGCGGCGTCATCGGTTTTCGCGGGTTCTGTGCCGCGCCGAGGTCAGCCTGCTGCGGACGCGTAGCGGTCGACGACGAGGTCGACGATGGCGTCAGGCGCTCCGGTGCCGTCGAGCAGCGGCGCCGCCAGTTCGTGATCGGGGGCGGTGCGCGCCGCGAGGTCGTGGAAGAAGCCGTGAGCGAGCAGATAGGGCACGACGAGGGCGTCGGGATGCTGCGCGGCGGCGTCGGCCAGCGACGGTCGGCGTGCCGCGAGATAGGCGAGGTGCACCGGGGCATCGACCCGGTCGCGCAGCAGCCCGGCGGCCCGTTCGCAGGCCGGGGCTGAGGCGGGGTCGCGGGATCCGGCTGCGGCGAGGATCACGGGCCGGCTCGGGTCGGTGATGCGCGTGGCGAGCACCTCGGCCAGACGGGGATCGGGGCCGAGCGGGGCGGTGACCCGCGCGTCGGGGTGGGCGGCGGCCGCGGCCCGCAGATCGACGCGCACGTGGAAGCCCGTCGACAGCAGCAACGGCACGATCACCAGCGGCCCGTCGACGGCCACGGCGGCGGTCGTGGCATCCGGTTTCTGCACATCGACGAAGGCGGCGCGTACGTCGACCTGCGGCAGGCGCGCGGCAACCCGGGCGACGAGCTCGGCGATCGCGGCGGCGCCGGGCGTCGAGTCGGTGCCGTGCGAGACGGCGAGCAGGGTCGGCGCGGGCATGTCGTCAAGAATGCCAGGGTTCGTGTTTCGGGCCGATGACGTGCGTAACCGGGCGCCTTCGGTGGCGCGGCGGCGGCGCTCCGAACTCGCTGGGTGGACGACGGGACCAGACACCTTCGAAAAGCGTATTGAACTTCCGGTTCACACAGCTGTCGGACGGGTGCGGCAGGCTCCGGCGGTGCCAGGCGAGACGCGTCGCCGCCCCGAGCGGTGAGAGTGCAGGGGGTGGACGAGGATGCGGGTGCTTCCCTCACGCTCGTCCACTAGGTGCACTCTCAGTGGTGGTCGGCTGACGGGAGTCAGTCGACGGGGGTGGATGCTGCGCCGTCGGCAGCGGCGGAGAACCCGGCCGAGAAGCCGCGCTCGTACGCCTGCTCGGCGGCGTGCTGCACATCGCAGCCGTGGCCGCGGCCGTGCCCGTGCCCGCCGTGGTGGCGGCGCTCGAACTCCTCGCGCAGGTGCGCGTGGTGACCGGGACCGAAGCCGCGCCGGCCCGGAGCGAGGCCGTGCCCGCGCTCAGCGCCCGGACCGAAGTCGGGGCCCTCGTCGGCGAACCCGCGACCGTGACGGCGGCGCTCGCCGAACTCGTCGCGGTAGCCGCCGTGACCGTGGCCGCGGCGGCGCTCGCCGAACTCGTGGCCGTATCCGCCGAAGCCATGGCCGTGGTCGAACGGGCCCCAGCCGGCACCGCGCTCGCGGCCCTTCGGTGCGCGTCCGCGGCGCGGCATGGGCTGCGACTCGTCCCAGCCGAGTTCGCGGGCAATCGTCTCGAGCGAGGCTGTCAGCTGTGCGAACTCGTCGGCGGGGAGAGTCCCGGCGATCTTGGTGCGCACGGCGTCGACCTTCGCGCCGAGCCGGTCGAGGGCTTCGCGACCGCTGTCGGTCAGCGACCAGTCGCCGTCGACGCGAGCGATCCAGCCGCGCCGCGCGAGGCGCACGATGCGCTTGCCGGCGCGCTCGGTCATCCACGGTGCGTCGACCGTGCCGGCGACCGCGTTGAGCAGCATCCAGTCGCGGCGGGTGACCTCGTCGTCGGCGAACGCCGTGGCGAACTCGCGCGCGATGAGGCGGTCGACCAGGCGCAGCCAGGCGCCGAGCGGGCGCGGGCCCGTCGCGCCCGCATCGGCAGCGGCCGAGGCGTTCTGGTCGGAGGAGGTGTCGGAGGGCGTCGTGCCCTCCTCGGGAGTGTTGTCTTGCGTGTCCATGAAGAAGTCCCTTCGCGGCGGCGGCTCTCGAGGTCCGCCGCTCGGTATATGTCAGATGACAAGTACATGTAGTGTGACATGCTCTCGCATTGCATGTCAAGTCACATGTAAAATTCACGGTATGAGCGCATCGACCCCTGACCCCGCCGACGAGATCGCAGCGGCACTCGCGCGTCTGCGCGGGCGCCGTGGGCCGCGTCCCGGCGAGCGGGGGGCGTGGGGGTTCGCTCCGCACGCCCATGACCCGCGGGACCATGGCCCGCACGACCATGACCCGCACGACCGCGACCCGCACGACCATGACCCGCGGGGCCACGGCCCGCACGGCGGTCCGTGGGCGGGCGGGCGCCCGGGCCCGTTCGGTCCGCACGGCGGCGGGCACCCGATGGCGGGATGGCCCGGCGCACATGGCCGCTTCGCGGGGCCGGCGCGCCTGCGCCTGCTCGAGGCGCTGGCCGCGGCATCCACCCCGCTGTCGGTCAGCGAGATCGCCGAACGTATCGGTGTCGATCAGCCGCGCGCGTCGCGGCTCGTGCAGCAGTGCGTCGGCCTCGGCTTCGTGCAGCGCGAGGCCGACCCCGACGACGCGCGGCGCACGCGCATCGTGCTCACCGATGAGGGGTCGCGGATCGTCAACGGCTTCCGCGGCAATCGCCGCGCCGCGATCGAGGACGCGCTCGCCGACTTCACTGATACCGAGCGGGTCGAGCTCGCGCGCCTGCTCACCAAGCTCGCCGACGCCTGGGGGGAGTGAGGTCAGCGCGGCCGGCGGATCGGATCCTGATAGAGCGCGGGGGTTACGGTCACGTCGCCCGACTCGTCCGTCCATGAGTGCGCTGCGCCGCGATGCCGATGCCGGCGCAGCCGTACGATCGTCCCGGCCAGCGGCACCCCCACGGCGAGTGCGAACGCACCCGAGACCGTGCGGTCCTCGCGGCCGAGCACGCTCTTGCGCTCGAAAGCGCCGTGCAGCACGCCTCCGCGCGGCGCCGGCACGGGCCGGGGCGGCAGCTCGCCGCGTCGGCGCTGCGCGACGAGGTCGGTGACCTGGTCCCACCAGGTCGAGACCGCGGGGTCGTGGAAGTAGTTGTCGGCCGCCCAGGTGGGGTCGGGATGCCGGAACCGCCGTGCGATGACGTCATCGGCGTCGCCCAGCAGGCCGCTCGCGCGGAAGACCGTGTTCAGCAGAGTCTTGCGCACGCCGAAGATGTCCAGCGCAATGACCGGGACGCCCATCGCCAGGGCCTCGATTGCCGCGGTCGAGCCGACCGTGACGAGTCCCTCGGCCGTCGTCAGTGCGGCGCTCATGGGCTCGTAGGAGATGACGAGGTTGCCGGGAGGATCACGCAGCAGATCGGCGAGCGGCGTCGTCTCGTAGTGGGTCTCGTTCTCTCCGGCGCGCGAGCGCAGCTTGAGGACGACGCGCCGTTCGGGGTGCGCGCGGGCCGTGGCGACCAGCAGGTCGGCCACGCGCTGCCGGTCGACCGGCGAACGCGGCACGATGGCCTGCGCCGCGAAGACGAGGTCGGTGCCCCCGACCGCGCGTTCGCGCATCCGGGCGAACGGCAGCGTCGCGATGCCCAGCGGCACGTCGACTCCGACCCTACGGCCGAGCTCGGCGAACGCGCGGCGCTCGCGCAGCGAGTGCACGACGAGCAGATCGCTGTGTCGCCGGTACTTCAGCGCGCCGGCCTGCGCGGGGATCGAGATGCCCGGCAGCCCGGTCACGATCACCGGCCTGTCGGCGAGACGGTCGATCTCGCGCTGCACGAGGCGCACGAACGGTCCGCGACCGGCGATGATCACGACGTCCGGTCGCAGCGCGCGCAGCCGGGTCGCGACGCCGGCGTATGCGACGCGCGAGACGGCGCGCGCGGCCGGCTCGCCGGCACCGAGAGTGGTGCCGGCGAGTGCCGCGCGCTCCTGCGCGGGGCTGACGGTCAGCGGCGTGCGCACGATGAGCATGCGCGGGTCGATGCCGGCCACCGAGTCGAGCATCGCCGCCGCCCACTTCACATACGAGTCGGCATCGGCTATGGCCACGACGCGCAGGGTGGCGGCCGGTCGCGGTGCACGCCGCGACGCCGGTTCGCGGCGTGCGACAGCACCCGAGGAGGGGCGGGCGGCGAGCAGCGTCATGCCGAGACGCGCCTCAGCTTCGCCATCGGAGCGAGCTCGCCCGGGAAGACGCGCTTCACGCCGTCGCCGAGAGCCTCCTCGACGATGCGGATGTCGCGGACCAGGTGATCGAGGCCCGCCGGCTCGAGCGACGCGGCGTGGTCCGAGCCCCACATCGTGCGGTCCAGGGTGATGTGCCGTTCGACGGCCACGGCGCCCAGCGCGACGGCGGCGACCGAGATCTGCAGCCCGCGCTCGTGGCCGGAGTACCCGACCGGAATGCCCGGGTACCGATCGCGCAGCGTCGAGATCGTCTTGATGTTGGCCTCTTCGGGCTCCATCGGGTAGGTCGAGGTCGCGTGCATGAGCACGACGCGACCCGTGTCGAGCTCGGCGAGCGCCCGATCGATCTGTTCGATCGTCGACATGCCGGTCGACAGGATGACCGGCTTACCCGTCTCGCGCAGCGCGGCGAGAAGCTCGAGGTCGGTGACCGACGCGGACGCCACCTTGTGCGCCACGACGTTCAGATCTTCCAGGAACGCGACCGAGGGCACGTCCCACGGTGAGGCGAACCAGTCGAGCCCGGCCATCGTCGCGTAGTCGCTGATCTCGACGTACTCGTCGCGTCCGAACTCGATGCGGCGCCGGTAGTCGAGGTAGGTCATGGTTCCCCAGGGCGTCTCGCGCGGGATGTCGCGCATGTGCTCGGGGGTCGCGATCTCGGGAGTGCGCTTCTGGAACTTCACCGCGTCGGCGCCTGCATGCGCGGCCACGTCGATGAGGCGCTTCGCGATCTCGACATCGCCGTTGTGGTTCAGGCCGATCTCCGCGATGACATAGGCGGGGTTGCCGCCCCCGATCACGTGCGAGCCGATTCTGACGGTCATCCTGCTGTCCTCTCGTCCATGGTCCGAGGGTCGCGGTCGCGGGTGAACGGAACGCGACGGCACGGTGACACAGGGAGGACGGGATGCCGTCAGCCCGCCAACACGCGATCGACGAGCTCGCGAACGGCGCCCGAACCGCCGGTGCGATCCAGCACGATCCGCGCGCGTGCGCGCACCTGCGGGTGCGCATCGGCCACCGCGATCGGCCAGCCGACCAGCGCCATCGCGGGCAGGTCATTGACGTCATTGCCGAGGTAGGCGACGTCGGCGAGGGCGATGCCGACCTGGCCGGCCCAGTCGCGCAGCGCGGCCGCCTTGTCGGTGACACCGTGCCGCACGGGCGTCTGCAGCTTCGCCGCGCGGGCGCGCACGACCGGGTTCGTCTCGGTCGAGAGGATCAGCAGGGGGATGCCGGCAGCGCGCAGCAGACCCGCGGCCATGCCGTCCGATCGGCTGACGCGCACGAGCTCGCGGCCGTCCTGGTCGATGAGGGCGGTGTCGTCGGTGTGCACGCCGTCGAAGTCGGTGACCACCGCACGCGCGGGGATGTGCGTCGGCGCATCGACGAGCGGGGCGAGGGCCGTGGCGAGGGCGAGCTGCTCGTGGTCGTCGATCTCGATCGCGGTGCGCTCGGGTGCGACGGCGATGCCGATCCGACCGAAGAACCGGTGTCGAGCGGCGCGGAATCCGGCCGCGTCGAACACGTAGAACGCGCCGGTCTCGAGGTAATGCGGCTCGCGATCCTGCCGGCGGGGGCGGTGGGATGCCGCATGGCCTACGCCCTCGGCAGTGCCGTCGGGTCTCTGCCGCCAGAGGAATCCGTAGCTCTCGAACGCGGAGAAGACACTGTCGTACTGCCCCGCGCGGACGGCGGCCACGGCATCCCGCACCTCCGTCGCAGGGATGAACGGCGACGTCGCCTGCAGGAAGGCGACCACGCCGATGTCGAGGCGCTCGGCGGTGAGCTCGTCGAGCGCGTGCAGCACGGCGCTCTCGCTGGTCGCGGTGTCTCCGGCGAGCTCGGCGGGGCGCCGTACGACGCGCGCCCCTGCCTCCGCCGCGACCGCGGCGATCTCGTCATCGTCGGTGGAGACCGCCACGAGGTCGACCGCGGCCGCCTGCGCCGCGCGCACCGCGCGCACCACCAGTGGCACGCCGCCCACCGGCCGCAGGTTCTTGCGGGGCACGCCCTTAGACCCGCCGCGTGCGGGGATGATCGCCGCCGTGATGCTCATCGTCCGTTCACCGCCCTCCATGCGCGCTGCGCGCGTCTGCCCGCCCCGCGCAGCGCCAGTCGCGACTCTTCGGTCCGTCCGGTGCCGCCGGTGCCCACGATCAGGCGGGTCAGCAGTCCGCGCGAGGCGCCCGGCAGGCGCAGTTCGGCGAGGCGGTGTGGGGAGAAGTACCGTGCGCGCTCATCGGGGTCGAGGTCGTCGAGCAGCTCTTCGGCTCGTGGCCTCAGGTGCGCGGTGGTGCGGGGCTGCATGCAGTAGCCGACGGCGTCGACGAGGTGCTGCAGGCGCCCCGGCTGGGCATACGGATCGCCGGGGCGGTTGGTCGCATCGACGATCGTCGCCGGGATGCGGTTGCCGTTCTCGTACGGACGCAGGGCTGCCAGCACCGCGGCGTTGCCGACGGCCTCGGTGGGTGTGCCGTACAGGGCGCGGACGGTGGGCAGCGCCGTCGAGAAGCCGGCCACCACCGCCATCGCCGAGAGTCGCCGGGTGAGCACCTCGGCAGGGGCGTCGCCGTGGTACGGCTCGAAGGCCACGCCGTGGTCCGTCGCGCGCTCATGGACCCGATGGGCCATGACCGGCGGTGCGGACGGATGCGGCTTGAAGAGGATGCGCCGAGCGCCCCGGTGCACGGCGCGGTCGACCATCTCCTGCTGCATAGCGGTCTCTTCCTCTGCCGACACCAGCCCCAGCGCCGCGAGATACTGCCCGAGAACCAGCGCCGCCGGCGCCCCGTGCGCGGTCCGATCGATCTCGGCCGAGGCCGCGTCGATCTCGGCGACGACGGCGGCGAAGTCGGCCGCCGGAACGGGCACGGACTGGGCGCCCGCCTCGGCGAACAGCAGCGGCACGAGGTCGGGTACGACATCGGGGTAGAGCACGCGTTGCACGCGCCCGGCGATGCTGCGCGGCATCCTGCTCCGGATCGGTGCGTAGGTCATCAGCCCGTCGCCGACCACCGTGATGCGTGCGTTGCGGAACACCGACAGCAACGTGCGCGTCGGGGCGACCTGCGGTGTCTGCACGAACAGGTCGAGATCGTCGGGGTCGAGCCGCCAGGCGTGGGCGAGCAGGCGCTCCCACGCCGGCGACTCGGTCTCGCCGGGCGCCCAGGCGGTCGGGGGGAGAGGATCGAGCAGCGGGTTCAGCGGCTCGACCCGGTCGAAGCGGCCGAGCAGCGTGCGCAGCTGCGGGGACTCATGGATCGCCCGGTTCGTGTCGGGCACGCCGGCGGAGTTGATCGGCACGAGCACGCGCTCGGCGCCGCGCGGCACGAGCCCGGCGTCGATCGCGGCGACCGCGGTCATGAGTCCGTACGCGGTGTGCAGCGCGAAGACCTGCGTCATGCCCGTCCCGCCTTGCGCAGGTGCCGGGCCAGCACGCGGCGTCGAGGATCGCTGAGGCGCGGCAGCGCGGCATCCACCGCTTCCGGATCGAGGCGCGCCAGCAGCTCGCCGATGACCGAGAACAGCTCGCCGCGCACGGCCATGCTCATGCCGCGCGAGCGCAGGAGGTGATGCGAGCTGAGTGCCAGCGCGGTCGCGGTGATCTTCGGGCGGAACCGGGCGGCTTCGGCATCGTGCTCGACGATGTCGACGACCTGCACGAGCGCCCGGCCGAAGTCGAGCTGCCGGCGATCGAACACCTGCGTGAGCGAACTCGGGATGCCGCGGCGGTAGAGAAGGTGCGGGGCATCGACGACGGCGAAGGATGCCGCCTGCAGATGCAACCGCCAGATCCAGGGGCGGTCTTCGGCGGTGTGCAGGCCTGCGGGGAACGCGGCCAGCCCGGCGTCGAGCACGCGGCGGTGGAACATTCCGGCCCAGGCATACGGGTAGTCGACCATCGTCGACTCGTCGGGCGGAAGGATCGCGTCGCGCGGCGACGCGGCGACGCCACGCCAGGGGAAGGGCGCCCGCACCAGCGCGCGCCGGGTGTCGGTGACGGTGATGTGGTCGGTGCGCACGAAGTCGCAGTCGAGGTCGTCGAGCGCTGCGACCAGGGCGGGCAGGCGGTGCGGGGCCATCCAGTCGTCGCCGTCGACGAAGCAGAACGCGTCGCCCTCGACCCGCTCCACGCCTTGGTTTCGGGCGCTGGCCAGGCCCACCGCGGTGGGGTTCGTGATGACCTCGGCGCGGGCGAAACGCTCGGCGTAGTGCGCCATGATCGCGCCGGTGTCGTCGTCCGACCCGTCGTCGATCGCGACGAGCTTGAGATCGTCGGCGTCGTCGAACTGGCGCAGCAGCGTCTCGAGCGTCGTCCCGATGTATGCGCCGGCGTCTTTGGCAGGCAGGATGACGGTGGCTTTCGGAGGATGCACCCTGTGACGGTGTCACGGCAGGGTGACGGCACGGCGACGCCGGGGTGAACGCGGGGCGACGGGTTGCGGCATCCCGCGTTCTCTCGTTGCGTGCCCCGCCACGCGGCGGGGCGGGCGGCACGGATCACGGCCGGACGGCGGATGCGGCATCCACCCGCCTCCCGCATGCTGGAGGGGTCGCAAGGACGCGACCGGACCGAAGGAGATCCCATGACCGAAATACTCTCGGTGGGCACCCACCCGCCGTTCGACCCGGAGCTCGCCGCCGCTCTCGCGTCGCTCGGGGACGCCATCCCGTCGACGCTGACACCCGAGATGATCCCTCTTCTGCGCGCGAACCCCCTGCTTGCGGTGTCCGATGACGTTCTTGATGAGGCGGGTGTCGAGGCGCGTGATGTGACGATTCCGGGCTACCAGGGCGACGACATCGTTGTCACGGTCTTGCAGGCGAAGGGACGCACCGGCACCGGACCCGGGATCTATCACACGCACGGCGGGGGCATGATCGCGGGCGATCGGTGGGCGGGCGCGACGGCAATGTTCGACTGGCTGCACCGTTACAACGCCGTTGCGGTGACGGTCGAGTACCGGCTCGCCCCCGAGTTCCCCGACCCGACGCCCATCGAGGACTGCTACGCCGGCCTGCTGTGGACCGCCGCGCACGCCGATGAGCTCGGGATCGAGCTCGACCGGCTGCTGATCGCGGGCGGCAGCGCGGGCGGTGGGCTGGCGGCCGGGGTATCGCTCCTCGCCCGCGACCGGCAGGGGCCCGCGCTGATCGGTCAGCTGCTCATGTACCCGATGCT
>Ga0164242_10005450_pt1 | contig 14175 bp, 18 predicted proteins | sample OricomgcompostMG_FD_108783 | JGI IMG/M metagenome (GOLD analysis project Ga0164242, IMG submission 108783) | Miracle-Growth compost microbial communities from Emeryville, California, USA - Original compost - Miracle growth compost (MG) ... | reverse complement strand
ATGTACCCTCAGGGCAATTGAGGTGAGGGCCCCCATTGCACGCCCTCAGGGTAATTGAGGTCACAGCCTCGATCGCGTGACTAACCGAGGGCACGAGCCTGGGCACGTGCCCGAGGCTCCCAACGGGCGCAACCCGTCACACATAGGTGGAAAATTAAAAGAACGTTCGCTCTACTTTTGAATTGCTATATAAGAAGATCCTATTTCTACTAGTAAACAAGTAGCCTGTTTTCAGTGTCCTACAATGCGTTGAGAGTACACGTGCTCCTTGCTGCTAACCGAGTCCTCCGCAAAACGATCGATTTCCAAGATTGAGCGCCGAGATTCTGCCCAAGTTGTCCTAGTTCGTCCTAGAAGCAGACAGGTACAGGTCATATTCCAGATATCTCTTTAGCGTTCTCATGTGGTCTCAAACATGCCGGGGCCCGCTTCATTCGTCGTCGGGTATGAGGTTTGATGTAACTCCCAAGTTGTACAAGACTGATGTATCACCGCTATTGGCGCCTGAAGGCAGACTGAATGTCCACGCCATAGTCACAGTTGATTGGGTGTCTGACGAGAGCTGTATGCTGAACTGATCGAAGCCAGTACTCAAACTCCAGTTGTATTCCCCCGGAGGCGTCGATGATTGGGGGAAGGCGACAAGGGTGCCGGACCGAGTAGTGGAGTCCAAACCAAGGGTTGAGGTCCAGTCAACTTCGGCATTAGCAGCCGACGGTATGGAGGAGCGACCCGACCAGACAAAGCCAATGGTGTCGTTGGGCGTGTTGGTAAAGTATTCGACGGTGAAGGTCATTGAGCATTGTAAAGAGCTCGGTCCGGTGAGGGAAAACCCGCTCAGGCCAACCTGGACATTGTTAGGGTTGGATCCATCGTATGTCACGCTGCCGTCTGGACAGCCCGAGCCCGAGTAGCTCTGAAGGCCCGTGATACTAGCTGGCGTTGCGTCTCGCTTGTAAAGGGCACGGCCAGATGCGAAGGACAAGGATTCGAGGAGGACGAATACGACGGCGGCGAGCTTCATCTTGGCGGTGACTGATGTACCTCGTACGGGCAAAGGGGGAACCACTGACGTCGTCGTGAAGATCGAGTCGAAAGAAAGGGACCAAGTCTAGAGAACGTTGAGCTTCAACCACATACCGAAGTCGTTCAGAGATCGGGATGACGCGCTTTTATAGAAGAGTGCCAACGAAGCCGACCACGATCGCAGCCCAGGACTAATGTCACATCATCATACCAGGGATGAGCCAACAACATCATGCAACTGGACTGTCACGGCGCACGGCCCTGGTCCACGTCGATCATGCCAGCGCTTGGCGATTTCTGGCTCTGCTCTGGCGGGGGCATCTCGGCGACATCATCACCAACAGCAAAGAGGCGTTTTCGAGGGATTGAAGCGTTGGCTCGACGAACCAATCCTGTTCCTTTCTGACAGGATCGAGCAAGGGCACGGACAAGGGCACGGACAAGGGCACGGCTTACGCCTGTGAGGCTGGGCTCAACTGCGAAGGATTTGAGACATACTATTTCCTTTCTGACTGGATCGAGCAAGGGCACGAGCAAGGGCACGGCTTACGCCTGTGAGGCTGGGCTCAACTGCGAGGAAGGATTTGAGACATACTAGTGGGACAATTGACAGCCACCTTCGTCACCAGCGGAAGAAATACGATGCCAAAGAGTCGCAGCCATTCAGCGACACTGTTCGAGAAGGATGTGATGCCCTCCTCGTCACATGAGATGGATGGTGATCGACCACCGCCTTACCGTATGTGGTGTCCCACGCGCGGAGGGCCGTAGCTGCCTTTCGCCGCCCTACCGGTAGTAGTGGTGGCCTCGTTGGCTGCTGCGCCGGATGTGATCGACCCATAGCTTGACCCTACCCCCTGCGAAAATTAGGGCAGCCTCGTGTGACGCGTGGCGTGCAACACTGACGAGGGTTGGGGCCGATGCGAGCTGGCGGGCTGGGCCCTGCAGGATTCGCTGACCCAGTCGGCTTCGCGAGGTCAAAATCGCACGCGAGTAGGTACAGATTTCAGTCGACCCTACGGCCCATATTGCAAAGTCTTTCTGGGCACCCTTCGCGGTGAGCCAAAGGTGAACGTGCGCGGGCGTCGCGGGCACCCGGACCAACATTGCGCCGTGTGGTGCGTAATTCGGCGAGTTGGCGCTGTGCTGTGCCGTAAACGCGCAGATGTTAGGCTCCAGAGTCTTGAATCATCCGCGGGCGTCCCGGGCGTGATTCGGCGAGTTGGCGCTGTGCTGTGCTGCAAACGCGCAGATTGTTGGGCTCCTGAGTCCTGAAGCATGCAGTTCTGCTTGCGGGGTTTTGTCCACCCCGCCTCCAAGATGGATCAAGACGAAATCATTCAGTCAAGGTTCTCATCATTACGGAGGTATAATAGGTAAGTATAAACCCCCGTCGATATTCCGCGCTAATACAAGCCACCTATAGCGATTCTAGTGCGTTTTATATAGGTATTTTTATAGCTCGTTTTCATTATTATTATTATTATTATTATTATTATATCTCTTACACCCTGGGGCCCGAAGGCATGCGGTCCCTCTACATAATACCGTACACGTGGTAAAAACCTCGAAGGTGGCAAACCCACGCGCTGCGTTCTAGCTGCGCCCTAGACGCGCTCTCGTCGTGTTCATCGCGTACAATACCGGTTCTCACCAACCGGGACTGTCCCCCTAGGAAGGACGGCTAGCTAGCCTCAGGGCTAGCCTGAACTCGGCCATCTTTCCGGTACCTAGCATCCACCTCGCCACGAAGCCCGCTGTCGTCGGGTTCGCTGTTGCCTAGAAGAGGTCCCGCAGCGTGCGCATTGGCCGGTGTATGCTAGCCTCTAGCAGCTGCCTCGCCGGTTGCATTATAGGGCAGTGGAGGATGATGTGTTCAGGGGTCTCCTCGCCCTTGCCGCATTGGCAGAGCGGCGTAGCTACGGTGGGTACTATTCGTGTCATTAGGAAGGCCCTTAGGCCAATCCTGCCAGTGCGGATCTGTATAAGGGTCGAGCTTTCGGACTTTCTTTGTCCTTTGTGCCGCTGGATCGCTTCTGGCCCGAAGATAAGACGTGGCGGGGCTTCTGCTGGCTCGGCGGCTGCAAATGGCCGCCGACGCCTTGCCCTGAGTCGTTGGGCCCTGTACCTTAATGCCCAGTCTTGCTTGACTGCCTGTTCCGGCGTGCCCTTGTCGAGCCAGCGGCGAGCCCACTGCTTGGTCTCTTCGCCATCGCCCTGTATCCGGGTGAGGCGCCGCGGCCTCCCTGCCGCCCCTCTTCTGCGTAGCCTCTCCCTGATTTTTGCATATGCGTTGCGGATTACTGCCGCCATTCCTGTTTCCTTAGGCCGGGCCTCGAAGGCCGCTAGCTCTTGGTTGAGGTATAGGTCCATTGGCGGCACATCTGTTTCAGCTTCTAGCATTCGGATTGGCGTGGCCCGGTAGGCTCCGGCTACCTGGCGGAGACTCCGCGCCTGTAGTGGTGCTAGCCTGGCTGCTATCCCTCTGGCTTTTCCGCCTTTCTCGCTGGGCGTGTGGTATGCTGATGCGCCGTAGGCGATTGCGCTGCGAACCACCTTCGTGTAGTAGTATACCTCTCTCGCCCGCGCGAGCGTGCAATCCCATGCTGAGGCCGCTAGCTTCGAGAACGCGAATGACTGGGTCTCGTACGTCGCCCTGATCTTCTGTAGGTGGGCCTTCCACCGTAGCTTCCGGTCGATCCATATTCCTAGGAATCGGGTGGCCTCGCTTGGTGCCACTGTGGCGGCCCCGAGGCGAACTACCTGCGATGGCGCTGTTCTTGCCCGGGTGAAGTGGATGAGCTCGCTCTTCGATGGCTCGAACACCATGACGTTCCTGCGCGCCTAGTTCTCGCAAACCACCCAGGCCTGTTCGAGTTGCCGGCAGGTCTTTGTGAATGTTCGGCCGAAGACTATGATATTCGAGTCATCGGCGAACCCGATGGTGAGTCGCCTTGGGTCTCTGGCTAGCTCACTGGAGATGGGCGTGATATATAGGATGAATAGGATTGGTGACAGCGGGGATCCTTGTGGGACCCCTGCCCGTATGGGGAAGGGCTGTGAGGATTAACCGTCAAAGACGAGCCTCGCCGTACGTTCGGCGAGGTAGCTACGAAGCCACCGTATGAGCCACTCCGGGACCCGTTGTTTCCGGAGGGTGTCCAGAAGCCGTATGTGATTGACCGTGTCAAATGCCCCTTTGATATCTAGCTGCAGAAGAGAAGCTACAGCGTGGAGGGACCACGCTGTACGAGCTGCCTCTGTGACTATTCGGATAGCTGTCTCTGTTGACCGCCCTCTCTTGTTGCCCATCTGTTTTTTTTGGTAAGGTGCCGGCTTCTTCTACTGCCCGGGTTAGCCGCTGTCCCACCACGGCCTCAATGATCTTTCCAGTCGTGCTTAGGAGTGGGATTGGACGCCAGGCAGCTCCTGTGCGCCTGGTTTCTGGTGGCTTTCCTGGCGTCGCTAGAATAGCTACCTTTGCTATCTTAAAGGCTCGGGGAAGGTGTCCTAGCTGGAGGCTTGCTGTAGCGATTATTACTACAATTTCATAGAGGCGTTGGCCGCATGCTTTGAGGAAGCCCACTGGGAGCCCACCTCGCCTGGAGCTTTCCACGACCCTGTACGGTAGAGGAGCTGGCGTACCAGCGCCGTGCCTGCTTGTTCGATGGGTACTGTTCGATGGGTACTGTTCGATGGGTACTGTTCGATGGGTAGTGGGTCAGTAGAGTAAACCGGGGTCTCCGGAATGTCTGATAGATCTGCTTTCGGTGCTGGGAAGAACCGTTCTGCGAGGACTGCTGCCTTCTCGCCATGAGTTTGGGCGGGCCCTGCTCCTTCGCTGCGAGTGAGCTCTGGTAGGGATATTGTGGCCGGATCACTACGACGCGCTCCATCTCGCGAGGCTCCAGATCTTCTTAGGGTCCCTGGAGGCCTCATGGAGGTAGTTGCGCCATGCCGCCCGTTGGCTCGTCTCTATTATGTGCCGTTGCTTCTCTGATGCCTCGCAGTAGGCCATGTATGTGGCTATTGTGCGGGTGGCCCTGTATGCTCTTGCTGTCTTGCGTGTTTCTGCCACGGATTGCCTGACTGCTGCGGACCACCATGGTGATGCTTTGCCGTTGCCGGGTTTCCGCCGGGGGGTCGCCACTTCTCCGATTCGGCTGAGCTGTTGGGCCAATGCCTCTGTCTCTGTTTCGAGGTCTTCGGCAGTACGGATCTGTCTGGGGGTTCGCAGCAGAGCAGCCTCTGCCGCCACGAGGTCTCGATCCATAAGTTTCCACGAGTATCCCTGTGGAGGTCCCGGCTTGGTAGCTGGTGCCGGACTGGTACTTGTTTGGCGTGTAGTGTCATTGACCCACTTGACTTGTGGATGATGGTCGGAGCCTGCATGCTGCTGGGCAACCATTCTGACGCGCCCCTCGACACAGAACAGATCCGTCATGTGGAAGACGTCTACGAGGAACTTATCCAGCTCAAGACAGAGGTGCATCGCTTCGACGATCTGCCGTACGATTACCTTCTGGGCTGTATAGAGCAACTCATTCACCATTGCCGCTCGATATGCAGCCAGTCAGGCAGGCGGACAGCAAGGTAGGCGGGACAAACTTCATGGACAAGAGGGGTATGGTAGTTGTGCATTAAGGACAGACGGCAGTCTCATGTCCAGGTCCCTTCCTCCTCCAATAGCTCCACTAGCCGGCGTACTTGATGGAGCGACTCGGTAAGGCGCGAGGGCATCGGGCTGTGCACTCCGGGCAGCGAAACTCTCGCCCGGCCACGATATGGTTGCGATACCTCCCCCAGTCCTACGCCTCGTGATAGAGACAGCACTGTAGGCAGGCCAGGCTTCCGTGGAGGGGAATGCAATCGAATTGCCGGCCCAAGCCTGTCTTCAAACCTGCTCTCTCTTCGAGCATATCGATGTTTTGGGTATAGTAACGGCGTAGCTTTGACCGCAGCGATACCAGCCACCGGTGTGTCGCTGTCGGTTCGCAGTGCGTCGCAAGGTCTCGAAGATGCAAAGCTGTTTGAAAAAGATTTGCCCTCCGCGAGTCAAGGAAAGCGGCCTTGTAGAATAGCTCGCTGTGGGTGTAGAGGCCGCCTGGAGAGCGGAAATCCTTAATTTGTCAGCTATCTTTCGGTTCGAGGGTGGAATTCTACAAACTGGGATGCCTGCCGCTGTGCTCATGCCGGCGCCCGTAATCGCCACGATCCTTTTGGCATGCGCGAGAGCGTCTGCGATCGTCTGTAGCTCGGGAGAGTCTGGTGCGACTCGTAGAGGGGAGCCTGGTACCCGTTGTCCTGGTATGGTCGGTGCATCTAAAGGGGAGGATGAAGGAAGAAGAGGGGGTGATGCCTTTGAAGTGGGTTGTCTGACTTATATACGTCGCGACAACCCTTGCGGAGACGATTGCACCTCTGCCTGACGGCCTCTCAGGCAAACACCGAAGCAGGAAGGATGCCGGCGTCGTTTGGAAATTGGGAGAGAGTCACATGAGAAGGAGGAGCGGAGGGCAAAATGTGTTTCTTGTCTATCCTACACCCCTGTCCTAACCCGACCTACCTTGGTGACCTGTGATATTCCGTCTTTCGCCCCGCCGAACCTGTAGACTTTTCCAGGATGGCCCCGAAGTCGGGTTGCATCTCCTGCAATGCGATGACTAGAAATAATGGATACATACCGTCCTTATTGACCTCTGCAAGCATTAAACGCTCCAACAAGTAGTCAAATTCCCTTTCGAAGGGGAGTCCTTTGCGGCAGGCTTGTTGGAGCGCACGGTACGTGCGAGGCGCCTCAATCTTCAGGACCTTTGCGGCACGTCTCTCGCGGATCATGCGCGAGAGCTCCTAGGTCGACTTGATAGTCGTCAAGAAGCTCGCAAGGACGATGATGGGATGAAGCATGTTGAAACGCCGCGCAGCTAAGCTCAAGTGATGGAACTATGCCGACGGGCGCGGATGGTAGGCTCCCGAGTGTACTGTGCCCCGCACGGGAGCCTAGGTCCCCCAAAAAGACCCCAAGTAGGCCGCAGTGCAGCGATTTGGAAGATTCATGCATTGGCGGCCCGCGAGGGCTAGTCACGTGTATATCCACCTCTTCCCACCTCTTCCCACCTCTTCTCACCTCTTCTCACCTCTTCCCACCTCTTCCCACCTCTTCGCACCACCTCCTCTTCCCACCACCTCTTCCAATTACCTAGGCCAACTGTCAATCGCCATACAGACCATTTGATGCACTGACAACGATTTAATTTCGACAGAGAGCTTAGCATGATGCGGGGTTAACCTGTTTTGTCCTGGAACCAGGAAGACACGCCACTGTCTGAACACCGGGAGCCAGGACTCGTGCCATTTTCAGAGGCAGGGTGGTCAGATCTGGACCTCCTGGGTCCAAACCCAGCACCGCTCTTCCCACATCATCACATAAAACAATAGAATGTAGTGGCGTCCGAATCTGGCCTCCTACAGCCAAACTGGGGTTCAATTTTGGCTACTGGCTATTTTAAGCCGGGTCCAACCCCACAGAGTCGTCCATTGTGCGCCGTGATCAGTAGCCTCGTCACCACCGTCACCCTCGTCCCGCCCGAGCGCCCTACCGAGTCGCGCCACCAAGTACGCCAGCTATTCGAGCTATTGGAGGAGAAAGGCACCCAGGACATGAGACTGCCGTCTGTCCCTAATTCACAACTGCCTTTCCCTAGCTCTTGTAAATCCTCCTGCTTATGAAGTCTGTCCCGCCTATCTTGCTGTCCGCCCGCCTGACTGGCTTCGTATCGAGCGGCAATGGTGAATGAGTTGCTCCATACAGCCCAGGAGGTAATCGTAGACACCTTCAAGATTCCGCTTTACGCAGTACGTGCTCGGGCTGATGATTTCGCGGCGATCCTTGCTAACCGACCAGGTTCCTGCGGGACAGATTGGAGTCGATCCTGTCGAGGTAGAAGCAATGCTGACGAGGATCTTCAAGATTGCCAGCCGCTGGAGAGCCATCCTGCTCATTGACGACGCAGACATTTTCATGGCCCAGCCAGTAGCCAAAATTTGACTCCAGTTTGGCTGTAGGAGGTCGAATTCTGACGCCAGTACATTCTATTTTTATGCGATGTGTGGGAAGAAGGGGTGCTGGATTGGTGTCCAAAACCGCCCCCCTGCCCTTTGACAGGGACCCGAGTCCTGGCTCCGGGCGTTCAGAGAGTCCCGGTCCCAGGACCGCGGGGCCCTCCAGGTACAAAACAGGCCAACCCCGCATCACGCTAAGCTCTCTGTAAACCCACCAAAAGCTCAGCCCTTGCCCATTCCCTCTTAAAATGGCACCCACAACCCTTCCGCCCGCATCTAAACTGTCAGTAAAATCAGTAATTATGTCTGAGAAAAGGCAAACTCGGAAGAGGAACCGCGACAAAACGAACGAAATTTTTTCAAAAAATATACAGAGTCTAATGAGACGGATGGACGAGATTGGAAGGAAATACCACGTCGAGGTCTACTTCTGCGCAAAATTTAGAAAATATTACGAGTACAGTTCCTCCCCGTCATTTAGACCTCGGCCTGAAGACATTGTAGGTCAACTTTCACGCCTTTACCACGTCATCGCTAATGGGTTTTAAGGGTGAAAGCTACCCCCTGCTGGTTAAAAAAACACCAGAGGATTTTATTCAAAGGAACGAGCCCTGCCAAATCGCAAAGACCTGTACAGATACTGCTAAGGCCATGGGAGTTGCGGATCAAACAAAAGGGTTCCACGATCAAAGTGGCGGTGGCGGTTTGTGGTAGAAGCAAGCCGACGGAGGAGGTCGACCTCTCGGCCGCGGAACTCCGTACCCATGGCAGCCGGAACCAGGGAGGCCGGGTCCATGGCAGCCTCATCCAAGGAAGCCGGGTCCATGGCAACCGCATCCATGGGAGCCGCATTGAGGGAACCCTGTCGACCTCTCGGCCGCGAGCCGGGTCCGTGGCAACCGCATCCAGGGAACCGGGGTCCATGGCAACCGCATCCATGGGAGCCGCATCGAGGGAACCCTCCAGGGTAGCCGCATCCATGGCAGCCGAATCCAGGGTAGCCGCATCCATGGCAGCCGCATCCAGGGAACCCGGGTCCATGGCAACGGCATCCATGGGAACCCAATCCAGGGCAGCCGCATCCACGATCCCGGTTCTCCATACACGCTAGCTACAGAGCTAGGGCCAAGGCCACCCGCTTTCTTCCACTGGTGAGCAGCGGTCCTTGGTATCCGTAAACCCGGCTTGTGGAAACCGAAAATATATGGTCTACTGATTCCAACAGTCCCATGTTCAATATAAATACCGAGATCTAATCCTCTTCAGCGGAACGGACACGGTTGTTGCACTGCGCTTGTTTCTAAAGAGCACCAATCTCACACTGACGTTACACAAGCACTACATATCGACCGAGGCTCAGTTCACAACATGAACACAGCTCTCTTCCAAGTTGACATAGTCGCACAAGCTCTAATCAGAAACGATGCCAGGCAACACTTCGCAGAAAAGTATGAAATTATACACAAAGGTTAGGCATCGTTGTTAGATAAAACAACACTACCAGACAATGCCACATTAACAGACAGCCGTATAGCAGACGCGATTAGGGTCTTGGACAACATGATTAAATGCCCGGAGAATAATATCACCTTGAGGATTAGCTACGTACAACTAGTACAGATAATGATTTGTCTCAAAGAGAAAATAAGACACGGCCGGCGACACAGGCTGATTGTTAGCAAGCGTAGCCAACGGGACGCCACCGTCGCCATTAATCTTTACCTTAGTGCCACTGGAAGAACGGACAGGGAGGAAGTCCGCGAACTGACACGCCTGAGCAATCGCTAGGCTGCCCTTCCTGGGAGGTACCCACTCTTGTTAACCACTTTTACAGATGTGGCCGAAAGAGTAATGTACATCTCATCTCTTCCAATCTGCTACCGCTTCATGACGCTTATTCTATCGAAGTAACAAAACAGGTATTACAAACCATAACCTTAAAGCTCTCGCCGAAGAGATCTGTCAGGTCTGTCCAACTGCGTTGATTGTAGCCTCGGATTATGTGGCGAAGGATGCGGAGTTGGCTGTCAGATCGGGCCCAGCATATGACCCAGGACGAGCACAAGAGGTGTTAGCGCAAGTGAAAAAGATGTTAACTTGACTAGAATGCGGAAAAACATCTTGGGTAGTCGCAGAGATGGCAGACGTGGCCATCACACCCAATCAAGCATTTGATAAGCAGAAGATCGTGTGGAACCGGGCAGGACTTGGCGGCGTGGGTCTTGACTTGGCAGAGATGTAGTACAAAGTGCATGGTAGTGTAGAGACTATAATGAGGTCTAAGGGCTACAAATAGATGCCTAACTTATTACGCTTCCATGTGGATTTCCGAGGTGCAGGAGCAGTCGAAAATCGACAAGCCTATCTCAAGCGCATCATTTGTGCCCAAAAACTCGTGCTGATGATGCAGGCCAATCGCGCACAGACGCCAAGGGCGAAGGCAGGAGTGCAGGGAGCAGAGCGCATTGGGCATGGTAGAGCGCAATGGGCACGGCATCACAGAGAAAAACACCACACCAAGCTCAGAACACATTTTTAGAAACGCGTATAGTTCCCCTGTATACTCTTAGGCAATTAACGCCGATAACGCGTCCTAGACGCGTATATCGGCGGTAATGGCGCCTAAGTGGCCACAGGTAAACATTGGCCCGGAGCACATCAACGAGCATGCCATATACCTTAGAGAAGCATGCAGCTAATTGCAAGCGGTAGAGAGAGGACGGCAGAACCTGGTACCATGGAACGTAGTGCAGCAATACCTAGAATCCACCGTCGCGCTCATTGGCAAGGTCCTGCGGCAGCCTGCGATGGGCGAGATCCTCCAGCAAGTCCAGGACGCGGCCAGATGCACATAGAACATTCAGAGGGACGTCACCATCATCAAGAATTCAGTGGGACTGAGCGGAGCACTGCCCAATTTAGCTAACTTCCACCGAGCGCAAGGCGCAGCCCCGTCGTGGGCGCAGGTAGCGGCGCAAGCCAGAGGCCCTCCGCCCACAAGTACACCCGCGCCGAGGACCCAATCCACCGTCACAGCATACAAGGACCGAGTTGTAACCGTCAAGCTTAAGGACCATGGCATCGCCCAGCGATATCGAATACAGCTGGCAATCTGGATAAGGAACTACGTGGAGACCATAGTACATGAAACGCAGCTACCAAGACGGTGAAGATAGTCGCGGCATACCAACTCAAGGGTGGCGATATCCAGATCTTCACTAGTACGATGGCTGAGGTTAAGCAGCTTAAGGAGAATAAGAGATGGCTCTTGGGCCTCGGAGAACACGTAGCAGTGATTGTCCCAACCTATGGAGTTATCGTCCACGGCATCCCCACTAGCTCTATCAACATGAAAGACCAGAAAGCAACGATCCAGCAGATGCTTGCAGACAACCACACAGTGATCCTACGAGCAGAGATTTCGCACATAGGATGGCTCACTAAGGAGGCCACGCACAAACGCGCATCTTCGCTGGTCGTTGAGTTTACAGACCTAGAGATGGCCAACGCTATCATCTACGCGGGGATGGCGTGGGAAGGCTGGATATACCAATGCCAACTCTATGATCGCGCCTGCAGAGTGAAGCAATGCTTCCGCTGCTACCACTACGGCTACATCGGCACTCAATGCAACGCATCCCAAACTTGCGGCTATTGCGCCGAGCTACATGAGTCTAAGCACTGCAAGCAGAAGGCGGCGGAAGGCTTCGCCCCGCGCTGCGCAGTGTGCAAAGAGCCCACACAGCATGGAGCATTGCCTGCCCAGCAAGGAGAAGGGAAATGCGAAAAGTAGAACAAGCCAAGGAGGGCCGCAGCATCTACTGGCACGTCCCGGCTAAGGAAACGCCCCCAGATGCACTATCGCATACTGCCAACACAAGACGACAAACCAGGATACTACGGGTGGAGATAATGACTCAATCACCAGCAGAGAGATAGCAGGAGGCGGTAGACCCCCTGCTGCTAGGAACCGACCGCATCCTCCCACTGCAGGAAGCAGTGGCCACCGGGGCCCTGGTGTCTGAGAACACCATAATACTACTATCCTCGACCGAGGGGTCCAACGAGGAGGCATGGGAGACTCCTACGATGCAGCACGATACATCACAACTACTCGACATACCTATTGACCCGCAACTCTTGGGGGTAGAGACGTTTATGGGAGCCTAGCAAACGAACGAGGTGCAAACTGAAGGACCAACAACTGGCGCGGTGGCTCAGCCAACGGTGGACTCCTAATTCAACGATGGAGGACTCTCAGCAGAAGACGTGGACGCCTGGCTGGAAAGTATGATGAATAACACTGCAAACGAGTGGCGGCATGAAGAGCTGGACGATGCAAGGTCACCACCGACCTCAGTCGCCACCGACCCAAGGGCCAAGACGATTGGAATATACGCGGCGATTCTTGTCTCACACGGCGTTGTTAACTCATTTGGCGTACGGCTACTCAAATATCTCAACAATGTCTCCATCTTCCTACACTCTGCTGGAGTGGCCTCGCTCTGCATTGCCGTCCTGGCCAAGGCGCCTACCCATCAACCCGCATCATTCGTTTTTGGCACTTTTAGTGACGGCACTGGCCTAGACGGTGCGGGTGGCTGGTCGACCCGTGCTAGCCCAGCCTACGTTGCTTTATGTGGCGCGCTTGTGGCACAATATATTTTGACGGGCTTTGCGTAGGTTGCTTCGCAGTTTTCTTAAGGTTATCTCTGAGTGCTACAAAGGAGGTTGTTGATTTAACTTCTCCCACAGGCATCCGCCCACCTGAGCGAAGAAACCAGAAACGCAGCGTGGAGCGCACCAATAGGCGTTATATCTAGCGTGGGCTTTTCTGCGCTATTCGGATTCTTCGTGCTCATGGCTTTCCTATTCTCAGTCCACAGTCCAGGACTTCGAAAGGACCTTGACTAGAGACTATGGACAACCAGTTTTGCAAATTTTTGTGGATATCGCCGGAGAGGGAGGAGCGCTTGTTATGTTTTCCTTAATTATGAGTGAGCCAGGGAGAGGCTTTGAAGGGTGTTAGGCCAGTCTTCACGACAATGACATGCTAACTCTGTCGTGTCTAGTTTGCGTGTGGCACTGTGGTCTTTTTAGTATGACCAGCAACAGCCGCATGATGATTGCTTTTGCCCGAGACGGCGGCATCCACCCGTTCTTCCACAGCGTCGATGCGCATTTCCACTCGCCTATTCGCGCTGTCTGGTTGGCGGCGGGGCTCGCTTTCATACTCGCGTTACCATCCCTTGGGTCTTCGGTTGCCTTTGCGGCGGCGACATCCCTTGCAACCATCGGGCTGTACATCAGCTACGGTCTACCAATCCTGATTGGATTGATTTTGGCGCCGCTCATTCGTCGCCATGAAGGGGCCCTTTAACCTAGGCGCCTTTTCGCGCCCTATCGCCCTTTGTGCATGTGCTTGGATCGGGTGCATCTCCGTCGTATTTTGTTTGCCGGCTGCGAATCCGGTAACCGACCAGACGTTAAACTACACCGTGGTCGCGGTAGGCATCATCGCCTTAGGAGCAGGCGGCACATGGGTCATTTGGGCGCACAGGTGGTTCATAAGTCCGGTGGCTGAGATTGCCGAGACAATGAGGTTGGGCGTCGATGTCAGCGAGCCAGAGGCACTAGAAAATAAGAAGGTTGCAAATAGCCCGACAGCGACGGGAGAGAGTAGGAGCAATTGACATGGGAATATAGCTACGGCCAAACTGGTATATAACTACTACAGGATTGGACTGGAAGCCATAATCGATCTGCGGTAGCAAAGGTGTAATTAACAGCTGCAAATGGTCACATGTTAATCAGTACTACCGGTTGATGTCAATCCCGGATTGGTATAATTTAAGAGACTTGCAAAGTTAGTTGGTTGAGGCCGCGCTCTGGGTCGCCATGCTATTACAGTCCCGAATCCGACGCGACGCACCTCCACGAAGAGAGTTTCTGCCCATCGTTGTGTCGCCCTTTGATTGTTCCTTGATCTGGGAACAGCTCGTGGTTTCACGAAATAAGTCCAGAATCTTATGCCCGGAAGCCAGAGTAATCTCTCGTCTCACTGTACTAGCAGTAGTGTGAGCTACT
>Ga0164242_10005449_pt1 | contig 14177 bp, 14 predicted proteins | sample OricomgcompostMG_FD_108783 | JGI IMG/M metagenome (GOLD analysis project Ga0164242, IMG submission 108783) | Miracle-Growth compost microbial communities from Emeryville, California, USA - Original compost - Miracle growth compost (MG) ... | reverse complement strand
TTCACGCAGCGGCGAACCCCAGCATCGACAGCAGGAGTGAGTCAGCCATGTACGCCATCGTCAAGACCGGCGGCAAGCAGTACAAGGTCGCCGAGGGCGATGTCATCGAGATCGAGAAGCTCGATGCCGCCGACGGTGCTTCCGTCACGCTGCCCGCGATTCTGCTGGTCGACGGTGCGTCCGTGACCCACGAGGCCGACAAGCTGGCCAAGGTCTCCGTCACCGCCGAGGTGGTCGCGCAGACCAAGGGGCCGAAGATCAAGATCCACAAATACAAGAACAAGACCGGCTACCACAAGCGGCTGGGGCACCGTCAGAAGCTGACCCAGGTCCGCGTCACCGGCATCAGCGCCTGAAGCAGGGAGATCTGACATGGCACACAAGAAGGGTGCATCCAGCTCCCGTAACGGCCGCGACTCGAATCCCCAGTACCTGGGCGTGAAGCGGTACGGCGGCCAGGTCGTCAAGGCCGGCGAGATCCTCGTCCGCCAGCGTGGCACCAAGTTCCACCCGGGCGCCGGTGTCGGTCGCGGTGGCGACGACACGCTGTTCGCCTTGGAGGCCGGCGCCGTCCAGTTCGGCGAGCGCCGCGGTCGCAAGACCGTCAACATCGTCCCGGTCGGGGTCTGAGGCCTCGATCGCCGGAAACGGGCGGGCCCTCACCGAGGGTGCCGCCCGTTTCCTGTTTCCAGAACGATCGAAGCGTCAGACCGGATCAGCGCCACAGCGTTGCGGGTGTCTGACGTTTCGAGCAGCGAAGGAGGTGCGGCATGGCCAGCTTCGTCGATCGCGTCGTGCTGCACCTGCAGGCCGGCAACGGTGCCCACGGTGTGGCGTCCATCCACCGTGAGAAGTTCAAGCCGCTCGGCGGTCCCGACGGCGGCAACGGCGGCAACGGCGGCGACATCGCGCTCGTCGTCGACCCGAATGCGCACACGCTGCTCGACTTTCACCACCACCCGCACCAGAAGGCGCCGAACGGCAAGCAGGGCGCGGGTGGCCACCGCAACGGTGCCAACGGCGCCGACCTCGAGCTGCCGGTGCCGGACGGTACGGTGGTGCTCGACGCCGCCGGGAGCGTGCTGGCCGACCTGATCGGTGTCGGTACGCGGTACGTCGCGGCCCAGGGTGGCCGTGGTGGCCTGGGCAACGCGGCCCTCGCCAGCACGCGGCGCAAAGCTCCGGGCTTCGCGCTGCTCGGTGAACCGGGCGAACTGCGCGACGTCGTACTGGAACTGAAGTCGGTCGCGGACGTCGGCCTGGTCGGCATGCCGTCGGCGGGCAAGTCGAGCCTGATCGCTGCGATCTCCGCGGCCCGCCCGAAGATCGCCGATTATCCGTTCACCACGCTGGTGCCGAACCTCGGCGTCGTCAGCGCCGGCGACACCACCTACACGGTTGCGGACGTTCCCGGCCTGATCCCGGGTGCTGCACAGGGCAAGGGCCTCGGCCTGGAGTTCCTGCGCCACGTCGAGCGCTGCTCCGTCCTTGTGCACGTGCTCGACTGCGCCACCCTCGAACCCGGCCGCGACCCGATCAGCGACCTCGATGCGATCGAGACCGAGCTGAGCCAGTACGAGGGCAGCTTGGTGGACCTGGCCGACAAGCCCCGGCTGGTCGTGCTCAACAAGGTGGACGTCCCCGAGGCGCACGAACTGGCCGACTTCGTCCGCCCGGATCTCGCGGCCCGCGGGCTACGTGTCTTCGAGGTGAGCGCCGTGGCCCGGCTCGGCCTGCGCGAACTGACCTTCGCGCTCGCCGAGGCGGTCGAGGCCGACCGTGCCGCCCGGCCGATTCTCGAACCGACGCGGATCGTGCTCACGCCGAAGGCGGTCAACGACACCGGCTTCACCGTCGAGCCCGACCCGGAGGAGGAGAGCGGCTGGATTGTGCGCGGCATCAAGCCCGAGCGCTGGGTGCGGCAGACCAACTTCGAGAACGACGAGGCAATCGGTTACCTCGCCGACCGGCTCGCGCGCCTCGGCGTCGAGGAGGAACTGGCCCGTCTCGGTGCGAACGCCGGCGACCCGGTGATCATCGGCGACGTCCAGTTCGACTTCCAGCCGACCGCCGGAATCGACGAAACGGACTATCTGCCTACCCGCCGTGGCACCGACATCCGCCTGGAAGAGAACACCCGCGCGACGCCGGCCGAGCGCCTGGCCGCGAAGAAGTCGCGCCGGGTTCACCAGGACGTCGACGGCGAGTGGTCCGAATGACCGGCTCGTGCGGCTGTCGTCCGCTGCTCGGGCGGCCCGCGGACGACGCCCAGGGGGGCACGACTGGGGGAACGGCATGAGTAGGGCAGCGGTCGCCGAGGCGAAGCGGACCGTCGTCAAGATCGGCTCGTCGTCGCTGACCTCGGCCGGCCAGCTCGATCCAGCCCGGCTCGACGCACTGGTCGACGCCCTCGCCGCGCGGCGTGAGGCAGGCGGACAGGTCGTTCTGGTCAGCTCCGGCGCCATCGCGGCGGGCCTCGGTCCGCTCGGACTGGCGACGCGGCCCAGGGACCTGGCCACCCAGCAGGCCGCCGCCAGCGTGGGACAGCTGCTGCTCGCCGAGCGGTACGCCGCGAGCTTCGCACGCTACGGGCTGACCGTCGGACAGGTGCTGCTCACTGCTGACGATATGCACCGTCGGGGCCACTACGTGAATGCGCACAGCACGTTCGAGCGGCTTCTCGGACTAGGCGTCATCCCGATCGTGAACGAGAATGACACGGTCGCCACTCATGAAATTCGTTTCGGTGACAATGATCGCCTCGCCGCGCTCGTCGCGCATCTCGTCCATGCGAACGCGCTGGTGCTGCTGTCGGACGTCGACGGCCTCTACACCGGTAGGCCGGGCAAGCCCGGCAGCGAGCTCGTCGCCGAGATCACCTCGCTGGCCCAGCTCGACGACATCGACATCACCGGCAAGGGCAGCCACGTCGGCTCCGGCGGTATGGTCACCAAGGTGGACGCCGCCGCCATCGCTACCAGCGAGGGCATCCCGGTGATCCTGACCTCGGCACCGCAGGTGAAGCAGGCCTTCGCGGGCACGGCCGGCACCTGCTTCCACGCCAGCGGCGACCGGACTGCGTCGCGGCTGTTCTGGCTGCGGCACGCCACGCGACCACGCGGCCGCCTGATCCTGGACGCCGGGGCGGTGGCCGCCGTGGTCGATCGCCGGCTCTCGCTGCTGCCCGCCGGGGTCACTGCCGTGGAGGGTGAGTTCTATTCCGGCGAGCCGGTCGACCTGGCCGGGCCGGACGGCGTCGTCGTTGCCCGCGGCCTGGTCGCCTACGACGCCGCGGACATCCCGCAGCTGCTCGGGCACCGGACGACCGAGCTGCCGGTCGACATGCGTCGCGAGCTGATCCACCGCGACGACCTCGTGCTGCTGTAACGGTGCCGGAGCTCGCCCGCCGGGCCCGGTGGCGGCGCTACTGAACTGCTGCCGTCGCGGCGGAGATCACCTTGGTCAGCGAGGCGTGCAGCTCGGCGAGTTCGTCGAAGCTCATACCCAGCTTGCCGGCGATCGTGCCGGGGATCTTCTCGGCCTTGTCGCGCAGCTTGCGCCCCGCGGGCGTGAGCGCGACCTCGAGCACACGTTCGTCTGCCGCGCTCCGGCTGCGCGTGACATACCCGGCCGCCTCCAGCCGCTTGAGCAGTGGTGAGAGGGTCGGCGAGTCGAGGTGGAGCAGCGTGCCGAGGGCCTTCACCGACAGCGGGGATTGCCCCCAGAGGGCGAGCATGACCAGATATTGCGGGTGGGTCAGCCCCAAGGGTTCGAGCACAGGACGGTAGACCGACAGCACCGTGCGCGAGGCGATCGACAGCGCGAAGCAGACCTGCCGCTCCAGGGCCAGTGGATCTTGCGTCGCAGTCGGCCGGCTCTTCACGAGGCCAGTGTACGTTGATAGTTAACGCACGACTGAATCGTGCGAACCCCAAAATGGATGAGGTGGACGATGAGCAAGGCCCGGCGTCCCGGACCGCTGCGCTGGCTGGCGTACTGCTTCGGCTTCGGGCTGCCCGAGCGCTACCGGGAGTGGGTCCTGCGTGACGTCACGGGCCCCACATGGGTGCTGCGGCACGTCGTGCGCGTGCTCGTCCAACTCACGATCCCGATCGTGGCGATCTTCGTATTCATCCCGGCGCCGATGTGGGTGCGGCTGCTGACCGTGATCGCGGCCGCCGGCCCGACGCTGCTGTTCACCTGCGGTTACGTCGTGGAATCCGCCGACCACCGGCTGGCGAAGGCCGGCTATGACCCCCGGTTGGGCGAGCGGCTGCGCAAGGAACGCAAGACGCTCTCGCTGGAGCGGCAGCGGACGGCGAACGCGCGCCGGCGGGAGCGCGCCGCCGCCCGCCTCGCCCGCCGATAACCTGGTCGCATGAGCGAGACGACGACCAGCGAGGCCGAGGTACGAGCGGTCGCTGCCCGCGGACGTGAAGCCGCGGCCGAGTTGGCGCCCCTGCGCCGAGCCCAGAAGGACGCCGCGCTGCAGGCGATGGCCGACGCGCTGGTGCAGCACACGGAGGCGATCCTCGCCGCGAACGCGAAGGATGTCGCGGCCGGCCGCGACGGCGGCCTGGACGAGGGCCTCATCGACCGTCTCGCGCTCAACGCGGACCGGATCGCCGCGATGGCGCAGGGCCTACGCGACGTTGCGGGGTTGCCGGATCCGGTCGGTGAGGTCGTCCGTGGCTACACCCAGCCCAATGGCCTGGAGATCCGCCAGATCCGCGTCCCGTTCGGCGTGATCGCGATGATCTACGAGGCGCGTCCCAACGTCACCGTCGACGCAGCCGGTCTCGCGCTGAAGAGCGGCAACGCGGCGCTGTTACGCGGCTCGGGCAGTGCGTACGAGTCCAACACCGTCCTCGTCCAGGTGCTCAGTGACGCCGCGGCGAAGGCCGGTCTGCCGGCCGACGCCATCCTTCGGGTGCCTGGCACGGACCGCGCGAGCGTCGGACACCTGCTGCGCGCCCGCGGCTTGGTCGACCTGATCATCCCGCGCGGCGGCGCCGGCCTGATCAACTACGTGGTCGAGAACGCCAGTGTCCCGGTGATCGAGACCGGTGTCGGGAACGTCCACGTCTACGTGGACGCCTCCGCCGACCTCGACATGGCCGAACGCATCGTCGTGAACTCCAAGATCAGCCGGCCGAGCGTGTGCAACTCGGCCGAGTCGTTGCTCGTACACCGCGCGATCGCGGACGAGTTCCTGCCACGGATTACCGCTGCTCTGCAGGCGGCCGGGGTGGTGCTGCACGGAGACGCGGACTTCGCCGGGCAGCCGGGAGTGGAGCCCGCCGGCGACGAGGACTGGGCCCGCGAATACCTCAGCATGGACATGGCCGCGCGGGTGGTCGACAGCGTGGAGGAGGCGGTCGCGCACATCCGCCGCTGGTCGACCGGCCACACCGAGGCGATCGTCAGCCGGGACCTCGACACGGCGCGCTACTTCGTGGCCCGCGTCGACTCGGCCGCGGTGATGGTCAACGCCAGCACGCGATTCACCGACGGCGGCGAGTTCGGATTCGGCGCCGAGATCGGTATCTCGACGCAGAAGCTGCACGCGCGCGGCCCAATGGGCTTGGGCGAGCTGACCAGCACCAAATGGGTCGTCACCGGCGAGGGTCACACGCGTTAGTACGTGCCAGTCGAGATCACGACCACGGCGCAGACCGACGTGGTGTGCGCGGCAGGCCTCCGACGGTCCTCGCGTACGCCACGGCCGCCGGCCGCTTCGCTACCGTGGGGTGGCGGCTGGGCGAGGAGGTGGCAGGTGGCGGGACGCTCCGCACTGCCCGATGCCGCGGCGGCCGACGCCGCGCTGGCCGGGCTGCCGCAGTTCGCCGGGACGTCCCGTGAGCTGACGCCGCTGCGCGGCGGCCACACGAATCGCAACTTTCGCCTGCTGACCGGCGACGGGCAGCGGTACGTCGCGCGGTTCTCGACGATGGACCCGTCCGGCCTGGGCATCGATCGGGACGCCGAGGCCGTGAACACGGCGCGAGCTGCCGACCTCGGGGTAGGTCCGCGCGTCGCGGCGTACGCGCCCGACCTCGGGCTGCTGGTCACCGGCTGGATCGACGGCCGCACCCTGACGCCCGCGGACCTCGACGACGACACGACGCTCGAGCGCGTGGCGGCGCTCGCGCGGGTCCTGCACCGCGGCCCGCGCTTCGCCGGCGACTTCGACGTGTTCGCGATCCAGCGGCGCTACCTCGGCCTGGTCCGCTCGGCCGGCTATCACCTCCCGGCGGACTACCTCGGGCTGCAACCGGTGATCGACCGCCTCGAATCGGTGCTGGCCGCCGGGGCGTTGACCTCGGTGCCGTGCCACTGCGACCTCGTCGCCGCCAACATCGTGGATGCCGGGGGACGGCTATGGTTCATCGACTACGAATACGCCGGCAATGCCGACCCGGCCTTCGAACTCGGCAACCTCTGGAGCGAGGCCGGGCTCGGGGCCGATCGGCTGGCGCGCCTGGCCGAGGCGTACTTCGGCCGGCCGTCGCCGGGGCAGAGCGCCAGGGCGCGGCTGTTCGGACTGGTCTCGCTGTACAGCTGGACGCTCTGGGCCTCGATCCAGGAGGCCGTCAGCGGCGTCGACTTCGACTTCCGCGAGTGGGGCCGGGAGCGCTACGAGCGCGCGCGGGCGGAGCTGACCTCGGCGGGGCTGGACGCCCTGATCCGGCGCGCCCAGGACTAATCGCTCGACTGTGCGAATATCGGGGTACGCTGGGCGGCGTGCTCAGCGTGCAGCCCTCACTGTTCGGTGCCGTGGTCGCCGATGAGGTCGGCGTGCGCCGTGCGCCGCCGCTCGCCGGGCACGTCGACCGCGTGCGGCTCGACGCGACGTCGTGGGTGGACCTGCTGCCCGGTTGGCTCGATCCGACCGATCGGCTCTTCGAGCGGCTGCTGCGGCGGGTGCCGTGGCGGGCCGAGCGCCGCACGATGTACGACCGGGTCCTCGACGTGCCGCGGCTGGCCTGCCACTACCGCGAAGGCGTGTCGCTGCCAGACCCCGTGCTCACGTCGGTGAAGGACGAATTGGACGCCCACTATCGCGCCGAGCTCGGAGAGCCTTTCGCCACCGCGGGATTCTGTCTCTACCGCGATGGTGAGGACAGCGTCGCGTGGCACGGCGACCGCGTAGGCAGGGGCGCCACCCACGACACCCTGGTCGCGATCGTCTCCCTCGGAGCCGCGCGCTCACTGCTGCTCCGCCCGTCCGGCGGAGGGGCATCGCGGCGCTTCGAGGTGGGCCACGGCGACCTGCTGGTGATGGGCGGCGCCTGCCAGCGCAACTGGGAGCACGCGGTGCCGAAGACACGTAAGCCGTGCGGGCCGCGCATCAGCGTGCAATTCCGCGTGAGGGGCGTGGCCTGAGCCTGGCAGGATGATCGCCGTGACCGCATCTCCCGCCGAGCCTTCGCGCCGGTCCTCGCTCTCCCCGGCGTGCCGGGGAGGGGAAAGGCCCGCCGCACGCCGCGACCCGCACTCCCGGCTCAGCTCATGACAGGACGGCTGACCGACCGCATCGACCGCAAGATCGCCGCAGCGCTCGTCGCGGACGGGCGCAGCACTCTCAAGGAGCTCGCCGCCAAGACGGGCCTGTCGGTCTCGGCGGTGCAGGCGCGGGTGCGCAAGCTCGAGTCCGACGGCGTGATCAGCGGCTACACCGCCCGGGTGGACCCCGAGGCACTCGGGTTGCCGTTGGCAGCGTTCATCGCGCTCACGCCGCTGGACCCCGATCACGAATACGACATCCCCGACCTGCTCGCCGACCTGCCCGGCATCGAGGCGTGCCACTCCGTGGCCGGTGAGGCGAGTTTCATGCTCTACGTGCGGGTCGGTGGCCCCACGGCCCTGGAGGAGCTGATCCGCGAGATCCGGCGGCGGGCGAAGGCCGGTACGCGTACCACCGTCGTGCTGCAGACCTTCTACGAAGAACGGCCGCACGCGCCCGCCGACTGAGCGGCGTTCAGATGGCCGCGCCCGGCCGGCGAGCGTTGCTGCACGCGGCGGCCATCAACACCAGCGCGATTCGGCTCTACGAGCAGCCCGGATTCGCCGCGCGCCGCGGGACGACGTTCTCCGCCTATCGCACGCCGCCGGCCTGACGCATGGCACGTACGCCTCGCGGACCCCGCCGCCCACTTCATCACCGACTTCGATCTGGACGAGGCCGGCGACGGACTCTGGTACGAGTGCCACCTCGGCGACGGCTGGGACCATGCGCTCAAGGTCGAGAAGGTGCTTGCGCAGCCGTCACGGAGGCCAGAGCCGATATCAATCGTCGGACCTGAGCGGGTGCTCCGGCTGTGCTTAACGTAGTACCCAGCAGGCTGGTCATAGATCAACTCAGACTGGTTGACGTCATGAGCGGAACGCTCTTAGAGTCCGCTCCAGTGCAACCCGCCGACTCCTCGGTCCGCCAGGGGTGGCCTCGCTACACGCCAACAAGCTTGGAGCAGCCGTGACCACTCTCAACCGCATCGACGTCTCGTCCTACACGGTGACCGACGATTTCTTCGGCTCCCCGTACATCGACGGCGACGAATGGCGCGAGGCGCCTGTCCCGCACCGATGGGTCCACGGTGGCTTCACCGGAACGGACACCCGGTTCGCGTTCTGCTTCCCGAACGCCGAGGATTGGCAGGGACGGCTCTACCAACCGCTCGAAGGCGCCAACGGCGGCCACGAGGACGTCGCCTCCGGACCGATGGGGATGGTGACCGGCGGTCCAGCGATGATCTTCCGGCTGGGTGGCTACCTGGTCGAGTCGAACATGGGCCACATCGGCGACGTCAAGGACCCCAAGGCGGGCGATGACCCCACGATCTATGGCTGGCGCGCCGCCGCTGAGTCCGCTCGATTCTCGAAGTTCGTCGCCGAACAGGTGCTCGGCAGCAGGCCGCACCACTCCTACGTCTACGGCGGTAGTGGTGGGGCACGCCGTTCGCCGCTCTGCCTCGCGTACGCGCCCGACGTCTGGGATGCGGCGCTGCCGTTCATGGGAGACGACATGGACGGTGACTACGGCGACTACAGCCGAGTGCGCAACGGCGCAGGAAACTTCGCCACGATGTTCAATGTCCAGCGCGTGCTCGGCGACAAGATCTACGACGTTATCGACGCGATGCGACCCGGTGGCTCAGGCGACCCCTTCGTGACGCTCGACAGCCATCAGCGCGACCAACTCGCTGCGCTGTACCGACTCGGGTACCCGCGCGGAGACGAGTTCATGATCGCGCAACCGATGGGCCAGCTGTGGCTCTGGTGCTCCATGGCCGAACGAATCACCGCTGAGGACCCGTACTTCGCGAACTTCTGGACGCAGCCGGGACATGTCGGGTTCGATCAACCCGAACTCGTACAGCACGACCTCGTCGACCTGCACACGACGGTGAAGCGTGCGCTGAGTGCGAGCGAGATCCTGAGTGATGAAGAGTTCGCCGTACCCGAGCTCGACGGCCTTCGCGCGATGGCCGGCATCTTCGGCGCGATGCAGACCGACAAGGACGCCCCGATGGTGATCCAGTTGGAGGACGTCCCGACCGGCTACATGCTCGGTGCCGGGGTTCGTATCACGAGCGGCGCCGCCGTCGGCCGTCAGCTCTACTGCATGGGCGGTGCGGGTGCGGTGGTGCTCGCCGACGGGGAGGGCGAAGCTAGCAATCTCAAGTTCAGCGGCGTCGAGCCAGGCGACAGCGTCCATATCGACAACCACGCATTCCTCGCGTTCTGCTACTACGCCCGTCACCACATCCGTCCGTCAGCCGAATACGACTTCCTTCGCCTCGGCGCGACTGCGCTCTACCCGCAGTACCACGAGCCGGAGGTGTCTGCGTTCATGGGCACGCAACACACCGGCGCGTTCGAGGGCAAGATGCTCTGGGTCCACCACACCCACGACGCTTCGTTGTGGCCGGCGCAGGGGCTCGGGATGCGGCGCAACATCCTGCGCGAATCCGGCGAGGCAGCGCTCGCCGAGCGGTTCCGATTGCGCTGGACTGAGAACGCCGAGCACGTCCCGCCGTACATGGCCGCATCGCCGCGGGATCGAGCCAACAACACATGGCTCGTGGAGTACCTGCCCGCCATCGAGCAGAGCCTCGCCGACCTCGCCGCGTGGGTCGAGGACGGCGTGGATCCCGGCAATACGTCCTTTGAGTTCGTGGACGGCCAGATCGTGCTCGCTCCGACTGCCACCGAACGCGGTGGCATCCAGCCGGTCGTCGAGGTCACCGCCAACGGCGCAGCACGAGCGGACGGGGTACGGGTCGGTGAGGAGGTGAGGCTGGTGCTCCACGCTGCGGTCCCGCCCGGCGCGGGCACCATCATCGCCATCAAGTGGGACTTCGACGGAACGGGCACCTACCCGCAGGCGGAGTCCGTCGATGGGCGGCGCGAAGAGGTCACGCTCAGCACCACGCACGTCTTCGATCGACCCGGCACGTACTTCCCGACCGCACTCGTCGAATCGCACCGCGACGGTCAAGTGGACGCGACCTCCCGCCGGATCCCCAATCTGGCTGCCGCCCGCGTGGTCGTGGTTTGAGCGAGATGGATGCCGTTGAGCCGAGCCCGCTTGAGGTGCCAGAGCGCCAGCTCCAGGACCTGGCCCAGCGTCTTGCTCTGACTCGATGGGTGGAACGCGAGAGCGTTTCGGACCGTGCTCAGGGAGTCCAACTCGACTACATGACCGAGCTGGTCGAGCACTGGCAAAGTCGTTACGACTGGAGACGCTGCGAGGAGCAGCTGAACTCGTTGGGTCAGTTCCGCACAGCGATCGATGGCCTTGGCATCCAGTTCCTCCACGCTCGCTCGCCCGAGCCCGACGCACTACCGCTGATCATCACGCACGGCTGGCCCGGCTCGGTGGTGGAGATGATGCAGGTCATCGCGCCGCTCACCGATCCGGTGCGTCATGGGGGCAGCGCCGCCGACGCATTCCATGTGGTGGTGCCGTCCCTGCCTGGCTACGGCTTCTCCGAGAAGCCGAAGAGCGCCGGCTGGAATGTGCCGCGCATCGCCGCTGCGTGGGCCACGCTCATGGGCCGACTGGGTTATGACCGCTATGTGGCCCAAGGCGGTGACTGGGGCTCGATGGTCACCGCGACGATGGGCGCAGCCGGGGGAGAACATCTGGCCGGAATCCACCTGAACATGGTGGTCGTCCGTCCTGACCGGCAACTGGAGCTCACCGCGCACGAGCAAGCCATGTTCGAGGACCTGGCGACCTATCAGCGTGTGGGCTCCGGCTACATGAACCAGCAATCCACCCGGCCGCAGACCCTGGGCTATGGCCTGGTCGACTCACCGGTCGGGCAAGCGGCCTGGATCGCGGAGAAGTTCTGGGAGTGGACAGACCACGGTGGTGACCTCAACTCGATCCTGTCCTTCGACCAGATCCTCGACAACGTCATGCACTACTGGCTGCCCGGGACGGGCGCGTCCTCTGCGCGCCTGTACTGGGAGACAGCTCAGGCTCGAAGCTTCGCCGTGCCGACAGTGCCGCTGGGAATTTCGGTGTTTCCCAAGGAGATCTTCAGAGCCACCGAGCGTCTGGCCGCCCGGATGTTCCCGAGCTTGACCTACTTCAACGAAGTCGAGGCGGGCGGACACTTTGCGGCCTTCGAGCAGCCGGCCCTCTTCGTCGAAGAAGTACGCGCCTGCTTCCGGTCGCTGCGCTAGCGACGATCGGGCGGCGGGACGTCCCCCGCCTGTTTCGCGTCCGACGGGACAGCCGCCGGTCCGGGAGCGGCGCGGGGCTAGTTGACGACCCCGGCGACCTTGAGCGCGATGATCGCGTCCCAGTCGAGGCCGAGCTCCTGCTCGAGGATCTCGTCGGTGTGCTCGCCGGCGCCGGGCGCGCGCGTCAGGTCCGGCGGCGTCTCGTCGTACTGGACCGGGTTGGCGACCAGGCTGACCTGGGTCTCGCCGTCCGGAGCGAGTACGGGCCGGACGTAGCCGTTGGCGACCACCTGCGGGTCGGTGAGGACCTCGCCCGGCGTCTGCACGACGGCCCAGGCCCCTTCGAGCTTGGCCATCCGCTCGCGCCACTCCGACAGCGGCTTGGACTCGAATGCCTTGCGCAGTTCGGCGATGCACTCCACCCGGTTCTGGAACCGCGCCGGACCGGTGGCGAAACGCTCGTCCGTCAGCATGTCCGGTCGCTCGATCAGCTCGGTGACCTCGGGCCAGAAGCGGTCGGCCTGAAGCATCATCAACTGGACGTACCGACCGTCCTGTGTCTTGTAGTAGTTGACGATCGGGTTCGGCATATCGTCCGTGCTGAAGCGGGACAGGTTCTCCTCGCCCATCAGCCCCGCCGCGACGATGTCAGGTGCGAGCTGCCACGCGGCCAGGCCGAGCAGCGAGACGTCGACGATCGACGGCTCACCGGTGCGCTCGCGCTTGTACAGCGCGCCGGCGATGCCGGAGGCGATCGCGAAGCCGCCGACGATGTCGCCGAAGGCGGGGCGCTGCATCGGCGGCCACGGTGCGTCCAACTCCTTGAGCATGTGCGCGATGCCGCCGCGCGAGAAGTACGACGAGCCGTCGAAGCCGGCCTTGCTGGCGTCCTCGCCACGCACGCCGAAGCCGGTGCCGCGGGCGAAGATGATGTTCGGGTTGGCCGCGCGGACGTCCTCGACGGTGAGTTTGAGGCGCTCGAGCCGGTCGGGCAGCAGGTTGGTCAGGAACACGTCCGCCTTGGCGACCAGCTTCAGCAGCACCTCGCGACCCTGTTCGGTGCCGATGTTCAAGCCGAGGCTGCGCTTGCCGCGGTTGGGCTGCTCGACGATGAAGCTGACGCCGCCGGCGCCCTTCGAACCGATGTTGCCCACGGACAGGCCACGCTGCGGGTCGCCCTTCTCGGGGTCCTCGACCTTGATGACATCTGCGCCCCAGTCGGCGAGCACCGCGCCCGCGGCAGGCACGAACGTCCAGCTCGCAACCTCGATGACCTTGACACCGTCCATTACACCGGTCACGGCGACACCTCTCTCGTAGCTCGCTCAACAAGCTAGCTCATTCAGCGGATAACCTCACCGCCGGGCCAGTCGGCCCGCGCCAACGGCGTTGCGATGGTATTCGAGCGAGGGGACGACATGGACGAGATCGGGGCAGCGGAGATCGAGCGGGTCGTCGAGCAACTCGCGGCGGCGGTGCCCCCCGGGGGTCGGATCGCGCTGGCGGACGGCGCCGGATTCCCGCACGAAGCCTGGCCCGCGGTCGTCGAGCTGAGCCTGCGCCGCCCGGACGTGCAGGTGCTGCTCGGCTGGTGTGTGAGCACCCCCGCACGCATCGAGGAACTCGACGGCGGCCGCGTTCGCGCGGTCGTCAGCGGCTTCGGCCTGCGCCGCGCGATCGACGCCGGACACGTCGGCTACCTCCCGGTGCGCCTGGGCACTATGGGCGCGCGGCTCACCGGCCCGCTGCGCCCGGACGTGCTGCTCACAACGCTGCGTCCGGCCGGCGGCGGCCTGGCCTTCTCCACCGAGATCGGCTGGCAACGGCAGGCGATCGCCTCGGGCGCGTCCGTCTTCGCGGTCCTGCGCCCCGGTGCGCCAGCCACCGACTCGGGTGACCCGCTGACTACGGCCGAGGTCACGGTGGTGGCCGAGAGCCGCCGCGCCCCCGACGAGCTGCCGCCCGCCTCGCCGAGTGACACCCAGCGCGAGATCGGTGCGCGCATCGCGGCCTTGCTGCCAGAAGGGGCGCGGCTGCAGGTCGGTCCCGGCGGTCTCGGTGTGGCGGTCTTCGACGCGCTCACCCGACCGGTGGTGGTCGACACCGGCATCGTCTCGGACTCCGTGGTCGACCTCGCCGAACGAGGGCTGGTCGACGGGCCGCCGCTGACGCCGTACGTGGTCGGCACCGAGCGGGTCTACGACTGGTGCGCGGGGCGGGTGCAGGTTCGCGGCGCGGAGCTCACCCACGATCCCGGGCGGCTCAAGTCCGGCCGGCCGTTCGTCGCGGTGAACACCGGGCTGGAGATCGACCTGTCCGGGCAGGTCAACGCCGAGGGCGTCGCGGGATCGGCGGTGGGGACCATCGGCGGTCAGCCCGACTTCGCCGCCGGCGCGGCGGCATCCCCGTCCGGCCTGAGCATCATCGCCCTCGCCACGCGTACCTCACGCGGCGTACCCACGCTGGTGCGCTCGCTGCAG
>Ga0164242_10005448_pt1 | contig 14179 bp, 7 predicted proteins | sample OricomgcompostMG_FD_108783 | JGI IMG/M metagenome (GOLD analysis project Ga0164242, IMG submission 108783) | Miracle-Growth compost microbial communities from Emeryville, California, USA - Original compost - Miracle growth compost (MG) ... | reverse complement strand
TTTACAACGGCCTACGATGAATATGCACTTAAGGCATTTGAAGTAAATGCATTGGATTATCTGCTTAAACCCATCCATGCAGAAAGACTTTCCTCAGCCCTAAGTAAGGTTCGCAGTTACGGGCAAGGCAATAACGGCATCTCTAAGGATCAGATTATCACGCAGCTGCCTGAACAAATGCAACGTATTGTCGTGAAAGTCAACGGCGAAGTAAAGATTCTACCCATTAAAGATGTTTTTTATCTGGAGGCGGCTGATGATTATGTCAAAATCCATACATCCGATAAATATTATCTGAAACATCAGACCATGAGCCATTTTGAGCAGCATTTACCAGAGCATCAATTTATTAGAATCCACCGGTCCTATATCGTCAATATCCAACATATCCATAAAGTGGATTTATATGAAAAGGACCAATACTGTGTTATCTTAAGAAATGATGTACGTCTACAGGTGAGCAGGACGGGATACGCAAAATTGAAAGCGGAATTAAAATTTTAAATTAATCGAATCACCCCTAAATAAATACCCATGGAACTGGCAAAAAGATTATCGAACCTTAGAAAAGCAAATGGCCTGAGCCAACAGGCTCTTGCCGACATTACAGGAACCCATCCCAATCAAATCGGAAAATTTGAACTTGGCCTTGCACTACCTTCCGTCGAAATGGCCCAAAAGCTGGCCGATGCTTTACACGTGTCTATTGACTACCTCGTGGGCAATATTGAAGAAAACCTGGACAATTCCTTAATGGACAAATTAAAGACCTTACTCAAATTACCTGAGGATGTAAAAGAGTCCGTCCTGTTTTCCCTGGATGTATTGATCGGAAAAGCTACATCTCAAAAAGGGCTGGCATAAAAGCAAGATGGGGTAAGCCTTCCTCTTTTGAAATCCATGGACTGATAACCCTATTCATTCAAATACCGTTTAATAAAAGGAAGTTGTATGAAAGCAGCAGCATTCTCCTTTTCGGGCTGTCCTATACAAATCATATTCATATTTCCTTTTTGTTTCCCTGATAATTTTAGCTCACTGCCATTCAGGCTAATCATATTATCCTTAATCTCTAATTGCAATCCATTTACCAAATACAGTCCCGATTTCAATACCACCTTATTGGGATATTGATAATGCAGGGAAAACAGAACGGTGGTATCTTTAAATACCGTCAACATGTTTTTTAAATAAAAAATTTTAACCGTATCCTGTAAATAATAAATGATATTATCCTTGACACTAACCAGAGGATTATTGAATTCGTCTCTTAATTTAAAAGTCAGCGATAATTGCTGACCAATCAATTTAAGACCAAAATAGCACTCTTCATCCACCTGTATTAACCCATATGCGCCTTCGCTAATACCTGAACATGTCCAAAAAGTGCTGCCATGTCCCATCTTAATCAATATATCTTCGGAGCTATTGATTCCAAAAGGAATATTCTCCGACCGCTTATTTTGGTAATTATAAGGGCGGGCAAGGGCATCCAGAATCTTTCTGCTTTTTGACTTTCCCGCATTCCAATGTCCGAAATGCGCCGGACAGAGAAGCATTAACGTGTCCGGCTCCAAATTTTCGCTCGCAACTGTTCTTTTGTTGCTATCTGCCACATAACAAATGGGATGGCCGCAAACGACACAACCATACCCACTATTTTTACGTAAATTTTCACTCAAAGCAACAGATGGAAGTAATGTCCATTTAAAATGATAAACGCTCTTCATCGGTGACTTAAAATATTAATAAATAACAAAAATGACTTTTTCACTTTAACCCAAAGGACAACAGAATTTTAAATGGCTCCATTACCACTTAAACGGCAAATACCAATTCTGTTGGTTCATCAGTTTCGACCTAACGGCAGCCGCATTGGGATTGTTATCTTTTAATAGCTTCTGGTAAACCTTATCAGCCAAATAAGCAGGGTCATTACGTGTGCGTGCAATTCTTACAATATCCGACCACCTTTTCCCTTCAAAAGCCAGTTCCAATGCGCGTTCATCCGTAATATTATTTTCAAGAGAAATCGTACTATCCCCGACAATTGAATCACTATATAGATTTGCCCTACCCCTAATACCTGCATTTAGATACCAATCTCCGGCAATACTCGGATTAGAACTCTTCCTGGCATCAAACACATAAGGCTCCCCTTCATCAGTAATCGCATTGCCTAAGGAAGGCTGGATTCCTTGATTGAGTATTGCATCTGCGACCGTATGATGCCCATCTCTATTGGCGGCTTCAGCAAAATCTAAATGCAACTCACCCGCACGATATAAAAACCATTTTTGCGCATTTGTATTAAACTGATACTTCATGACCTCCGGCTGGCCATTTATAATATTATAAGAAAATTTGTTCCCTCTGGCATCATAAGGAAAATCATTTTTTTGGAGCTGACTGTTCCAATTATCCATCGCTTGCTGAGATGGTCTCAATAAATAGCTCCCTAAACTACTTGAAAATAATTTCAAAAATGGATTTTCTGGCTTAAACAACGCATCATAAGGTAAATACCATATCCATTCCCTATCAAATAAATCGTCTTCTTCCCGACCGAAAATAGACCTCCATCCCTGGCTATTATTATCAACGAGGCTACCCTCATTCGTTTCCTGATAACGTATATAGCTAACCGCCAAATCGTTATTGTCTGCCTTAGAAGCTCCCGTTACCCTGTAGGTATAATAATCTCCGGTCCCACCTGTCTCCATCACCGATTTAAAAGCAATAGCAGCATGATGATAATCCTCCGCTTTTCCTCTCCATAAATATAGTTTTCCAAGTAAAATCTCTTTATTGATAAAAAACAAAGCGGTTGAATAACCGTCAACCGTCGTTACTAAGGATGCGGTGCTGGAATATGGGCTAAGAACAGCTAAGGACTCTTGTACTTTAATTAATGAATCCAGGAGGTTATCAAAACTGATGGGGCTATATTCACCAGACTGTACAACAGCTTCCAAGGACGCCACGTCTGAAATATTAGTCGTCACATAAGGGACTTCTCCAAACTGAATACCCAATTGCAAATAAATCCAATTTCTTATGGAGGCTACATCTGCATAACGAACATTATATTCGCTGGTATTTAAAATTTTGTTTTGTAACATAACATCAAAATGATACAGTAAATCATTGCAAGCCAATATAACTTTATAATACGGCTTTGGATCTATATAAGGATTGCCCTCACTAGCATCATGATTTTCAATCTGTTTCAAATTGTCATCCGCATTCGCGGTAACAGAGACTAAGTCTGCTCTTAACTCATTTAATACAACATGTTGTTCAGCCAATAGCTGAAACTCTCCATATAATCCAATAATGGCCGCATCTGCATCATAAATATTTTTATACATATTATCCTGCTCTACCACATCCTCAGCCTTTACATCAATCATCTTCTTACAAGAAACTCCAAGCAGAAGCCCCATTATAAGTAGAGAATATATATAATTTCTTTTCATCATGTTTAATTTAGACGATTCGACAGTTAATTATTTCAATTATTATAAACCAATTCTTACGCCCATCTCAATGCTCTTATATTGCGGCTCCAAAAAGGTATCAACCCCCTGTCCAATAGCACTCGAAGAGGCACTAAACTCAGGATCATATCCTAAATAATTGGTCAGCGTCAGTAAGTTGGTTCCAGTTAAGAATATATTAAGCGATTTAATTGCTTTATTTGATTTGACTGGAACATTGTAAGATAGTGATACAGACTTTAGACGTAAATAAGATCCATCTTCTATCCACCTGTCTGAGAATCTGCTGTTACCCATAGGATCTCCCCAGGTGGCCTTGGGCATGCTTGTAACTTGGCCATCAACGCGCCATCTATTTTTAACTGCCTCAGTCTGGTTATAGGCGTTTAATTCGGATTCTTCCTGCCGCCTGCTATAATTATAAATATCATTGCCTGTCATAAAAGTGGCTAAGGCAGATAGTGTCCAATTTGAAACAGTAATACTTGTGTTAATACCGCCAAAAAAGTCCGGGTTAGGGTTACCAATAACCTGTCGATCATTTTCATCTATTATTTTATCCCCGTTTAAATCGATAAAACGGACATCCCCCCCTTTAAATGCCGTAGTCGTCCCATTATTATTTAAATTACTGAGCCCTTCGGAAGCCGCCTGCCCGTCAGAAGCATATACACCATTTGTTTTATAACCATAAAAGACATTGGGTGCGCCTCCCACACGACTCATAATAGTACCATCCGCAAATTCAGTTAATATTGAGCCCGCAGGCAGCTTGGTAATAACTGATTTGTATTTTGAAACATTCAAGCCCAGCTGCCATTTAAATTTTTTGTTATCCACCAATAAAGCATTCAAATCAATTTCTGCTCCGTTTGTTTTCATTGCTCCGTTATTGGTAATAATATAGTCCTGTCCGGAAATAGTTATTCCGGGCTCATATATGATCATATGACTGGTTTTATTATGATAGGCATCCGCTTTTAAACTTAGCCTGTTATTAAATAAACTCAAATCAAGCCCAGCATTTAATTTAGAAACAGATTCCCACATCAGCGATTCATTGCCTAAATTCCCCTTTACAAGACCAGAAATCCCTAATAAATTCTGGGAAGTATAGTAATTGCGCGCAGTATAATTACCGATATCATCGTTTCCAGTCACCCCATAGGATAATCTAAATTTTAACAGGCTTAGCCAGTCTGCATTTGCCAATAGATTTTCGGAAGAGGCTAGCCAAGACAAGCCCAGAGATGGAAACACAGCGAAAGGCCTGCCTCCTATTCTCAGGCTATTGATACTTACATCCCTCCCAAATTTGGAAGAAGCGTCCAAGGAGGAATTCAAATTAATAAAGTATTTATCTTTATAGCCATAGGCAACATTCAAATAGGATTCTAACCAATTAGAAGCTCCAATAGAACCTCCAATTTGCCTTAAGGTATTTAACCCATAGCCAACACTGGTTAATTGGTCCGTTGCGGAGTTAAATCCTAAACCGTAATCTTGTTCAGATTTAAGATTATTATATCTGAATCCCAACACAACAGCTAGATCATGAATGGATCCAAAACTGTTATTATAGGTTATTCTAGAATCATTAAATACATTAAACAATTTAATTACCTGAGCTCCTGACCTGTTATAAGCCAACACATCGTTCATTAAAGTATCACTGACAATCCCTCTTTCAGGTACAAAGAAGGTTTCTCTAATTTTCTGACTGGTAATAGCAACTGTTGTTGCTAAAGCCAGGTTTTTGCCTAATAAATATTTAAAGGATATGGTCCCATTATATCTGAAGCTATTATTTTGTCCCCTTTCTGTATTCATAATAGCCAAAGGATTACTTATTCCTAAAGTATCATGGTCAGCATATTGTGGGGAAATAATCCCATCAGATGAGATGACATGATCTGTAAAAAAAGGAGCTTTAACAAGTGATGTGAAAATAGGATTGGTTGATGGTGCAATTCCCATATTTCTAACATCTTGCTCATTTCTATAATAACTAACATTAGCTGTCGCAAATAATCGTTTCGTCAAGTTCAGATCCGCATTAAAACGCATATTATACCTTGTTTGGCCTGTGTTATTAAGCGGCGATTTATTATTTCCATAACCAATCGTCAATGCATATTTGGCAATATTATCCCCCCCAGCAATTTTTAAATACGCATTTTGCATATATGAGTTATCAAAAACTCTATCCTGCCAACTGGTATTATTATGTACATTATAATAATCTGGATTGGATAAACTATCATTCATATAAGAAAGACCGGAAATTTCATGATCAGATAGCCCTTTGGACTGAAGCATTTCGGCTAAATAACTTCTAAAATCACCGGCATCCATTACAGGAATCTCTTTAGGTCTAAAACTAGTTCCTCCTGATAAAACAGCATCAATGGATGTGGCTTCTTCATGCGCCCTGGATGTAGTTATGATAATTGCGCCATTCGCTCCTTTTGCACCATAAGTAGAAGTAGCGTCTTTAATTACAGTAATATTATCAATATCTTTTATATCTATATAGGATAAGGGATTATTATAATACCCATTATTCAAGGGGGTTCCATAGGTCCCATTATCAAAGTATACGCCATCAACAATGATTATGGGCTGATTAGACGCATACAAGGAATTAAACCCTCTTATAAATAAATTTGCGCCCATTCCCGGTGTCCCTGACCTGCGAATCGCATTTAAACCGGCAATTCTCCCCTGTAAATAATCATCAACAGAAGTGGAATGATCTGTCCAGTTACCTTTTGTGTCAATATTCTCGCTTGCCCCCGTCGTCTTTAATCGCCTCGTTTGCCCAATCGGACTTGCCAACTCATTATAATAATCTCCCATGTTTACCGATTGAAGTAAAATCTCCAAGTTTCTTCTTCCCTTTAGGGGCTCCATACGATCGGCGTAGCCATCTAATTTAATCAAAAGACTTACCCGATCATCTGGAACGGCTATAGAAAAGTGCCCCAACGAATCAGTAATGCCGGCGCCAAAATCCTTATAGGAAATATAAGCACCTACCAATGGGCTTTTCGTGACAGCATTTAATACAATTCCGGAAACCCTAAGCGTATCAATGGATTTATAAACAGCAGAAGGCGATTCAATTGATTTCTGTGCATATACACCTATAAAAGGAAACCCAATGAACCCTCCCAGGAATATATAAAATAGTTTTCTCATAATAGATATCAGAAGTAAATAAATTAATTAAAAACAGGAACAAATTTTAAATAATCGAGTGTCAAATTATAAGGACTGCTGTTGCTCGATGGTGCTTGTAACCGAATAATTTTAGTAGCTGGATTAGATAAGTAGCTGCTTCCATCAGGCATCGAGTCAGGATAAGATAGTAACCAATTATAGGCATCATTGACAAACTCACCGATATAGGTTTCCGTATACGTATACGGCTCAACCACACCCGTTTCATTAAATAAAACTGTCGACAAACTATCATTGTTCAATACTTGCACAATTTGGTTTAAATTAGCAGTAGTCCCATAGGCATCATCACCTTGTCCGGAAACAACATAATCATTTAACGCCACCCAATACACCTTATAAGTTGTTGACAATAAATTGTTAGTAGAATAATCTACATAAAAATTAGCTCCCGAAGACCCTCTATTGACATATATATCATTAAAAGTATCTTTTGTAATCGGGTTATATCGTTTTCTATAAAAGATGTCTTCTAAAGCACTTTCTGTTTCCGAGGAAAAACCAATCGGGTTTTCGCCTTGAATATATACAACAGGAATCTTTTCCTGTAAGCTGGTTTCGGCTGTATTTACAACATACACAATCCCATTGCTGACTTTATAACTGGAAACAATGGTTGAAGGATTTAAATTATAATGTACTCCAAATTTTGAAACCAGCGTTTGCTGCGAATTTATATTATCATACAAGCCACTAAATACCATATCTTTAGATGTATACCAGTCCGCATTAAATATGGCGGTATCCTCGCTATTAGCCTTAAAAAATGGCTTCAGCGTTGCCTCCGCCTGACCAAATGCGGCATCCGTCAAGACAATATAGGTAAATAAGGAATCTTCATTTCCAACATCGCATACCTTTTGCTTAAACGTATTAATCTGAACTATACCAGTACCAGATTTATAAACAGGTTCACCAGTCTCCAAATCAATACTGTCTATTTCAGCCTGGGAAATATCCTGGCCTTCATAATTTAAAGACGCTACATATGCATTCTGTTTATAGGTCTCTTTTGTCGCATTAATAAATTCCCATATATTAGGCAGAGGTAAAACAACCTCCTTCAACACATGAAAAACCCCATTTCTCGCCACATTATCACTGGACGCGAAATCCGCATCCCCAAATTGATTGTTTGCGAATAAAACCCTCTTACCACTCATCATTAAAATCCTGGAAGTATCCGTTTGATCTCTAATATAATAAGACTTCAAAGCAATCAGATTCAATAAGAAACGCCTGATTGCCGCGTCATTAGATTTAACAGAATCCGGCAAATTCGCGAATGCCTCATTATCAGGCGCGAAAACAGTTAGATTTCTAGATGAGTTAAGCAGGGTATCCAGGTTCATTTTATCTACATATGAGACAAATGAGGACAAATCGCTATTTTCAGACATCTGTTCGTATATCGTTTTACCCAGGCTTGCAGAATCCAACGCAATATGGTCATCCCACTTCTTGCAGGAGAGGATACAAGAAACAGTCATCAAAAATATTACAATAATTTTCTTCATTTAATTTACATTAAATCGTTTATAAACAATTGGCACTCGTGATTAATATTCAATTGAACCATCTGGATTAAATCTGGGACTGATTTGACTAGGCCAATCCACAGGAATAAATTGAACCATATCAAAATTGCAATCAGAATTAGCGCCAGACACCAAAACAAATCTAATCTTATGTTGGCCGGTTTCTTTTACATCCACCACTCCCAACATACGAGCAGCAGTAGAGCCCGATTTCTTATTTACTCCTGCCCACCATTTCCAGCCAATGGCAGCTAGATTCGCTTCCTGAGAAGGATCTACCGACGAAATCTTTTTATCAAATTGAATTAATGCACTTGTAAGAGGCACGGAATCAAAAAGCGCCTGCACAGAACTAGTAGTAGAATTTTGTCGGTAATAGCAGAACCAAACTTTATACTTACCCTTGACCAACAGCGGAGTAGTAAATTCAATCCAGCTATTACCGGAACAAGTCCCTAAATTATCTGTATTACTTGAGCTGCGTCCCATACCGACTTGCCAATAGTCGCCAAGATACCCATTAACGCCTGCTCTATATTTTAAACAACTCTTCTCCCATTTAATGCCGGCAAAGGTATTTCCATCGCCATAGTCAAATAGGAAAGTCTGTTTTCTGTAAACAGAAGATAACCTTGTTAACTCTGGCTGCGTTGCACACAAATCCCAGTAGACAGGAAACGGTTCTCTCACCTTAATTTTAAGCCCACCCATTACCGTATGTAAAACACCATTCGTAGCAGATTGGTCACTAGACGATAAGTCCATTTTTAATCCAGGTTCATAAACAGTCCCATCTATAGTAGAATACGAATCATCATTAATTAGTACGGTGTCATTGACCAATTTGTCAGTGAGGACTTCTAAAGGAGCCAATGTTGACTGAGAATTTGTCGTAACAATATCTGCCAGGTACTTCACATCAGGGATTATATGATAAGCGACATAAAGATGCAGGCTATCCGATGCATCCTTAGGATTACCCGTATTAGAGAATTTATTTTTTAACGCAGCATAGTTTAAAATGCCAGAGTCTCGATAAGTTTGGTTTCTTTCTGCCAGAATGGTTAGCCAGACCTGACTACCCGTATTGTCTTTTATGCTATTTAAGGTATCATAAAATCCAGTTTCTTTAACCGCTTGGGTGAAAATCGAATAGGTTGTATCCTTTTCAAGTAACTCCGCGATAGTTGACACCGAGGGTTCCAGTACATGGTCAATGGCATGGATTATCCCATTGCCTACATTTATATTCGCTTGTGTAACAACTGCCTGCCTGTTAATCCAATACGCAGAAGTCCCATTTATATTTTTAATACCCGTAATTAAATATTGCCCGTAATCCGTAATCGCTGACAATTTTCCATCTGTAAATGTACTGCTGGATAAACTCTCCTCTAAAAGATGAAATTTTAGAACATTCTGCCACTGCTCTTTGGTTAAACTCTCAACAGAGGTCAAATTCTGCTCTTTTAAATAGGCATCAATGGCTGAATCAGTGGGGGCAAATAGTGTATATGTACCATAGGTATTCAGCTCTGTTGCATATTCTGCCCTATTTATAACTTCCACCAATTTAGTAAACCTGTTTAAGGAGTCATTTTTTAAATAGTCCATAATATTAGGGCTATTTGAGGTTGTCCTTGTAAGCCTCGTCTTAGTGCAGCATAAAACAACTACACTCAGTAAAAAAAGTGACGCAATAAGAGAAAATATTCTATACTTCTTCATAACAGACATGTTTATTGGTAGAATGAGTTTTGAGTCAATAATTTATTCGTTTCAAGTTCATAGGTATAGATCGGAAAATAATGGCTATTATGATCCAGCAGCTTTTCCTTTACTAAGCGCACTGTATTGGATGGCACTAAGGAACCGACAAAATCCTGTAAATAGCTAATATTCTCATAGTTATTCTTTTTTGCATATCTGAGCACATCATACCATCTCTTCCCTTCAAAAGCAAATTCTCTTGCCCTCTCGTCCAAAATATATCTGGATAATTCATCCACGCTATTGACATCTGGATTTTCTTGCGTTGAGGCTGGTGCTCCTGCCCGGGATCTAATAACATTTACTAAATCAAGCGCCTCTTGTCCACGGCCGGAGATTTGAGCTAATGCCTCTGCCTTCATAAGCAGAACATCTGCATACCGGTAAAAAAACCAATGAGTATAAGAATCGCTACTGCCTATCATACTGGTAGCATTATTTCCGATATACTTCCAGATGACATTATCTTCAGCTCTGACTGCCGCACCTGCACTTCGAATGTCCATTGCATTCGTAGTATCGCTGATTTCCGTTGTATAGATTTCATCCATTACTTTGTTGGAAGCAATAAACTCCTTAGAAGACACTCCGAACATGGAATAAAAATCATTTAACTTCTGTTGATCAAATTGAATTTCAAAGAGGCTTTCATTAGAATTACCATTCCTGAACAGGTTAGTAAACCATGCTGAGCTATTGGCAATCAAACCGAATTTTTTTGAATTTATAATTTTATCACAGGCAGTAATTGCGTCGGTATAGTTTTCCATCCACAAATCAACATCTGCTTGAATGGCTTCCACTGTATATCTGGTTATTCTACCTTTATCCGTTGCCTGGTCACCATATGTTGTTAACGTGATGGGTTCAGCAGCTGCGAGGTCAGCAACAATCTGCTGTAAAACAACAGCTTGTGTACTTTTAGCTAATTGAACGATTTCGTCATCATTTGAAGTCGGATCTAGTTTAAGGGGAACATCACCAAAGCTTCGCACCAAATAAAAATACATTAAGGCTCTCAACGCCTTCATTTCCCCGATATACCCATCCAGCATTTCTTGTGTAAATGTCTGGTCATAGTCCATTACCCCAGGGGCATAAGTAATCACCGTGTTACATAAATTTATAATCTTATATACCGGGCTCCAATCTACTATAGAATTAGCCGTTTGGGTCGTCATATTCATGATTTCCAAATCATTGCTTGTTGCGCCCAGTGAAGCAGCTAGCATATCACCTCTTAATTCACCCCATTTAAAAAGGGTAATATCCAGATTTTTGTCATCATCATCCGGGTCACCCATTAAAGAAGCGTACACACCTATTACAGCGGCATGAACTTGTTCTTTAGTTTGCCAATAGTCATCTCTTATTATTCCGTCTTCGGGTTGCTTATCAAAAAACTTCGAACAACCCGAGAATATTAATAATAGAGAAAAAAACAATATATATCTATTTATAAATCTCATATAATAAAATTTTCAATTTTAAAAAGATGCAGTTAAACCAATTGTAAACATCTTAACCGGGGGAGTCATTGAATTATCAGTTGAGACTCTAAACGGATCAGATCCTCTTACACTTACTTCAGGATCTTGGCCCGTATATTTAGTAAACGTCAATATATTTTCAACAGTGAGATAAGCACTTAATGATTTGGCTCTTATTTTACTCAATGCTGGCTTTTGAAAAGTATATCTTAAAGTAGCCGTTCTAAACCTAAGAAAAGAACCATCTTCCACATAACGCGAAGAGCCCAACCAATTATATCCAGCTTTATATAATGCACGCGGCATATCCGTTACATCACCCTCCTCTCTCCACCGGTGCATAACAGCAGTACTTTGGTTATCATAATCATACATATTTGTTGTATTCATCTCAGTGCCATTCACCAACTGGTTACCAGTTCTAAAATTGAAAAATGTGGATAAACGCCAGGCATCTCCAAAGCTTACATTAATTCCAAAACCTCCAGTTAATTTTGGATTGCTATTGCCCAAATAGACAATATCCCTGTAATCAATCGTCCCATCATGATTTACATCTTCATACATAGCATCACCGGGTTGAAAAGTATAGCCGATTGAAGGATAGCTAAAAGTCATATATACCGGGTCTCCATTAGGACGGGTTATTACTTGTCCATTTGCATCTTTTGCCAGGGTAGATTCTTTATCTTTATAAACACCTAAGAAATTGTACCCGTAAAAAGAACCAAATGGATTATTCACCTGCATATACGTTTTGTAGGTGCCATTCGTGGTCACATTTCCTTTTTCAACAGGATAAAACTCAGAAATCTCTCTAATTATGTTTTGATTTTTGGCGACATTAAAAGTAAAATCAACCTTCCACTTTCCCTTTCTATAAGGCTGCGTTTGCAGTGTAATTTCAAAACCCTGGTTATCCATTGTCCCAACATTCATATTTACGGAATTAAAGCCATTTATTGACGGGATTTCCAAACCATTGAATAACAAGTCATTTGTTCGATTCCTATATACCTCTGCGTCTATAAAGAATCTATTCTTAAACATGGCCAGACTAAATCCAAGGTTGGTACCCACTACGGTTTCCCATCTTAAATTATTTAGTTGCAAGCTCGAAGGAACAACTCCAGATTCACCCATAAAACTCCAATCCACATTGTCATATACACTATAATAACTATAATCAGATGTAGGTGCGTTTCCACTTTGTCCATAACTTGCTCTGAAGCTTAAATCATCAATAAATTTGTATTTTTCCAAAAATTTTTCTCCAGAAGCTCTCCATCGCCCAGAGATCGACGGAAATAATCCATATCGATTATCAGATGCCAGTCTGGATGTCCCATCAACTCTTAATCCCACATTGATAATGTATCGATCCAGGTAGCTGTATTGTCCGTTGAATAATAAACTCCCATTCGTCGTTTCCTTCGTGCTGGAGCTCAAAGCTGATTCAGAGCCATTCGCCCTGGAAGGGATGGAAGGATCCTGCAGATCAGAAGAAGCGGTATTTGACGTCCTAGCCTGATAAGAAATGTTCTTGGCTTGATAAGTCATCATATTAATCAATCCCATAAAACTGTGTTTCGTATTTTTAAACTCTGGCGTCCATACCAGCGAGGATTTAGTTTGAACAGAAAACGCATCATTATCACCATCATATGCTTTATTCACCTCAGCATTTGTCCAACCAAGTCCCGTAGCTATTTGGGGTAAAAAGCTCTTATTTTTCGTGCTATTTATATCAAATTGGACATCAGCGGTTGCCATTAATCGCGAGGGAACAATTTGATATTGAATATTAAATTTAGGAGTGATACGTTCCGCAATCACTTTATTTACTGCGGCTTCAGCTAAAGCTACTGGATTATATGTTGAACTATATTCCCCTTGAATATTAGATTCCGGTGAAAAATAAATCGGCGTCAGGCTGCCATAGTCGTCGAATTGATAAATACTCATATTAGGCATCTTCAAATAAGCCACATTACGCACCCCGTCAGAATAGTTTTTATTGGTCTCTGAATGCGTAAATGAAAGATCCGTTTTTATATGAATCCTGTCTGAAACACTATAATCCAGATTTATCCGATTACTAATACGATGCAAATCTGTACCGACAGTAATACCTTTTTGCGTCAAGTATTCCATTGAAGCATAATACATCGCCTTTTGGCCACCGCCTGACATCGATATATTGTGATCCTGGGTATTACCGGAACGGGATATGGCATCTATCCAATTTGTATTATTGCTGTAATTATAATAATAATAAGGGTCATTAGGATCATATTTGAATTCATTAACACTCTGGGTATTCAACGGGATCCCATTCGTATTCATATATTCTTCGGGAATCAAATTAGAATACTGTGAACCCGTAAGCATTGGAATAGGTGTTGCCCTGGGAGATAAGGTGCCTTTAAATGTATAGGCAATGGAAGGCTTGCCTCTCCTCCCTCTTTTAGTAGTAATTAGTAAAACACCACTGGCGCCTCTCGAACCCCATATGGCAGTTGCCGCAGCATCTTTTAAAACAGTTATCTCCTTAATATCTGAGGGTGCTATATTAATCAAAGCAGCATACCCCTGTTCATCTGCAGTACCGAAATCAAAATCAGAAGGGACTTCCGTA
>Ga0164242_10005447_pt1 | contig 14180 bp, 9 predicted proteins | sample OricomgcompostMG_FD_108783 | JGI IMG/M metagenome (GOLD analysis project Ga0164242, IMG submission 108783) | Miracle-Growth compost microbial communities from Emeryville, California, USA - Original compost - Miracle growth compost (MG) ... | reverse complement strand
GCGCGGCGGGCTTCACGACGAAGGTGTTGCCGCCGGCGAGCGCCGGGCCGACCTTCCGGGTGATCATCGCGGCCGGGAGATTCCACGGCGTGATGCCCGAGGTGACGCCGACAGGCTGCCGGAGCACGATGATTCGGTTGTCCGGCGTGTGCGAGGGGATGACGTCGCCGTAGAGCCGTCGGCCCTCCTCCGCGAACCACTCGAGGTAGTCGGCGGCGTAGACGACCTCGCCGCGCGCCTCGTCCCAGGGCTTGCCCTGCTCGGCCGTGAGGATCGCCGCGACGTCCGCCGCGTTGTCGCGGATGAGATCGGCCCATGTCCGCATGATCCGGAAGCGCTCCATGGCGCTCTTCGCCCGCCAGCCCGGATAGGCGGCGTTCGCGCTCTCGATCGCCGCGCGGGTCTCGTCGCGGCCCATCGAGGGGAGGCGGCAGATGACCTCGCCCGTCGCCGGGTTGTGCACGGGGAAGCCCTCGTCACCGCTGACGCGGATCCATTCGCCGTCGATGAGCGCGCCATCCCTGAGGAGCGTCGAATCGCTGAGTCGCTGCACGAGCGTGTCGACCATGTTGCTACTTCCTTCCCACGAGGGCGGCGAGGCCGCGGGCGGCCCGGAGCGAGTCGGTGAACCAGGGGACGCCGAGCTCATTGAGGATCTCGACGGCCGATGGCGCCGGCTTCGTGTAGGTGAACAGTGCGACGGGCACAGGCGATTCCGCCGCGAGCCGGGCGAGGTTCTCCCGGTCGCCGTCGAGCCGTCCGGAGCTCGAGAGCGAGGTCGCGAGGATGACCATGTCGACCTCGCCCGAGGCGCAGAGGCGCTCGAGCGGCGGCACGAAGGAGCCTCCGGTGAGGAACTGCGCGGTGAGGTCGACCGGTCCGATCGGCGAGCCATAGGGGGGCATGAACTCGAGCATGGCGGCTTGTGCCGCGTCGCTGACCCGGGGGACCTCGAGGCCGTGGGCCACGCAGGCATCGGCGAGCCAGACGCCGGTGCCGCCGGATGTGGTGGCGATGCCGACCCGGCAGCCCTTCGCCGGCTTCGACTTCGTGATGGTCTGCAGCACGTCGATGAGCTCGTCCGTGCTGCTCACCCGGAGGACGCGGTTCTCCTCGAAGACCTTCGAGTAGAGGGCGTCGTCGCCGGTGTCGTGGCGGGTGTGCGCGAGCGCGGCGCGGCGGCCGGGTTCGGTGCGGCCCATCTTCGCGACGACGATCGACTTGCCGGCCGCCCGATAGGCGGCGGCGACGTCGCCGAAGCGGTCGATGTCGCGGAGCCCCTCCATGAGGAGGACGAGCACCTCGGTATTGGGGTCGTGCACGAGCTCGGCGGCGAGCTCCAGCTCGTCGATGTCCATCTCATTGCCGGTCGTGATGATGGCGTTGTAGCCGAGGCCGACCTCGCTGCCCCACTGCGCGACCGCGAAGCTCAGCCCCCCGGACTGGCCGATGATCGAGATCCCGCCCTGCCGGAGCCGGCATCCGCTGCGATGGATGTCGAGGACCGGGCTGAATGTGACGGGTGCGCTGTCGGGGAGGCTCGCGATGCCTTCGCAGTTCGGGCCGAGGACGCGCATTCCGCTTCCCTCGACTGCCGCGAGCGCCTGCTCGGTGTACTCGGCGCCGGCCCCGGTGCCCTCGCCGAAGCCCGAGCTGATGACGATCGCGAGACCGACTCCGGCCTCGACGCACTGCCGCAGCGTGTCCGGCACGAGCTCGGCGCGGACCGCGACCATGGCGACATCGACCGCCTCCGGCACATCGCCGATCGAGGGGTAGGCGGGGACGCCCTGGACGACCGCGTTGTTCGGGTTCACGGGGTAGACGCGCCCGGCGTAGCCATACGCGGAGAGGAATCCGAGCGGTCGGCCGCCGAGCGACTCAGGGTTCGTCGAGGCACCGATGATGGCGACGCTCTCGGGGTGGAGGAGGAGGTCGAGCAGCGGCTTCCGGGCGGCCACCCGGAGGCTTGGGGGCTCAGAGGTAGACAGCGTCACCGAGACCTCCAGTGAGGGCGAGCACTTCGCCCGTGAGCGAGACGGAGCGGGGCGAGGCGAGGAACGCGGCGAAGTCGGCGATCTCCTCGGCGGTGACGAGTCGGCCGAGCGCGGTGCGCTCCGAGATCGTCGTCATGTGCTGCTCGAGGCTGAGGCCGCGCTCGGCCGCCATCTTCGCGACGCGCGACTCGTAGCCCTTCGTCACGGTGGTGAAGGGGGCGATGCCGGTGACGTTGATCCCGTCGCGACCGAACTCGTTCGACAGCGTCTTGGTGAGATGGGTCACGGCGGTGTTCCGGGCGCCGGCGCCGATCGCGCCGGCCACCCTCGCCTTGGATCCGGCCATGTTGATGATGCGGCCCCAGCCGTGTGTCCGCATATGCGGGACGACGGCCCGGCACATGCGCATGATGCCGATGAACTTGTCCTCGAAGCCGCTCAGGATGAACTCGTCGGTGATGTGCGCGAAGTCCTCGGGAGCGTTGCCGGAGACCTCGGCGGCGGAGTTCACGAGGATGTCGACCCGGCCGAGCTCGGCGACGACGTGGTCCACCATCGCATTCACGGATGCCTCGTCCCGGAGCTGGACCTGCACCGGGAGGAGTCGTGCGTCACTCGGCACATCCATCTCGGCGATGGCGGCGGCGGCGCGGTCGATGCTTCGGCTGCAGACCGCGACGGCAACGCCTTCGCGCGCCAGCTGCTGGACGATCGCCCAGCCGATGCCTGAGCTCCCGCCGGTGACGATCGCACGTTTGCCGGCGAGTTGAAGGTCCATCCTGTTTCCTCACTCCGCGTCCGACAGTCGGGTCCCTCGCCGGTGTCGGCGAGGGAGCACTCCGGCTCGGTCGTCCACGATGGCCGTCCGATGCGTACTATCGTACGTATGTCCATATGTATTCTCTAGTATCTTAGGTCGAGCTTCGCTGCCGTGTCCAACCCGCCGGGCCGCCGGCGGGACGACGTCGAGGAATGCGACGCGGCCTTCACGACCGGCCCGCGCTCGCACCCCTCGGTCGCCGATCACCACTCGGGCGCGTCGCCGTTGTCGGCTCGAACAGAAGGACGGTCCCAGCGACCGGGCGTACCCGACATCTGAGCGATCGGGGCGAGGTAGGCGAGGCGCCCGTATCCCGTCTCGCGCTCGGTCGACAGCTCAGCGATCCGAGCGTCGGAGAGCTCGGCCGGAGCGGATTGGACCAGCGCCTCGTCGATCGTCCCGAGGTCGTCCATGTACTTCCCGGTCTGCGCCAGGGAGAGCGAGATGTGATAGCTGCCGCCGTCTCGCTCGCGCAGCAGGAGTGCCTGCTCGACCAGGAATGCGGCGAGATAGCCCGAGGCATAGTCGAGGACGTTTCCCGGCGTCGTCCTGGGCATGTCGGTCTCGTCCCGCTCCTGCCAGGACATGCCGTTGGCGGCCTGCACCACGCTGTCGAAGCCGCGATAGTTGCCCCAGGGCCCGACGCCCCCGAACGCTGAGAGCGAGAGCGAGATGATCCCGGGACGCAGCTCTGCGAGCCGTTCCGGGGAATACCCGAGCCCGGCGATCGCGCCGGGACGGAACCCTTCGGAGAAGACGTCGGCCGTTCGAACCATGCGGTCGAGGGCCTCCTTGTCCTTCGCGGTGCGCAGGTCGAGCACCGCGGACCGCTTGCCGTGGCCGGTATCGCGAATCAGGACCGGACCCTCCGCGGGCCAGATCGGCGAGCTGACCCGAAAGACGTCAGCGCCTTGCTCGGCGAGGGTGCGAGCCATGGTCGGGCCGGCCAGAACGCGGGTCAGATCCAGGACGCGCAACCCCTCGAGCGGGCGATCGCCGGTCGACGCCGGCTCGGGAGCGCTGTCGCCGATCTTCGTGATGGAGAAGAGCGGCATCTCGGCCGTCGCCATCCCCTGCGGATGCCGCAGCCACTCCTCGCGGGTCCGCACCATGGCGCCGCTCGCACCGGCCTCGAAGACCGCGAGCTCCAGATCCTCACCCTTCCAGGTGCGGGTCGCCGCACGGATCGCCTCGTCCGACCTGTCCTCGACGAGTCCGAGCACGCCCATCTGACGGTCGAAGTGGTGCTGCTGCGCGCGCTGGAAGTACACCCAGCGGTCGTCCGCGGTCGGATAGAAGCTCGTCAGCCGGTTCCCGGACTCCTTCCGGTTGGAGGCCTCCGGGGTCACCGGGCGCGGGACCTCATGCAGATAGCGCCAGCTCCGCATCCCGGCCGCGGCCGCGTCCACCGGGACGGTGACATGCTGGGGCTTGCCTCCGCGATGCTCGAGCAGCCGACCCGCCTGGAGGGCTGCGGCGGCGACCGTCGCCGCACCGAGGTCGCCCAGATGGAACCGGGTGTTGAAAACCGGGTCTTCCCCGATGAAATCGACCGTATTCCCGCCGGCATCGGCGCCGGCCCGTCGAAGAATATCGTCGAGAATGTCACGAGCAACTGACATTTGTGGCTCTCCTTAGTATCTGTGCCCGGGCGCGACGGGCCCGGGATATCTGTGACGCCTGGTCGCCCGTGGACATCCGACATCACTGTCGCGATCCGTGGCGCTGCTTCGGAAATCGAACTTCATCATCCGGGCGGAGCGGTGTGCTCTGATCTCGGCAGCGGGGCGAGCGCGTGCCATGGCGCCCTGGACGCCGGGATGACCCGAGGTCGGCGACACGACCCGCACCCGCCCCATGTGGTCACGCGGCGACGTGACCGGACTTCGCCGGAGTCGTCAGAGCTCGGAACCCGCGGAACTCCGGAGCAGCCTCGATCCCCCACAATTCGTCGAGCAGGTCGGACGCCGACCAGCCCGTCTGCGAGAACTCGACGCAGTCGCGGAACTTGGCTTCGATCGCCTCCCGGGTCGTGGTCAGGAACTCCTCCCCGTCCAGGACGTCCGCCCGACCGATCTCCTCTCCCGTCGCCGTCTTGACCTGCAGCGTGGCGAAGAACTTGCCGACGAACGTCGGGTCGCCGACCGGCGGGTGCTCGGCTTCCGAGAGGGTCGTGCGATCGATGAGCCTACGGATGTCATCGCGCTCGAGGGTTGCCTCGTCGAAGCTCTCCAGCCGGACGGCACCGTCGAGCAGCGCCGCGGCGATGACGTATTCCCCGCTGAACTTGGCCTCCTCGCCGGTCTTCGGGCGATGGTGGACGATCGCATCGAGGGAGCCGGGCGCCATCGTGACCTCGATGCGCTCGATCGAGGCGGGATCCAGCCCCGACTCATGCAGCTGGATGGCCGCCTTGATCGCACGGTGCGAGCTGTAGCAGCAGGGATACAGCTTCATCCTGAGTCCGCTGAACCCCCGGTCGGCGAGCGTCCACTTCTTGGCGAGAGTCTCGAGCACGCGCTCGGGGTTCGCCTTGTTGGAGTAGGCGGCGTAGAAGCCTGCCGCGCCCTCGAGCTGATCCTCGCTGGCGGTGAACCCGATGGACGCGAGCTGCGCGGCGTAGACGGCATTGCTTGCGGCCATGCCGGCGTGCAGGGGCTTGGTCATCGTGCCGAAGTTCTGCTTGCTGCCCGCAGACATCGAGCCGACGATGCCGAGGGCGTATCGCGTCTGCTCGACGTCCAGCCCGAGGAGTCGCGCCGCTGCGGCGACGGCCCCGAAGATCCCGAGCGTGGAGGTCGAGTGCCACCGCGCGTGGTGGTCGGGGATGTCCAGTCCATCAGCAACGGCAGCACAGACCTCGAACCCGACGAGCGCCGCGTCGACCAGATCCCGACCCGACGCACCGACCTGCTCGGCGACGGCCAGCGCGGCCGGCCAGATGATCGCACCGGTGTGACCGCGCACGAGCCCGCTCAGGTCATAGTCCAGCGCATGGGCGGCTGTCCCGTTCAGCAGCGCGGCCGTGACCATGTCGGTCTTGCTGCCGTCGTACAGGACCGACACGGTCCCATCGCCGCCGGTGCGGGCCACTGACCGCTGAAGCTCGACCGCCTCTTCCTCACGCGCGGCGATGAGCACGCCGACGGTGTCGACAAGCGTTCGGACCGCGAGCTCCCGCAGCTCTGCCGGCGGATCCGTCGACTCCACTATGTACTCAGCGACAGCCTTGGTGATCTCTGCCGTAGATCCCATCATTGTCTCCCTTTTTCGTTTTCGAACGATAATTAAGAAATTGCGTGTTCGACATCCGATCCGGTCGACGTCGAATCAATTGATGACCGCCGCACCCAGCGCGGGCATTTCTCATTTGCCCGCGCTGGGCGCGATCGCGATCAATTAGTGGGATACCAGTCCAGAATGGACGTCATCCTCGGAACGGCGACAGTGATCCCGCCGATATCCTTGCTGGCGAAATAGATCCAGTCCATGTTCACGACATAGATACCGAGTGCGTTCTTCACGAGGTAGTCGTTGGCCTCCTTCGCGAGCGACTCCGCCTCCGGCGTGTCAGGCGGCGCCGCCAGGAGCTTGAGCCTGATCGGGTCGAGTTCGGGGTACTCGTTGTTCCTGCTCGGGTAGGGCGCACCGGGCGTGTAATGGGTCCACATCGTGAAGAGCAGATCCGAGTAGTAGCCGTTCGTCGCCCACAGCGGATATGCGTTGTTCCGGAAGCGGATGTTCCACTCCGACGACGGGAGGGTCAGCAGGCTGACCTTGACGCCGAGCTTCTCCCAGTACCCCTGGACGGCCTGCAGCGTCTCCTTCATCCCGTTGGCCGGCGAGACGAGAAGCTCTCCCGCGTCGAACCCGTTCGGATACCCGGCCTCGGTGAGCAGCTGCTTCGCCTTATCGGGATCATACGGATACGCGTTCTTGAGGTCGGGGTCGTACCCGGGAAGGCCTTCCCGCAACAGCTGCTGATCCACGGTGGCGTTGCCATCGAAGATCCCGGAGGCGATCGCCTCCCTGTCGATGGCGTAGGACAGCGCCTGACGGACGCGGACGTCCTTGAGCGCCGGAACGACGTCACCAGCCAGGTCTCCCGTATTGATGATGATCGGCGACTCCGGGCCCTTGACGACCTGCAGTCCGGCGGCCTCTGCGGCGCTCACCTGCTGCGCCCCTCCGCCGGCGATCACCTGGACCTGTCCGCTCTGCAGCGAGCTCAGCGCGGCGCTTGCATCCGGAATCACCTTGAAGACGACCTTGTCCCAGTGGACGGAGTCCTTGTCGTAGTAGTACGGATTGGGGACGTAGACCAGCTCCTCGCCCAGCGTCGACTGGGCGGGATCCAGCATGTAGGGCCCTGCTCCGACGGTCGACGACTTGAGCGCGTCGGGGTTCTCCAGCGCCTTGGGGCTCACGGCGAATCCCGCGGTGCTCCAGCTATCGGCCAGCAGCTGGAGCACGATCGAAAGCGGGTGGGACAGGTGAATGACCAGCTTGTCGTCGCTCGGCGTCTCGTAGGTGGCGCCGTCGAAGTAGCCGCGCTTCCGGTCCGCCTCGTAGTACTCGAGGAAGGCCTGAATGCCGGCAGAGGTCACGGGCGTTCCATCACTGAACTTCGCCTCGGTATTCAGCGTGAGCTCAAGGACCTGGCTCTCCGTGTCGAGGAACTTCCAGGCCGTTGCAAGACCGGGAACGAGGGTGTGTCCATCCGCGGCGAGCTTGATGATGGGCTCGTACGCCATGATGTTGTAAAGGCCGGCATACGCACCCGGAGTTCCAGCGACCGGATTCAGGTTGACCGGCGACTGCGGCGCGGCCACAGTGAGCGTGCCGCCATGGGCGATGCCGCTCTGCGTCGGCTCGGGGGCTGCTCCGCCGCCCGAGCAGGCGGCCAGAAGCGTCGCGATCAACGGAATGCCGGCCAGTACGCCGATCATTCGACCGCGCGAGAATCTCCTTCGACCCTCTCTCAGAACCATTTCTTCTCCTTGAAAATCAGGACAATCTCTGATAAACCTAACCAATTAGAAATATCAAGTGCAAAATAACCAACTGGAATTCATTAAACTAATTGACCGTCCGCCGACATCACCTCACCTCTCGAACGAAGCTGCGTCCCAGGAGCGAGACGATCGAGCGTAGGAGTCGCCGCGATCAGGCGCCGGGTGTATTCGCTCTGCGGCGCTTCATAGATCTGCTCGGTAGCGCCGGATTCAACGGCGCGGCCATTCAGAAGCACAATGGATCGAAGACAAAGGCCACGGACCACATTCATGTCGTGCGAAATATAGAGATAACTGAGATTCCGACGCTCCTGCTCCTCCACCAGCAGGTTGAGGATCTGCCCTCGGATCGAGACGTCCAAGGCGCTCGTGGGCTCATCGCAGATCACCAGGCTCGGCGTGCCGATCATTGCTCGCGCGATCGCGATCCTCTGCAGTTGGCCACCTGAGAATTCGCGTGGATACCGGAAGATCGTGTCCGGCGAGATGCCCACCCGACTCAGTGCGTCCGCGGCGCGATCCATCAGATGGCGATGGCGCTGGCGGGGCCTCAGGTCGTTTCCCACCCCGTCCGCGATGAGCGGCTCGGCGACGCTCTTCCAGATCGGCAGATACGGGTCCATCGCACGATAGGGGTTCTGGAACACCGCCTGCACCGCCGGACGCCCCGCGCCGCGTCGTACGCGCCCCCGGTTCGTCACCTTCGTGCCATTGATCTCGATGGTGCCGGCTTGGAAGGGCACGAGACCGAGGACCGCATTCGCGACACTGGTCTTTCCAGACCCGGATGCTCCGATGAGACCCACCGTCTCGCCCGGCGCGATGTCGAAGCTGACGCCTTCGACGGCTCGAAGCCGCGGTCGCCCGGCTCCCTGCCGGTACTGGATGGTGAGGTCACGGACTCGCAGGGTCGACGCGTCAGCCATTGCCGATCCCCGCCTCTTCTCGTACCGGCTCGTCGGCTTCTCGTACCGCCTCGTCGGCGCCCTTCACGCGGATGCAGCGAACGGGCCGACCGTCGGGCGATAGATGAGCGATCCGCGCCTTGGGGTCGTGACACTCGGGGATCACGAACTCGCAGCGCGCCGCGAATCGACAACCTGCGGGCCAGGTGCCGGGCCGCGGGACCACGCCGTCGATGGTGGCGAACCCTTCGGAACGGTTCAGGTCGGCGTTGCAGGCGACCAGGCCGGCTGAATACGGATGCAGCGGCTGATGGATGACCTGGTCGACGGGGCCACGCTCCACCAGATCGCCCGCGTACAGGACCGCCACCCGGTCGCAGTACTTCGCGGCGATACCGAGATCGTGGGTGATCAGCACCACGCCCAGATTGGACTCCCGCTGGATCGACCGGATCAGGTCCATGATCTCGACCTGCACGAGCACGTCGAGGGAGGCCGTGGGCTCGTCGGCGATGAGCAAGGAGGGCTCGCCGGCCAGCGCCAGCGCGATGACGACCCGCTGTGCCATCCCGCCGGACAGCTCGTGCGGGTAGCGCTTGAGCACGCGCCGCGGCTCCGGCAGTTTCACGATCTCGAGGAGCTCCTCGGCCCGTCTCGATCGCTCGGCTCGGGAGAGGGTCGTGTGCTTTCGCAGCACCTCGCGAATCTGGTTGCCGACGGTATAGCTGGGGTCGAGGCTGACCATCGGGTCCTGCGAGACCAGCGCGATCCGCCGTCCCCGGATCTTCGACATCGCCTTCTCGCCGATCCCCAGCAGGTCCTCACCTTGGAACTGCAGTTTCCCGGCGACGACGGACACCCCGTCGGGAAGGAGACCGAGGATCGACGAGGCGGTCATCGACTTCCCGCACCCCGACTCGCCGACGATGCCGACGCATTCGCCCTCGCGGACGTCGAAGCTGACATCCGTCACCAGAGCGGTCCCGTGCGGTGCGTTGGCCTCGATGGAGAGATGCTCCACGCGCAGCAGCGCCTCGCCGTCCTCACCCGCTCCGAGGCCCGATGCGGACTGCATCTCCGGCGTCCCCACGAGCGATCGCACGTCATTCGGCACGGCGGACGACCCCGGTGCAGCGGTCGCCCCCGACTGCGAACGGAGGGAGTCGCGCACGGCATCGCCGATGGTGATGAATGCGATGACGGTGAGTCCCACCACGGCTCCTGCCGGCACCAGCAGCCATGGCTGCCTCGCCATGGCCAGCTGCGCCTCATGGATCAGGCCGCCCCAGCTGGGATCGGGCTCCCGGGTGCCCAGTCCGAGGAATTCGAGCCCGACGCTGATGAGCATGCCGATCGAAGCGGTGATAGCGACGTTCACGACGATCGGGCCCGCGGCTCGCAGCAGCGCGTGAGTGAAGACGATCCGCATGCGGCCGATCCCCGAGACTTCGGCAGCGCGGACGTACAGCTCCTCCGATGCCTGCATCGATGCGGCGCGCGCCACGCGGAAGAGATTCGGCGAGATGATCACGCCGTAGGCGACCATCGCGATCATCACGCCATCCGGATTGACCGCGAAGATCAGCAGGATCACGACGATCGACGGCAGTGCCATGAGGAGCTCCGCCACGCGGGAGCCGACCGCGTCGAACATCCCCTTCACGTACCCGGCATACAGACCCAGCGGGATTCCGATGAGCGAGGCGACGACGACCGTGATGGCGACCCCCGAAAGGGTCGAGAGACCCCCGTAGAGAAGTCGCGTGAGGACGTCCCGGCCGAGTTCGTCGGTACCCAGCCAGTGCGCGCTCGAAGGAAGGTTCAGCACGCTCCGCAGGTCCTGATCGAACTCCCCGTACGGGGCTATCACGCCGGCCAGGGCGCATGCGCACACCACCAGGACGAGGAATGCCACGGCCGTGATGCCGGCAGGGTTCCGAACGAAGCGGCCGAGGAACCCTCGACGCCGAACGGCGAGAGATCTCGTTTCACGCGCCTGAGAAGAGCGGGTTTCGGTCATTGCTTAGGCGACTCCGTTCGCTCTCATGCGCGGGTCGAGAACCACATACGCAAGGTCGACCAGGATGTTGACGACGATGGTGACGACGGTGAAATAGAACGCGCAGCCGAGAAGCACGGGGATATCGCCGAGGCCCACGGCCTGGATGAGGCTTCTCCCGACGCCAGGCAACGCGAATACCTGCTCGATGTAGATGGAGCCTCCGACGGCCGCGACCATGTTCACACCGATCACGGTGACCACGGGGATCATCGCGTTCCGCAGCTCGTGCTTGCCGATGATGCTCGCTCTGCCGATGCCCCGGGCCCTCAGGCTCTTCACGAAATCGCCCTGCGAGACGCTCATCATCTGGTCCCGCGTTTGTTTCACCACCGATGTGACGAGGTGCACGCTCAGGGCGACGACGGGCAGGATGATCGAAAGCAGCCAGTTTCCCGGAGATGTGTCGAATGCGACATATCCCGTCGCCGGCACTAACCGGAACATCACCGCGAAGATCTGCATCAGGGCCAATGCGATGACGAAGTTCGGCAACGCCATACCGATCACCGAAAGCACATTGATCACTGCCAGCGGAGCTCGCCGGGAACGGGCGCTCGCCACCCCGAAGGGGATCCCGATGATCGTGGACAGCAGCAGGGCGCCGACGATGATGGTCGTCGTGACCACGGAGCGGGACCCGAGCACGGTCGTGACGGGCTGTGCGGTGACATACGAGGTGCCGAAGTTGCCCTGGAAGACGTCGGCGAACCAGTGGGCGTACTGCACGATGATCGGCTGATCAAGACCCAGCTGCACTTCGAGCGCGTGGACCGCCGCCGGCGGTGCATCGCCGAGGAGGCGTTCCCCGATCGATCCTGGACTCAGGCCGATCAAGACGAAAATGATGGCCGGGATGATCAAGGCGAGCAGCGCGGACAGCAGCAAGCGTCGCCCGAAGAGCAGAGCGAGCTTCACGCCGCCTCAGTCTCCGAGAACCCGGTCGCGGGACCGAACGTCGAATCTCGATTGCAGTAGAACATCCTCGTCCTCTGGGTGGCTCAGGTAGAGACAACACTAGTAGAGGTCGTACGGATGTCAATACATCATTACGATCGTAGAAGCGCCCGGGTCAGCTCGGAGCCTCCGGAGCGAGGAACAGCTACGACAGCACAACGAGGCGCCTCGTCGCAGCCCCCGCCTGGCGGAGGACGGCGACGAGGCGCTCGGTGGACGACGTCAGATCAGAAGTCCCAGTCCTCGTCCTGAGTGTCGACGGCCTTGCCGATGACGTAGGACGAGCCGGAGCCGGAGAAGAAGTCGTGGTTCTCGTCGGCGTTCGGCGAGAGCGCCGAGAGGATCGCCGGGTTCACGTCGGCGACGGTCTTCGGGAACATCGCCTCGTAGCCGAGGTTCATCAGCGCCTTGTTCGCGTTGTAGTGAAGGAACTTCTTGACGTCCTCCGTGAGGCCCACCTCGTCGTACAGGTCGGCGGTGTACTCGACCTCGTTGTCGTAGAGCTCGTAGAGCAGGGAGAACGTGTAGTCCTTGATGTCCTGCTTCTCGGCCTCGGACAGCGACTCGAGCCCCTTCTGGAACTTGTAGCCGATGTAGTACCCGTGCACCGCCTCGTCGCGGATGATGAGGCGGATGAGGTCGGCCGTGTTCGTGAGCTTCGCATGCGAGCTCCAGTACATCGGCAGGTAGAAGCCCGAGTAGAAGAGGAACGACTCGAGGAGCGTCGACGCGACCTTCCGCTTGAGCGGCTCGTCGCCCCGGTAGTAGTCTATGACGATCGACGCCTTGCGCTGCAGGTTCGGGTTCTCGACCGACCAGCGGAATGCGGCGTCGATCTCCTGCGTCGACGCGAGCGTCGAGAAGATCGACGAGTAGCTCTTCGCATGGACCGACTCCATGAACGCGATGTTCGTGTAGACGGCCTCCTCGTGCGGGGTGAGCGCATCGGGAATGAGGGAGACGGCGCCGACGGTGCCCTGGACCGTGTCGAGGAGCGTGAGGCCCGTGAAGACGCGCATCGTGAGCTGCTTCTCCGCCGCGGTCAGCGTCGCCCACGACTGCACGTCGTTCGACAGCGGCACCTTCTCGGGGAGCCAGAAGTTCCCGACGAGGCGGTTCCACACCTCGAGGTCCTTGTCGTCCTGGATGCGGTTCCAGTTGATCGCCTGGACAGCGCTGAGCAGCTTGACGCTCGGCGCGGCGGTGAAGGTGTCGGTCATCGTTCGTTCTTCTTCGATCTGATTCGAGTGAATGCGTGCGGGTGCGTCACAGCATGCAGGAGACGCAGCCGTCGACCTCGGTGCCCTCGAGCGCGAGCTGGCGGAGCCGGATGTAGTAGATCGTCTTGATGCCCTTCTTCCACGCGTAGATCTGCGCGCGGTTGATGTCGCGGGTCGTCGCGGTGTCCTTGAAGAAGAGCGTCAGCGAGAGGCCCTGGTCGACGTGCTCGGTCGCCGCGGCGTAGACGTCGATGATCTTCTCGTAGCCGATCTCGTACGCGTCCTCGTAGTACTCGAGGTTGTCGTTCGTCATGAACGGCGCCGGGTAGTAGACGCGCCCGAGCTTGCCCTCCTTGCGGATCTCGATCTTCGACGCGATCGGGTGGATGGAGGACGTCGAGTTGTTGATGTACGAGATCGAGCCGGTCGGCGGGACCGCCTGGAGGTTCTGGTTGTAGAGCCCGTCCTGCATGACGACGTCGCGGAGCGCCGCCCAGTCGTCACGGGTCGGGAGCTCGATGCCGGCCTTGGCGAAGAGCTCCTTGCCCTTCTCGGTGGTCGGCAGCCAGTCCTGCGACACGTACTTGTCGAAGAACGAGCCGTCGGCGTACTTCGACCGCTCGAAGCCGTCGAACGTCACGCCGCGCTCCCGTGCGATCCGGTTCGACGCCTTGAGCGCGTAGTGCAGGACCGCCGCGAAGTACGCCGAGGTGAAGTCGATCGACTCCGGCGAGCCGTAGCGGACGCGCTCCCGGGCGAGGTACCCGTGCAGGTTCATCTGGCCGAGCCCGATCGCGTGACTCCGGTCGTTCCCGTACTCGACGGAGCGGACCGCCGCGATGTGCGACTGATCCGAGACGGCGGTGAGGCCGCGGATCGCGGTGTCGACCGTCTGCTCGAGATTGCCGCCGTCCATCGCGAGCGCGATGTTCATCGAGCCGAGGTTGCAGGAGATGTCCTTGCCGATCGTCTCGTACGAGAGGTCCTCGGCGAGCACCGACGGGGTGTTCACCTGGAGGATCTCGGAGCAGAGGTTCGACATGTTGATGCGGCCGTCGATCGGGTTCGCCTTGTTCACGGTGTCCTCGAACACCATGTAGGGGTAGCCGGACTCGAACTGGATCTCGGCGAGCGTCTGGAAGAACTTCCGGGCGTTCAGCTTCGTCTTCTTGATCCGCGGGTCGTCGACCATCTCCTGGTACTTCTC
>Ga0164242_10005446_pt1 | contig 14182 bp, 13 predicted proteins | sample OricomgcompostMG_FD_108783 | JGI IMG/M metagenome (GOLD analysis project Ga0164242, IMG submission 108783) | Miracle-Growth compost microbial communities from Emeryville, California, USA - Original compost - Miracle growth compost (MG) ... | reverse complement strand
GCCGCCTCGGGCCCGGGCTGGCCCAAGGCCAGCTTCTGGGCGAGTCGCTCGCCGGTCAGGCGGGCGACCTCGGAGTCGACCCAGAGCCGCAGCAACCGGTCGTGCGCGGAGGCGGTGCGGAGCTCGGGATGCTCGCGCCAGGTCCTGGCAACGACGCCGATCATGCCGTCCTCACGGGGGACGACCCGTCCACCGATCGCGACCCGCTCGTTGTTGAGCGTCGTGTTGGCGACCCGCCACCCGTCGCCGACGGCGCCGAGGCGCCGACTGTCGGGGATGCGTACGTCGGTGAGAAAGACCTCGTTGAACTCCGCCTCGCCGGTGATCTGGCGCAGCGGGCGCACCTCGACGCCCGGGTCGTGCATGTCGGCCAGGAAGTAGGTGAGCCCGCGGTGCTTGGGCACTTCGGGGTCGGTGCGCGCGATCAGGATGGCGAAGTCCGCGTTGTGGGCGCCCGAGGTCCACACCTTCTGACCGTTGACGACCCACTCGTCCCCGTCGCGCACGGCCCGGGTCGCCAGGCCGGCCAAGTCGGAGCCGGCGCCGGGCTCGGAGAAGAGCTGGCACCAGATCTCCTCACCGCACCACAGCGGCCGGAGGAAGCGCTGCTTCTGTTCGTCGGTGCCGTAGGCGAGGATCGTGGGCGCCGCCATGCCCAGACCGATGGCGTTGGTGTGCGCCCGGTTGTCCGGTGCCCCGGCGGCGATGAACGCGGCGTCGACACCGGTCTGCATCGAGCGGGGCAGGCCGAGACCGCCGAGGCCCTCCGGGAAGGAGACCCAGGCGAGTCCGGCATCGAAGCGGGCGCGGAGCCACTCGAGGCGCTCCTCGTCGGTCTGCAGCTGCGCCGGGTCATGCGCACCGAGGAACTCCTGGACGCGGGCGGCCAGCTCCTCGGCGGTGAGGGTGGTGCTCATCTGATCTCCTTCTTCGAAGCCTGGCGCCGGAGCTCGGCCTTCGCCAGGGCGTTCTTGTGCACCTCGTCTGGGCCGTCGGCGAACCGGAGCGTCCGGATGCCGGCGTACGCACGCGCGAGCGGGAAGTCCTGGGAGAGCCCGCCGGCGCCATGGGCCTGGATCGCCTTGTCCAGGATCCACTGCACCGTGGCGGGGGTGGCGATCTTGATCGCCTGGATCTCGGTGTGGGCGCCCTTGTTGCCGACGGTGTCCATCAGCCAAGCCGTCTTGAGAACCAGCAACCGCAGCTGCTCGAGGCGAACGCGGGACTCGGCGATCCAGTCCCGGATCACGCCCTGCTCCGAGAGCGGCCGGCCGAAGGCGACGCGGCTCTCGACGCGCTCGCACATCAGCTCGATCGCCTTCTCGGCCACACCGATGGAGCGCATGCAGTGGTGGATCCGGCCGGGCCCGAGCCGCGCCTGGGCGATGGCGAAGCCCATCCCCTCCTGCGCGATGATGTTCTCCGCCGGGACTCGCACGTCGGTGAAGGAGAGTTCGGCGTGGCCGCCGCGGTCGTGGTCGTCGTAGCCGAAGACCTCCATGCCGCGCTTGATCTCCAGTCCGGCGGTGTCGCGCGGGACGAGGATCATCGACTGCTGTCGATGACGGTCGGCGTCCGGGTCGGTCTTGCCCATCACGATGAAGATCTTGGCGTTGGGATTCATCGCGCCGGTGATCCACCACTTACGCCCGTTGATCACATACTCGTCCCCATCGCGTTCGATCCGGGTGGCGATGTTGGTCGCGTCGGAGGAAGCGACGTCGGGCTCGGTCATCGCGAACGCGCTGCGGATCTCTCCGGCCAGCAGCGGCTCGAGCCACTGCTTCTTCTGGTCCTCGGTACCGAAGTCGTGCAGCACCTCCATATTGCCGGTGTCCGGGGCGGCGCAGTTGAGGGCGGCCGGCGCGAGGTGGCTGCGGCCGGTGATCTCGGCGAGCGGCGCGTACTGCAGGTTGGTGAGGCCCGCACCGCCCACGCCGGGCAGGAACAGATTCCACAAGCCCCGGCGACGCGCCTCGGCACGCACCTCCGCGAGCACCGGCACGGTGTCCCAGGCCCAGGGGTTGTCGCTGGCGGCCAGCTGGGCATCGAAGACCTCCTCGGCCGGCTCGACGTGGGTGGCCATGAAGTCGAGGAGCTCGGCGCGGAGCTCCTCGGTGCGGGAGTCGTGGGCGAAGTCCATGGGTCTCTCTCTTCGTTGAGACGGGTGGTCGATCAGGAGTCGAGCGCGGCGAGGCCGGCGTCGAGCAGCGGGTGGATGGCCTCACCGACCGTGTCGAAGCCGGGGCCGACGGTCTGACCCTGCAGGTAGCGGTAGTGGATGCCCTCGAGGATCGCGGCGAGCTTGAAGGCCGCGAGGCCGAGATAGAACCCAAAGTGCGTCAGGTCGCGATGACTGGCGGCGTCGTAGCGGGCGATGATCTCCTCCTCGCTGAGCCATCCCGGCGCGCGGCTGACGTCGTTGACCGTCTCCCCGGACGCACCCTCGGCCAGCCGCTGGTAGGTGATCAGGATGGCCAGGTCGGTGAGCGGATCACCGAGCGTGGCCATCTCCCAGTCGACGACGGCCCGGATCGTGTCCGTCGTGTCGGTGGACTCGGTGAGGACGTTGTCGAGCCGGTAGTCACCATGGACGATGCCCGGCGTGGAGCCGACCTTCTCAACCTCCTCGACCTTGGCAGCCAGGCGGCGATAGAGCTCCTCGGCGGCGGGCAGGTCACGGTTGTAGGACGCGTCCAGCTGCTTCTTCCAGCGGTGGACCTGCCGGGACAGGAACCCCTCGGGACGGCCGAACTCGCTCAGGCCGACACTCGCTGGGTCCACCTCGTGGAGGGCGACGAGGACATCGATGAGCTGACCCGAGAGCGCCTCGACCCGGGCAGGGCCGAGAGCCTCCAGCTCCCGCGTATAGCGGTAGGGGACGCCGTCCACACGTTCCATCACATAGAACTGGGCGCCCAGCACCGACTCGTCCCGGCACAGCGCATACGTCCTCGGCACCGGCACTGCGGTGGGGCGCAACGCCGTCATCACGGTGTGCTCACGCACCATGTCGTGTGCGGTCGCCAGGACGTGTCCCAGAGGCGGGCGGCGGAGGATCCAGTGCGTGGAGCCGTCGGTGACGTCGTAGGTCAGGTTGGACTTGCCGCCGGCGATCAGCCTCGCACTCAGACCGGTGCCGGTGGCACCCGGGACATGCTCGGCCAGCCACGGGCCCAGCCGCGCCAAGTCGAGCCCGGGCGTCTCGGTCACATCGGAGGGCGTGCTCATCAGGGCACCAACACGCTGACGGTCTCAGCGACGCAGGCCGGCTTGTCGGAGCCCTCTCGCTCGACGGTGACCCGCGCGACGCACTGGAAGCCCCCGGATCCGGGCTCGAGCGACGCCAGCTCCACCCCGGCCCGGACCTTGGAGTCGACCGGCACCGGCGAAGGGAAGCGGACCTTGTTGGTGCCGTAGTTGACGCCCATCGCGATGCCCTCGACCGCGTAGACCTGCCCGACCAGCATCGGGATCAGCGATAGCGTGAGGTAGCCGTGCGCGATCGTGGTGCCGAAGGGCCCCCGGGCGGCCTTCTCGGGGTCGACGTGGATCCACTGGTGATCACCCGTGGCGTTGGCGAAGAGGTTGATCTGCCCTTGCGTGATCGTGTGCCACCCGGAGTACCCCAGGTGCGTGCCGACCGCGGCCTGCAACTCCTCGATGCCGTGGAAGGTCCTCATGCCAGCGGACCTCCCGCCACGTAGAGCACCTGGCCGGAGACGAAGCCGGCGCCCTCGGAGGCGAAGAACGACACGGCGTGGGCGATGTCCTCGGGCTTGCCGGTCCGGGCGACGGGGATCTGGGCCGCGGCGCCCTTCTTGAAGTCCTCGAAGCTGATGCCCATCCGCTCGGCGGTGGCGGCGGTCATGTCGGTCTCGATGAAGCCGGGCGCGATGGCGTTGGCGGTGACGCCGAACTTGCCCAGCTCGAGGGCGAGGGTCTTGGTGAAGCCCTGGATGCCGGCCTTGGCGGCGGAGTAGTTGGCCTGGCCGCGGTTGCCGAGCGCCGAGCTGGAGGAGAGGTTGATGATCCGCCCGAAGCCGGCCTTGGTCATGTAGCCCTGGCATGCCTTGGACATCAGGAACGCACCACGGAGATGGACGTTCATCACCTTGTCCCAGTCGTCCAGCGTCATCTTGAAGAGCAGGTTGTCGCGGATGATGCCAGCGTTGTTGATCAGGACGGTGGGCTCACCCAGCTGGCTGACGACGCTCTCGATCGCGAGGTCCACGGCGACATCGTCGGCGACGTCGGCACCGACGCCGATCGAGCGACCGCCGGCGGCCACGATCTCTTCGGCGACGGTCTTGGCAGCGCCCTCGTCGAGGTCGAGGACGGCGACCTGGAGGCCGTCGTCGGCCAGCCGCTTGGCGATGCCGGCGCCGATGCCGCGGGCGGCTCCGGTCACGATCGCGGTGCGGGTCTGGGTCATGGTGGTGCTCCTTCGTTCAGTTCGTGCAGTTCGCCGGCGCGGCGGCTGGGGCCGCCGGACTGGTGATCAGGTCGGGGATCAGATCGACGAGGGCCGCGCGCGTCTCGTCGGCGGAGGTGTGCAGGATCGTGTGCATCCCGAGGGCAGCGGCACCGAGTGTGTTGGGCTCCGCGTCATCGATGAAGACCGCTCGGTCGGGGCTGACGCCCAGTCCCGTGAGGGACATCCGATAGATGGCGGGGTCCGGCTTGCGCAGCCCGACCTCGCCGGAGATGACGATGTGGTCGAAGAGGGCGTCGATCCGCTCGCGTGGATAGGCGTTGCCCCAGCTGTTGGAGAGCAAGCCGACCTTGAGGCCGGCCTCGCGAAGCTCGGTGACGAGGTCGAACATCACGGCGTCGGCACGCATGCCGGCGAACAGACGCCCGAGGATGCCCTCTGCCTCGATGGGCCGGCCGTCGACGGTGGTCAGCTCGGCGGCGAGGAGCGTCTCGAACTCGGCGATCGAGAGCTCCCCCGTCTCGAGTCGGTGCACCGGCGTCCCGACGGGTACGTCGTGCCCGAGCCAGGCGCGCAGGGTACGGGTGAAGGAGCCGGGGTCGATGCCGTCGGCCTCGTGCCACGCCCGGATCGAGTCTGCGACGGCGTTGGTGAGCACGCCGCCGTAGTCGAAGATGACGGCGTCGACCTGCCGGGTGGTCATGACGCCTGCTCGGCGACATACGCCACGCGACCGACGGTCACGCCGTCCCCGAGACGCTGTACGCCGTCGGCAAACTCAGCCAGCGAAAGGCGCTCGCTGATGAGCGGGTCGATTTCGCCGCTCTCGGCGAGGGCCGTCAGCTCGGCGTGACACTGCCGGATCGCGGCGGGATCCATCTGGTTGTAGAGGCCCCAGTGCAGCCCGAGGATCGAGTAGTTCTTGACCAGCGCATGGTTGAGCGCGGCCGTCTGGATCTCGCCGCCGGCGAAGCCGACGACGATGATCCGTCCCTCGAACGCGATGCACTTGGTCGAGCGCTGGTAGGTCTCTCCACCGACCGGGTCGTAGATGACGTCGGCGCCACGTCCACCGGTCTCGGCCTTGACGACCGCGACGAAGTCTTGCGCGTGCCGGTCGACCACGACGTCGGCGCCAAGCGTACGGGCCACCTCGGCCTTGGCGGGCCCACCGACGACCGCGATGACCCGGGCACCCGCAGCCTTGCCGAGCTGGATCGCCGCGCTGCCGACTCCGCCGGCAGCGGCGTGGACCAGCAGCGTCTCGCCGGCCTTGAGTCCCGCGCGACGGTGCAGGCCGAACCACCCGGTCTGGTAGCCGATGTAGAGTGACGAAGCCTGGGCGTCGTCGAGCGCGTCGGGGGCCGGGAACGTCAGGCCTGCGTCCATGACGGCGTACTCCGCGAAGGCTCCGTGGGGAAGAACCCCGGCCCCGAGCACCCGGTCGCCGACGGCGAAGTCCGTCACCCCCTCCCCCACGGCGACCACCGATCCGCAGAGCTCGACACCCGGCGTGAACGGCAGCTCAGGCTTCACCTGGTAGAGGCCGCGGCACATCAAGACGTCGGGGAAGTTCGCCGGGGCGGCGAGGACGCGCACCACGAGCTGGCCCTTGCCGGGGGTGGGGTCGGCGACGTCAACCAGCTCCATCACCGTGCCAGGCTCGCCCAGCTCCTTGACCTGCCAAGCCTTCATGCCTGTGCGCCTTCGAGTCCCTGCTGCAGGCGGTTCATGCCGCGCAGCCATCGGTCCGGATCAGTGGCGCGGGCGCCGTAGTAGTCGGCGACCTGCGGGTGCGGGAGGACGTAGAACCGGTCCCCGTCCAAGGCGTCGAGCGCCGCGGCCGCGACCTCCTCCGGCTCGAGCGCGCCGTCGTGGCTGAGGAGGTCGACGGCGCCGGAGTCGGCGAGCATCCGGGTGCGGACACCCTGCGGGCAGATCGCCTGCACGACGATCCCCCTGTGGCGGTACGTCGCCGACAGCCACTCCGCGAAGGCGACGGCGCCGTGCTTGGTGACGGAGTACGACGGCGAGCCGAGCATGGTCAGCAGGCCGGCGGCCGATGCGGTGAGGACGTAGCGGCCACCGCCGTGGTCGAGCCAGTGGGGAACGAGCCGTCGCGCAGCGCGGACGTGCGCCATCACGTTGACCTGCCACGACGCCGCCCAGTCGTCCTCGGTCGCGTCCAGGCCGAGGCCAAGGTCGACGCCTGCGTTGCCGAACCAGACGTCGATCGAGCCCAGCTCGGCACGCGCCTCGTAGACGAGAGCGTCGACGCCGCGCTCGGTCGCGGCGTCGCCCGCTGCTGCGTGGGCGCCGATCTCCTCGGCGACGGAGCGGACAGCGTCGCCGTCGAGGTCGTTGACGACGACCCTCGCTCCCGCCGCCACCAGAGCGGTCGCGAGGGCGCGACCGATGCCGTGACCGGCACCGGTGACGACGACGCCCGCGCCGTCGAGCTCGAGAGGCTCGGTCACTCCACACCTCCGGCGAGTGTGAGACCACCGTCGATCACGGCGGTCTGGCCGGTCATCCACGCGGCGTCTTCGGAGAGCAGGAAGGCCACGACGCTGCCGATGTCCTCGGGCTCCCCCAGTCGCTTGAGCGGGTAGACGTTTGCGACCTCCTCCTCTCGGCCCTGGTAGAGCGCCTCGGCGAAGCGCGTCTTGACGACCGCGGGAGCGACCGCGTTAACCCGGATGTGCGGGCCGAGCTCGAGGGCGAGCTCCTCGGTGAGATGGATCAGCATCGCCTTGCTGGCGCCGTAGTAGGCGATCCCCGGAGCCGGCCGAAGGCCGCCGACCGACGCGACGTTCACGATCGCGCCGCCGTGGTCACGCATCCACGCGCGGTAGACCTGCTGGGTCCACGACACCGTGCCGAGACAGTTGACCTCCGTGATCTTGCGGGCCGCATCGAGGTCGAGCTCCATGAGCGGTCCGTACGCCGGGTTGATGCCGGCGTTGTTGACCAGGAAGTCGGCGCTGCCGAAGGTCTCGATCGCAGCAGCCACGGTGGCCGCCTGGTGCTCAAGGTCGTCGGCCCGACCGGTGACGCCGATCGCGTGCTTCGCACCGCCCAGCGACGCGACGGCTTCGTCGAGCGCCTCCTTCTTGCGGGCCGTGATGACGACCCTGGCGCCGTCGGCGACGAGCCGCTCGGCGATCGCCAGCCCGATGCCCCGGCTGGCGCCGGTGACAATGGCGGTCTTTCCTTCGAAACGCGACATCAGCTGAGCCTCTCGATCACCATGGCCATGCCCATGCCGCCACCGACGCACATGGACTCCACCCCGAACTGCTTGTCGTGCCACTGCAGGGAGTTGATCAACGTCGCCGTGATCCTGGCACCGGTCATGCCGAAGGGATGGCCGACGGCGATCGCTCCGCCGTTGACGTTGAGCTTGTCGATCGGGATGCCAAGCTGTTGAGCCGAGCCGAGGGCCTGGACCGCGAAGGCCTCGTTGATCTCGAAGAGGTCGATGTCCTCCAGCGTCATGCCGGCGCTCTTGAGCGCCTCCGGGATGGCGGTGACCGGACCAAGTCCCATGATCTCCGGGGAGAGACCGGTGACCGAGGTCGACACGATCCGCGCGAGAGGCGTGAGGCCGAGGGCCTTGGCCTTGGTGTCGGACATGATCACGAGTGCTGCAGCGCCGTCGTTGAGCGGGCAGGCGTTCCCGGCCGTCACCGTGCCGTCGGGTCGGAAGACAGGCTTGAGCTGGCTGACCGCCTCGAGGGTGGTGCCGGGGCGGGGGCCGTCGTCGGTGCTCGCGACGGTGCCGTCGGGGAGCGTGACCGGCGTGATCTCGCGGGCCCAGAAGCCCTCGGCGATCCGCTGCTCGGCGAGATTCTGGCTGCGGACGGCGAACTCGTCCTGCTCTTGGCGCGACATGCCGAGCACCTGGGCGACGTTCTCGGCCGTCTGGCCCATCGCGATGTAGAGGTCCGGGAGTACGCCGTTCTCCCGGGGGTCCTGCCATGGTTCAGCGCCGCCCTCAGCCCGCTTGGCGGTCCGCTCCTGGGCCTCGGCGAAGACCGGGTTCTGGCCCTCCGGGTTGTCGGCGAAACCGTTGCCGAACCGGCTCACGGTCTCGACCCCGGCGGAGATGTACGCCTCACCCTCGCCGGCCCGGATGGCGTGGAAGGCCATCCGCGTGGTCTGCAGGCTGGAGGAGCAGTAGCGGTTCACCGTCGTGCCGGGGAGGTGGTCCATGCCCGACAGGACGGCGACGGCCCGGCCCAGGTTGTTCCCGGACTCACCGGCGGGCTGGCCCACGCCGAGGATGAGGTCCTTGATGTCGGCAGGATCGAGCTCGGGCACCTTCGCCAGTGCGGCCCCGACCATCTGGACGGCGAGATCGTCCGGACGCATGTCCCTCAGGGAGCCCTTCCCCGCCCGCCCGATGGGAGAGCGGGCGGTCGCCACGATGACGGCTTCAGCCATTGACTTTCCTTCACACTAAGCGGTCGCTTACTATTCCTCGAAGGGGTACTGTGCCCTGGATCACGACCGGCGTCAACATCAGATCGAGAGGCCATTGGGATGAGCAGCACTGCGGCAGACCGTGCCTCCGCGAGCCGCGAGCGGCTGGCCAACGCCGCCACGAAGGCGTTCGCCGAGCGCGGGTTCCACGCCACGACGACGCGCGACATCGCGGCCGCCGCGGGGATGAGCCCGGCTGCGGTCTATGTGCACCACAGCTCCAAGGAGGAGCTGCTGTATTCGATCTCCCAGCGCGGCCACGAGGTCAGCCTCCGGCTGGTGCGCGACGCGATCGCGGCCTCGTCCGACCCACGCGACCAGGTCGCCGCGGCCATCCGCGCGATGTCGCGGAACCACGCCGAACACCACGTCGTGTCGCGCGTCGTGAACTACGAGCTCGATGCGCTCAGTCCCGAACACCACGACCAGATCCTCGGCCTGCGCCAGCAGATCTCCGCCGAACTCCAGGCGGCCGTGGATCGCGGAGTCGCCGCGGGCATGTTCACCACCCCTCACCCGCGCATGGCGGCCAATGCCCTGCTCTCCCTCGCCGTCGACGTCGCCCGCTGGTACCACGAAGGCGGCCGGTGGAGCCCCGCTGACGTCGGTGAGTTCAACGCCGACGCCGCCCTGCGCATCGTCGGCGCCGGGTGAACCGGATCTAGGCTGGCATCTGCGAGGTGATGAACCGACGTGGGGTATCGACGAGCATCGCCGTGAGCTGCTCGTCGGTCACGCCGGCCTGGCGCAGCGCCGGGATCACCTGATCGTGGATGAAGGTGAACCGCCAGTTGGGCGACATCGTCTCCACGAGACCCGGCGGGAACCAGTCGATGTGGCAGGAGGCGTCCTGCGCGAGCACCATCCGGTCGGCCAGCCCCTCGGCCGCGAGCTTCGCGATCGTGGCGACCCGGTCGTCGGTGGGCAGCAGGATCTCGAGCCCGAACCGGTCCATCCCGAGGATCGATCCGGCCTCGATCAGCTCGTGCAGATAGTCGAGGTCGGTGGTGTCGCCGCTGTGGGCGATCATCACCAACGAGAGGTCGACACCCTCCTCGCGGAGCACGCGCTGGGCGTCGAGGCCGGTGCGATGGGCGGGGCTGGTGTGCACCATGATCGGCGCTCCCGTCCGCTGGTGCGCGGCCGCGACCGCGCGCAGCACCCGCTCCACACCGGGCGTGAGCTCCTCCTCGATCGCGCACTTGAGGAAGGCCGCCTTGATGTCCGTGCCGGCGATGCCCCGCTCGAGGTCGCCGACGAAGAGGTCGACCATCTGCTCGGGGCCGCCGAGCATCGTCCCCGGCCCCTGCATGCGGAAGAAGAGCGGGACGTCGTCGTAGGTGTAGAGCCCAGTCGCCGGCACGATGTTGAGGTCGACCTGGGCGTTGATCCGCGCCACCCGGTGGATGTCGCGACCGAGCCCGATCACGGTCGGGTCGAAGATCGTGTCGACCCCACGCTCCTTCAGCTCCGTGAGCCGGGCGATCGCGTTGGCGACCTGCGCCTCCTCGTCCCACAGCTGCGGGTAGTTCTGCCGGATCTCCTCGTTGAGGACGAAGACGTGCTCGTGCGCCAGGACGGTGCCCAGCTCGCTCGCCTCGATCGGCCCCCGGACGGTGCTCACCTGTGCGCTCACCTGCGTCACGACCGCCCTCAGACCTGCGCCGGACCGGACGCGCGCATCGCCGCAAGCTCACGGGCGACCATCGCCTCGTGCTCGGCCGCGTCCTGCTTCGCCCTGCGCGGGCTCCACCGGCCCGTCATCAGGAAGATGCACGGCAGGAGGAGGAACTCGCAGGCCACGCAGATCCACCACCACTCCCGCCACTGGCCCGGGTTGTCGGCGGAGGCGTGAGTCACGTCGGCGCCGTACTTGCTGAGGTAGGCGATGTCCGCCGCGGGGATCTTGTCCATCGACCCGAGAGCCGCGGTCGCCTGCTGGACGGCAGCGGCGTTCGCCGGGTCACCGAGCTGCGCGACGGGCACGCCGGTCAACTCCGAGACGGCCTTCGCACCGGCGGCCTGGTCGGCGGGGTTGGCATTCAGCGCCGTCAGCGTCGCCGCGTCCACCTTGGTGAGCACACCGACCTGGGTCGGGTACCTCGTGGCGATCTCGGACACCGTGGAGCCGTGGTCCACCAGGGTGCTGGTGGCCGGCACGATGATGGGCAGCAGCGCGAAGCCGAGGCACACGACCAGCCGCAGCAACCAGCCCCACACCGCCAGGCCGGTCGCCGTCGCGGCCGGGTTGCGCTTCTCGATCGTCTCCGTGAAGGCCGCCATCCAGGCGACGTACGCCGTGCCCATGCCGGCCGAGATGATCACGAAGAGCGTGGCGAAGTGGCCGTAGCTGGTGGACTTGTCGGTCGACGCGAGAGCGAAGAGCACCGATCCGACGATCGCGACGACGGCGCCGAGGAGCATCAAGGGCTTGCGCACGCCGAGCTTGTCGGAGACCGCGCCGACCACCACGAGCGCGATGGCGTCGGGCGCCCAGAACCAGTTGGCCAGCGAGTTCGCGCGCTGCTCGGTGTAGCCGAAGGTGGTCGCGAAGTAGACCACCAGGAACGCCACGAACATGTAATAGAGCGTCAGGAAGAGGCTGATTCCCAGAGCCGAGCCGACGATCCGCGGGTGCAGCATCTGGCGCCACTGGCCCTTCTCCAGCTGCTCCGGGTCGATGCCTGCGGCGCGTGCCTCGACCAGCGCGCGGTCGCGGAGGCTGACCATCAGCTGGTCACGCAGTCGCGGGGAGAGCTCACGGAGCCAGAGCACGGCGATGAGGGCGACGACAACGCCGACGTACCCGCAGACCCTGAACTGGTAGGCCCAGGCCGGGTGGCTGTCGAGGGTGTTGCTGGAGACCAGCGTGACGACGAGGCTGCCGAGAACGGGGCCCATCGTCCAGAAGCCCATCGCCGAGGCGCGGCCGACCTGCGGAGAGAAGTCACGGATGAGGGCGGGCGTGGCGACGAGCGCCATGCCCTCGACGAAGCCGATGGCGCAGACGCCGATCACGAACGTGGTGGCGTTCGCGGCGTTCGGGATCAGGAAGGCCGTCATCAGGCCGGTCAGGACCAGGCCGCCGGCGACCAGATTGGCGCGGCCCCAGCGGTCGGCGAGGCCAGCGAAGAGGGAGGCGAAGGCGCCGAGGAGGTTCGATGCGACGAGCATGAGGACGAAGTGCCGGAAGCTCATCCCGAAGCCGACCATCACCTTCGTGGAGACCGCGCCCATGACGTAGTTCTCGTAGTAGAGCGTGATCGTGGCCAGCACCGTGATGCCGAGGCAGACCATCCGGCGGGCGGTGTCGGGATAGCGGTCGAGCTGCCGTCGCCACAGCACGCTGAACCCGTGTGGGGATCGAGGCGCGTGTGGCGCGTGGCTTCCTGCGGCGATGCTCATGTGTCTTCCTCCGACCACGATGTGTGATGCGTGTCACGCTCCTGTTACAGTGTTGCATGTGTCGTCACTCCGTAACAAGGACGAGGTCCGGGAGGCCTGTCTCGACGCGGCTCGCTGCTCGATCATCGACGTGGGCTGGCGACGCACCACGCTGACCGAGGTGGCCCGGCGCGCCGGGGTCTCGCGGATGACCATCTACCGGTCCTGGGCCGACATGGGCGCCCTGCTGGGCGACCTGCTTCGCCGCGAGTGGTCGGAAGTCATCCGCGCTGAGGGCGCCCAGCACATCGAGTCGAGGGAGCAGTTCGTCGCCTCGATCGTCGCCGTGACCCGCGCCATGCGCCGCAGCGAGCTGTACCGCCGGGTGATCGAGCTCGATCCCCAGCTGATGCTTCCGTATCTGCTCGAGCGCCGAGGCTCCGCACAAGACAGCCTCCTCGCCGGCTACGTGGCGACGATCACCGCTGGCCAGCAGACCGGCCAGATCCGCGCCGGCGACCCCGGCGCGATGGCGCGCGGTCTGCTCCTCACCGGCACCGGATTCCTGCTCAGCATGGACGTGATGGCCGACGACGAGGTGTCCGAGGAGGCCCTCGACGCCGAGTTCGCCCGCATCCTCGACCGCATCCTCTCACCCGACGAAACGAGCCAGTGATGACCTTCAACCTCGCCACGATCCTGCGTGAGTCGGCCTCGGCCGCACCGGAGCGCGTGCTCGTCCACCTCGGCGAGCGCGCCCTCACCTATCGCGAGATGGACTCGGACTCCGACCGGGTCGCCGCGAGCCTGCTCGCCCTGGGCCTGGCGCCGGGCGACAAGGTGGCGGTGCAGCTGCCGAACGTGGTCGAGTTCCTCCACGCCTACTTCGGCTGCCTCAAGGCCGGCGTGGTGATGGTTCCGCTCAACCCACTGCTGACCGCTCGGGAGATCGCGTACCACCTGCGGGACAGCGACTCCCGCCTGATCATCACCCTCGACCTCTTCGCGGAGGCCGCCGTGAGGGCTGCTGGCGAGGTCGGGGTGTCGGCGTACGTCGTCGGCCAGACCGCTCCTGACGGGACACGGCCGTTCTCGGAGCTGCTCGAGGCCGAGGGCGACTCGGGGCTCCTGCACCTGACTTCGCCGGACGACACCGCCGTACTGCTCTATACCAGCGGCACGACCGGTCAGCCCAAGGGTGCGGAGCTCACCCACTTCCAGCTCTTCATGAACTGCACCGTCGCGGGAGAGGTCTTCGGCGTGCGGGCGGGCGACGTCAGCATCGGGATCCTGCCGCTGTTCCACGTCTTCGGTCTCTCCAGCGTGCTCAACACGACCGTACGCTTCGGCGGCACCATCGTCTTGTCCCCGCGGTTCGACCCGATGGAGGCCGTCGAGCTGATCGAGCGCCACCGGGTCACGATCATCAGCGGTGTCCCGACGATGTATGTCGCCCTCCTCAACACCGACACCAGCGGCCGCGACCTCTCGAGCCTGCGCGCCGCCTGCTCGGGCGGCGCCTCGATCCCCGGTGAGGTGATCCGTGCCTTCGAGGAGAAGTTCCACGGCGTGGTGATCCTCGAGGGCTATGGCCTCTCGGAGACTGCGAGTACGACGACGTTCAACATCAGCGCCGAGGAGCGCAAGGTGCTCTCGGTCGGCAAGCCAATCTGGGGCGTGGAGGTGAAGGTCGTCGACCCCGACGGAACCTCACTCCCGGCGGGCGCGGACCACGTCGGCGAGATCCTGGTGCGCGGGCACAACGTGATGAAGGGCTACTACAAGCGCCCCGACGCCACTGCCAGCGCGCTCCGCAACGGCTGGCTGCACACCGGCGATCTGGGCTATCTCGACGAGGACGGCTACCTCTACGTCGTC
>Ga0164242_10005445_pt1 | contig 14185 bp, 9 predicted proteins | sample OricomgcompostMG_FD_108783 | JGI IMG/M metagenome (GOLD analysis project Ga0164242, IMG submission 108783) | Miracle-Growth compost microbial communities from Emeryville, California, USA - Original compost - Miracle growth compost (MG) ... | reverse complement strand
TCCATTTGAAATTTTAACGCAAACGACTGCATAATAACGAGTAGTAGTTTTTGACTTGGAAGGCTATGTTTTTTAACTAACTTAGCGGCACTAAATCAAGTAATAACAATTATCATATGCTAAAACCGATACTGGCTATGCTGATTTTAAGCGGCGTAGCAATCAATGGCTCTGTTGTGCATGCTCAGGTAAATGAACAAACAGCCGGTGCTGAAAACCAGGTATTGACTGTAGAAGATTACCAGAGGGCAGAACAGTTTCTGGGATATAATCTTAATCAATATGTGGACCGGTCGGATGTCCGGCCCAATTGGATAAGAGGAACCCATCAGTTCTGGTACCGTATTTTAACAGATAAAGGAAGCGAATTTGTGATCGTGGATGCGCAAAAAGGCAGCCGAAGCCCGGCTTTTGATGCCGGGAATCTGGCCAGCCAGTTAACTGCTAAGACGGGAGATAATATGAATGCGGACAGGCTGCCGCTTAAGACCATACAATTCTCGGATGATCTGAAATCAATCGAATTTGCTTATAAAGGGCAGATGTGGAATTACGATATCAATAAAAAAGCACTCTCAGCTGGTGTCCAGGCGGATGGAATAAAAACAGATCGCAGGCATGGCCCTCTGCAAAAAGAACCTGGGGTTATCTCTCCTGATAAAACCAAAGAGGTTTTTATCAGGGATTATAATCTATGGGTCAGAAGCCTGGTGGATGGTAAAGAAACGCAGCTGACCACAGATGGTATCAAAGATTTTGGGTATAGTACGGACAATGCCGGCTGGGTCCATAGTGACAGAGCAGTCGTTACCTGGTCGCCGGATTCTAAAAAAGTAGCAACTTATAAACAAGACCAGAGAAATGTCCATGATATGTACCTGGTTTCCACAAATGTCGGAGCACCGAAACTGGAAGCATGGAAGTATGAACTGCCAGGAGATACGGCTATTTTTAAAATTCACCGATGTGTCGTGTATGTAGATCAACCCAGGGTGGTGATGCTGGATGTTCCGGCCGACCCCAGAAGATCCACTTTAAGTGATAATATCAGCAACGATGGCAGGATGAATGATATTGAGTGGAGTGAAGATGGCAGCAAATTGGCCTTTGTCTCCACTTCCAGAGATCATAAAATCGAAAAGGTCAGAATGGCAGATGCCTCCACGGGAGCGGTACGGGAAATTTTCCAGGAAACGGTCCCTACCCAGTTTGAGTCCGGCTGGGATGCGATTAACTGGCGATACTTAAGCGGAACAGGTGAAATTATCTGGTTTTCCGAAAGAGATAACTATGGACATTTGTATTTGTATGATGCCAAAACAGGTGAGCTGAAAAATACCATTACAGCGGGTAACTACATTGTAACCGATCTGAAAAAGGTAGACAGGAAAAACCGGAAGCTGTATTTTATGGCCGTCGGCCTTCAAAAAGAGAATCCATATTTTGCCCAGCTTTGTACGGTAGGTATGGATGGCAAGGATTTTAAGATTTTAACGCCGGAAGTGGGCAATCATTCTATTTACTTTAGCCCTGATGAAAAATATTATGTAGATGCCTATTCCCAGCCCAATATACCTCCTGTAACTTTACTCAGGTCTCTGGACGGGAAAAAGACAGTTAAATTAGAAACTGCCGGAGTGGAACGCTTAAAAGCGGTAGGCTGGAAACCCATCACTCCGATAACAGTAAAGGCTGCCGACGGTAAAACCGATTTGTATGGTCTTTTGTATCTGCCAACACATCTGGATCCCAATAAAAAATATCCTATTATTGATTATATCTATCCCGGTCCGCAGGGAGGAAGTGTAGGAGGCTGGTCATTTACCGCTTCCAGAAATGATAATCAATCCCTGGCAGAACTCGGGTTTATAGTATTGCAGCTGGAGGGATCCAGCAATCCGAACAGAACCAAGCAGTTCCATGATATGAGCTACGGTCATATGGCAACCAATACATTGCCGGACCAGATAGCTGCCATCCGGCAGCTTGCGGCAGAACGTCCATATATTGATACCAATAAAGTCGGTATCTGGGGCCACTCCGGCGGAGGATTTGCCACTGCAGCTGCCATGTTTAAGTATCCGGATTTCTTTAAGGTGGGGATTGCAGAATCTGGCAACCACGATAACAGAAACTATGAGGCCGATTGGGGAGAACGCTATAATGGACTGGTACAACATTCAGATTATGCCGCCCAGGCCAATGAATTATATGCAGGACAATTAAAAGGAAAGCTTCTATTGGTACATGGTCTGGCAGATGATAATGTGCCGCCTTCCAATACCCTGCTGGTGGTGGAAGCGCTTGAAAAAGCGGGCAAAGACTTTGACCTGATTGTTTTCCCTAACAGCCGGCATGGATACGGAGAATATAGTACGTATATGATGCGTCGTCGCTGGGATTATTTTGTAAAAAATCTGCTGGGAAAGACGCCGCCCAAAGAATTTAACATCCATTATCAGCGGGATCCGAGATTATAATTAACAGCGGAAATAAGTATTTTATAAATACTTGAAAAATAATATATTATTGAGATAAAGGTCTGCTTAACCTAGAGCAGACCTTTATCGTTTATACTACTCGGCAAATTCGAGAAATTCTGTCTAAAAGCTGCCTGAAATGCCATTTTTGGGAGGCGGAATTCTGAATTTTGGCCATTTTCCTTTCGCCGTTTACCGAAATATTTACCGAAGCCAGAGGAAATTAATAAAAATATAAAATATTGATATGCAAGCGTTTAAATTCATTTCTTAGGAGCCTGAAACTTGCCTATTATATGTTAAAATCTGCTTTTGTAATTCAAAAATTAAACAGTTGTTTGATTTTTTTCGAGGGATAAACTACTTTTGCCTTTCCTAAAAACGTTGTTTAAACGTTTATTGGGATAAAGCATTAAACAAAGGGGATTTATGAGGTAAAAACCAGTGCAAATAACTTAATTTTGAGTAAGTCGATGTAGGTAGGTTTGCATTTTGTGTTTTCATCCGTTTTCCGGTTTTTACAGATAGGTAATAAACAGTGTTTGCAACAGAAATTTTTATAAATGAGAAAATACATTTGTTTTTTAGGTTTGCTGGCAGGGCTCAGTACGCAACTAAAGGCACAGCAGCCCGCCACACTTGATAGCGCTACTGTGGAAAGTTGTGTTCAATATGCAATGGAACATTACCCACTGCTCAAACAGTCCTATGTTAATCAGGAGATTACAAATAGCCAGATTAGGGGTAAATTAGCGGATTGGTACCCTCAGATCTCCATGGATGCCTCGTATCAGCATTATTTCCAATTGCCCACTGCGCTTTTCAATGGTTCAGCCACCAAATCCGGGGTGAGAAACAATTCCGGTGTTCAGTTTGGTCTGACCCAGAATATCTTTAACAGAGATGCCCTATTAGCTTCCTCAACAAAGGGCATTGTGAAAAAAAGCGCTGAACAGGACATTGAAGCTACTAAAATTGATGTAGCCGTGAATGTAAGCAAGGCCTTTTATGATGTATTATTAACGGAAAAGCAGATCCAGGTGCTGGATGAAGATATTATTCGTCTGAAAACCAGTCTCAGAGATGCTACCAATCAGTATAAAGGAGGCATTGTTGATAATATCGACTATAAAAGAGCAACTATTTCTTTAAATAATGCAGTTGCTCAACGCAAAAGTTCTTCAGAACTTTTAAAAGCCAAATATGCTAACTTAAAGGAATTAATGGGCTATCCGGCCGATCAGCAATTAAGCTTACATACCGACAGTGCTGAACTTGAAAATTTAGCGATGATTGATACGACGCAAACGGTAGATTTTAAAAACCGTATAGAGTATCAACAACTGGAAACGCAGCAGCAGTTACAATTCGCTAACCTGAAGTACGAAAAATGGAGCTTTATTCCTACGCTTTCTGCTTTTGCTAATTACAACCTGAGTTATATGAATCAGGATTTTGGTAAATTGTATAATACCAATTATCCCAATTCATATTTCGGGCTACAGTTAGGGGTGCCTATCTTTCAGGGAGGCAAAAGAAAAGAAAATATCCGGCAGGCAAATCTGCAGATTGATTTAGTGAAACTCAATAAGGAGAATTTTCTGAACTCGGCCAATACGCAACTGACTTCAGCGATGGCTGTATATAAAAGCGATTTAAGTACCTATCTGGCATTAAAGGAAAACGTGGACCTGGCTAAAGAAGTATATAACACCATTACATTACAGTATAAAGCAGGTGTGAAAATCTATCTGGATGTTATCACGGCAGAAACGGATTTACGTAGTGCGCAGGTAAATTATTCTAATGCATTATACCAGTTATTAAGTGATAAGCTCGATGTTGAGCAGGCATTAGGTCAGATCAAATATTAATTTCCATTCTAAAACTATTAAACCCATCATAAGATGTCTTTTACAAAACTCTCCATCATTGCCGGTACAGCCATACTGACACTGGCGGTTTCCTGTAAATCTTCCAATAAACAAGCCGCTATGGCTGGCCAGGGTGCAGCCCCTGCAGTAGCCGTTGGTGTGGATACCGTTCAGACGGGAGCCGCTGTTTATTATGTACAATATCCAGGTACCGTTACTGCATTAAAAGAAGTGACCATATTGTCACAGGTAAGCGGTTATGTTACCGGAATCTATTTTAAAGACGGTCAGCATGTCTCTCAGGGACAGAAATTATATACCATTGATGCCCAAATTTATAATGCAAATGTCCAGAATGCCAAAGCGGAACTGGAAGTTCAGAAAGCCGCACTGGTGAAAGCCCAGAAAGATGCAGCCAGATATCATCAGTTAGATGAGCAGGACGCCATCGCCAAACAGCAGGTCGATTATGCGGACGCTGCACTGGCGACTGCGGAAAAACAAGTGGCGGCCGCTAAAGCCAACCTGAATGCAGTAGGCGCCAATGCTAAATTTACGACGATTTATGCTCCCTTTAGCGGGACCATAGGTATCTCCGGCGTACGGGTGGGAACTTCTGTGGTTGCCGGTAATACGGTTTTAAACCAGATATCCACGGATAACCCAATGGCGGTAGACTTTAATGTGCCACAAGACCAGATTTACAGTTTTGAAAAAATGAAAAATCAGGGAACTGCTGTTAAAAATCAGATTTTTTCTTTAGCCTTCGGAGCAGACAGCTATCCAGGATATGGTACCATTGATTTGATTGACAGGGCAGTGGATCCACAGACAGGTACTGTCAAGGTTCGTTTATCTTTTAATAATGATAAAGGGATGCTGAAAGCCGGGATGACTACTGCCGTGAAAGTCAAAACCGATAATGGTTCAGCTTCTTTACTGATTCCACATAAAGCAATTGTTGAACAGTTAGGGGAATATTACGTGTACCGTTTAACGGACAGTGGTACCGTTACACAAAATAAGATTCAGCTGGGTCAGCCAATAGGAGACAATATCATTGTTACCGATGGTCTGACAGCTGGTCAGGTAATTGTTACAGAAGGGCAACAAAAACTGTCTGAAGGGGCCAAAGTGCAGGTTGGTGCACCTAAAGCTGCCGGAGCTGCCGGTGGTCAGGCTGCAGCAAAATAGCCGGTATCTAGTCTTTTAATACAACAGCCAAATTTTAATTAGAGCAGAAAAAAATTAGTAATGATAGCAGATACTTTTATAAAAAGGCCGGTCACAGCGATTGTAATATCCATTGTGATCGTGCTGGTGGGGCTGATTTCGATATTTGTCTTACCTGTTGCGCAATATCCAAGTATTACACCGCCTACGGTGTCAATATCCGGAACCTTTACCGGTGCCGATGCGGAAACGATTGAGCAGACGACCACAACGGCCATTGAAACGCAGGTAAATGGTACGCCTGGGATGACTTATATGACCAGTAACAGTACCAGTAGCGGACAGGCCAGTATAACAGTAAACTTTGAAATTGGAACCGATATTGATATTGCCACTCTTGACGTTCAAAACCGTGTGAGTGTGGCCGAACCGACCCTGCCGGATGCCGTTAAGCGTATCGGACTTACGACCAAAAAGCGTAATCCGGATATGATGATGGTACTTGCGCTATATTCACCACAAGGGTCGCATAATTCGGAGTTTTTAGGTAACTATGCCAATATTTACCTGAAGGATGCGATTTTACGTGTACCCGGGGTAGGGGATGTGTTTGCAGTAGGGGATGACTTTAGTATGCGTATTTGGTTAAACCCGAATAAACTGGCTGCACTGAATCTGACGCCAGATGATGTAACTGCAGCGATCAGCGGACAGAATCTGCAGGTTGCAGCCGGTACCATAGGCGGTAATCCACAGCCACAGGATCAGGCATTTGAATATTCTGTACTGACAAACAGCCGTCTGAATACGGTAGAACAGTTCAAGGATATCATTGTGAGAGCGGATCCCAGCACCGGTTCACTGGTAAGACTGGGTGAAGTGGCCAATGTGGAACTCGGACACTTTGATTACAGTAAGAACCCGTTTGTAAATGGTCATAAAGCAGCATTTATGCTGATCTATCAGGCCCCCGGCGCGAATGTGCTGGAAACCTATGATGGAATCATGAAGACACTGGCAACCATGAAAAAATCCTTCCCTAAGGATGTGGATTTTGCAGTACCTAATGAAACTGCTACCGTGGTAAAAGTGTCTATTAATGAAGTGTTGCACACCTTTGTTGAAGCATTGATTCTGGTGGTACTGGTGGTATTCTTATTCCTGCAAAACATCAGGGCAACGATTATTCCTTTGCTGGCGATTCCGGTTTCCCTCATTGGTACTTTTATATTCTTTATACCGCTTGGATTTACAATTAATACGCTGACCCTTTTCGCTTTTGTACTGGCCATCGGGATTGTGGTGGATGATGCCATTGTGGTCGTGGAAGCGGTACAGCACTATATAGATAGTGAGAAAATATCACCGAAGGAAGCCACGAAAAAAGCCATGAACGATATCTCCGGACCAGTTGTGGCGATAGCCCTTATTCTGGCTGCGGTATTCGTGCCCGTTAGCTTTGTCCCGGGTATCTCCGGTCAGCTGTACCAGCAATTCGCGATCACCATTGCGGTTTCAGTGATTATCTCTGCCTTTGTGGCGCTGTCTCTGACACCTGCTCTTTGTTCCATGCTGTTGCGTCCGCACAAGGAAAAATCTGAAAACCCAAGAGGTATTAATAAATTCTTTGCCGCGTTTAACCGCTGGTTTGAAAAGCTAAGCCTTGCCTATACCAGAGCAGTCGGTAATTGGATTCGGAAAACACCTTTGGTTATTGGATTATTGGTGGTTCTGGTAGTAGCACTTATTTTCCTGTTCAAGACGAAGCCTACCGGATTTATTCCACAGGAAGATGAAGGTCGTTTATACGTAACCTATCAGATGCCGGAAGGTACTTCAACTACCAGAAGTATTGAGATGATTAAACAGATCATGGACTCTGTTCAGAGTGTACCGGCTGTTGATGTTGTCGGTGGACTTGCAGGGTTAAATATTGCCAACTTCTCTTTCAAATCTAACTCCGGTACCTTGTTTGTGGGGCTGAAACCCTGGGATGAACGTACCAGTGAAAGAGACCGCTTAAATGGTGTGTTGGCTGAAATTCAGCAAAAATGTGCCGGGTTTAAAGAAGCAAGCGTAATGGCCATCGGCCCCCCTGCAATCCCAGGTCTGGGTGCAACTGCCGGTTTCACATTTGAGCTGCAACAACGTGGTAGCACAGATAATATCCAGCAATTTGAGAAAGTGGCCCAACAGTTCATCGGCGCCCTGTTCCAACGTCCGGAAATTGCCATGGCTTATACCTTCTTTAATACGAAGACGCCGGCTTACCAGATCAATGTGAACAGAGATAAAGCCAGAAAATTGGGTGTTCAGGTGTCGGATGTATATAGCACGATGTCAACGCTTCTGGGTAGTAGTTATATTAATGACTTCAACCTTTATGGCCGTAACTTCAGGGTCGTGGCCCAGGCTGACAGTTCATTCAGAGCGACACCGTCCAGCTTGAATGATTATTATGTAAGAAATGCAGTAGGTAATATGATTCCTTTAGGTTCTTTAATTGATTCTGTACAGACAATTGAACAACCTGCGGTTATCTCCCACTTCAATATCTATCGTTCAATTGAGATTTCAGGGGCACCAAAACCAGGTTACAGTAGTGGTCAGGCGATTGATGCACTGAAAGAAGTTGCGGATAAAGTACTGCCTGAAGGTTATGGATACGAATTCTCGGGTATGTCAAGAGAGGAAATCAAAGCCGGACAAAGTACGGCTCTTGTATTCTCAGCTTCCATTATATTCGTATTCCTGTTCCTGGCGGCACTCTATGAAAGCTGGAGCGTTCCGTTTGCCGTACTCTTTGCCGTACCGGTAGGTTTATTCGGCTCTATGTTGACCCTGCATTTCTTACCGAATCTGACTAATAATATTTATGCTCAGATTGGTATGATCACCCTGATCGGACTCGCGGCCAAAAACGCGATCCTGATTGTAGAATTTGCGAATGAGGGGGTTCAGCAAGGAAGGGATATTGTAGAGGCGACCCTGCACGCGGTGCAGATTCGTTTAAGACCGATTCTGATGACATCGCTGGCTTTTATACTCGGAGTAATGCCTTTGGCCTTTGCCACCGGTGCGGCATCTGTTTCCAGACAGACGATAGGCTGGACCGTAATGGGAGGAATGGTGGCCGCCACCTCACTGGCGATATTTATTGTGCCGGTATGGTTTGTGCTGATCGCCAAACTTGCCAAACGCAAAAAGATAAAAGTGGATTTGCGCGAATAACAGTTAAACTGCGGCAGCAAACATAAAATAAGCATGGTTTTTAAGGTGAAGATAAAATCCCCGGCTAATTCAACTTCTGGTTGATTTTAGCTGGGGATTTTCAATTAAGGTTGTTTTTTAGAGATTCCCTCTTTTGGCCTGCTCTTTTTCTATGGCCTCAAATAGTGCCTTGAAATTACCTGCACCAAAACTCTGTGCTCCTCTGCGCTGAATAATTTCAAAAAATAACGTCGGACGATCCTCAACAGGTTTGGTGAAAATTTGCAGTAGATAACCTTCTTCATCGCTATCGACCAGTATGCCAAGTTGCTGTAAAGGAGCAATGTCTTCCTGGATTTCACCCACTCTTGCAGTCAGATCCTCATAATAGGCGGCCGGAGGTGCCTGTAGAAACTCCACGCCCCTGGCCTCAAGGGCACGGACGGTGGCTACGATATCATGTGTAGCTACTGCTATATGTTGTACGCCTTCGCCTTCATAAAATTCGAGGTATTCTTCGATCTGAGATTTCCTGGGTCCTTCTGCAGGCTCGTTGATCGGAAATTTGGCGTAGCCGTTCCCGTTACTCATCACCTTGCTCATCAGGGCAGAATATTCTGTATTGATCTGCTTGTCGTCAAAAGAAAGGATATTGACAAAACCCATGACATCCTCATACCATTTTACGGTAGGCAGCATCCGGTTCCAGCCGACATTACCTACGCAGTGGTCTACATAGAGAAGGCCTACTTGCTCCGGTCTGTAAGCCGGCGACCATTTGACATATCCGGGCAGAAAGGCACCCTGATAGTTTTTCCGCTCAATAAACATATGGACGGTTTCGCCATAAGTATAAATACCGGAGCGCCAGACTTCTCCCTCTTTGTCCGTTAATTTCTCGGGAGGTAAATATGGTTTTGCGCCTCGTTTTATCGTCTGTTCAAATGCGGACCTGGCATCATCTACCCACAGTGCAAGGATTTTGACTCCGTCACCATGTTTTTTGACATGCTCAGCTATTTTCGAATCAGAATGTAACGCCGTGGTCAGCACCAGCCTGATTTTTCCTTGCTGTAAAACATAAGAAGCATATTCCCGAACCCCTGTTTCGGGCCCGCTATAAGCCACAGGTTGAAAACCAAAAGCGGTCTGATAATAATGAGCTGCCTGTTTGGCGTTGCCCACATAAAACTCAATATAATCAGTGCCGTTGATGGGCAAAAAGTTGTCTGCCTGGGCGATTTTCTCCTGAAAGGTCTTGGCCTCAGGTTTCGTTGTTTTTGTGTCTGTACTAGTCATTTTATAATTAATAGTTAGATGTGATCAGTATTTTTCAGAAGCTTCTATAATTTGATTATTCGGACTGCCAGCTTTTATAATAGTCCGGATCCTCAATATCAACCGCATATTCGGTTAGTTGCAAGGGACGAAACGGGTCAATCATGACGGCTAATTCTTCGGTGCTTTCTTTGCCAATGGATTTTTCCACGGTACCTGGGTGAGGTCCATGTGGAATACCCCCCGGATGCAGCGTGATTTGTCCTTTTTCAACGCTCTTGCGACTCATAAAGTCTCCGTCAACATAATAGAGTACCTCGTCGCTGTCTACGTTAGAATGGTTGTAGGGTGCCGGAATGGATAATGGATGATAGTCATATTTTCTCGGCACAAAGGAGCAGACGACAAAGTTGTGGCCTTCAAAGGTTTGATGAACAGGTGGTGGCTGATGTAATCTTCCGGTAATAGGCTCAAAGTCATGAATGGAAAAGGCCCAGGGATAATGGCAACCGTCCCATCCGATATAATCAAAGGGATGTGTGCCGTAAATATAAGGATAGATCAACCCTTGTTTTTTAATGAGGATTTTAAAGTCACCGGTTTGGTCATTAGTCGTCAGATTTTCAGGGATGCGGATATCTCTTTCACAATAAGGGGCATGTTCCATTAATTGCCCTGCTTTGTTCAGATATTTGCCCGGTACACGAAGGGGGCTGAAGCTTTCTATGATAAACAGCCGGTTATCCGCCGTGTCAAAATGCATCTGATAAATGGTCCCTCTTGGTATGACGAGGTAATCGCCGTATCCGAAGGAAATATCTCCGTAACCTGTTTTAAGTTTACCCGTACCGCGATGTACAAAGATGAGTTCATCTGCCTGGCTGTTTTTAAAAAAATAGTCTTCCATGGAATTTTCAGGAGCTGCCAGTATAATCTGTAAATCTTCATTGACCAGAACCGGCTTTCTGCTGTCCATATAGTCTTTTTCAGGTTTTATATTAAACCCTTTCAGACTGGTATGTTTTAAATGACGGGCCCTGGCAATTTTAGGACTAATGTCATAGGCTTCTCCCAGTTTTTTGACTAAGGTTGGCGGATGGGTATGGTAAACCAGAGAATATACACTGGAAAACCCTTCTGTTGAAACGAGCTCTTCCGCAAATAGGCTCCCATCCGGTTTGCGGAACTGGGTATGTCTTTTTGGCGGAATCTTGCCTGCTTGGTGGTAATAAGGCATGATTAATAATTTAATGGACTTGTAAAAGTGATTAGGATGGATGCCGAAGCTCTTCAGGTCAAAGCCTTGCTTTACTTTTTGATTTCCAGACGTTCAAATAAGCTGAATGAATCAGTACCTGTTTTACGGCTGATAAATGCTTATTTGTTGTAACACCTGGCATTTGGGTGAATGCCTGTATTTAACGTTCAAATATTTTGCGGGAAATCAGGAAAAATGACCGAAAGGGGATGACCAACTATTAGATTAGTATTGAGCAAAAACCAGTTTTGCAACCAGCTGATGCTGGAAGAGGGCCCTGAACTCCAGAGAGCTAAACGCCTTGATGATATGTTGTATGTCTAATTGCATCTAAAAAATGGACAGAATAACCAATATATGTCTGTTCATATCTCTAAGTTACAGCATATTTATAAACAGGCTGCATTCCGGGAGCGAATTTAAAGAACTTTTATAACATTTGTTAGTTTTTGTGGTAATTTTTACTAGCTTCGCTTTGTACACGGTCGGCAACAAGGAGTTGCTTCAATTAATTATCAACGGTTAAACGTATAAAAAGATACATATGAAATTAGTCTCCTATAAAACAGAAGGCAATGAGCACTTAGGGATTTATTATAAAGGCCATATTTATAATTTAAATAGCTGCGATAAACAAATCCCGGATAATATGGCGGCATTTTTAATGGGGGAGGCGCCTTTAATGAACAGGGCCAAAGAGGTACAAAAAAAACTGGAGGAAGGACAATCTTTTAAAGAAGAAGTTTTTTATGAATTAATGGCCCCTATCCCGCATCCCACCTCTTGCAGGGATGGTTATGCATTCAGACAACATGTAGCCACGGCCAGAAGAAACCGAAAAGTTGACATGATCGCCGAATTTGATCAGTATCCGATTTTTTATTTTACCAATCATAATGCGATTGTCGGACCGGGAGCGGTAAGATTAATGCCTGATCATTTTCTGAAACTTGATTTTGAACTGGAAATAGCCGCAGTCATCGGGAAAAAGGGACGAAATATTACTGCCAGTGAAGCAGATGATTATATAGCTGGTTTTACCATAATGAATGACCTGAGCGCCCGTACTTTACAAATGGAGGAAATGAAGCTGAATTTAGGACCTGCAAAGGGAAAGGATTTTGCGACGGCAATCGGTCCCTGGCTGGTCACTCCCGATGAATTAGAAAGCTATTTAACCCCGACTAGGAATGGACATACCGGAAAGACCTATGATCTTGCCATGACTTGTAAGGTCAATGGCATCCAGGTCTCAGAAGGTAATGTCAAGGATATGGACTGGACCTTTGCTGAAATTATCGAAAGATGTGCGTATGGAGCGGACATATTACCCGGAGATGTCATCGGTTCAGGGACGGTTGGAACAGGGTGTTTTTTGGAACTCAACGGAACAGGGTTATTACAAAACAGTGATTATCCGGTTCAGTGGCTGCAACCCAAAGATCAGGTGGAACTGGAAATTACCGGTCTTGGTAAACTGCATAACGTAATGGAAGCCGATAGTGAAGGCGGAGATTTTTCTTTAATTGCCTTAAAGAAAATGTAGTCACTCTCTTTGATAATCAATATTCGCTGAAAAACGCTTTTAATAATGATAAGAAGTCTGGATCCGGCCCGGTTATCCACTACTGAACTGCAGTCATGGCTACAGCATGGAATTGCTCCCCGGCCGATTTGTTTTGTATCTACCATCAGCAAAGCGGGAGAGATTAATCTCAGTCCCTTTAGTTTCTTTAATTTATTTTCCACTAATCCCCCGGTTTGTATTTTCTCTCCGGCAAGAAGAGTCCGGGATAATACCATCAAACACAGTCTGGAAAATGTGATGGAAGTGGGGGAGGCTGTGATCAATATTGTCAGCTATTCAATGGTTCAGCAGACCTCTCTTGCCAGTACAGAGTATCCAAGAGGCGTGAATGAATTTCAGAAGGCAGGTTTTACCATGGAGCCTTCTGACCTGGTTAGCCCTCCCAGAGTATTGGAGTCACCTATGCAGCTTGAATGCCTTATTCAGGAAATAAAACCGCTTGGAACCGGACCCGGGGCAGGAAATCTGGTTTTTGCAGAGATTATTAAAATTCATGTCAGGGAAGAGGTGCTAAATGAAGCCGGACAGATTGATCAGGCTAAAATGGATTTAGTGGCAAGGCTTGGCGCCAATTGGTATTGCCGTGTTACGGCAGAAAACCTGTTTGAAGTGGAAAAGCCGCTCAGAACCATGGGGATTGGCGTAGACAGCCTGCCTGAGCATGTCCGGTTTTCCCACATATTGACTGGAAATGAATTGGGCAGAATAGGAAATATGGAAAAGGTGCCCACAGAAAAACAGTTGGCAGAACTTTTAAGTTTACCCGAAATTAATGCTATCTTTAAATCAGGTTTAAGTGAGAATGAGTGTATCAGGGAACTGCACTTATTTGCACAAAAAAGTATCCGGGAAAATAATCTTGAAAAAGCACTTGCAATTCTATGGCTTCAACCTCCAAAGTAAAATTGCCTGAGGGGCAGCAGCATTTATTGGATGCCCGAATAGATGCACAGCACTTAAGCGTGCATGAGGTACTGGATGTAGCTCACCTTGTTCAGAGGATGGGTGCATTACAGGCACAGCATTTTGATATGGTACAGTGGGCAATCTGTCACAGACTAGGCCACTGTGCTGAGGCAAAATTTCTGACCGGTGCCGTAATACAAAAAGCATTTGAGAAAGGCCATATTGTGAGAACCCATGCCCTCAGACCAACCTGGCAGTTATTAGCTGGTGAAGATTTGCTTTGGATCTTACATTTAACGGCACCTGCTATAAAAAAAGCGCTGTTCAGCAGAGATAAACATCTGGGTATTTTACAACAGGAATATGCAAAAGCAGATGAAGCCATATACAGGATCTTATCCGACGAACCGTACTTGTC
>Ga0164242_10005444_pt1 | contig 14185 bp, 11 predicted proteins | sample OricomgcompostMG_FD_108783 | JGI IMG/M metagenome (GOLD analysis project Ga0164242, IMG submission 108783) | Miracle-Growth compost microbial communities from Emeryville, California, USA - Original compost - Miracle growth compost (MG) ... | reverse complement strand
GCCTGAAGTTCATCATAGCGCTTTGACGCTACTTCAAGCAATTCTTCCTTTGTCATGATTTAATCAATTTCGTTCAGCTAAAGTTACGTTTTTTTATTAAACGAAAATTTGAAATGCACCCAGGTTTCTCGATAGTATTCGCATGGAAAACACGGCTGGTACTTATGAACCGTATTATAAAATGAAATATAATGATTCTCTTTCTTATCCATCTCGGCTTTCTACACGACAGGATCATTGGGGCTACTATTCTGAAAATGGTGATCCAACAACGTTAATTCCCAATGTAAATTATAACAGAGCGGCTGATTCGGTCTGGAATCAGATTGGTGCCTTGAAAGTCTTATATTATCCAACCGGCGGGTATTCCAAATTTACATATGAAACTAATACAGTTGGTAATTTACCGTGGGACGTAGCCAATGTAATCAAACGAAAAATGATAGGTACAGAAGACACCCTACTAATTGCAATAGGACAAACATCGATAAATTTTACGATACCATCTTCGGAAAGGCCTATTAATGACAGTATCACGATTTATAATAGTTTAATGAACAGCGGTTCTGTTCTTAACCCATTGCCAGGCGATCCAAATCCTCCCTATCTTGGAAATGCAACAATTTATTTAATTAACAACAATACTGCAGATAGTATTCTTATTCCATATCGAGGTGAGCAAATTATTCAGATTGATACAGGTGTTAACTACACCTTACATGCATCCTATTTTATTTACGATACCTCGGTGATAAATATCTTCGGATTGGGTACCTATTGGAATTATACGGTGGATAATCCTGGAAATAAACTGGTTGGCGGATTGAGAATTAAATCTTTAACTGATTTTGATGGTTTAGGACATAAAACGAACATAAGAAAATTTTCATATATCTTGCCCGGGACCGATTCATCAAGCGGCGTGATTGACGGGTATCCGATGTACAAAAAACATATAATTTATGCGACGGACTTTACACACGCAGGTCTGAGCTTTTGTTGTTATGATGCTAAACAGTCTTTCTCAAGCTATCCATTAATATCGGATAACGGCACCCCGGCCGGGTATAGTTATGTAAAAGAACAATTTGGGAACGATGGTGAAGGAGGCATGAAAGAATATTACTATTCCTACTTAAATGACTTTACTTTTTTTTCAAGGGTTTTCCCTTATACACCAATATTGTTTCATGATTGGCAGGCGGGGTTACTGCTTCATGAAAAAGTTTATCAAAAAGCTGGGAACGAATTTAATTTGGTAAGAACTAATAAATTTAATTATTCATTATTCAGTACAATGCACGATGACTATTCATTGAGTGTGAAAATTGGTGTCAATGCCACCTATAGATCTCCAGACCAGATTCCGGGTCCTCCAAATCTTTTCGGTTTCGCGACAAAAGAATATTACAGCTATAGCGGCCGAAATGAACTAGAAAGTAATACAATTACAGATTACAGAAATGGAGAAGCAGTCAAGTCCGTTACCACTTATCATTACGATCCGGATTATTTTTACAAAACAGATGAATCGATGGTGAACAGCGATGGCCTCATCTCCAAAACCGCCTACACTTATCCACCTGACATGGCTGCCTCTTCCGTCAGGACCGCCATGCTTGACAAGAACATGATCGGGCTGCCGGTATCTACTAAGACATACAGCAATAGCACGCTGACTTCAACAGTTCTGAACAATTTCGGGCTATTTAATGGTAACCAGATAGAACTTAAAAACAAGCAGTCGTCAACCTACAATAACGCCCTGCAAACCGAAGTGACATTTAATAAGTATGACAATAAAGGAAATCTTCTTAGCTATACCACGCGTCAAGGCATCAGCACGGCCTTTTTGTGGGGATATAATAGCACTTACCCGGTTGCTCAAATTGAGCATGTAGATACCACTGCATTAACGACCTACCTGAATACCAATACGACCATTCAGACCACCTGTAATAACCCGGCCAGCGACCAGGCTTTGCGCAATGTCATTCAGCAATTGCGGAACCAGTTTCCGAATGCGCTCATTACCGGCATGACCTATCGGCCTCCCCTGGGAATGACCAGCAAAACCGATCCTAATAATATGGTCACTTACTATGATTATGACAGTTTTGGCCGATTGGCAGATATTAAAGATAAGGATGGAAAAATCCTGAAAAAATATACTTATCACTATCGGCCACAATAAGCCACAAAACTGATTTCTTATGAAAAATCTTTCCATCTCCTCTATTATATTTCTCGGCCTTATTGTACAGGACATACCGGCCATTGCTCAGCAGGCTGCGCCCGCTTCTAACATTCCCACAACGGTGACCGCCCCGCCGCCGTTGGACAACTGGCCCGGCATCTATAATGGCACAAATACCGACCAGAATTATATAAAGGTGCAGATACCCGATGAGCCGGGCGGCTCTTTCAATACTATGGGCTTTTTCCGTCAAACCACCCGGTATTTTGACGGGCTGGGCAGACCTTTACAAACAGTAAGCAAAAAAGCACATGCTGACGGTTACGACCTGGTCCAATCTTATGTTTATGATGCCGCCGGCCGGCAAAGTTATCAGTATCTGCCTTACGCCTTTCCTAATTACGCGGGATCCAACGGCGGCTATCACCACAATATGAAAACAGATATTCAGAATTTTTATTCCGGTTCCCCGGGTGAAGAACCTTATGCACAAACGATTTATGACAATTCACCACTAAACCTGCCGGTAAAGCAACTTTCACCTGGCCACGGCTGGGTCGGCAGCGATCGGGGCATAACCTTTGATTACAATACCAACAGGTTATTAAAGTTTACCAACTCCGGATTTATTACGGACTATTATTATATTACAGGCAGCTGGCCTCATTTTACTTTGGGTGCTGCCACAAACGCTCTGCCCGAGTATGCCGGCGATTATAATGACGGGACACTACACATCATCCGGACCACAGACGAGGATGGTAAAATGAGTGAGATTGCTAAAGATAAGTTAGGAAGAGTGGTGTTTAAAAGAGTATTGGCACAAAGGGCTGGCACTTCTCCTATTAATATATACCCATTCCTTGCCCCTGCTGACATTTTCCCTGTAAACTGGGCCTATACGGTTTACATTTATGACGACTTAGGTAGGCTGCGTTATGTATTACCCCCCGAAGCGGCTAAAGCGGGATTGTCTAATACAGAAACGGTTCCCCACGGCAGCTATACCGATAATAATTTTACTTTCAGCTTTCCAAATATCACACAAGCCGTTTCCGACGGTCTTTGCTATAAATATGCCTATGATGAAAGAAGCCACTTAGTGGAAAAGAAATTGCCGGGCAAAGCGGTGGAATATTTTGTGTATGACAAACGGGACCGTCAGGTATTATACCAGGATGGCAATCTGCGCACAGAAGGAGAATGGGCATTTACCATTTACGATGCTTTGGACCGCCCTATGGTAACCGGGAAAGTCAAAAGTAACCTTACCAGCCGCTCTGCTATGCAGGACCTCATCAATAACAGTACGGCATACTCCGCTCCAAACCTTTATTATTACCTGAAGAACTATCATCTCTGGCATGTTTATCCGGCATCAGTTACGACCGGACAGGGAGCCGGAACAATTTTGAGCTATACTTATTACGATGATTACAGCGATGCCGCGTTCAATGGCTTTAGTTTTGACAACAGCCAGTTTCCTTCATATTCCGCGCCAACGGTTGTTCCTTCCGTTAAGGCTGCCAAAGTAAAGGGAAGGGTAACCGGAACAAAATTGCGGGTATTAGATCCGGATAATCCTACGGCTGGTAACTGGCTGATGACCGTGAATTATTATGACGATAACGGCAGAGTAATCCAAAGCCAGAACCAAAACCTGAAAGGAGGACTGGACGTTACTTCCAATCTTTATTATTTTCAGGGAGAACTTTATAAGACGGTAACTGACCACCATAATCCTGATGCCAATCCGGTGCCCGGCGCCACGGATGTGCTCAATGAAATTACCCTTGAAAAAACCTATAACCGCAATTTTACCATCGGCGGTGGTAATGACCTCGTATCCGACATCCGGCAAACCATAAATAACGGGCAGCCCTATGACCTCGCATCTTATAGGTATGACCATTTAAACCGGCTTGTTACAAAGGAACTTACTGTTGGGAATGTTCATCATAAATATAACGTGCGGGGCTTTCTGAATGAAATTGTAGCCGGAAGCAATGATACGCTTAACATCGGGGGGACACCGATTCCTTTTGTCAAAATATATTTTGAAGAGCATCTGTTTTATGATCAGGGCTTTAAAAGCCAGCTGTATAATGGCAATATTGCCGGAATAACCTGGCGGGGCATGCATGCGTTAGCCAGTATTGGCAATGAAAATGCCTACGGTTATAGCTATGACACTATGAACCGTCTGAGTTATGCCGAATACCGCCGGAATGAAAGCAGCACTCAAGGCAGCTACTCCTGGGGGAAACAGGATTATGATTATACGGTTTCCAATATCAGTTATGACCTGAACGGCAACCTGAAAAGCATGGATCAAAGAGGGGTAACCACTCAGCCCATAGATATGGATAAGCTGACTTACAATTATGCCCCCGGTAGCAATAAGTTGATTAAAGTGAGAGATGATGTGGCTCCTGCCAATACGATAGGCCTGCCCGATTTTAAGGACAGTGCCAACCTGGCCACGGAATACGCCTATGATAACAATGGTAATTTAGTGTCCGATGCTAATAAAAAAATCACGGCCATTACTTACAACTACCTCAATAAGCCGGAAAAAATTACGGTGGACGGTCAGGGTACTGTTACTTATGTTTACGACGCTTTGGGCAACCGGCTGGAAAAGAAAGTTAAAGATTTGCAGGGACATACTACTGTATATGATTATATCGGTAACTTCGTTTATAAAGATAATGTCTTACAATATATTCTGAATGAAGAAGGGCGTTCGCGGCCGGTTGCCGGTGATGCCACCCTTGGGCCCACCATGTTTGTCTATGATTATTTTATCAAAGACCATTTAGGCAATGTAAGAAGTGTGGTAACGGCCAATCCCGTTACACCGCAATATCTGGCCAAACATGAGATTGCCAGTGCCAATGTAGAACAGTTGTTCTTTGACAATATACCGGCAGTACGGTCCGGTAAGCCCGGTAGCACAGACCCCGACGACCAGATGGCCGCTTTGTTGGTAGCCGGAGACCCAGACAGGCAGGTGGGTACAGCCATTATGCTCCGTGTAATGCCCGGTGATCGGTTTGATATCAGTGCTGATGCCCATTATGAAGGTGATTACCATGATGAAGGCAGCGTGGATGCTGAAAGTATCGTTTCCTCTCTGATAAGTACCTTATCCGGCGGTATCAATTATGACGGCATTCCGTTAGAGGAACTGCCTGACAATATCCGTATTGTGAAAGAGACGGTTGGCAACGCCGAAATGGCAGCGCAATTAAGCAACCTGATACACCAAAATGATGATCCGGAACTGCCCAAAGCGCATTTGAATTATCTTGTCTTCAATGATGAGATGCAGTTGGTACCGAAGGAGAGCGGTGCAGTACAGGTGCCATTGGACGCCAGTAACGGCTGGGCAACGATTACGCCGGGAACTGTCGGAGGAACCGCAACTGGTTTGGTAGTTGCCAGCCAGTCCGGATATATATTAGTATATATTGATAACCAGAGCATAGGGCACGACGTCTGGTTTGATAATGTACATTTAGAGCATTATACCAGTGAAGTGCTTGAAGAAAATCATTATTATCCGTTCGGGCTGACGATTTCGCAGGATGCAGGTGTGGTCTCTACCGCGCAGCCTTATAAATATCAAGGCATCGAACTGAACAAAGATTTTGGACTTGAAACCTATGAGACTTTTTACAGAGGGCTTGATCCTCAAATCGGAAGGTTCAAGCAAATTGACCCATTGGCCGATAATTCAGCGTATCAGTCTCCTTACGCTTCAATGGATAATAATCCAATATCAAATACAGACCCGGATGGGAACTATTCAAGATTTGGGGCATGGTGGAGAAATAAGCTATGGGGCGGAAATGGAATAAGTAAAGTAGAGAAAACAGGAGAATGGGGTGTCAGTTATACTCAGATTGATATCAATGGAGAAGTAGATGCGCATTTCCAGACGAAAGGTAAAAAGGCGATGAGTCTGGAAGAAGGAAAAGCTTTAGCTTTGGAGCGTATTAAAAACATTCAGGCTGGCATAGAGGCAGGTTCCATAAATATGGAAGAAAGTGGGAACTATGTTAGGGCAATTGATGGCAAACCTTTGGATGCTGAAATGTCTGGACAGACAAGGGCGAAGATCTTTTTAAATATGTTGGAGCCGGCAATGTTTACACTTTCCCCCCTTGAAATTGCCAAGGCGGCCGTAGGGGTAGGAAGAATACAGGCAGGCTCATTGAAAGAGTTTAAGTCACTTGTAAATCAACTATCTAAGCCTAATTCTGAATTAACAACTCAAGAGTTAAGACAGCTAGAAAAATTAGCAAAAAAATTTGGAGGGAAGTTAAGGTATGACCTCAATCCTGTTAAAGGTAAAATTTTGAAACCACACGTACAAGTTGAAGGATTAGGGTCAAGCGTTGAAGCAAGACATATTTGGTTAGGTCAAGGAGTTAAATAAAAGAATTAATATGGAAAGTAATATTATGCGCGTTTTTCTCTTGTCATTCTTTGAAGTATTTAATGCTTCTGTTGAAAAGTACAAGATTGAGGGCAAAAAAGTTCTTGGTAATATTCGGTGGAAAGATGACAATGAATCACAAGAGTTTTCTTGGGTAGTTGAATTAGAGGGGGATATATTAAAGAAACTAAAATTATTATGCGAATACTTGGTAAAAAACAATTTAATGAATGGAGACAAGATTGTTATAACAGAAAGTGAACTTCAAGAAAGACTTAATGGATTGGGATGGGAGAAAAGCGATGTACAAAAAGCTATTGATGGTTTACTTTCTATTGAAATGAAAATGGTCGATGATGGAGAATATACTGATTCGTTCTATATACACTTTTGATAAGTTGGGTAATGTATCAAAGTTGGTAATTAGTAGCAAATCATGTGCTAAAACATTGCTAATCAATATATTAGTATATTTCGCATTTCGGTTGGGGAAGATGTAAACTGGGTAGTGTATCGCAAATGTTGATGATGCCAAAACAGGTTAATGATCAAGGACAAAAATGGAAAAAACTGGAAAAAAGGGATAGTATTACCCCCCTCTCCTCTTTTTTTATGGTTAATATCAAGCTCTAAATGAAAGTTTCCGACCCTAAGTGCTACAGATATGTTGATTTGGAAAAAGCCACTGCCTGGCAGGCCAGCGGATGGGTAAGCCTATCCCCGGCTATATGCCATTTTATGGTCACGCATTCGGGGTATATCCAGGTGTATATCGACAACCAGAGCATCGGTAATGATGTCTGGTTTCACAATGTCCATTTGAAGCATTATACCGGGCAGGTGCTCGAAGAGGATATGTATTACCCGTTCGGATTGATAATTAGCGAGGACGCAGGCGGCAATACAACGGCTCAACCCTATAAATACAATGGAAAGGAACTTATAAAGGACTTCGGTTTAGAAACATACGAGTACGGCGCACGCCAATACGACCCGCAAATCGGACGTTTTAAAGGTATCGCCCCGCTTGCAGATAAATATTATGCCATTAGTCCATTTGCCTATGTGGCCAATAACCCTGTTAAGTTCGTTGACCCTGACGGAAAAGTAATTATGTTGCCCGGAGATGCCAAAGCACAAACAACCTATGTTCAGATGCTGCATAATTCTACGGGAAACAATTATGCAATTGAAAATAATCAATTGAAACTTGTTGGGGCTGATGCCAATTTTACGGGTGCAAAATCTTCAACCTTAATCAACACGATACAAAGTGGAATGGACTCAAAAAATACATATACTTTAAATTTGGTCGGTGCAAAAAGAGATGATAAAGGCGTATTCATTGATAGCTATTCTGAGAAAAAGATTGACGTATCTGATTTAAAAAAATTAGGTAAAGCAAGTACGGCATTACAGGGGGCTGCAATAGGTCATTACCTGAATGAAGTGCAAGACCCGTCAGGAGATTTCAATACGGCTCACGCGGCGAGTTTGAAGGTTGAAGGTAAGATTTACGGAGAAATGGTTGGCGATAATACAATTACTACAAGAAAGGATGTAACAACAGGAGTAAAGGACGGTTCTCAAGACGTACTGTATGAATATAATTCAAACAATAAATACGAATTAAAACAAGGAGCAAAAGCGACCGGTAAAACTGAGGATGTAAACATTAATGGCGTTATTTTTCCCACACCAATATATGAAGGTACCGGAGAATTAAAATCAGCAATTAAAATACTATGAGAATATTAATAATTTCAACTTGGTTAATGCTACTTGCTTCTATAGGATGCAAAGCGCAGGAAAAAATAACGGTTCGTTATGTGAACTCAAAATATGAGGGCTCTAAAAACAAAAGTTTCATCACTCGGGAAATGATATTTCTTAAAAACGAAGACACGTTAATAATAAACATAAGATTACCGTTTGACATAAGCAATCCAAAAATTTTCAATCCCGGAATCTATTATAATTGTCATTTGAGGAAAGATTCAGTTTATACTATTAGTTTGAAAAGAATATGCGCTAATGATATTCCCAAGGACTACAATAGTTATTACAAAACAAATATCGTCCCTGATGAAAAAGATTGCTCAAGATTTAAGGAAATAGATAAAAATACAGATTACGAATATAGGGGCTATTACGGAATGTATGTGGACATGAAAGGGACGCTGTATGAGATAATTAAATTAACTCCGGATGACGGTTGTGTCTTTCCACCATAATAATAAAACCCGCTAATTGCGGGTTTTATTCCGCTGTTCGGGATGTTCCGAAGGGCATCTCGAACGACAGATAAAACCGGATTTTAAATCCGGATTATCACAACCTCGGAATACGCTTCGCTAACATTCCGAGGAGCGGGATTTAAAGGTATCGACCCTCTTGCAGATAAATACTATGCTATCAGTCCGTTTGCTTATGTAGCAAACAACCCGATTAAATTAATTGACCCTGATGGGAGGTTGATATTAAACTATTCCGCTGCACAACTAAAGGATATGGGTTTAACCCAATCGCAGATTACACGGTTTGAGAATGTTGTAAACAATATTTATAAACTTGTTAGAGATAACACACAAGCTATGGAAGCCATTGCTAACACCACAGGCTTTTCAAATGATAGGATAGCTTCTGAATTACAACCAGGCAATGGGCCAACCGTTAGTATTCTACCTTCCGGATCTGGCGCTCTTGGAGGTAGGGGCGGTATTGTAATTGACCCTTCTATGGTTAAGAATTTAGCAAGTATTGATGGAGCCGACAAGGCCCAGTTATCAGAGCAAACGCTTGGAATGGCATTAACTATTTTACACGAATATGGACACTACGGCGACCAAGTAACAAATCATGGCAATAACTCTGGCCAATATGAAACCAGGTCTTATGAGAATAATAGTGGAGGAGAAACTACAACAAGGTTACAATATTCCGAAATCTTTGGAGGAAACAATATTGATTTAGGTGCACAAAGATGGAAAACAACATTAACTGGTCATAGAGGTACAGATATAGAAGCTGTCGGGTTTGGTGTTCAGTTTAGTGTTGATAGAAATGGCAAGCTTACGAGAGAACCATCAAAATTGTCAATCACAATTAAACCTGATGCAGCAACTGTTCCAACATCATTACCTGAAAATGCTCAAGGCGAAAATATTTTAAAAACTTTAAATGTCCAATAATGAAGAAAGTAGTAAATATATTATTATTGCTGTTAGGATTTGTTCATTTTTCTTATGCACAGAAAAACAATGATTGTGCTATATATAGCGCGGTATTAGATTACTTTAATAAAAAAGAAGCTGGCGTCAAATATGTTTATAAAGGGATTGTAAACCCAGTAAGTGGCGATCTAGGAAAACGAGTTGAACGGACAGGGATACATCAATTGAGCTTTTACATAATAAAGAACAAAAGCAGATTCGATAATAATGATGTAAAGTATTGGTTTTCTCAATTAGTAAAAGATAGCATACTTAAGCGTTACAAATACGTATCTAATACCGATAGCGTAGTAGATTGCAGCTTCGCTTGCTGCTTAAAATATCAGTATCGAGATTTTGAAGAAGTAAGAGAATTCACGAATGATGACTTTAGTATGGACGTAAAAGGCACTGACACTACTTATTATACACCAATAAGAATTACGCTTTCAAAAGTCCTATATGTTAAAAATATAGCTTTGGTTTATACAAAAGTTTTTTCAGGTTTAGGAAATGGCCGTGATATGGCTGTATATGGTTTCGTTTTTATGAAGAAAGGTAAAGAATGGACATTACATAAAGTAGAAGTTGAAACGAATTAATAGCTAATGTATCAGATGTGTTGATCAGGTTAGAAATGCTCAATGATAAAATAGGAAACCGGAAAAAATAAAGTTTATTATAGCAATCTGAGCTGTTTTCGCTTTCCCGACAAACATTTAAGCAACCGCTGTTCGGGTTGTTCTGCAAGACAACCCGAACTTTAGATAAACAAGAATTTTTAATCCATTTTTAAATTAAATTTCCGAAATAAAGACACAATGGATTATACGGTTCCCAGTCTCAGCTATAACCTGAACAGCAACCTGAAAAGCATGGGCCAAAGGGGAGGTAACCACTCAGCCCGTAGATATGGATAAGCTGAGTTACAATTAGTAACGGTAGGAGCGGAATTTCAGTTGGATGTTTATTAATTTCCCCCGCAGACTGGAAGTCTTACAATAAAGTTTTAGATGGTGTTAAACACTATAAGGTTCAGGTATTTAGAACAATTTTCCAAGGCGGAAATGAAATAATTGGGGTAAATGGTCCGACAGGAGTACATGTACCTATTCAATCAAAATTAAAAAAAGATTAGCATGAAGCTTTCTATAAATAGCAGAAGAGAATTAATTTTATTTTGCTTGATCATAAGCCTACCAACAGTTACATCTGGTCAGACGCTATTAACAAGCAATAGAAACGCATTTTTGTCTGCGGAAAAGATCAAGACAATTTTTTATCATGATAAAGAAGTCTATAAAGCTGGCAATTCATTGTACTTCTCTTCCCAATGTAAGCCCTTAATAGAAGACACCACAGATGAAAATTTCTTTGAATTGGAATATGTTGGTGATTTAAATAAAGAATTGTCATTAAAAGTCATTAAAAAGACCCTATATAATGGAGAAGAATATCTGATTGAAGATACAAGACATTGTTGCATGGAATATGTATTAGATGGAGAACCACAAGTTGTTGACTCGACTATTATTACTGTCAATGAATCTCAAACAACAGATTTAGTTAATCGTATTGACTTATGGAAAATCAAAAACGAAAAAAATAATACACTATAAAAGTGTACAAATACCAAATTATATATTACACGAGAATTTAAGATATAAAAGTGGAAAAATCATCTTTAAAGATATCAAGGGTTTATTTTGGTATTTTGAATTTTAATCATATTGCGAGGTGTCAAGGTGTTTTTCGAAAATAACTGCAATAAATATTTTGAGAACATGAGAGGGCCATTTTCTTTTTCCCGACAAATATTTAAGCACTAATGGAATCCCTGATGCTATAATTTAGATTGCTTCAAAATATAAGATGAAGATAAATACTTCTTCCCTTATTATGGTGAAGAACCCTATTCTGGTCGTATGATATGGCAAGGCATGAATGATGGAGTTAAATAAATTTAAAATAAATAATATGAAAATTGCGTTTAAAACCTGTATGTATTTTTGCTTCCTGTTTGTTTCCTGTAGTTCAGTAAACGAAGGATTTAATAGTACAGAATTAACCTCATCCACGGGAGAGCATATATACATAAATAGTATTAATTATGGAGTTACAGGAGATCATCAATTATCCATAATTACTAAAAATAAATATAAATTAAAATATAAAACAGATACTGAAGGGACTGTTTCCGGATTAAATCCTTTTTATTACTCATTTAGGAATGATTCGTTGACTCTATATTTTAATGATACAATTACCTATAAAATGGTTGAAAGACTTGAATCAATCACTGTATCATATAAAAAAGTCGATAATAGTCAATACATGAAAATTGTAGCTGAGTCTAATCACAGGTCTACCTATTTATCTGTCCCAAATAGAAAACCATTAGAAAATTCAACAATGCCTTTACCTCCTTCAAGTAGGTAAGAAAAAAGCAAACCTAGTACATAGTTTGTTTGTGATGGTAGGTCAAATTATTAACGGCAAAATGAAGGTGGTAGGATATTGATAAGCAGTGCGTCCACTTTAACTGCGTCAAATAACGATGAAAAAGTTGGTGTTGGGAAGGGATATTATGAACTTTCAGAATCAGGAAAAACAAGCGATTATGATGTGCATGTACATCCAAATGTAAAAAATGATAAAGGCGAAATTATTGGTGTGGGGCTTCCAGAACCTTCTGGAACAAATGGCGGAACACCTGATAAAACGGGCGATACAGATGCGTATGGGACTAATGGAGTAAACTCAAGTCCAAGCGTAGTATTGGGATATAGTGTAACAAATCATGTAACTAAGCAAGACGGAAAAACAAAAACTTATACAACGGTAACACGGCAAATCGGCTTTTACAATAATAAGGGGCAAGTTGGAACGCCTATCAACTATAATAAATTTAAGAAAGTTTCTTCAAAAATAAATAATAAATAAACATGAAAAATATACTTTTTGTCTTAACGATTATAGTTTTTTCGGGATGCTTTCTTCAAAAGAAATTGCCACATAATGGATATATAGAATATCATAATAGCAACCAACTATTCATGTCTATGGATGGTACCACAATAAATGATAAATTGTTTAGCTTAAAAATTCCTTTGGGCATGAGGCATGAATTTACAGAAGTTTCAAATGTTTTTTTGCATACACTGAAATTTGACCATAAGCAAGAAATAATAGTGCTTTATGATCCATTTCAAAATCAGAAAGAAGAAAGTATGGAAAAATTAGCCATGGGCTACAATGAATTTAAAAAACTATATCAAAATGAACAAAATTTAAAATATCTCCTGAGGGAAAAGCATTTTCTCAGGAAACGTCTTTTTGGTATTCAAAAGGATGGACAGGAAAACATAACTATTATCTATATAAATGTAAAAAAGGATAATTTACCTATTTATAATTCTTCTATCAAAAGTTTTTCTTTAGAAAACAATAAAAAAATTGAATAAATCTGCCGACAATAATGTATCAGGCATGAGCAGTGTATTATATATGTTGATGAAGCCAAAACCGGTAAATGTTCAATAATAAAACAGATAAAACCGGCAGGAACGAAGGCAATATCATGCGGTCCCCTTCCTGTTCCCGGCTAAAACCCGCCTCTAATGAAAGCTTCTGGCCCTAAGTGCTACACATCTGTTGATACTGGAAAAGGTATTGCCGGCGGACAGGACAAATGATTTTCCCTCCTTCGGTTGGTGTCCCCTCCCCACCAACCGAAATATGCGATGGGTGATACTACATAATGTCTAATTGGTATTAAGTTCAGGAATGTCAACATAGTACTACATTGGCCTAAATATAGGAAGAATTTCCGGAGAAACGGATATTGTCCGCTATAGCCCACTATTGGCTATTCGATTAACCTGGTACATCGGGGCATAAAAAAGCCCGCCTTCGTTAAAACGTAAGCGGGCAAACGCGGACTGGACGGGACTCGAACCCGCGACCTCCGCCGTGACAGGGCGGCATTCTAACCAACTGAACTACCAGTCCAAAACCATTCTTTTATAAGAACTCACCTATCGTGTTCCCGAAAGGAGTGCAAAGATAAAAGCTTTTTTGAAAAAACAATCATTTTTTGAAAAAAGGGCAGAAAAAAAATTTTCAGAAACAAATACCGGCAGCTATGTTCCGCTAACAATGACGATTTGGCATTCTCCTGATTTGGATTGATATTTGTTCTTTGAATTGAACATCATGCCGATAGAATTAAAATTGTTTCCGGCAGTTCTTTATCTTTAATTTTCAGGAAAAATGAACCAGAACGAATTTAGAAAATACGCCATTAAGCATCGCGGCATCAGCAGCAATACT
>Ga0164242_10005443_pt1 | contig 14187 bp, 14 predicted proteins | sample OricomgcompostMG_FD_108783 | JGI IMG/M metagenome (GOLD analysis project Ga0164242, IMG submission 108783) | Miracle-Growth compost microbial communities from Emeryville, California, USA - Original compost - Miracle growth compost (MG) ... | reverse complement strand
GTCAACATACCTTTACGCCCCTACCCCCTAACCGTTTGTTTCCGCGAGACATACACAGAACTGACAAGACCGTCGTCCTGGTCGTAGCCTCATCTGCGACTCGAAAGACCGCCTCGGCGGCCGGGGCGCCGAGGAGATCAAGAACCACCCATTCTTTGCCGGTGTCGACTTTGTCGGCCTGCGTCGGATACGGGCGCCTTTCGTGCCTCTCCTGGCGTCAGATGTGGACACCTCGCACTTCCCCATCGATGAGATCCCACAGGACGAGGGTGCGGATGCTGTCGCCACGGAGGTGACCGGCGAGCCGCAGCCAGATGAGGTGGTGAATCCGGAGATGAGCTTGCCGTTCATCGGGTATACGTTCAAACGGTTTGAAAAATCCTACAGCTGAGGAGAGAGATTGGGCAGTATGTTTTGGCTCAGATTCCCTCATTGTTAGTCGTTCTATTTTGCGCCCCGAGGACTGGGCGGGCTCCTATATGAAAGGCTATTGGTTACGGTCAAGAGGTGCAGCTATATATGCCAGTGTGTGAACCGGGCAGGCCCCTATTCCAGAGTCTCACCACCTCTTATGGATACCTAACTTACGTACCATCTTGTAGTTCCTCATTGAGTGAATTCATTGCGCTTCGCCAAAATCCCTTCTCTTAAGGTTCATTCCTCAGCGCCGGTCCGGCCTCGTCATCCGCCTAACGGCCGAGGATTGGCAACGCGTACATGGGTAGATACCCAAAGCCATGCTGTGAGATGAGCTAAACTTGTCTAGATAATGTATCCCGACGCTGTCAATATTCTCGGGTATCACGCCCGAGTATATCGACCTACTACATGGCACCAAGAACCGAGCGGCCAGTTGGTATTCCCGTCGTCCTGGGTGAGGATAGATATTAAACAAAGACTGCGTGTTGCAAGCCGCATCAGTGTCACAGGACTGCGTTTAGACTAGGGGCAGGATGGGATTACATGGCTGCTCCGGGAGTCATACCTAAGCAAGTTTGCCGCCCGGTATGGCTGTCCTATTAGAGGCCCTCTACCGGGTGCAATTGAGGTTTGTCACAAACAGCGTTTTGACGACGTAGTCACGAGGGCGTTGTTCCGTTCCATGTGAGGTTTCTGCCCCATTCTGGTAATGCTCAAGCACTCCGAGAACCACCCGTAAGTACCCGAAGGAATAAGTGATCAGCCGGGACTTTCCCTTTACATCTCCTCCGTGGTATGTGCATGTTCTCCGTCATGGTGTCGAGCCCAAGGATCCACGCTTCCCTTGGGAGTAACTACAGTAGTGGAACAATACTTAGGTTCATGGCACCGTCGGCTAGTACAGCTTCTCCCAATTCCCCGTGGGGAAGATCGTCGCGTTGTGCGAAGCATGGCGTGAAGAAACCCAGTGTCTCGGCCAAGGGTCGGCCGCCGTGAGACGCCCGATAGCGCTGACTTGGTACCTATCTAGTTATAGTTGAGCATGGAATCCCAGCACCAGGAGCTAGGCAACAGCCGAGATCGCACACGACGAGACTAGCTGGTGCAATGCCGTTTCCACATGTAGAGGGAGCGTGCTCACTCGCCCTCACCCCATGGTTGGGCAACGGCAGTCGCGCTGGGAGGCGGCGATCCAGAGCCCGATGTTTCGCGAAAAGCTGCCTTTGCATCGGTATGCATCCTCATCGGGCTGTAGAGCCCGCCCCTAGCGACGGGAAACGGGGGGCAGAAGGTAGGAGAGGCGTTGGAGGAGAGGTCCACCTGACGCAATATCGAAAGAACAAAAATGGAATAAATCCCTGAACCCCAAAGGATGCCTAGCGTCGGATGGAGGGCGAATCAGTAGGACAGATAATTACGGAGTCTGGGAATAGGAAGTGCCGGGATATCAAAATGACCAAGTGGTGTCGTAGGCCTGATTACACTCCGAGTCAGGCGCCCCCCCAGTGAAGGAGAGAGATAAGCCCCTAGACAAAAACCTCCGGTATCTGTGCTGCGAGGAACAGCTCGGTTCCAGTTCCTCCGGCGACAGGGCGAGCTGTGAGACATCGAGTGATTTGCCTGGTGGTTTGCTTTTTGATTGACACATCTTCCTTCGCATACGCACAGACACAGACCACACCGATGGGAGACAGGGAACACCATGCCACATCTCTGATAGACGAGTCCGATTTGCACCAGGCGCATGAGAAGTATTGAGAAGATCAAACGCTACATACCAGTTGTTGGCGCGGAATATGCAGAGCCATGACCACCCATCCACCAAGAGCGAGATCTCGCAATATGATGTACGGACGGGTGAGAGATGCCGCAATCGTGCGGAATGAGAGGTCGATCGATCCCCATCCCCCCAACGCCTTGCCGCCGCTGGCTGGAGCGTGCCGAAGCGAGCTGAGAGGGATCGTCGATAAATTGCAGCATGCGTTTGCCCGCCCGTCGGCTCGTTCGTCTCGTCTCGTCTTGAGCGCACGGGAGCTAGCAAAGACAGGGGATGACCCTGATTCCACCAGCGGATTATTATTAAACGCCTGCGTCGCAGGGGATACACTGACAAGAGCAATCCGGGATACGACCGTGGTAACGAAGCGAATTCCGGGCACCTCGGTCTACTACGTAAACCCCGAGGATGTGCCGTTTGATTCGGATCAGCAGACACAAAAAAGGTGTTTGCTTCCAGGGTTCGAAGGACGATCTTGACCTGCGCGGGGGGGGTTATGCTTTGGTGTCTAGTGTCGTGGCGGCATACATATTTTCCGTTGCTGAAACTCAACTTTCAAGACATGCTCAGGCAGAGAGTGCGATGCTTGTTTCGCTTTCCTTTCCCCCTGGTCGGAATGCGCCGCGACGCAGTCTCTCTGCACTCTGCAGAGGCATGGCGCCGCTCCTTCCGTTTCCTGCACGCAATGGGAAGCGACAGCACGCCAAGCACACCCTACTACGGCGTATGCATGCAGGTGAGGAAAAGGGGACACCATCAGGCACTCACGTGGTGCCAAACTTTGCACCCCTGGCCGCAGCCCTGCATTCTACCGGATAGGCATGGTATGTGCGTACTACTGCCAAAGGGGGGAAACGCTGCGAAGGGTGCTTACGGAGTTCACATTAACCTCTCTCTGGTTCGCTCTCTCGAATCTCAAGAGGATGGTGGTGTGTTGCAGAATGTGGAGTGTCAATGCCAGGGGAAACAGTAGCGGTCAGGGGCATCGTGGGGGTCGGGGGGAGGGAATCCACGGAATATCCAGGGAAAACCACGAAGAAGGGGCAAGCGAAGTGTCATGCCGTCCCGTTATATTGGAGATATTGGCATGCATATTGCTGATATAACCCCCTCCTGTGGATTTTCCAGGTTTGCCATCGTCTTCCTCGCGAAAGCATCGAGGAGTGCTTCCGAGCGGAGCACGGCATCTTTGCCATTTTCGTCCACCCCTGCCCCCTAACCGCTACCCTCCTCTCCCCTTCATCCCCCACGTGAATGGCACCGTGCGTCACGACACCCCGTATCCGTTTGTTGGTTCAGTGCGACTACCATCGTCATTCGCGGTGATGCGCCAACAGCCGTCTCTCTCGGCTTCCGCTAGCCCGCGGCGGGCCTTAAGCTGGGTTATTCCGCGTACTATGCACTACATGTCCCTAGCCAAGGTAGGCGGGACCCAAGAAGCTAGGGAGGGGTTTTGGCTTTCTTGATAATATTCCCAACCCCAAAGTGCGACGACCTGACTCGGAAGCGTTAGGTGAAGGCGGAGCCGCAATCTATTACGTCCGTAAGGGGGGGCCCCTTGGCATGATGCCTGAGAGCAGGTCTAGTCACGATAGTCTGAGGAGCCCGGCCAATGACCAGACCTTCAATTCAGGGCGGACCCCCATTTGACGGGCTGCAGACATGCACACTCGCATCCACGATCCGGTTCTGCCGGCCTTTGCTCGCAGCAGCCAAGGTGCGAACTAGTTAGTGTACGGAGACGTCGTGGTAGCATGAGGTCACCGACCGACTAACTCCGCGCAGCCAGTCCCCGGAAATGTTGCCCCAAGGGAAAGCTGGCGTTGCCTGGGGAATTGCAATGCAACATCGGTGCGTGAACCGACCCCTGACAGGTGCGTAAAGCGACAGCGGCGGTGTCCCCCTTGTGGCAAAATCTTCTGGTTAAGGGTTTGCCAGAAAAGCGCACCGACGGTTGGCCTCTGATCCTTGAGCCCTGTATCCGTAGTGCCGCACTACACTACTCCGCAGAAGGAAGTTTCTGGGGAGCGGGTGCCGCTAAACCCTTGCTAGGGCCGAAGTCCCTGGGCCACTTTGGGTTAGGTTTGGCGAGGAGGAATGAAGGCTTCGAAAAGTCGAAACTTGAGCATGGGAGGCGACCTGCGAGAGGAGACGAGAAGGGAAGAAGCAATTCCATAATATGGGGTTACAAGGGAAAACCCCCGTCGCTCCCCCCGGCAGCTAACTTCCACCGAGAAATGCCGATCTCTCAGGAACAACCCTCAACTCCTTCTCCGTCCACCATGGGCAGGCGGTGTTCGTGATGTGCTCCTGCACCTAGGTTTCGTGGAGAAGTCAGATGATTCCGACGGCGAGTTTCGAGCCGACTCTCGGGTAAGCACCTACCTACTGTCGGCAGGTCCGCCAAAGGTATTTCGCCGTAGTGTATCCGGGCGTTGGTTCTCATCCCTCGGCGGTAGTGCAGAAACAAGACGGACCGCTTGGCTAGCGTCGTCCAAGCTCAATGTCTCAGCTGGCCTGGTGGCGTGCGTGGCATTAGTTCCTCGGGCGGAGGGGAAGCTTAAAACGCAAGAGAGCGAAAAACAAGGAGATGCGCAGCGGGAACGTGCAACGGGAGTGCGAGGGACCAGATTCGTGCTGATCATTAGTAACCCTTGATCCCTGGGCGAGCGGAGACTCTCCCTCTCCACTGGTGATCCCAAAGGGATCATCAGGGATCAAGGGAAGGGGGGGGAAGGTGGGGGGGAGGGCAACGGATAGGAGGCGAGTGCAGCAGCAACTCTTCTTGTTAGCAGCATTACCCAATATATGGGTGAAAATGCAGCTTGTCACGCCAGTATCATGTCGGACAGGAGGTTTTGGTTCCCGTTCTGCATTTCCCCAGGGTTCTTAATGCAGGTACCGCATCAGGTGGTATGCAGCAGATGGTCTGTACGCGCAAACGGCTGGTGACAGGGATTTCCCACAGCAATTCCTAAAAATGGGAACTGGTTTTGGGGGTTGGACCATTAGTGGAAGAACTACACTGCACTAACACTGTCGATCTTCTCACAAGTGCGCATTCTCAGCTTCCCAGGTACGTAACATTCGTACTGGTGCGAAGCAATCGAAGGGGGGGTTGACATACCAAAAATACCCTTCCTGCCGCCCATCACCCGGGTAGGTCAACTGGGTAACGCACCCAAGAGAGATAACTCCCAGGTAGCTCATCCCGTCGCGGCCGCCTCCGATCTGGCATTTCCGGAGAGAAAATCCGGGAGAAGCGCCGGGCTATCACCGCCTATCAGTGACTTGCCGACTCGGGACTACTAAACCCCCATCGATCTTGGGGACCGTACCCGGAGGTCTTACGACATCGACCCTTATCCCTCCTATCTTTCTATGCATGCACATATCCGGCGACTGCGCCCGACGGAATCGGTAGTTGGGTCGGTAACGTGGATGAATCAATCAATGTACTGTACCAAATGACGCGGCGCTTGGCATAAAACTGGAGATCCCCAAGTTTCGACTGTTGGGCGTATACCGGGTATATCTGGGAACAATGATTTTGATAAAGGGCCCCAGGTGAGACGGCGATAGTACGGTATGCGTGTGGTTGACATGCGGAAGTCTACCAATCAGGAGACAGTCATAGGACACCTGTTTCTTGCCTGCATCTGCAAGTGTACTATGTAGATGGTCCCAGGAGTCCAGAATGCCCCCCTTCTCTTGCCGGCGAGAGGTGGGCGTGTCCACATCCGTAGTTGCGCACACGCTTTCTGTGGCTTCATGCAGGACCACATGGCGTTGGAGTTTGGAACCACGCAGGAACGCAGGCACAGACCGTTTATAGCCTCACCACGGGACTGATTCCTCAAAGAAGGGCCATGGAGCTATCGATTGGGGGATTCCTAGCGTCAATATATACATACTATGTAGGCTGTTTAATCGTACGACGCAGTTCAGCGGTGTGTCGGGTGTCCGATGTTTACAAAAACAAAGGGGGGGCTCCTTGTATTCGCACACGTAAGGGCAGCGTTCGTAACCCTATCCGACAATGCCGTCAAATCCGAGAGTGCCGTCATGCAGAATGGCGGTGCGGCGGTGTCAGCAAAAAGTTGAGAACAGACAGAACAGGCCTGCGAACAGACGAAAGCCGGGGACCAGAATCAGGGGGAGAATGGGCCAAGAACCGGGGCATGAAAACGATGGTTGATCATAATTGAGAATCCCTGGCAGTATGTCATGTACGGATACACTTACACGGACAGTACTATACCCGACCAAACCGCCGATGACATGGGGCGCTGAAAGGGCAAAGTGTACATACACTACTCACTGTATGAAGCCGGGGAATCATATTAAGCTACCTTACGGGTGGGTGGGATAGGTGTGCAGCAATGCGTCTTATCGAGCTTCACCAAACCCACATCTGCCTTTTCCCACACTGTAGATTAAGCATCTGATCGGGGCGAGACCGACGATGTTCTCCGATAAAAGAGCGTCGGCCAACGCCGTAGCCGCACCTTATCGGTCAAGTCTAGACTTTTCGGGCCTTGTAACACCATCACCCATACCCACCTACCCACCCACACTTTTCCCGTTTCCGCGACTACGAAAACGGCAAACACCGCAGAAAGGAAAGAAGTGACAAAAGCCAAAGTTGCCATCACCATTCGCTGGGCGGGGCGAAAGGGGTGGGCCTGGAAGGTGGAGTACGCCTCTTCGCTGCAACTCGAGTTCCCACTCCCACGTTTAGCGTACGCTAGCGCCTCCGAAGCGATTGAATTTGCAGGGGGGCCCCTTGCGATTGCCAAGAGGGGTGGAAGGGTATGAGTTGTCGTACTGGTACGTACATGTGGACATTGCCATGTACTACGACAGTACATTACTTTGAGCAGCTGCACCCTGGAATCTGTGTGGTCTGGTGCAGAATGCCCAAGGGGGGTTCTGTTTGGTACCTGTACTATGTACTGTACTGTACGCATGCATACACCTCCCCATTCTCAAGCAGAAGTGTATGAAGTACACGACTATGCATATCCAAACGCTGCTTCATATAATCCGTACCTCCCCCATACATTTCAGCAATATAACTGTCTGAAACTTGTCTTACCACGGCCAAAACTAACGCGCTTTGCTCGGATCCAAAGGCCAATTCGCATCACGCCGTCCATGGGAGCAACTTGGTAATTACCTACCTAGACGAAGTAACTCTACCGAACATTCTGGTCTAGGCAGGGTTCAGGAACTTGAAATTCGCTGGAGGGCTCCTCGAATTTCCGGAAGGGAGAGTGAAGCTGGGGTACCTGTGGCACGCCACGCTAGAGCCCTCCCCGGGTACTGGTACCTCCACCCACCCCTGGCACCCTGCCCCGGGAGTGGTACCTCTGCTGTCCCTGTTGCAATGTTAATCTCGCTCCAGGATCTGCGCTGCGCGCTGCTGTCGCCTTTCTGCTCATATTATTAGTGACGGGCCTGCCCACCTTGCGATCTGCTCGCATCCCATCCCATTCTTTGGAATTTGCCCTCTTAGAAAATACCGAGGAGACCGTCGGTCGTAGCCGTCGTGCTGTAGGGTTCGAGTCTTTCTTTTTCCTTCTTGGGGGAGGTGCTTTGTTTTCTCTCCAACAAGACTCTGACTCCCGAGGATTGAAGTTCCTATTTGGAAATTCGTCCCCGGTCCCCCTTTCATCATGCTGATTTAAACTCTTGGGGGAATTTCACACGCCATCCAATCCCCTCAACCCCCCTCTTCCGTCTTCAGCCCTCCCACTTCTCCATACTACTTCCTCTCCCTCCCAAGGGAACCAACCCAACGGCCATGGAGGGGACTCTTCTTGTTCCCCCAGAACGGGGAACGATCATTGGGCGAGCGCTGTGGAAGGTGAGTTTGTCTGTCGTACCCCTTGCCGCCGCGCCCCCATTCTAACAATCACCAAGTCTCGATTTGTCGTGGTGGGGAGCTCTCAAAGGAGGGAGCAAACGAACCTGCCCTCTCCCCGTACGACGACAGGCAGTCGCGGGCATGCTAGAAACCCGACTTGCAAGTCCCAACCGAGGAGTCCGTCAGACGCCACTTATATCTCCATTTATAAGTCGAAGGTATGCGCCCCCCTTCCTTGGGCCATTGCCCCCCCTTTTCTACACAATTGTCGGCGCATTCTAACCCACGGTGCCGACAGGACGACTCCGAACCCATACAGCAGCACGCAGTTAGCTCCATTACCGACTGTCAGGTTCAGATGGTGGCACACAGGAAGCAAGGCCCCGCATTGCCTACCTTGGTCATAAACATATCGCCCGATCCGGCAACAGACAAGCTGCGGAAGCGCCGCTCAAGTCGGACCGTTGGTCTGACGAGCACAAAAGAGACGTCTCCGACTACACTCTTGTTCCGGTTATCCACCGGGGACAAGGAATCCTCGTTGCATGGCTGGGCGCGCTTCATCCAACCCCTGATCCAACCGAACATCCCGGACAGACCGCCCATGAGTCCCATTACACCTGCGTCTCCGACCTTCATGAACCCGTTCGGCGCCAGAGGTCGAGAGCCCATAGAGGCGTATCAAAGACCCTCCAGTGGCAACGCCAACCTACGGGCAGCGATGCAACACAAGGGGTCAATCCAGACGCAATCAAGCCGCGAACGGCCGGTGACATATTCTGAATCCGCAAGCTTGCGCTCTAAGCGCAGCGACCTATCGTCCCATGCGAGCTCTATGAACCCGCTATATGTAGGATTCCAGAATTACACTACCGTACATCCCACCGACCTACCCTCCCCAGCCACAACAATAGGGGAATACCAGGGCGAGTTCATCGAGGGGTGGACGTCGGCGCAAGGCCGGTCGTCTGCTCTCAGTTCACCAATCCGGGGCCGGGATAGCATCAGCTCTCAACCGGCACTCTCCGGCCATGTATTGATGGACTCAAGCTCGCCGCCTAGACCCCGCGAGACGATCCTGGACCGCGCCTTCCAGCTACGGTGTATCCCAGGCTCGGAGCGCGAAGTACCCGGGGAGGAAAAGCTGAGCTCGCTTGCTCGATTTGATGCACTGATGAGAGAAGCAGACGAGAAACGGAGATCGAGGGAGGCAAGCGAGGCAAGAGCAAGAGCGGCTAACAACGAGCTAAAGAGTGCCTGGGACCTGGACGACGAGGACTCGGACTCTGACAGGCTGGACGAAGAAGATGACGAAGATAGCGACGATGATGAGGCCGGTGACGACCCGGATGACCGTTACAGGATCACTCCGACCGAACAGCGGGCGTTGGACTATATCACCGGTCGCCGGGAGCCTAGGGCTCAGGGCGACCGATCTCCCTTGAGCAACAACCCTGAAACTCTCATGACTTTGAACAGTGGGTCCTCTCACCTACGGCCGCAGACCGGTTACTCCAGAAACAGGCCAGGGATAGCTCAAAGAACACACAGTCAACCCCATCTAGTGGGCATCACCACCACCACCACCACCTTCTCCCCAAGCAGCTTGGGCATGTCTCCGCGCCCCTCGGGTAAGACGCAGGAAGACACCGACAGTCTCACGACGACGGCGGCGACGACGGCACCAACTACCCTACACCGAAGCGCCACGGAGAAGCGCCAGTCGACGTCGAGCGTGAAGCGCCTCAGCTTCACCGAGTTCACCAAGCGTCTGAGCAGCACGAGCAGCCTGCTCCTCGTGCAGACCAACGCCAGCAGCATCAGCGCGACCAGCAGCCGCAACAGCGACGCCGACCCGCAACAGCACCCCGTTAGGGGCACGCTGAATCCGCGAGTAGCCGCCCCCACCGCCCCGCCGGCTCCGCTCGCCGTCGACCGTGAGAGCTTGGACAAGCGGTGCGGTTGGCGAGGTAGTGTGGGCGTGTTTGGTGCAGAGGGTGGCTTCCTCTGAGCGGCGTATCCGACTCGCTAGACGATGTGCTGGGATAACTCGCCCGACAGGCCTCCCCACCCTTGGCATCCGTCGCATTCCGGGTTGAAAACGAAATGCTCTCATTCGACGCCACGGGCGTAACCCACTCATGAGGGCCCCCCTTGCCCGTGGGAGGGGTACCCTTTTTTTCTCGCATTTCCCTATACCATTTAATACACGAGTTTCAGCATCAACAAATCTCTCTCCCGTCGAAGAAGTGTAAGCCGTCACGACATATCATGATCGCGAAGATTTTTGGATTTTTGGGGCAACGAAACGGGGAAACAATATGGCGTTTAGAAGCCTACTTTGGAGCGACGTCGTTTTGACGATTTGTCTTTTGTTTTTTTTACTTTGCTTTTCTGTACGATTTTGGATAGTAGCTGTTAATGACACACGCAACAAGGGAAGTGCTCATACGCCACCCAGCCAACCCCTTTTTTCTCGCTCTTCCACCCAATGCTTTGTGGTGTTGAACTGACTGGCATGGGGATCCTCATGCATGACCAGTGGATCCCGCGCGCCCACATGTGCTGCCCCCATCGCACGTCCCCCCAATCTGCAGCCTCATCTCCTTTTGGCGCCGTCTTCGTTCACATGTTTTTTTTTCTTGCCCGGAAACGCTGCGTGGAGAAAATAAACGCAGCAGCGCGGAATGGTGCCCGATGCATGATGTGGTGCGACGTGTGGTGAGGCTCCGTAACCAATGGCCAGGACCCTGACCGATGTCGCAGTTTCGTCGCCAGCCACTTTTGCGAAAGCTGCAACTGTGATTTGCTCTCGTGCGGTCAATATTTGAGATCGCATCGTCCACATTATGTGCAAGGCTGGATATGGAAATGGGGCGACGGCCAATGGTCGGCCCTGAAAATGGAAGTTCCTTATTTCTGATAATCGGCAACCCTTCTCCCAGCATATGTAGCTCACCGCTACGGATCTCCCTAGCTCGGCCTCTTTCCAGCGCCATGATAGGGTAGGAAAGGGGGAAAAGGAAATAGGTATGTCTCATAAGTCGAAACCTCCATCGCGGACCCCTTTTTCCTTAATCTCTACCGCCCTATCCCATCCACCCATCCACTAGGTGTGTGAACGTGAGGCCTGCGGGTTCACGCCGCCGGACTAACGACCACCCGATCGACCACCACGGCGCTCCCGTCCACGAGAGCCGCCACCTGCGCCTCCGAGCACCGCTCATTCACCGGCGCCAAGTCGACGTAGCACTCGACCGGCGCCTGCGGCGGCGGTGACCCGCTCGACACGTGCGCGACGCTGGCCGGCCCGGTCGTCGAGTACCCGTGGCTCGCGGCGTGGTTGCCCGTCGCGACGTCGCGGCCCTGCAGGGTGCGGACGAAGATGGCGTACGCAGTCTCGGGTTGGTAGTAGGGGACTATTTTTCAGGTTAGATCCGGAGAACTTCCACTTTTCTCTTAAAAGGGGGAGAGAGAAAGGTGTCAAGGGCGTTGGTGGGGGTGGGAGCTGCTCACCTTCGTGGCCGGCCTGGAAGACGCGGCTGAACGAGAGGAGGCCGTGCTGACGGACCCGGCCCCCGACATGGCTCGTGGTAGTCTTCAACTCGGCGTAACCGGCCGCCGCAAAGGCGGCCGCGCCGGAGTGCGGGATGCTCAGAGACACAGCCTCGCCACCGAACCCTGTTCGTCGCTTGTCAGCAAACTCAGCAGCGCGGAAAAGGGGGGGGGGAAGATCTCTACGTACAGTTGCACCGGAAGTCGCGGTCGCCGTGGAGCAGAGCCACCTTCACACCAGCATCAAGTAAATTGCCTAGGTCGCCTGAGTACGAGCGGAGGTAGTCACCCGTGAGGACGAAGGCTGCGAGATAATTCATTAGCCTACAATGATAACTCATGGGGCATGGTTATGCTGGGGCTAGCTCACTGTTAGAGACGGCAGCCTCGGGCTCGGTGTAGTTGATCTTGGCACCTAACGCTTTCTGAACCCATTTGTTGTTCAGATACCCAACGGCGTACGGAGGTGGGAACGAGTCAGGTATCAGATGAGCGATGTCGAAAGGGTTCCGCTGTCGTGGCAGTTTGTCAGCTCCTGTGGGATTGGGAAAGGGGGATGCGTCTACCTACCCCTGAGAGCGCTTCGAACGGCCCGTACACATTCTCCCAACACCACGAAAACACCCCTAGGCAAATGTTGTTGACTGTGTCGTTGTTGCCGTAGTTGTTCGGGTCGGAGGCGGCTTGCTGCGCAACGCAGTAACTCGTCTGATCCTTGCAGCCACCGGGTTGGTTTAGGTTGTCGACGATTTGCTCGGCCACGCTGTCGTCGTATGCCTTGATGCCGTACGTGTTGTTGACTGCGAACGTTGGGAAGTAGTTCATCTGCAGGACGGGATCGATGAAGCCGTTTATGATGCCGACGGAATCAACACCAATGGTAAAGGTGTTCCCGTGGTGCCCTGAACGGCACTTCTTCCTTGTTTTAGTCAGGATTGAGGCTACGGCTGGGGCGTAGTGGCCGCCGCTGACGATTTCACGTGCGTAAGATATCATGGCTTAACAGGCAATTGGGAGTTGGGTAAGCGCTCGACTCACTAAGACTGCGACCAAATATTGATGTTGTTCCTCTTATATTGGTTAAACCTGCAGCGCCGGTTAGATCAGACCTCTTTATCCCACGCCTGACTCGAGGCACTGTTCGTTCCATCCAAGGAGATTACTCACTTTTGGAACCAAATCTCCAGGAAATGCGCCACTCCCGCCGCAGCCAGAGCCGTGGTATTCGCGCTCATAGCTGGGTTCTGGCTCCCGAACTTTCCCGTCCGCACCGTCATATTGGGCGCGGGCAGTGGCGTCTGGTCGACGACGACGTCGGACGTCAGCATGTCCATGAATCCGTCGTGGATTTTGTCGTACGAGTAGCCTGTCTGTACGGGCTGGTCGAGGTACAGCATGTTGGACACGCCGTTCCAGCTCCACGGGTTCCGGACCGTGCTGTTGGAGTCCCCCTGCACGATGCAGGGGCCGTTGTGGCCTGACACCGCCTGGATGGTGCTGCCCAGCCCCGGCCCTCCCTGCAGCCAGAGCGTCAGGGGCGCGCTGTTGGGGTTGCTACGGGCCTCAAAGAACCAGAAGAACAGGTTGGATTCGTAGGGCTGAAGGATCGGGTCGAGGGAGGCCGGGAGGGTGATGTAACCGGCGTAGGAGCGGACTGAGTGTGTGGTTTCACAGATGTGCGTCTGCGTGATGAGATGTTAGTGACGTGGGGGTTCGTTAACGGAAGCAGATCACCTAGATCGGCGCAGCTTCACTGCCTAGCCTCCCATGATAGCAGGGTAATATTACCTCCTGGAATGTGACTTTCACGCCGGGTTGGCTCCGGGACAGTAGCACCGTTGGCGCCGCAAACGAGCTTGCTGGACCCAAGATCAGGAGTGCTAGGAAACTGCACTGCCTGAAGAGGCGATACAGGCGTTGGAATCCAAGGATCGTCATCTTTCGAGATGGGATGGCAGGAGGGTACTATATCCGTAGGTAGGGGTACTTTGGGATTGTGACGGGAATGGGGCTAGAATGAGAAGAGAAGGGAGGCTTCAGAGGACACCATCTGGTTGGGCAAGCCGAGGCTTTAGAAACCTTCTAGAAGCCGTGAATAGAATGAATGGGTGGTTGATATACGCCAGGTGCGTCTTATTCAGACCCGAATCGGGAAGGGTGGATAACCAACAACATGGTCTTAGATTCTGATGAAGGGTGCGGTGGCTTGCAGTTCAAACCGGCCACGACATGCCACGACTCCGCTATGTTCCCCTGTGACTGTTTACGGGTCTGAATAGGGATGTCAATAGCGTCAATGGACAAGCCGGGCAGGCCGGGTTTGGCAAACGAGGTCAATAGTCGAAGTTGTTATGCCTTAGCTTTACATAGTAATGTTTTTGGCGTCTTTCTCGTCTCGGCCCGTACATGCAAAAAGACGGGAAATAAAGCTCTTGCAGCTATATCGCCGAATCAGAGTCACTGGCCTGGTCGTTGCTTTTCTTCTTCCGAGTGATCGCTTGGTGCTGAAAGGCCGCCTCTCGAGCGACCGCTTCTTATTAGCCAACGGAGAAACCGACATTTGTCT